>Ga0209824_10001334_pt1 | contig 14030 bp, 14 predicted proteins | sample VDWuncwatermetaG_FD_184124 | JGI IMG/M metagenome (GOLD analysis project Ga0209824, IMG submission 184124) | Wastewater microbial communities from Netherlands to study Microbial Dark Matter (Phase II) - VDW unchlorinated drinking water (SPAdes)... ... | reverse complement strand
TGCCAGACGAATTGCCCTTGGAGCTCTTCGCAAATGCGCACACAGCGGTAACAGGAGACACACTGAGACATATCCACCCCGATATACGGATGGGAATCGTCGGCAAGGTCCGGGTCGGGCTTGCCGAGGAGGTCATTCTCCAGCCCATATGCGCGGATGGTGCGGTGAAACTCTTTGTCCGGGAACTGCCGCGCCGGAGCTGCCGGATACCGCTGAGCCAACAGTCTCAGCACCGTTCTCCGCCTGACTTCCAACTCCGGCGTGTGTGTTTCGATCACCATCCCATCGGTAAGCAAGGTGTTGCAGGCCGTTGCCGGATGGGACCATCCTTGCACGTTCACCACGCACAACCGGCAGCCGCCAATGGGCTTTAGCCGCTTATCGTGGCAGAGTGTCGGCACTTCGATCCCCATGGCGCCGAGGGCGTCTAAAATGGATATTCCTTCCCCGAATTCCCGGCTTTTCCCGTTGATATTTGCTTGCAACATGCCTGCCTTTATTCGATGTCCGCTATCTTGCGGACCCCATCGCCCCAATCTTCCACCCTGAAGTCACTGAAGGCAATGACGATGCGATCTTTTTCTTCGACCGAGATCATCCGTTTCCGGTATTCCAGCAGAAAGGAAATTTTAAGGACGAGATGATCCCCCTCTATGTCTAAGAGGGAGATCTTTTCCGCAAGGAAGGAGTATTCCTTGTTGCGCAGGATTTCCTTGACTCTCTCCCGGGTCAGCACCTCTTTTTCTCCTAAAAAACCTGTCATAAGGCCTCCTTCATCGCTGCGATCATAAAGTCATCCTAAAAACTCCCAGGCATAACCTCGGCGGCGGCTGAAGGTGTTCCTCGGTCTGCTCGGTGGGAGTGGCGAAAAACAGGAGGATCTTGACGACATTGCCGTTAAGGCGCATTCCGGCGCGGGAAAGGCCCAGGATCATTTCCGGACGGCTGAGGCCTTCCAGGCGGACATGAGGAACTGCGATATCATTGCCGATGTAAAGGTCGAGATTAAAGTCCGAGCGAACATCGCTCGATCTCCTCAATGCTCCACGAAATAACGCAGGATGTCCGTTTCCGTGACCAAACCGACAAGGCTTTCCCCCTCCACCACTGGTAGACAGCCGATCTGCTTTTCCATCATCAGGCGGGCTGCGTTCTTGACTGAATCATTAGGGAGAATGGTAATCACGGGGTGGCTCATCACATCCCTGACCCGGATGGTCCTCATCAAATCCTTTTGCTCTCTGTGCTTGAAACCCAGGACCTTGACGAGGGCGGAGTGGAAAAGGTCGCGTTGGCTCAATACTCCCACCACCCGTCCGTTCTCCTGGACCGGAAGGTGGCGTACGCGGCCGAGCTCCATGACATCGTCGGCAACATCCAGGATATCGTCGCACTCCAAGGTGACCGGTCCCTTCATCATGATCTCTCTAACTGTCGCAACTCTTTCCGGCGCCATGTGCCGTCCCTCCTCAATGTTATCAGCTCATTCTCCCTGCAAGCGCTCGAGAAAATGGCGCAGCATATCCACATAGGTAATGATTCCCACCAACCGTTCTTCCTCGTCTACCACGGGGATTCCGCCCACCTTCTCCTCGATCAAAAGCTCTAACGCGTCACGCAGTTCGTCGTCCGGAGAAAGGGAGACGGGTTTGCTGGTCATTACGGATGCCACCTTTGTGTTCATCGCCTTTTCCCTTTCCTCCGGTGTGTCAAAGAGCCGGCCGCTGAGAAAAGAGCGGATGTCCCGGTCGGTAATGATCCCTACAAGTTCGGTCCCCTCGACCACAGGCAGTTGCCGGATGTCTTCCTGATTCATGATCTCGTCGGCCTGCCCTATCATGTCATTGGGCTCAATGGTCGAAGGATTTTCCGTCATAATATCTGCCACTTTCATGGCGTGTCTCTCCCTGTTTATAGTGCCGCCGATGTTTTTTGCGCCTAGCGGCTTCGACGGCATTTCTAATAGAGAGCAAAAAACATGCCTCTATATGGCACTTATAAACGCAGCAAAATTTTCATGGGCAGTGAGCGAGTTTCGCACCTTTGCGATTTGGCCCAGCCGCTTTTTCGCATTCATGGGAATAGGTTGTGAAAATCGGTGGTGAGGAAAAAATAGAGATTATCTAAAAGATGGAATTTTTTCTAAACTTCATTTGCCTCTTTCTTGGCATGAAATGTGCGTTTGCCTTAACACTGAAACGAAAGATTTGTCGGAGAGACGGTTATGGAAAACGAGAAGGACCGTTTTGGGGAAAAGATGAGGCTGGTAGAGCGCGCGGAGTAGCTGCAGAGAAAAAGAGACAGGCAGGGGGCCGAGAGCTCGAAGGCATCGAGGAGAAAAAGGAGTAGGCAAGAGCTTTTGCCGTCAAGTGAGACTCATCGCAGGCGGAGGCTTGCCTGGACCCCTGGACGACCCAAGCAAAAACCGAGTGAATAACCAGAGAATCATTGCCTATTTCTCGATGGAGATCGCGGTTGACGCAGAGATACCCACGTACGCTGGCGGTCTGGGCGTGCTGGCGGGGGACACGATTCGCTCCGCTGCGGATCTCAAAGTCCCCATGGTTGCGGTCACCCTCCTTTACAGGAAGGGATATTTTTACCAGACGCTCGATGCGAGCGGCTGGCAGAGAGAGGAACCGGTGGAATGGGCCGTGGACGACTTTTTGGAAGAGATGCCGCAGCGGGCTGCTGTTGCTCTAGAAGGGAGAAGCGTTCACATCCGCTCCTGGAAATACGAAGTCAGTGATTCGGGCGGCTTCAAAGTGCCGGTCTATTTTTTGGACTCGGATCTTCCAGAAAATTCCGAAGGGGACAGAACTCTGACCCACTCTCTCTATGGAGGGGATCAGCGTTACCGACTCTGTCAGGAGGCGATCCTTGGAATCGGTGGCGTAAGAATGCTTCGCGCCCTTGGTTATCACGAGATCGAGCGCTTTCATATGAACGATGGCCATGCCAGCCTCCTTGTTCTGGAACTATTGGATGAAGAGGCTAGCAAGAACGGCGGACGACCGATCACGCACGACGATGTCGAAGCGGTGAGGAGAAAATGCGTCTTCACCACGCATACCCCTGTTCCAGCAGCGCGCGATCAGTTTCCGAAGGAGTTGGTCGAGCGCGTTCTGGGTGAATACCGGGCAATGTCTGACATCAAAGATTTGGTTTTCTGCGGCGACGTGCTTGACATGACGTTCCTGGGTTTTAATTTGAGTCACTTCATCAACGGGGTCGCTAAAAAACACAGCGAAGTTACCAGGTTGATGTTTGCCGGTTATTTGATTGATGCGATTACTAACGGAGTCCACGCGGCCACCTGGGTGGCCGAACCTTTTCACGAACTCTACGATCGCCATATCCGAGGTTGGAGACTGGACAACTTCAGCCTCCGCTACGCTCTGAGCATTCCGAAGGAGGAGGTGTGGAAGGCCCACAACCAGGTGAAAAAACGGCTGTTGCAGTATTTGAACCGCGAGACCAATGTGGGGATGGATGTGGGTGTTTTGACCATCGGTTTTGCCCGGCGCATGGCGGCCTATAAGCGGGCGGATCTTCTCTTCACGGATCCTGAGAGGCTCAAAGGCATTGCATCGAAGGCCGGTTCATTTCAACTGGTTTACGCCGGCAAGGCGCACCCTCAAGATCAGGCAGGCAAGGAACTCATCCAGCGGATTTTTCGGATCAAGGACGCGCTCGCGAAAAATATCAAAATGGTTTACCTTGAGAATTACGACTTGGAGCTGGGAAAGATGATCACGGCAGGTGTTGACGTATGGCTGAACACACCCCAGCCGCCCCTTGAGGCTTCGGGGACAAGCGGGATGAAAGCGGCTCTTAACGGCGTCCCGAGTCTGAGCGTCCTGGATGGGTGGTGGATCGAAGGATGTATTGAGGGGGTGACCGGGTGGTCCATCGGAGAAAATGAAAGAGGAACAGAAGAAGCCGGCAACCGGTCCAAAGATGCCTCCTCCCTCTACGACAAATTAGAGCAGGTCGTCATTCCCCTATTTTATCATAACCGGGATCGTTTCATCGACGTCATGCTCCACTCGATCGCGCTAAATGGCTCGTTCTTCAATACCCACAGAATGATCCAGCAGTATGTTCTAAAAGCCTATTTTGAGTAAAATCGGGGACGCCAGCGGAAGAAAGGTGAACGATGGTTTCATGGTTGGACATCTCTAACTTCTCCGGCCTTACGGAACAAGAGGCGGCCGAGAGGCTGAGAGAAGAGGGTTATAACGAAATTCCCTCAACAAGGCGGCGCAGCATTGTTGCCATTGCCTTTGAACTCGTGCGGCAGCCCATGTTCCTGCTCCTTGTCGGCGGCGGAATCATTTATCTCTTATTGGGCGATATGCGAGAGGCATTGATGCTGCTTGGGTTTGTTATTGTGGTTATGGGCATCACTTTTTATCAAGAACGCAAAACGGAGCGCGCCCTTGAGGCGTTGCGGGACTTGTCCAGTCCACGCGCCCTGGTGATTCGGGATGGTCAAGAAAAGCGCATCGCGGGCCGCGATGTGGTCCGCGGCGACATTGTGATCCTGACCGAAGGCGATCGTGTCCCGGCCGACGCCATGCTCTTGTCGGGCGTCAATCTCTCCGTGGATGAGTCTTTGTTGACCGGCGAATCGGCGCCCGTGCGTAAGGTCGTCTGGGATGGGGCTATGGCTTTGCGCCGTCCCGGCGGCGATGATTTACCCTTTGTTTTTTCCGGAACCCTTGTGGTTCGGGGGCACGGCATGGGTCGGGTGCATGCAACCGGCATGAAAACTGAAATCGGCAAGATCGGCAAGGCGTTGCAAACGGTGGAAACAGAGGAGACCTTGTTGCAGAAAGAGACCGGAAGGTGGGTGCGTAATCTTGCCCTTTTGGGGTTATCCCTCTCCCTCTTGGTCGTGGTCTTATATGGTCTCACAAGAGGTCACTGGCTCGACGCCCTTCTGGCCGGCATTGCCCTGGCCATGGCGATGTTGCCGGAGGAATTTCCTGTGGTCTTGACCGTCTTCCTGGCCCTGGGCGCATGGCGCATCTCGCAAAGACAAGTCCTCACCCGTCGTGTCCCGGCCGTCGAAGCCCTGGGTTCAACCACGGTCCTGTGCGTGGACAAGACCGGGACACTGACCTTCAACAGGATGTCGGTGCGCAAGATTTTTGCCCAAGGCGAGTTCTATGATCTCGCAAAGGATACGCAAGAGCCGCTCCCGGAAAGTTTCCATGAGCTTGTGGAGTTCGCCATTCTGGCAAGCCAAAGGGAACCTTTCGACCCGATGGAAAAAGCGCTAAGGCGGCTTGGGGGTCGTCACCTTTGCGGCACCGAACATCTCCACGACGATTGGAATCTGGTGCGTGAATACCCCTTATCTCAGACCCTGCTCTCCCTCGCACACGTTTGGGAATCGCCCAGCGGTGGCGAGTTCGTAATCGCCGCCAAAGGCGCGCCCGAAGCCATCGCTGATCTGTGCCATCTGGATGAGGACGGGATGCGGGCGTTGGCCGGACCTATTTATTCGATGGCGGACGAAGGTCTACGGATACTGGGCGTGGCGAGGGCGACTTTTAGACAGCCCAGTTTGCCCGGCGACCAGCATGATTTCGACTTCGAGTTCTTGGGACTTATGGGGTTTGCCGATCCGGTGCGGCCTACCGTCGCAGGCGCCGTCCAGGAGTGTTACGGCGCGAGCATAAGGGTGGTGATGATAACCGGGGATTATCCGGTCACGGCGCAGAACATCGCTCGACAGATAGGCCTCGCCTCTGCGGACGAGTATATCACGGGGGCCGAGCTGGACGGGATGGACGATGCGGAACTGCGACGGCGTATTCAGACGGTAAATATTTTCGCTCGGGTCATGCCGGAACAGAAGCTGCGCCTGGTGAATGCGTTGAAGGCCAACGGTGAAATCGTGGCCATGACGGGCGATGGCGTGAACGACGCGCCCGCCTTGAAGGCGGCCCACATCGGTATAGCCATGGGGGCCAGGGGCACGGATGTGGCGCGCGAGGCCTCGGCACTGGTGCTGCTTGACGACGATTTTTCGTCGATCGTGCAGGCCGTAAAACTGGGCAGACGGATCTTCGATAATCTCAAGAAGGCTTTGGCTTATATCTTTGCCATCCACGTTCCGATCGCCGGTCTCTCGCTGCTTCCGGTGTTGCTGCGATGGCCGCTGGTACTTTTCCCGGTGCACATTGCCTTTCTCGAATTGATTATTGACCCGGCCTGCTCCGTTGTCTTCGAGGCGGAGCCCGAAGAAAGGGATGTGATGAGGCGTCCGCCGCGCAATCCGAAAGAGCCTCTGTTTGACAGGCGCACCGTGGGGCTGAGCGTGATGCAAGGGTTGGGTGTATTGTTCATCGTCGCGGTTGTCTATATCGTCGCGCTTTATCGTGGACAAGATGAGATGGAGGCGCGTGCCCTGACCTTTGGCACCCTCATCATCGCCAATCTGGGGCTGATTCTTACCAACCGCTCATGGTCAAGAACGATCCTGGCAACTCTAGACGCGCCGAACCGGGCGCTGTGGTGGGTGGTAGGAGGCGCGCTGCTCTTTCTCGGCTTGGTGTTCTACATTCCTTTCTTGAAAGATATGTTCCGTTTTTCTACGCTGCATGCCGTTGACCTGGTGATCTGCCTAGCCGCAGGCGTACTCAGCATCCTATGGTTCGAGGGGTTTAAATTATTCAATGGAATGCGGCCAAAGCATTCCAGCCTGCAATCGACAAGTTCTTGATGACGATTCCCACTTTTGCCACTAACCTCTTCCATTCTTCTCAATCATGAGAAAGGAAAATCTTCCTTACAACAAAAACTCGAACTATTCCCTGGCATAGCTCTTGCTGTTTACCATGGTTATGTTTCGTTTTCCCGGTATTCCGAGCACCAGAGATGGTTCGGAAGCCGTAGTGTGGGTAGAAATCCACATCAGTCAAGGCGCCTGCGCTTATCCCATCACGCCGTCCACCAATATGGGGGGTGGCTATCAGATGGCGGTGGCCAACGGCCAACAAAACCTCTGGGGCGAGCCGTTGGCCTTTATCGAGCCGGAATCGGAGCATAGTTCCGCCAGCGCCTGCGAAGGGTTCGCGCTCGCCGGGGGGCGGGTGGCAAATTTCACTTCGGGGCAGGGGCTGATCCTGATGAAAGAGGTGTTGTACGTGATCTCAGGCAAACGCTTGCCGGTAGTCTTTCACATCGGCGCGCGTGCGCTTACCTCCCAGGGGCTCAATATCCACGCCGGCCATGACGATGTCATGGGGGTCGCCGATTGCGGCTGGGGAATGCTTTTTGCCCGCAGCGCCCAGGAGGCGGCTGACTTAGCGCTTATCGCCCGGCGGGCGGCTGAAGAATCAGAGACGCCGTTTTTCAACGTGCAAGACGGTTTTCTCACTACCCATACCATCGAAAGCCTCCAGCTACCCGAGCCCGAACTGATGAAGGAGTTCGTGGGCGATCCCAACAGCGAACATCGGTTGCGTAATCTTATGAATCCGGCGCACCCCATCATGAGCGGCGTGGTGCAAAATCAAGACAGTTATATGAAAGGTAAAATCGCGCAACGCTTTTTCTACGAGCGGCTTCCGGCGATCGTGCAACAGGTCATGGAGCGGTTCTACGATTTGACCGGCCGGCGTTACCGGATGGCGGATCCCCATCGTCTGCAAGATGCTGAATATGCGCTGGTGGGCATGGGGAGTCTCCTGGAGACCGTGGCGGCTACGGTCGATTATCTGCGCGATCGGGAGAAGCTCAAGGTCGGGTCGCTGCACGTTACCTGCTATCGACCGTTTCCGGGACCGCAGATCGTGGAGGCGCTCAAACACGTGAAGGCCGTAGCGGTCTTCGAGCGTATGGACGATCCCTCGGCTCAATCCAACCCGTTGACCGCTCAGATCAAGGCCGCCTTCGCCGATGCGCTGGCCGGCGCCCCCGGCTATCCGCGCATCAAACGGGCGCCGATCGTCTATTCCGGCGCGGCAGGTCTTGGCGGCCGGGATGTTCGGCCCGGCGATTTCGTCGCCGTGGTGAATCACATGCGGAAGCAGAAGGAGCAGCGCTTCTTTGTCCTGGGAATCAAGCACGATCTCGCGCTTAGTTCCGATGGTGAGGCTGACGTTCGACCGCCAGGAGCATTCTCCATGCGCGGCTACTCCGTGGGCGGCTACGGGTCGGTAACCACCAATAAGATCATCGCCACCGTTGTCGGCGACCTGTTCGGTCTTAAGGTGCAGGCCTATCCCTTGTACGGGTCGGAAAAGAAAGGACTGCCGACCACATACTACCTGACGGTGGCTAAGGAGCGTATCCGGGTACATTCGGAGCTGAAATACGTCGATTTCGTGCCGCTCAATAATGTCAATGCCTTTAATCTGGGGAATCCTCTGGACGGGTTGTCTCCGGGCGGCGCCGTCTTCTTGCAGCACCACAGCGCCAATCCTGCAGAGGTGTGGAAAACGATCCCCGGTTATGCCCGCGATATCATCCGCCAGAAACGCATTCGCGTATTTGCGCTGGACGCGGTGAAAATCGCAGAGGAGGTAGCGAGCCGACCGGAACTGGCGCAGCGTACCCAGGGCATCGTGCTGCTGGGCGTTTTTCTTCGGGTTGCCCCGTTCATCCAACAGCGCGGCTTGAGCGATCAGGAGCTCTACCGGGCGGTGGAAAAGTCGTTGCGCAAGTTCTTCGGCAAGCTCAGCGAGCGAGTGATCCAGGATAATCTGGAAGCGGTTAAGCGCGGCAATAAGGAGCTGTTGGAGCTGCCCCCCGAGGTGATCGAGGCGGCGGCATAGAATTGTTCCGCTGGGGCGGAACAGTTCATGAAAGAGCGATTTATGAGCCAAAAAACCGTGCGCGCCTGGATGCACCGCGGCGTGGTCAGTTGCCGTCCTGATACGCCGCTGGAAGAAGTGGCAAACATCATGGAATCCAAGGACATCAGCGCCCTCGTTGTCGTCAATGAGACAGGCGACGCAGTGGGCGTGATCTCCCGGACGGATTTGGTCAACGCGCGTTTTGTCCAACCCTATTTGAAACTTTGGCGCGGCATGATGGCAGAGCACTTGATGAGCCGGCCTGTCATCAGCGTTGGCCCGGACATGCCCGTTGTCGAGGCGGCGCGGTTGCTTGGCGAGAAGCAGATTCATCGGTTGGTGGTCGTGGAAAAGGAAGGCCGGCACGTCCGTCCCGTGGGGATCCTATCCGTTACGGATCTGGCCAAACATATTTCAGAGTGAAGAGTTTTACGGAGGTTGCGCAGTGAAACGGCATAAAGGGAGGATTCATCCATCAAGGGCGGCGGCTCGGAAGCCGAACGATGTGGGTAGCAAACAGCCGGGAGAGGCGAAGGAAACTCACGAGACGACCTTCCTGGATACCCACCTCCTCGAACTGGATCTCGATACCTACGTGGATGATTTCAATCGGCGGGTCATTGGCGCCTATCAGCAAGGCACCGGTTCGATCACGCTCCCGGCGGATGTAGGTATTGCGCGCAGCCTCATTCCTCCGGGCACGGCCGCCCTGCGCGACTTCAGCTACATCGCCGTCGAAATCCCGCAGTTCCTTTCGGACAAATGCGTGGGCTGCATGGCCTGCGTTACGGAGTGTCCGGATACGGCGATTCTGGGTAAGGCAATCCCAGTGTCCCGGGTGGAACAGGCGCTGACCGAGATCCCGGACCCTGAGGAGCAAGCCTGGGTGCGGTCGCACTGGGTGCGAACCCGCAAGTATTTTGAAATGCCGGAGAAGAAAGGGCAGGAGGGCGCGTTATTCGGCATCTTCATCGATCCCACTAAATGTAAAGGTTGCGCGGAATGCGTCCAGGTCTGCGACGAGCTGGATTATCACGCGCTGGAGATGGTCAAGAAAGACGAGGCCACGCTGCCACGCTATCGTAACGCTTTCAATTTCTTCCGCCGGATCGGGCCGACGCCTCAAGCATACATCAACGAGCGGGCCTTGGCCGATTTTATGTTGGCCGAGGCCTCCGCTCTGCTTTACGTCGGTGGGGCGGGCTCCTGCATGGGATGCGGCGAGGCAACAGCGATTCGCATGATGCTGGCGGCCACGGGTTTCATTTGCGGGCCGGAAAAGATGGCGATCGTGGCGGCGACCGGCTGCAACTCGGTCTACGGATCTACCTATCCTTACAACCCCTTTCTCGTGCCCTGGACGAACTCGCTGTTTGAAAACGCGCCGGCCGTTGCCATGGGGATCCGGGACCGCTGGGACCAGCAGGGATGGCACGATAAGAAGCTCTGGGTTATCGGCGGCGACGGCGCAATGTATGATATTGGCTTCCAGAGCCTCAGCCGGATGCTGGCGAGCGGAAAGGACATCAATGTTCTGGTGCTCGATACGCAGGTTTACTCGAACACGGGCGGCCAGGCCTCTACCGCTTCCTTCCTCGGTCAGGACGCCAAGATGGCGGCCATCGGCGGAACAATCCGGGGGAAACGGGAACATCGAAAAGAGCTGGGACAAATCTGCCTGATGCATCCCGAGGTCTACGTTGCCCAGACCACGCCGGCTCACATCAACCACTTTTACAAGGCGATCATGGAGGCCAACGAGTATCCTGGTCCGGCGCTCATCAATGTCTTTACCACCTGCCAGCCGGAACACGGCGTGGCGGATGATATGGCCGCGCACCACGCCAATCTGGCAGTGGAATCGCGCGCCTTTCCGCTCTTTGTTTATGATCCGCGGAAGGGAAAGAGAATCCGCGAACGGTTGAGCCTGGTCGGCAATCCAGCGCAGAAAGAGGATTGGTGGACGCCGCCCAACAGCGACAAACCGTTTACCTTCATAGATTTTGCAAGTACGGAGGGCCGCTTTGCGAAACAGTTCGATGCTGAGGGAAATCCATCGGAAGCGCTTCAGCAGGCGCAAGAGGACCGGCTGAATAACTGGCAGCTCTTGCAAGAACTGGCGGGACTGCGCTGAGCGAGCATGAGGTCTAAATCTCCGTAACTTTCGTCCGTTATACCGCAACAATCGACTTCGCGAAGTCTTGCCAAAGGCTCCGTTATTATTTCGGGCTTTGACAGACCGTTGAAAAAGGTTCGACCTTGAGGCTCACCTCGAAAGGCCCATCTGCTTCGTCCTGGTTCGTGCCCGTCGACCAACACGCGCCACGACAGGTCCTTTTTGTCTGCTGCTTTTTTTGAGAGGAAGAAAATGTACCGGGAGTCTTTTCACGTAACCCACAGCATGACCTCCGAGCGCTGTCTATCTTCCCGCGGCCATAAAAGCAGATGCCACTGATCGATCACCAGACAGTATTCGGCAATGCGGATGCCAGGCTCGCCCGTGGCCTAAAGGGCATAGAGGATCGAGTTGTTTTCTAAACCCTGCGGTGTTAGGAGAACGAGAAACATCTTTGGAGGAACCCTATGCCCCAAAATCTGATCACGTCTGTAAAAAGAGAGATCGACCGGCTTAAGAAGGAGATAGGTCAGCGAACTTCCGAACTGGCCGTCTTAAAGGATGGGCTGATAAAGCACCAAATGGCCTATCGACTCCTGGCAGGCAGCGACACGAGCGCACAGCGACCGGGAAGAAGGCGTGGCAGGGCCAGAAGAGCCACGCCAGCAAATTGGGATTCCGTGTTGGATCAGCTTCCCAGCCGTTTCACCGTTGGGGATCTTGCCAAGGAAGCGGGTGCCAGACGAAAATCCTCCTCCTATGTCCGCCAGGTCGCGGTGAGGTGGGCGAAGCAGGGGAAGACCAAAAGGATCGGGCGAGGAAAGTACCAAAAAGTCCAGCAGGGAAAGTAGCGCGCTGCGGCGGCTTCCCAAAGGAACAAATAATAGAGGCTTAGAATAGCTTAGGGGTTACTTTGAGCTATCCCACAGCATGACCTCGGAGCGCTGTCTACCTGCCTGTGCGGACACGCAGACAGGTCTCCCGGCGGCTATAAAAGCCCTGTGGAGTATGGACCGCGACTCCACAGGGCAGGCTCGCTCGTGGCTTCTTGGAGATCCACCCGCCTGTCCTGAGTAGGCCCGAAGGGCCGTATCGAAGGGCTGAGAATGCGAGGACGGCGCGATAGGCGCGATAGCCCATGGCGACGAGCTCCACCAAACCTAAACAACAATTTCCAGTCTTATTTCTTCTGCCACTCCCGGCTTGATTTTTTCTCCCTTTGATCGCCTAGGCATATCAATAATCCCCGCTTCCGCTAACGTTTGGACATCTTGGTACACTCTGGCAAAATCTCTCTTTGCAATCCGCGCCAGTTCCGCTATGGAGCTGGGGGAGTGTTTGCGGATTAAGCGGATTAGCTCGAGGCGTTTGGGGGTAAGAAAACTACGGAGCGCCATGAAATCGGAAAAAACAATTTCGTGGGGTTTAGGCGCCACTTTCTTGCCACTTTCAACCGAGCGCATGACTGCGATGGTCTCTTGGCCGACATCCTCCAGAGACTTCAGGTTTATCTTAACTTTCTTGACCTTCATTCATGAGTCCTCCTTTCCCGATAACACCAGTTCCACGTCCTTAAGGAAGTCACCGATTAACGTCTCGGGATCTTTGTAAGTGTATTTCTCTTCAACGCCCCTGAAATGCCTATGATCTCCCTTGGGATGGTGGTTGTCATATCCTACCACTCGGTCGCCGGAAGGGGATATGAGGCTCAGCCGGTACCGAACTCTGCGATGCCCCGCCTTTACGGTGGTTATCTCCCACATCTTAATGACGACCCTCCATCCTTCAGGGAGAAAGACATCGGTCGATCTAAGGAGCTTTGCCTTGGCCACCTATGGCATTCTATGTCATAGGTCGTGAGGGTACAAGCTTGGCGAGGGAAAAAGGGGGCATTGACTTTTTGGATGTTCGGTCGAATTGAAAGGGGAGTCTTTTCACGTAACCTACAGCATGACCTCGGACCGCTTTTTATCTCCCCACGGCCATAAAAGCTGACGCCACTGATTAATCACCAAACAACATTCGGCAACGCGGATGCCAGACTCGCTCGTGGCTTCCTGGAGATCCACCGCCTGTCCTGAGTAGGCCCGCAGGGCCGTATCGAAGGGGTGAGAACGCGAGGACGGCGCTACATGACCCACCGCTTCTATCGTTTGGATGGCTTTCCCGTCGTAAAAGACTCCCGACCCCTTATCTCACCCCCTAAAACTTTCAAGCCTGGCATCTATGCTGAACGTTATGTCAACTCGCGGGCGGTTTCTAGATAGGGCTGGACATTGCCCGGCAGCCTAAGGTAAGAAAGGGTCATACAATCTGGAAGAAAGAAGCGTCAATGATGATAGGAGTCGTTGATGTCCGATGGCGGAATCGGCATCGTGGAAGTACTCCTCCAAAGCGTATCGATTCGCGATGACACCTACGCTTCGATCCTGGCACGGAAGGCCGCCGAGAAGTTGTGCAGGCGGCCGCCGGAGAGTCGTGTCCGGCGGGCCACAAGGGTGATATGACAGATGGCCGTCGTCAAGATCAGTCCGATGAAGCTGCCGGGACCATGGGTCGAGGGCTACGTGCTGGACTTTCACAGTATCAGCAGCACACCGACTGGAGATCCTTATTACCGGTTCGATACGAAGTACACGGAACTAGGCCATCGAGTGTCCCGTTTCAAGTATCGCGGCGACAGGAATCTCATGGGGGACATAATCGATACGGCTGAGGAGTTCATTAAGGGATGGAAACCCCCCGTGGATTGTGTTGTACCGGCGCCGCCTTCCCTTACTCGGGGATCGCAGCCCGTTGTCGAACTGGTTCGGGAACTGGCAACGCGCCTCGGCCTGCCCGGCTGCGAAGATGCAGTGGTCAAGGTCAAAGCGACTCCGGCGATGAAAAACATCCCCGACTGGTCGGAGCGGCAGAAAGCGCTTCGGGAAGCGGTTCAGGCAGGGCCAGGCGACGTGAAGAGCAAGTCCGTCCTGTTGCTCGACGACATCATCGAGTCCGGCTCGACGCTCCGGCGCGCCGCCGAGGTGCTGCTTAAGGATGGCGGCGCTCGAGCTGTCTACGCGCTCGTTTTGACTCGGACAAAATGACAAGAATAAGGA
>Ga0209824_10001332_pt1 | contig 14042 bp, 15 predicted proteins | sample VDWuncwatermetaG_FD_184124 | JGI IMG/M metagenome (GOLD analysis project Ga0209824, IMG submission 184124) | Wastewater microbial communities from Netherlands to study Microbial Dark Matter (Phase II) - VDW unchlorinated drinking water (SPAdes)... ... | reverse complement strand
GCGGATATCGCCGTATATAAGGCACATAGTGTGCCGGTCGGGGTGGACCAGCTGCCGCACCTTGAGCTTACAAGAGAGATAATCAGGCGGTTTAATTTTCTGTACAAGAAGGAGATTTTCCCGGAACCGGAGCCGCTTCTTACTAAGGTGCCGAAGCTATTGGGCCTTGATAACAGAAAGATGTCAAAGAGCTACGGGAATTTCATCGCACTTTCGGATTCTCCGGAAGTAATCAGCAAAAAAGTAACTCAGATGATTACTGACCCGCAGAGGATAAAACTGGAGGACAAGGGCCACCCGGATATATGCAATGTATTTTCTTATTACGGCGTCCTGGCGGATAAAAAGAAGACAGATGAGGTAAGGGATTATTGCGAGAATGCAAAGAAGGGCTGCACGGCGTGCAAGAAGGATTTGGCGGATATCATTATCGATTATCTGAAGCCGATTCAGGGGAAAAGGGCTAAGTTAAAAAATACCGATGTAGAAAGCATCATTAAGGAAGGCAACAAAAAGGCGCAAGATTTCGCCGCGGAGACAATGCGGCAGGTAAAGGAATCAATCGGGTTGGCATGAAGATAAAACTTGAGGTGTTTGAAGGGCCGCTGGACCTTTTGTTGTATTTGATAAAAAAGGAAGAGATAGATATTTACGATATACCCATCGCCAAGATAACAGAACAGTATCTGGAATATCTTGAATTTATGAAGCTGCTGGATCTGGGTATCGCCGGCGAATTTATACTCATGGCGGCGACGCTTATGCATATAAAGTCAAAGATGCTTCTTCCCCCCGACCCGAATGAAGTAACCCAGGAGGAAGAAATGGACCCGCGGCTTGAGCTGGTCCAGAAACTGCTGGAATATAAGAAATTCAAGGAAGCGGCAGGCCAGCTTTTTGAGATGGAGGTAAAACAGAAGGATGTATTTACGAGAGGGGCGGCGAGCGTTGATATGCCTGAGGATAATTCCAAGCCATGCTTTGAGGCGAGCCTCTTTGACCTGATTACCGCTTTTAACAAGATCCTGAAAGATATACCAAAAGAAGTTTTTTACGAGGTTATAAAGGACGAATTTACGGTTGAGGGCAAGATGCACGATATATTCCATATGCTGGTGAATAAGCCGGCGCTTTTCTTCAGTGATTTATTTAAGAACGCGAAGAATAAGTTTGAGGTGGTTACCATCTTTCTGGCCATTCTGGAGTTGATACGCTTAAAGGAGATAGTTGCGGTCCAGGACAGGCCTTTTAGCGAGATAAAGATTGAAAGAAATCCGGAGAATATAAAACCGATCGCCCATCCGGTGACGCCATGACAAAGGAAGAGGCAAAAAGGATAATAGAGGCGCTTCTGTTCGCCACAAACAAGCCGGTGGCCCTGACAGAAATTGCCGAGGTCCTGGAAAACATTGATACCGTTGCGATAAGAGATATGATCAACGAGCTGAATTCCGAGTATCAGGGCCAGAACAGGAGTTTCGGTATCGCGGAAATCGCGGGCGGTTTTCAGCTTGTGGCCGATACATATTACGCGCCATGGGTAAAGAAACTGATTACCAAAGAAAAGACGCAGCGGCTTTCAATGCCGGCCCTGGAGACCCTGGCGATAATCGCCTATAAGCAGCCACTTACGAGAAGCGAGATAGAGACCATCAGGGGCGTCAACATCGACGGGATTATTGAAAATCTGCTTGAGAAGAACTTGATAAAGACAAGCGGCAGGCGTGAAGCGCCGGGCAGGCCCTTTGTTTACACGGTAACGGATGAATTCCTTACCCATTTCGGGCTTAAGTCGCTTGAGGATTTGCCTCAATTAAAAGAGTTTACCGAGACGGACATACAAATAGGTCAGAATGACGTTATAATAGAAAAACTGACAGGAGGCAATGATGGAACTTGCGAAACTGCGAAAACAGATTGATAAGATAGATAAACAGATCATAGAAATTTTAAATAAGCGCGCGGAATTTTCTTTGGATATAGGAAATATCAAGAGGAAAGGCAAGTTGAGCGTTTACTCGCCCGACAGGGAGAGCGATGTTTATAAAAAGGTTGTTGGCCGGAACAAAGGGCCGCTCCCGCAGGAGGCGATCCAGGCGATATACAGAGAGATTATGTCGGCTACCCTGAGCCTGGAAGGGCCTATGAGGGTCGCCTATCTTGGGCCCGTGGCGACATTCACGCATCTGGCGAGCATAAAGAAGTTCGGCTCTTCGGTGAAATACTTGCCGGCAGGCTCAATAGGAGAAGTATTCTCCAATGTAGAGAAAGGCCGGGCTGATTATGGGGTAGTGCCTATCGAAAACTCCATAGAAGGCGCTGTAAGCCATACATTAGATATGTTCATAGACTCAGATTTAAAAATATGTTCTGAGGTTAGCCTCGAAATTTCGCATTATCTTATGGGAAGATATACTAAGAGGAGCCCGAGAATTTTGAAGGTCTACTCTAATCCTCAAGTTTTTGGGCAATGCCGGATTTGGCTGGAAGCAAATTTACCAAAAGCGGAATTAGTAGAAGTGTCTTCGACCGCAAGGGCTGCGGAACTTGCCCAAAAAGAACCTAATTCTGCCTGCATAGCATCTAAATTGGCTGCCGACTGTTATGGTCTTGAAATATACGAGAAATCCATCGAGGATTACAGTTATAACGTCACCAGGTTTTTGGTTATAGGTAAAACAGAGCCGAATCCGACAAAGAATGACAAGACCTCGATACTATTTTCTTTAAAGGACAAGGTTGGCGCCTTGCACGACATCTTGGTCCCTTTCAAGAAAAACAGGATCAACATGACGAAGATCGAGTCGCGTCCCTCTAAAAAGAAGGCGTGGGATTATTATTTTTATGTTGACCTGAAAGGGCATCACAGGGATGCCGCGGTCAGGAAGGCGCTGAAAGAACTGGATAAAAACGCTAAATTCCTCAAGATATTGGGTTCATACCCGATGGGGAATAATATTTAGAAAGCATATGCCGGTACGTAAAAATATTCTTAATATAAGGAACTATGAGCCGGGCAAACCCATTGAGGAGGTCCAGAGGGAGCTTGGCAAAAAAGAGGTCATAAAAATGGCCTCTAACGAAAACCCCTTAGGCCCCTCGCCTAAGGCGGTAGCGGCTGCCAGAGAGAATCTAAAAAATTTGCATCGATATCCTGACGCGAATTGTTATTATCTAAAACAAAAACTTGCGGCTAAATTGGGCCTTGAGCCGGCGAATCTGATAATAGGAAACGGCTCCGATGAGATAATAAGTTTTGCATTGAGGGCATTTTTAAACGAGGGCGAGGAGGTTATAATCGCCGACACGACATTCCTCATTTATAAAATCGCCTCACAGATAGCAAATGCGAAAATTACCGTTGCCCCCATGAAGAATTTCAAATATGACCTTAAGGCGATGCGGTCGGCGATTTCCGGAAAAACAAAAGTAATCTTTATCGCAAACCCCGATAACCCTACTGGGACTTATTGCGCGGAAAGCGAAGTCGCGGCATTTATGAAGGCGGTGCCGGAAAAGGTGATAGTGTTTTTTGACGAAGCGTATTATGAATTCGGAAAGCTCCAGAAGGATTTTCCGGATACTATGAAATATCTGTCGTGCGCCAGGAACGTTATTATCTCAAGGACCTTTTCGAAGGCGTACGGCTTAAGCGGCATCAGGGTAGGGTATGGCATCTCAAGCGCGCGCCTGATAGGCTACATGGACAAGGTAAGAGAGCCCTTTAACGTGAATCTTCTGGCGCAGGCCGCCGCGCGGGCCGCGCTTGATGATACGCAGTTTTTGAAAAAGACGCTATCAAACACCAAAAAAGGAAAAGAATTTCTGTGCGGCGAGTTTGATAAATTGGGGCTGGAGCATATCCCCAGCGCGACAAATTTTATTTTGGTAAATGTCAAAAAGCCGTGCAAAAAGGTTTTTAATGATCTGCTTTCTTTAGGCGTTATTATAAGAGACATGGCGGCGTGGGGGCTGGACACACACATCAGGGTAACCGTCGGCACGCCCGGCGAAAACAAGAAATTTATCGAATCACTAAGGAGAATATTATGATCATAGTCCTGCGTCCGGACGCTACGGAACAACAGATAAACCATATTGTTGATAAGGTGACTAAGTTAGGCCTTAAGCCGATGATATCAAAAGGCGCCGAGCGAACGATTATAGGCGTCATAGGGCCCGAGGATATCATACAGGCGCATCCGCTTGAGGTATATCCCGGCGTTGAGAAGGTCCTCCCTATTCTAAAGCCGTATAAACTTGTCTCAAGGGATTTTAAGCAGGAGAACAGCGTTATAGATTTGGGCAACGGCGTTAAGATCGGCGGCGAAAAGATTGTAGTGATGGCAGGGCCGTGTTCTGTTGAAAATAGAGACCTTCTTATTGATATAGCAAAGAAGGTGAAAAAAGCCGGCGCCACGGTCTTAAGGGGCGGCGCCTTTAAACCAAGGACCTCTCCTTATTCATTTCAGGGGTTAGGCGAAGAGGGATTAAAATATCTGGCGGACGCGAGAAACCAGACCGGCCTTTTAATTGTTACCGAGCTTATGGATATCAGGGATGTGGAACTGGTCGCCAGATACGCCGATATCATCCAGATAGGCGCGCGGAATATGCAGAATTTTAACCTGTTAAAAGAGGTAGGCCGCATAAAGAAGCCCATATTATTAAAGCGGGGCATGTCCGCGACCATAAAGGAACTTCTGATGTCGGCTGAATATGTCCTGTCCGAGGGGAATTTCAATGTGATATTGTGCGAGCGCGGCATAAGGACATTTGAGGATTTCACGCGTTTTACGCTGGATATAAACGCGGTGCCGGCGATAAAAAGTCAGAGCCACCTGCCGATTATCATTGATCCGTCGCACGGAACAGGCAAGTGGGAATTAGTTCCTGCGGCGTCAAAGGCAGGCATAGCAGCCGGCGCAGATGGGGTTATTATAGAGGTGCACCCGAATCCTGAAGAAGCGCTGTCAGACGGCGAGCAGTCGCTTTTACCGGAACGGTTTGAGGAACTTATGAAAGAATTACGCAAGGTTGCGGAAGCGGTCGGCCGCAAGTTGTTATAGATATGCCAAAATTTAATAAAATTACGATTATAGGCGTAGGTTTAATCGGCGGCTCGATAGGGCTTGCTATTAAAAAGAAACACCTGGCCAAAGAGGTAGTCGGCGTGTTCAGAAGGGCTTCTACCTTAAAGAAGGCGCTGAGATATAAAGCGGTAGATAAGGGCACGATGTCAATAGAAGACGGCGTAAGAGGCGCTGATATTATAATATTGGCTACGCCGGTCAGCTTAATCCCTGTTGTCGCGCGGAACGTTATCAGGCGCGCCGGTAAGGGCGCGATTATAATTGACGTAGGAAGCACAAAGCAATGGATTGTTGATAAGATCGAGGGTATGTTAAAAAGACGGCGTTCGTCAGTATTTTTTGTCGGCTCGCATCCGATGGCTGGTTCTGAACACGCCAGCGTGGAATTTGCCAGAAGCGACTTATTAAAAAGCTCCCCTTGTATTGTAACAAAGACCGCGAAAACAAATATGGAGGCCTTAAGCAAGATAGTTGGATTTTGGAAGGCGCTTGGCGCGAAGGTTGGGGTCATGACCCCAACGGCGCATGACAGGAGCGTTTCGGCTATCAGCCATCTGCCGCATATAGTCGCCTTTAGTTTGGCCGGGGCCACCCCGGTCCAGGAATTGAAGTACGCCGCGGAAGGTTTTAAAGATACGACAAGGATTGCCTTAAGCGATCCAAATTTGTGGGCGGATATATTCGCGTCAAATAAAAGAGAGATTGCAAAGGCCGGCCGCGCGTTTGAAAAATATTATAAAAAAATTATTAAAGCGATAGTAAAGGGAAGATACCTGGAACTTGTCAAGCTACTGGAAAAAGCGAGAAAGAATAGAAGTTTATTTAAATATGTAGGGGTTTGATTTATCAAACCCGTTGTTAACGGGCGCGATAAATCGCGCCCCTACACAATTAAACTTTTGTGAAAAAATTGATAATCGCGATAGACGGGCCCGCGGGCAGCGGGAAGAGCACCGTCAGTAAGCTGGTAGCAAAAAAGCTCGGCCTCTTGTACCTGGATACAGGGGCCATGTACAGGGCGCTTACCCTTAAGGCGATGAGAAGCAATTTAAATTTAGAAGACGAAAACGCACTCATTGAAATGGCCAGGGGTACGGATATAAAACTAAAGGCAGGGCCCGGTTCCAACAGGACAAGGGTTTTATTGGACGGAGAGGATGTTACGCTCGATATCCGCACGCCTGAGCTTACGGACAGGATAAAGTATATAGCGAAGGTCCCGGGCGTCAGAGAGTGCATGGTTAAAATTCAGAGGAGTATAGGCGAGGAGAAGGGCGCGGTTCTGGAGGGAAGGGACACGACAACTGTTGTTTTTCCCGACGCTGATTATAAATTTTATCTTGATGCGGACCTAAAAGAGCGCGCTAAAAGGCGGCACAAAGAATTGCTCTCTCTGGGTCTGAAGGCAACGCTTGAAGATGTGGAAGAGGACGCCATGCAGCGCGACATAAGCGACCAGACAAGAAAGGCCGGGCCGCTAAAGAAGGCGCAAGACGCCATCTGTATCGACACGACCAAAATGAGCATTGAAGAGGTTGTTATAAGGATATTGTCTGAAGTTAAGGCCGAATGATTTACCATATATCCCGCTATATTTTATGGCTGTTCTTTAAGATATGTTTTAGGTATAAGGTCAGATACGCCCAAAACATTCCAAAAAAAGGCCCTTTTATAATCGCAGGCAACCATTTAAGTTTTTTGGACCCGGCCGCGGCAGGGTGCATTACAAAAAGATGGGTCTGTTTCCTTGCGCGAGAAGATATTTTTAATAGTAAGATTTTTAGCTGGTGGGCAAGTAGAGTGGGGGTAATCCCGATAAAAAGGGGAAGGTTTGATTTGAGCGCTATAAAAGGTTCGCTTGAGAAATTGCGCCAGGGCCGGATTGTGGCGCTTTTCCCGGAAGGGACCCGCTCAAGAGACGGCGCTATACAGAACCCCAGGAAGGGCGTGGGCTATTTAGCGGCAAAGGCCGGCGTGCCGGTTGTCCCGATATTGATAAAGGGCTCAGACCAGGCCCTGCCAAGGCGCAGCATCATGATAAGATTTAAGCCTATAGAGGTCAGGGTCGCGCAGCCGGTAGAGCCCGGAATGTTTTTGGATAAATACGGAAAATGCGACTATCAGGCCTTAAGCAGTGAAGTAATGAAAAGGATCAGAGCTTTAAGCGAAAATGAAAATTGAGATTGCGCAGTGCAGCGGTTTTTGCTTCGGCGTGAAGCGTGCCATAAGCATGGCACAAGGAGCGCTCTCCGCCGCAGGCGCCCGCCTGCCGGACGGGCAGGGATCCGCCTCCGGCGGAGAGAATAATAAAGGAAGGGCCGTTTATTCCTTGGGCCATATTATACATAACAGCCAGGTTGTTGAGGAACTTTCAAAACAGGGGCTTGAGTCCATAAAAGGCCTGGGCAATATAAAGGAAGGGGTTGTGGTTATTTCGTCTCACGGCGCGAGCCCCGAGGTTTTCGAAGAGATTAAGGACAAGGGCCTTGATGTAATAGACGCGACCTGCCCTTATGTGATGTCCGCCCAGAAAGTGGTCAAGTCCTTGAGCGAGGAGGGCTACACCGTTATTATCCTTGGGGACAACCAACATCCCGAGGTCAAGTCCCTCGTTGGCTTTGCCAGGCAAAGGGCTATAGTGATAAAGGATGACACGGAATTAAGGAAGGCGCAGATACCTTCTAAAAAGATAGGGCTTGTGAGCCAGACCACGCAATCCGCGGAGAATTATTTCAAGGTCATTTCCGAGATATTAAAAAAGGAATTTCTGGAGGTCAGGATTTTTAATACCATTTGCAACGATACCAAAAAAAGGCAGGATAGCGCAGCAAGGCTGGCCAGAGACGTAGAGGCGATGATAATAGTGGGCGGGAAGATGTCGGCGAACACAAGAAGGTTGTTTGAGATCTGCTCTCATATATGCAAGGACACATATCACATAGAAACGGCGCAGGATTTGGCGCCTGAGTGGTTTGAGGATAAAGAGTGTGTTGGCATTGCCAGTGGGGCGTCAACCCCTGACTGGATTATTGATAGCGTTAAAAATAAAATTCTAAATACAAGCCCCGTTAAACACGTGGCAGAGGGAGATATAGAACGATGATTAAAGAAAAAGAGGAAGGGATATCCGATCTAAATGCCTTTTATGAAAGTACATTCAGGTCTTTCAGGGAAGGAGAGATCCTTAAAGGCAGGGTTGTCGAAATCAGGGGCAAAGAGGTTCTGGTGGATATCGGATACAAATCCGAAGGGGTGATACCTATATATGAGTTTGAAGACTCCGCAGCCCTTAAGGTAGGGGACGAGGTCGAAGTCCTTCTGGAATCCAAGGAAAATGAACACGGCATGCTGGTTTTATCAAGGGAGAAGGCAAAGAAGACATCCGGCTGGGAATCTATCGCATACAATTGTAAAGAAGGGGATACGATACAAGGCAAACTTGTCCGCAAGATCAAGGGCGGTTATGTCGTGGATATAGGTATTGAGGCATTTTTACCTACCTCATTGGCTTCGGTAAAAGGATACGGAAATGTAGAGCAGCAGTTTGGCCAGGTTTTGGATTTTAAGATAGCGAAGATTAACAAACCCAGGAAGAATGTGGTGTTGTCGAGAAAAGACGCTATCCAGGAACAGCTTGCAAAGGATCGTTCAAAGGTCTTAGGCGAACTTATAAAGGGGCAGCTCATCAGCGGCACGGTGAAGAATATTACGGATTTTGGCGCGTTCATCGACCTGGGCGGGGTGGACGGCCTCCTGCATATTACTGATATGAGCTGGGGCAGGATCGGCCATCCGTCTGAGGTAGTCAAGGTAGGCGATAAAATAGAGGTGATGGTACTCGAGATAGATAAGACGAGCGGTAAGACCTCGCTGGGCCTGAAGCAGAAAAACCCGAACCCGTGGCTTGATGTTGACGCTAAATTCCCCGTCGGTTCAAAATTAAAAGGCAGGGTTACAAACCTTTTGCCTTACGGCGCGTTTGTCGAGCTTGAAAAGGGGGTTGAAGGGCTGGTGCATGTTTCAGAGATGTCCTGGAAGAAAAAAATTGCCCATCCCAGCGAACTTCTTAAGGTCAGCGATGAGATAGAAGTTGTGGTTTTGGATATTGACCGCCAGAACCAGAGGATCTCCCTGGGTATTAAACAACTTGAACAGGATCCGTGGGGAGATATTGAGGCAAAATATCCCGTCGGAACAAAGGTGAAGGGCAATATAAGAAACCTTGTTGATTACGGCGTGTTCGTTGAACTGGAAGAAGGCCTGGACGGGCTAGTTCATATTTCGGATATATCATGGACGAGAAAAGTCGCCCATCCAAAAGAGGTATTAAAGAAAGGCCAGGAGGTTGAGGCGCTTGTCTTATCCGTTGATAAGGCGAATAGAAAAATCGCTCTGGGCCTTAAGCAGTTGACTCAGGACCCTTGGCCCGAAATCGCAAATGAATTTCCAAGCGGCGTAGTTATTGACGGCACAATAACAAAGATTGTTAATTTTGGGGTATTTGTTGAATTAAAACCGGATCTTGAGGGCCTTATCCACATAAGCGAGCTTCGCCAGGATTCCGCGGCGAAATTGGATTCACTTTACAAGGTAGAGCAGAAGATAAAGGTCAGGATAGTAAAGGTCGATGTGGAGCAGAAAAAGATCGCGCTGAGCAACAGGGATGTGTAAGGTTACTTCCTGTCGAAGAATATATTTTTACCTGTGGCGCTGAGCGGGATTCCGATGGCCTGCTTTATACCCTTGTCAAGCAGGCCGAGTTCAAGAGCGGCCCTGCCGATTGAATACATCAGCCGGTTGTCAATGTGGAATTGACTGGCTATGCCGCAGGCAGAAGACAGGGCAATGCCGAGGTCCATAGAGTTAAAAGCGCATATTCCGCCCGCTTTCTTTAATTCCTCGCAGGTTTTAAACCCGCAGAAACCGCAATTCAGGCCGGGGGGATTTGATTTTACGCCGATAATTACGCATACCTGAACCTTTTCAATATTATGGCCGTCGCGGTCACAGCTGGGCCGCTTGTCGCGTATCGAGATTTCAATCATCTTCGGGGTCAGTTTTTTTATGTCGCCTTCCGTAAGTATCAATACCTGAATATTATCTATACCGCATGTCTTTGGCGCGGTCCTGGCCGCCGCGGCCATAAGATTAGCGACTTGCTCTATAGCTGATTGCTCAGCCTCATTAGATTTCTTGATCATTTTGTATTCCTCCTACGGGTAAATATAACACTTATATCCGTTAGTGTCAATTTCTATTTGACCAATTTATCAAGTGATGCTACAATACAACTAATATGATACCTGTCGAAAAACAAATAGAACTGATTAAGCGCGGGACGGTGGAGATATTGCCGTCGGTTGAGGATTTGACGCAGAAGATCAAGGCGGCAATGGAGGCAAAAAAACCGCTGGTTGTAAAATCCGGGTTTGACCCGACCGCGCCTGATATCCATCTGGGGCATACTGTGCTATTGAGGAAACTGCGGCATTTTCAGGATCTGGGGCATAAGGTCATTTTCTTGATAGGCGACTATACCGCGATGATAGGGGACCCTTCCGGCGTTTCAAAAACACGAAAGATGCTTACTAAAGAAGAGATACTGGCCAATGCCAAGACCTATGAAAAGCAGGTCTCTAAAATTCTGGATATTACGATGGAAAAATTGATTCCAAAGGCGGAATTTGGAGAACAGCAGAAGGCGCAGATTAAATTTAACAGCGAGTGGTTCAGCAAAATGACAGTTGAGCAGATTATAGAGCTGGCATCTAAGCAAACGGTCATCAGGATTCTAGAGCGCGATGATTTTTCAAATCGTTATAAAAGAGGGGATAATATTTCATTTTCGGAATGCCTGTATCCTTTATTTCAGGGATACGATTCAGTCGCGCTTAAGGCGGATATTGAAATAGGCGGGACCGACCAGAAGTTTAACATGCTTATGGGCAGAGATATCCAGGAGCGCTACGTCCAGAAACCGCAGATAGTTATCTCTATGCCCATCCTTGTGGGCCTGGACGGCACGCAGAAGATGAGTAAGTCCCTTAATAATTATATCGGCATAAATGAATCGCCCAGGGACATGTTCGGAAAAATCATGTCCGTCTCCGATGAGGCGATGTTTAAATATTACGAGCTTTTGACGGATGAAGATTTTGTTAAACTTGCGGAAGCGGTAAAATCCGGCAAGATCCATCCCAAGCAGGCAAAGGTCGATTTGGCGCGGATGATTATCGCGCATTATTACGGGAAGGAAGCGGCAGAAGAGGCAGCCAGAGAATTTGACAGGGTTTTTAAGCAGAAAGAGATTCCAAAAGACATGCCGGAGGTTATTATTAAGAAGGATAAGATAGGTTTGATTGACCTGCTGGTTGAGGCCAAATTAACAACTTCCAAAAGTGAGGCAAGAAGGCTGATAGAGCAGGGCGCCGTTAAGATAGACGGGACCAAGGTTTCAGACGAAAAAGAAATAGTTATTAAGGATGGTATGACCCTCCAGGCCGGCAAGCTAAAATTCGTTAAAATTATTGAAAAAAAACCTTGACAATAAATAGCTATTATGTTATATTTAACACGCTCTAGTAAGAGGTAGGATTACCAAAGGAGCGATTATTTTGACAAAGATAATTGACAATTCCGGGTAATTTTTTTAAATAGAGATGGTTTTATTAAAAGGCATCGTCTCTACGATGCCTTTTTTGTCGTTAAATCCGCTCTTTGAAATAGCCAAATATAATCGAGTCAGATCGATAATCCATTTTAACTGGAGAGTTTGATTCTGGCTCAGAGTGAACGCTGGCGGCGTGGATTAGGCATGCAAGTCGAACGATCTTATATTTAACTTGCAGTGGTAGCAATACTATTGCAAGTTTGATGTTTGATAGTGGCAAAAGGGTGAGTAATACATGGGTAATTTACCTAGAGGTTCGGAATAACCTGCCGAAAGGCGGGCTAATACTGGATAAGACCACAGCCTGGCATCAGGCCGAGGTTAAAGGGGAGGACCGCAAGGCTTCCCGCCTTTTGATGAGCCCGTGTCCTATCAGCTAGTTGGTGAGGTAACGGCCCACCAAGGCTTTTGACGGGTAGCTGGCCTGAGAGGGTGGTCAGCCACATTGGGACTGAGACACTGCCCAGACTCCTACGGGAGGCTGCAGTCGAGGATCTTTAGCAATGGGCGAAAGCCTGACTATGCGACGCCGCGTGGAGGATGAAGGCCTTCGGGTTGTAAACTCCTGTCAGGGGGGATGAATAACTGCGACCTAATACGTTGTAGTTTTGACAGTACTCCCAGAGGAAGCCACGGCTAACTCCGTGCCAGCAGCCGCGGTAATACGGAGGTGGCGAGCGTTACTCGGATTTACTGGGTGTAAAGGGTATGTAGGCGGGCTTGTAAGTCAGGCGTGAAATCCCTTGGCTCAACCAAGGAATGGCGTTTGAAACTGCTTGTCTTGAGTGCGGGAGAGGAGAACGGAATTCCCGGTGTAAGGGTGAAATCTGTAGAGATCGGGAGGAACACCTGTGGCGAAAGCGGTTCTCTGGTCCGCAACTGACGCTGAAATACGAAAGCTAGGGGAGCAAACAGAATTAGATACTCTGGTAGTCCTAGCCGTAAACGATGGGCACTAGGTGTGGTTCCGCAAGGGGCCGTGCCGCAGTTAACACATTAAGTGCCCCACCTGGGGAGTACGGCGGCAACGTTGAAACTCAAAGAAATTGACGGGGACCCGCACAAGCGGTGGAGCATGTGGTTTAATACGACGCTACGCGTGGAACCTTACCAAGGCTTGACATGTATGTGGTAGCCAACTGAAAAGACGGCGACTCCGCAAGGAGAGCATACACAGGTGTTGCATGGCTGTCGTCAGCTCGTGTCGTGAGATGTTGGGTTAAGTCCCGCAACGAGCGCAACCCTCGTTGTTAGTTGCTAACCCGCAAGGGAGCACTCTAGCGAGACTGCCTGTGTTTAACAGGAGGAAGGTGGGGATGACGTCAAGTCAGTACGGCCCTTATGCCTTGGGCAACACACGTGCTACAATCCCCGCTACAAAGAGACGCAAAGCCGTAAGGTGGAGCAAATCTCAAAAAAGCGGGGCCAGTTCAGATTGAGGGCTGCAATTCGCCCTCATGAAGCCGGAATCGCTAGTAACCGCGTATCAGACACGGCGCGGTGAATACGTTCCCGGGTCTTGTACACACCGCCCGTCAAGCCACCTGAGTTGACTGCACCCAAAACCGCATACCTTAACCCGCAAGGGGGAGGCGCGTCTATGGTGTGGTTGGCGAGGAGGGCTAAGTCGTAACAAGGTAGCCGTACCGGAAGGTGCGGCTGGATCACCTCCTTTCTAAGGAGTAAACAGATCGAAAAAAAATATGGTGTCAAAACCGATTCGATTCGGTTATATTTGGCTATTTCAAAATTCTCATAAAATTTTGCTTGAGTATGGGCTTGTAGCATGTTATAATTCACTCTCATCCCTCGCTTCCGCATATGCAAACAACGGAAGCTCGGGATCAAATTTTCTTCGAAAATTTGTCGGGCCCATAGCTCAGTTGGTTAGAGCGCCGTGCTGATAACGCGGAGGTCTCTGGTTCGATCCCAGGTGGGCCCAGTAACGGGCCTGTAGTTCAGCTGGGAGAACGCCTGATTTGCAATCAGGAGGTCAGCGGTTCGACTCCGCTCAGGTCCATTCTGCTTCGCCCATCAAGTAGGTAATTTTCGGTGGGGCTACGCAGGAATGGTCCTACGAAGCCACACCGAAGTTTACGGATTGAATGGCGCAGTAGACCATTTTTTATTGGGCCTTTTAATTAAAATTAAATTGAATTGACACGGATTTAACAAAATCCGGTTAAGATATAGACGTATTTTTTTTGCGTCGATCTTTGACAACACATAGCCAAAAAGGTAAAAACTACAAACGGAGGTGTTCACCATAATTGCAAAAG
>Ga0209824_10001331_pt1 | contig 14047 bp, 10 predicted proteins | sample VDWuncwatermetaG_FD_184124 | JGI IMG/M metagenome (GOLD analysis project Ga0209824, IMG submission 184124) | Wastewater microbial communities from Netherlands to study Microbial Dark Matter (Phase II) - VDW unchlorinated drinking water (SPAdes)... ... | reverse complement strand
CTGTTCCTATATTAAAAACCAAAGGCCTCTGACCGCTGGGCTCGGCTGTTGGCACGCCGCCTAACAAAACACGGTCCTTTATATATTTAAAACCGGGAGGTATCTTGTCATTAAGATAGACACCGGTAACGGCATCCGTCGACGAAAGATTCTGGATATTAACAGTGTACGTGACGATATCGCCGACACTGACTTCACTTTTATTGGCGGTCTTTGTAATACGTAATAACATCAGAGGGGAGTCTAAGGGCTGGTCAATCTCAAAGACCGTGCTGCCGACGGTAAATGTCTCGCCTTTGGAACCGGTACCAACGGTACGGCCCGAAGGGGCGGTGGTCTTGACAGAGGGATACGTGTAGCCATCGGACGAAACCTTAATATAGTACCGCCCGGATGGCACCAGGAAACTGTAAAAACCATCAGAACCCGTGGTAAACGGATTGGCGCGCGGTTGACCGGTGGTAGTATTCCCTGATGCGTCAGTACAAGACCCCGACATGTCGCAGCAAGTCCCTGCCGCATTGCAAGACTTGAGTGTCCCCGCGACAGCTTGATTGGTCGCGGCATCATAAAGCGTCACCGAGGCGGATTGAATGGGCAGGTTGGTGATGGAATCATAGACCACGCCGAAAGGATCTGTCAAAGACACCGTAAGCAAAGCGCTGGTTGTTTCAGTACTGCTTGTCCCCACGGTGACAGAAAGAAAGTTGGTGCTGCCGGGCAAAGCGGTGGTCAAGGTCACGGAATATGTCCCGTCGCCGGCCACGGTGCCGCTGCCGGCGGACAAAATCAAATTACCACTGGCATCAAGGGCCTGTACAGTCACGTTTTGTCCTGCCAGGCCCAGACCGGCAATGGCCGGGGTACTGCCGCTGATAAACTGAGTGATGTTTGGATTAGCAATAGTAGTACCGTTGAGTTTAGTTATGTCAGGGACCTGGTTCGTTGTGGGAGACGCAGTTACAGTTATGCTATTGACCAAACCCGGAGAAGTCGTCGCGCTCGTCAGATAAGGCGTCAGGCTGTTGGCTCCCGTGGCTAACTGGGTGGAAATAGTCAACCCTGTACCGGCGTCGTCTTTGCCCAGCGCCACACGGAAATTGCCGTTGGCATCTGACTTGGTCGTGGCCACCAAATTGCCGCTGATGTCCCTGATGTAAACAGTGGTGCTGGCGGAAGCCACACCTATAATCGTAGGCGTCTGTCCTACCGTAGTCCCGTCAGCCGGAGAGCTGATAGAAAGAGTGGTAAAGATCCAATTGGGATTATTATTACCGGAATTCGTACAATTCAGGCAGGTGACCGTGTTGGTCAAGGCATTGGAATCTTTCACATTCAGTTGGCTGACGTTCTGCGCCCCGTTGGGGAAGGTAATGCTCCAGGGAGTACCCGTGGTAGTGGAAAAAAGAGAGATCAGGTTACCTCGCACGCCGGAAAAATTAAAGGAATGGCTGACTGTTTGATTACTGCCGGCGGTAAAATCTATGGTTTTACCCGCGGTGGTGGAAATAAAATCATAAAAGGTCGTGTTGCCTGCGATGGTGGCTGTGGCTGTGGTGGTAAAGGTGACTGCTCCCGAAGAATTATTAAATGTCCCGTTGTTAGTCCAGTTACCGGCAACGGTGAAACTATTGCTCGGGCCAGGGGCCGTAAGGGTGCCGGATGTAATCGTCAAATTACCGTTGACTGTCAATGTACCGTTGGCGGCAAAAACATCACGGTTGGCCGCCGTGGCATTGGGATCATTGATCGTCAAATTATTGTACGCCACGTTAGCGCTCCCGTTGATCGTCAACGTGTGCGTGGCTGACGAAGAGCCGCCGACTCCGACGTAGGTAAATGTCCCATGCGTGGAATCCATGGTCAATGTCAATGTCTCATTGCCTTCAAGATTAACGTTGCCGCTGTTAGAGAAAGTCGTCGAGACCGTTAAATTTTTGCCGCCAAGCGTCAGGGTTGATCCGCTGTTGATCGTCAAATTAACCACGGTCACGTTGGAGGCTAAAACAGGCTGATTGGCCGCGTTGGCAATGACCACCGTGTCCTCTGATGTGGGAACACTACCCAGGTCCCAGTTGGCAGCCGTATTCCAGGCTGTGGATGTGCCTCCCTTCCAGGTCAATGTTGTTAAGCCAAAACTCCAATTGGTATTATTGCCGGAATTAGTCCCGCTAATATCAGTCAATAGAAGACCGCCGGAAGCATTGGAATCCTTGACATCCAGAAAATTGAGCGTCTGCGAGCCGCCGGTACTCAAAGCGATAAATGCCTGGGTACCCGAGCTGTTACTGCGGATGGAAAGCAATTGGCCGCTGGCCCCTTGCATGGTCAAACTATTGGTAAAGGTTTGCAGAGCGCCGCTGGTGCTGTCAAAAGTCAAGGTGCTGGCCGTGCTGACGGTCTTGACAAATTGATAAAATGTCGTCGTTCCTAAAACCGACTGATCGGTGCCATTAAGCGTCACTGTGTCCGTGCCCGGCGTAAAGGTGCTTGCGGATGTGTTATTCCAGGTTCCATCCACGGTCATGTTAAAATTATTGGTAGTAAACGACCCTGAAGATGTTGTATTGGTGAAATTGTTATTAATGACAATGTCGTTACCGGTCATTGACACCGTGCCGTTGGTCGTGTGGGTCAGATTATAAAAGGCGTCCCCCGCCGCCGTCCCGCCACTGTTGAGGGTTTGGGTACCACTAGTCCCGCTGAAATTAACTGTGCCGGTACCAGAGGTAAACGTGCCCGAATTAGTCCAATTGCCGGTTAAAGAAATAGGCCCTGTCGTGGTGGAAAGTGTTCCGGCATTGGTGATAAATCCAGGCACAGTCAATGTTCCGGTATTGAGATTAAGCGTTGAGCCCGACGGAATAGTGATACCTTGCGCCCATGCCTGGGATGGGACAAAACATACCAGGATGGCGCAGGCAATTAATTTTTTGAATCTATCGCATAGCCTCATTTAGTCAAACTCCCGTCAACTGTCATTCCCGCGAAAGGTCCTCATGCCGGACACTCGCAGTTGCTCGCGGGAAACCAGAAATAAGACAAACGTCGCTTTATTTTATTTTAATAAACGGAGTCTAACAACTATTCTTTAATATATTTTATGGGGGGGATTTCAGCAATTCAGCCCTGCCTGGGCCAACTGCTGAAAAAAGCCTGCTTATCACTCTGCTGTTTTTGCATGAAAGCTGCCACTACACTCGCTACTTCGGAGGAGAGCGGGGGTGGGCTTGGCTCTGAAAACGTATTACCACTTTTACCACTTTGCGCATCCTTTTGTGCCATCAACCACTTTCCTATCAGATCTTGCTTGGCGATAATATTTTGATTAGCTTTTATAAAAGCCGCTCTCTCCTGGGCTTGCTGCTGGAAAAAAGCGACCGATTTCGCATCTTGCTGTTGATTGCAAGCTGTCGATACAGCATTTACCCCGAAGGACACTTGAGGCAATAAAACTAACATTGTCATTCCCGCCCCTAAGATTAATCCTGAACAAATATTTTTCATATAGCTCTCCTCAATTCGCATCCCCTTCTTTCAAGTAGATCACCTTGAGCCATTTCCCGTTAACACCGGCGCCGCTGCAGGAAATATTTTCTTGATATTTAATCAACTTCAACTTAGAGTGTGGCTGTATGTTTAACAAGGAAGCGAACGAAACACTTTCCAACTTTTTCCTGGATGGCGCAAAACTGATATTTGGATCACTGGTGGTGGGCGTCTTTGTTCCGGGCGCCGCGGGAAGTTCCCAGGCGCCGACATCATTCGCGGGAATCGTGATCACCGCGCTGTTCCTGTTTCTCGCAAGCCTGCTCGCCTCCATGGCCAGGAGAACATTATGACATTGCTGGACTTTTATCTCATCGCCACTATCTTCGCAGTCGTTGTTTACGTTATCGCCGTTAAAAACAGCAAAAGGAAATAACCCATGGACAGGGAATCCATTGTCTTTATCGCCACTATTCTTGTCGTTGCCGCGGGTTTTCTTATTGGATGGTTCTACCGCGCCTGAGGTGTCCCTCCACAGCGTAATCGCCCCTTCAAACTCCCGCGCTTCGGAAAGTTCGACGCGTTTTTCCGCGAGGGCCCCGCGGTCTTCTTCCCTGATATTGCCTTTGACCAAATAAGGATGGTTGCCCGTAGTGCGAATCTTTTTGCCTGAAGCTGTCACAAGTTCGAAAACCGGCTTTGTACCCATGAACAGGAGCGCGTTGACCGGATGGTACTCGAAGGCGCCGGTTTGCTCATTTAGTGACATGACCAGATCACCAGGCATAAGATCCTGAATCCAGATATGCATGGCCGCTGTAAATCATCGAAAACCGGCCTGATGACGCTTAGAAGAGTGTCCCCGGTCACGCAATGGCCGTTGACGTGTAAAGGCTGGACAGGCGCCCAGGTGCCAATGCCCACATTGCCGTTGGTCACCACAAAGGCTGCCTGGCCGGCAAAAGTTCCAATACCGACATTGCCGCCTAAAATTGTCAATGCCTGATTGGGTGAAGTTGACGTGCCGATGCCGACGTTACCGTTAGAGTCTGTCCGGTCTTTTCCAACACCTGAAGAATTTTGAATGGTGAACCCGCTGCTGCCATCACTGGAATCCAATTGAAGTTGAACGTCCGCGGCCCGCGCCAATGAAGAAAAAATAAAAATAAAAAAAGTCAATTGTGAGGGGACAATTTACTGAGGGGGATAATTTATATGATTTGCAGCGATTGCAGTTTTAAAAGCAGATCACGGGCGATCCGTACGGAATTTTCAGAGGAGCCGCCATACTCCAAAAATACGCAAAAAGCGATTTCCCGCTTAGAAGACCCGGTGTAACCGACAAACCACGAATGATTGGGTTTGCCGTGAATACTTTGGGCAGTGCCTGTTTTACCATAAATAGCCAGCCCGGGAACTTCTTTTAAATCATGGCCTGTTCCCTGCGGGTCATCCACCACCGCTTTTAATCCCTGCTGTATCAGCACCCAAGTTTGATCACGCAATCGGACCCGCGGCCTCTTTGAGAAATCCATCCGTACGGGTTCGATTGATCGAGCCCTTACATGAGGGCGCAAAATGACCCCGTCATTGGCAACCGCCGCCATCATCACCGTTATTTGCAAAGGAGTCGTCAGCGTATAGCCCTGGCCGATGGACAAATTCAAAACATCTCCGGTGTACCATGATCCGCCCGCCGGAGCTTTCGTCCGTATGTTACCTTTGGCCTCAAAAGGCAAATCAACGCCTGTCCGGCGATTGAGCCCAAAGGCTCTGGCAAAGGCGCCGATGATGGGCGGCCCCACGAGCTGGCCGACGTGAAAAAAATAAACATTGCAGGAATGCGCCAGAGCGGCCTCTAAATCCTGCACGCCATGCACATGCGAACAGCCGAAACGCCTGTGCCCCACCATCATATACCCGGGACAGTCAAACGTCGTCGAAGGCGTGATCTTGTGAAGCTGGATGGCCGCCAGGGCCAGCGGAATTTTAAATACCGAACCCGGCGGGTACTGGCCGGAAACAGTACGGTTAAACAAAGGCTTCAAAGGATCACTGAAATACGATGTCAATTCTTCGCTTTTACTTTTATCCGAAAAAACATTAGGGTCATAAGAAGGGGAACTGACCAACGACATCAAATCCCCGTTACTTAAATCCATCACTACAATGCCGCCCCTATGATTTCTTAATAATTCCTGCGCGGCATTTTGCACGCGCTGATCAATGGTCAACACCACATCACTGCCCGCTATGGGGTCTTTCAAGCCCAGCAAGCGCACCTGCCGGCCCCGAGCGTCGACTTCGATCTGACGGCCGCCGGGCGTCCCTTGCAAAAACGCGTCAAAACGCTTTTCAACGCCGGTTTTCCCGATGAGGCTCAAAGGCGTATAGCCATATTGCCCATTGTCCTGGATCTCATCTTCATCGATTTTTCCCACATACCCTAAAACATGCGCCCCGGTTTCTGAAAAGGGATAATAACGCTCAAAGCCCTGCTGGACCATAAGGCCCGGATAAATAAATTTTTCTTCTTCGATCTTGACCGCAAGCTCACGGGAAATGTCCTGCGCCAATATGACCGGGGCAAAAGGAGCTTGTTTCTTGCGCTCAAACTGGCGCTCCAGAAAATCCGGGTCACGATCAAGCATCCGGCCCAAAAAACCGAACAACGCCTTTTTATCTTCCACATCCTGAGGGACAACGCCCACATGATAAACAATACGGTTGTCCGCTAAAATAATACCGTTGCGGTCAACTATCTTTCCCCTGGGAGCGTCGGCAGGGACCACGCGGATGCGATTATTCATGCTTTGGCGGTGGTAATAACCGCCATGAATGATCTGCATATAAAACAAACTGCAAATGATCAGGCCCAGAGAGAGAAAAATAATTGATTGAATAAAATCAAGGCGCATATTAATTCAGGGGTAAGGGATAAGGGGTAAGGGATAAGTGATTAAGGATAAGATGCTGGTTGTGTTTGTTTAATAAAGACATCTTTACTCTCTTTCTAAATCCCTTACCTTTTATCCCTTACCCCTTAACCCTTAACCCTAACTTTTCAAAGCGAAAAATACACTGATACTTTTTAACCGCTCAAATACAAACGTGGCCGCTATCATCGTTGTCAACAGCTGCGGGACTAAAATATAAAGTAATAATTCAGGCAAACGGACTTCATGGTTCATATTTGACGAATAACTATGGGTGTCCGACATGAGGACCAAAATGGCCTGTACGATAAAACACCCTGTCACGACGAAGAAAGTGACCATGGCCCTGGAGAACCTGGACCCCGGCTGATACAAATACCGGCGCACGAGTGTTGTCACGTAGCTACCTGCAATGTACACCAAAATATAGGTCCCAAAAGGCGCCACCCCGGAGGTGTCTTTGAATGTCCCGCAAAAAACAGCGGTGATAATGCTGAATCGTATCCCCAAATACAAGTTAAAAAATATCACCACTAAAATTAAAAGCTCCGGCTTGCCCCACGGTCCCCAAAAATTATACAATAAAAATTCCAGGGCGAAGCCCAAGTAAGAAACCAAAGCTATAACAGCAATCCGTTTCATAAACTCCCCTGGCTGTCATTCCCGCGAAAGCGGGAATCCAGTTCATCCATGTCCTGGACCCCCGATTAAAACATTCGGGGGTGACAGATTTTTTATTTTAACAATTCATTTTCCATTTTCCGCATTTGGAGCGTGTCTTTGGGCTTGCGGTCATCAAAACCCGCCAGATGCAGGATGCCGTGTATCACGTATAAAATAATTTCATTCTCCGTCGATGTTTGATGCGCCTGAGCTTGTGCGCGGGCAACGCCCGGACAAATGATTATTTCACCCTGTTGGCTTTTCCCAAAATCAAAAGTCAAAACATCGGTAACATAATCATGGTCCAAATATTTCTTATTGATCGCGCGCATGCGCTTGGGGCCGACAAAGACAATTGAAAGAATTAAGTATTGTGTCCCCTTAATTCTGAGCTTACGAAGCGCCGCTTTCGCCGCCTTGAGGACCCGGCCTTGCGGAATCGAGACCTTCTTTTGAAGATTTTTTAGGACGATTTCCATTAAAGAGATTGCTTCGTCGTTGAAAAACGCTGCGCTGAACTGCGCTTCTCGCAATGACACTGGTGTCCGACAACCAAGAAACAGGGAATATTGACACAACTTTACGAAATCGAAGGTCGTATTGACCGACACTCACAGTTGTTCGCAATTGGGCCTTTTGACACTATTTTTTCTCGGGGTATTGGACGCGGCCATGGTACATGGCACTTAAAACACGTACGAAAACGGAGGCGATCGTATCGATTTCTCTTAATGTCAAATTGCATTCATCCAGCTGGCCGTCAATGAATTTGTTGTTGATCACTTTACGCACCACGTCTTCAATGCGCCCGGGGGTATGCTCATCCAGGGCGCGGGTGGCACCCTCAACGGAGTCTGCCAAAAGAACAATGGCTGTTTCCTTGCTCTGCGGCTTGGGGCCCGGATAACGGTAATCTTTTTCTTCCAGGCCCTTCGTCTGCCCTTCGGACAAAGCTTTTTGATAAAAATAATACATGAGGCTTGTCCCATGATGCTCGGGAATAAAATCAATAATGTGATGGTTCAAGCGGTACTTGCGCGCCAGCTCGATACCTTCCTTAACATGATTGAAGATCACCAAACGGCTCATGGATGGTTCCAATTCGTCATGTTTATTTCCGGGGACCATCTGGTTCTCGGTAAAATACCCGGGGTTGACCATTTTGCCGATATCGTGATAATACGCTCCCACCCTGACTAAAAGAGAATGGGCGTCAATGGCATCAGCGGCCGCTTCCGCCAGATTGCTGACAATTAAACTGTGATGATACGAGCCCGGCGCCTCCACCACCATGCGCTTCATTAAAGGATGTGAAGAATCTGAAAGCTCCAGAAGCGTAAAATTGGTGATCTCATCGAATATCATCTCAAAAATCTTGGCACTTGCAATCACCACAGCGGCGCATATCAGGCCATTGACAGCTAAAGGTTTTAAAATGTACATCAAAATATCCTTGTTGATCACCGGATTGATCAACAAGGCGCAGACCACCTGGATGATAGAAACAAAAATCCCCGCTTCGATCAACACACCGCGGGTGCGCGCGTCTTTCACCTTATAAGCGCCGGCCAGGCCGCCCAAAAAGAAGATCAGCATCTCATTAAGGTCAAATCCCAAAACAATCCCGGCGAGCACGGCGCTCATCAAAGCCATCATAAAACTGATCTGCACGTCGTTAAACAACAGCATCGTCAGCATCGCGACAGAGGCGATGGGCAGATAGAAATGAATAAGATGAGCATAGGATTTAAGGGCGTGGGCCGCGAAGACCAGCAAGGCTAAAAGCAGACTCAGGTGCAAAAAGAGCTTAGGGCTGGCTTTTTTGAAATAAAACAAATGAACGCCGAAAAAAAACACCAGCAAAGGAATGATTAAAGGAAAACCGGAAAAATAACAAAAAACCACCAGCGCCAGAAAACTGACAGCCACCATGATGCTTTGATCACGGGAAATAGAATTATTTAGTTTGTGCATAGGCCTCGATGATCTTTTGCACCAATTCATGACGTACCGTGTCCTCGCTGGTCAAATGGATAAATTTAATCTCAGGAACATTTCCCAAAATCCGGTTGGCCTCGGCCAGACCGTTATTCTCGGGCGCCGGCAAATCGCTTTGGGTCACGTCCCCTATGACCACCACCTTGGAATCAAAACCCATGCGTGTTAAAAACATTTTCATCTGATCCGGACGGGCATTTTGGGCTTCATCCAGAATAACGAAAGCTTCGTTGAGCGTACGCCCGCGCATAAAGGCCAGGGGAGCCACTTCAATGATCCCCTGTTCGCTGTAATGCTCGACTTTTTGGGGCTCCATCATGTCGTAAAGAGCATCGTATAAGGGACGCAGATACGGCAATACTTTTTCCACCATGTCCCCGGGCAAAAAGCCCAGGCTCTCCCCGGCTTCCACCGCCGGACGGGTCAAGATAATGCGGCGCACCAGCCCTTTTTTAAGGGCATTGACCGCCATGGCAATGGCTAAATAGGTTTTCCCCGTACCCGCGGGACCGATACAAAAAACCAGGTCATTGGTTTTAATAGCTTCGATGTATTCGATCTGTCCCTTGGTCTTGGGGGTAATCAAACCGCCTTGCACCGAAACTTCAATTTTTTCCCTGGCTAAACGCTTGAAATCAATTTCTTTGTCTTTATCAACCAGGCGCAAGGCATAAACAATGTCCGCCTTCTTGATGTCCTTGCCCTTCTCGACAAAGGTCATCAAATAAGAAAAAAGTTCACGGGCAACCTGGACTTGTGGGTCCGCCCCAAGGATCTTGATGCCGTCCTCGCAGCGAATAATGCGGACACCTAATTCTTTTTCGATAATTTTTAAATTTTGATCATAACGTCCAAACAAGAGCTGCAAATCACGGTTGTCATCAAACTTTAGATGCAAATCCATCCACAGCCTTTCTTACATTGTCATTCCCGCCTCCGACAGAAACATTCGGGGGTAAACTCCAGCGGGAATCCAGAAAAAATGCCCAACACCCTGGTCATCGTGAACTTTTTTCAGTGTCGCAAACCCTGGATCCCCGATTAAAACATTCGGGGATGACATTCGGACTTATGTCGTGGAGTTTACCCCCGAATGTTTTAATCGGGGGTTCCGTAACTCATGTCCTCATGTCACTTAATCGCCGGAATAGTCAGCACCGTGCCGGGTTTGAGAATGTTCGGATTTTTGATTTTATCTTTATTCGCTTTGTAAATTTTATACCATTTGCTATAGGTGCCAAAAAGCTTCTTGGAAATTTTTTGCAAGGTATCATCTTTTTGCACCGTATACGTCTGTGCCTGCATGTTCCCGGCGTTTTGAACGGCCGCTTGAGGCGACGTGCCAAGCTGGGCATTGTCCGACGCCGCGGGCGCGCTTTCGGCTGGCACGGTATTAAAAACCGGCGGCGTTTGGACGGATTCCGCGATCGCGTTAGCCGCGGTTTGCTCTATTTTTTGGACCTCGGACTCCGGGACCGGCTTGGTAATTTCCAGCACATAAACCTTACGGGTTGTTTTTGCCGGGGCCGGCGCCGGAGGGCATTTACCCACCACACATCCGCCGTTGCCGTTGTTTTGGTCCAGGCCGACACGGTCTTTAGTCATCACATACGTCCGTGTTTCCAAACCACAGCCGGCGGCAAAAATCACTAAAGTCATAAAGGTTAAATTTTTGTTTAACATGTCAATCCTCCGGTTAAGAACTCCCCCTATCCCCCTCTTTATAAAAAAGAGGGGAAATCCTATAATCTTCCCCTCTTTTGTATCAAATTATATTCCCCTCTTTTTTTAAAGAGGGGTTAGGGGAGTTCAGAGGAGTTTAAATTACTTTTTGTTCAAAACCACCAATCCCAAATCTTTTAACTGCTTTTCATCCACCTCCGAAGGCGCGTCTGTCATCAAGCATGTCCCTTTTTGAGTTTTAGGGAAAGCAATGCAGTCGCGGATGGATTCATTACCGGTAATGATCGTCACCACACGGTCAATGCCGTAGGCCACCCCCGCGTGCGGCGGCGCGCCGTATTCAAAAGCCCTCAGTAAAAAACCAAAACGCTCCCGGGCCTCCTGCGGCGTTATGCCGATGATATCAAAAATCTTCTGCTGTAATTCCCGGTGGTGAATACGCACCGAACCGCTGCCGATCTCATTACCGTTGAGCACCAGATCATAGCAACGGCCGCGGATCTTGGCAAATTGCCCGCTTTCCAATAAATGCACATCCTCGGGATTAAGGCCGGTGAATGGGTGATGCTCACTGTCCCAGCGTTTAGTTTCAGTATTATACTTGAACAAAGGGAAATCCACAACCCACAAAAAAGCAAATTCTCCAGGGTTATTTTTATCCTGGCGCGTGTCCGGTTTATCAGAATTATAACGGGCCTGCGCCTCGGAGTGGGTCATGCGCGGAAATGGCGTGGGCAAGTCAATATTGAGGACCTCTTTAAATATGTGTTTATACATGCGTTCGGTCAGGTTAAAAATAAAATCCTGGGTCACAAAAGACGCCTCCATATCGAGCTGGGTGAATTCCGGCTGGCGGTCGGCGCGCAAATCCTCGTCGCGGAAACATTTGACGATCTGATAATAACGGTCCAGACCGGCGACCATTAAAATCTGCTTGAAGAGTTGCGGCGACTGCGGCAGGGCATAAAATGTGCCCGGATTAAGGCGCGAGGGCACTAAAAAGTCACGCGCCCCCTCAGGAGTTGATTTGGTCAATACAGGCGTTTCGATTTCGATAAATTTCTCAGCATTTAAAAAAGTCCTCATGGAACTGCATAGGTGATGGCGCAAAACCAGGGAATCGCGCACCCTTTTGCGGCGTATGTCCAGGTAGCGATAGGTCAGGCGCAGGTCCTCCGCCGCCTCGATATTATCATCGATTTCAAACACCGGGACCTTGGCGGTGTTCAATATCTCCAATTTTTTAGCTAACAATTCGATGTCACCGGTTGTTGCATCCGGATTAACATTCTTGGGGGGACGGACATTGACTGTGCCGGTTATTGAGACCACGAATTCGGGCCCCAATTGTTGTGCTTGAGTGTGGGCATCGGGACTGACCGAGGGAACAAAGACCACCTGGGTGATGCCATAGCGGTCGCGGATGTCGATAAAAATGAGTTTACCGTGGTCCCGGCGGCGATGCACCCAGCCGCAAAGAGTGACTTCCCGGTCTTTAAAATTCTTATTTAACTCTCCACACGTATGCGTACGCATTACGGTTTCCCTTCAATGTCATTCCCGAATGTTTTTATCGGGAATCCAGTCATGCGGATCAATATTCCCTGTTACTTGCTCGGCATTGCTACACTAGCGGATCATCGGGTCCTGTCTCAGCCTTGCCACAGTCCAATTACGTTATCGCCAAACGAAGCAATAGGGAATATCGTGCTCCTGATTCGAGTGCCGCCCTATCAGCGACTAGAAAGCTGGTTTCCCTTAATCGCTCATTTGTGCAGTCACCGTCCGCTCGTTAACATCACTCCTCGCCACCCGATGATATGCTATTACAAAACTTTTCTGAGATAATCTAATACAGTTTCTCGATCAACTAACTCTTGATGAGAAGTCTTCATATTTTTAATTGAAATCTTACCTTTGTCAAACTCATCTTCTCCAAGAATCAAGGCAAACCGAGCGTTTAATTTATTAGCCCGGCTAAACTGTGATTTCACTGGCCTGTCAGTATAGCTCATATCTACACTGATGCCGACTTTACGCAAACGATCTACAATCTTAAATGCCTCTTTCTGAAATTCATACCCAGAATTCAAAACAACCATACAAGCATCTAAAACAGTAGAAGTCTCTTGTGTTAAACTAGTAGCCAATAAAATCCGTTCAATACCCAACGCAAAACCGATTGCCCCAAAATTTGCTTTTTCATCCCCTCCCAAATCATCTAAAAGCCTATCGTAACGTCCCCCTGCACCGACAGCATCTTGACTGCCTAAACCTTCTGCTGTGATTTCGAAAACAGTATAAGTATAATAATCAAGCCCTCGTACGAGGTGTGGCGAAACTTCAAAATCGATACCTATGGCTTTCAAACAATGTTGAACTGCATCAAAATAACTTCGACTCTCTCCAGAAATAGGCAATTCTTTAACAATCTTATTCACAAGTCTACGGCAGGATTCACTCTTGCAATCCAAAACACGAAAGACATTACGCTCAAAACGGTTTTGACATTCTTCACATAAATCTTTTTTATGTTTGGCGAATTCTTTGCGTAACCATTCAGAAATATTGGCTTTGTCTTCTTTAGACCCAAGTGAATTTATTTTAAGTTTCGGATTTTTTATACCAAAATTTTTCAATAAATGCATTGCCAATGCAATAATTTCCGCGTCCAGAAACGCCGATATGCTATTGGGTCCAATGGCCTCCACACCTATCTGGTGAAACTGACGCAAGCGGCCTTTTTGGGGACGTTCACCGCGGAACATAGGACCAATATAAAATAATTTTGATAAAGGTTCATTTTTATCAAAACTATTTTCAAGATAAGAGCGCACTACCGCTGCTGTACCTTCAGGACGCAATGAGTATCCAACGACTGTGTTTTCAGAATTAGCTGAAACTTGACTTAAATCCTTAGCAGGTGATGAAAAGACTTGCAATAGTTGTTTATTAACCACATCACTGGTCTGCCCCAATGAGCGTTGAAATAATCCAGTTTCTTCGTAAACAGGAGTGCGGATTTCCCGGTAGCCGTAGGATTTACAGATTTTTCGGGCTTTGGATTCTAATTCTTCCCAGTGAGGGACTGCATCGGGTAATATATCGGATGTCCCGCGGGGGACGGAGAATTTCATTTCACTTTCTTCTTCATTTCTAAACCGGACTTAAAGACCACTACTTTCCGGGGAGGGACGGGAACGCTTTGTCCCGTGCGGGGATTACGGCCGAAACGGGCGCGGCGCTCTTTGATTTTAAAAACCCCGAAATTGCGCAGC
>Ga0209824_10001329_pt1 | contig 14053 bp, 11 predicted proteins | sample VDWuncwatermetaG_FD_184124 | JGI IMG/M metagenome (GOLD analysis project Ga0209824, IMG submission 184124) | Wastewater microbial communities from Netherlands to study Microbial Dark Matter (Phase II) - VDW unchlorinated drinking water (SPAdes)... ... | reverse complement strand
GCCCAAGCCGTGACCTCTCACCCGCATGTAGGGCGGGCGGCAGTACTTCTCGTAGCCATGCGCAGTAAAGACCTCATTCATGACTCGGGAGATCGCGCCGGCTTTTTTGCCGACACGAACCTGCGCCAGACTCTTTTCCATGGCTTCCTCGAGGATGGTAAACTTCTCGCGCAACAGAGGCGAGGCGGGCCCCATAACCGCAGTCCGGCAAAGCTGGACGAAATGACCTTCAATGGCTGGCGTGATCTCCGCAATAATGATGTCTCCGGGCTGGATCCTGCGATCCGCAGGGGGATGGGTGCAGTGACTATGATCGGAGGCGGTAACCATGCCAAAGTTATCCTCCGCACCCTGGGAACGCATGGCATACTCAACCTCCGCTGCCAGCTCGTATTCCGGCATGCCTATTTTCGCCTTTTGCAAGATGGCGGAAAAACCGCTGTCGGCAATTTCTGCTGCGCGCTGTAGCGCGGGAAGGGATTCCCGGCCGGGAAAGCGGGCGAGGGTGCTGAGGATGGGATCCGCTACCTCGACTCTTCCATCCAACACTCGTTGCAGAGACTGGTAGAGCGCGGCCGGCATAAAGGCCCAGCCCACAATGCCGACTTTTCCTTGCACACTCTTCTGCTGGACCAGCTCCTGGACCGCATCCGCAAAGCGCTCCGCGACCCTGACCTCGTGAATCCAGGTCTGCCTCCGCACTCTCCCTTGATCCCAGGAAAGGCTGATGAGCATCGTAGCATCGCAGGAATCCGTGAGCAGAACCCCCGTATTCGGACCCATCGGCAGCACACCCGACATCCAAAGCACCGGATTGACTTCAAGCATGCTGAGCTGTCCGGAGGAGTAAAAGAGCAGGGCCGAAAGGCCGTCCCGCTTCATTGCCTCCTGGAGAGAGCGTAGCTTTGCCTGAACGGGAGCAGGAATTTGAGATTGGTTATTCGCCATGACCCTCCTCCATTTTCACGAAAAAGCGGCCGACCTTTTTTGCCATCTCAAAAAGCCGGTCGTCATCGTAGTTGCGCGGATAGTCAACGTCGATGGTAAGGCTCTCATAGACGCACGCAGGCCGCTCCGTGACCACAAGCAACCGGTTGGATAGGTAAACCGCCTCGAAAATATCATGAGTGACGAAGATAATGGTCTTACCTGTTTCGCGCCAGATGCGGATCAGTTCGGCCCTCATCTTCCGGGCATTGAGTTCATCCAAGCTACTGAAAGGCTCATCCATCAGCAGAACCTCCGGTTCAATGGCCAGGGCTCGAGCAATCGCCACCCTCTGCTGCATCCCGCCTGAAAGCTGCTGGGGAAAGTAGTCCTCAAACCCCTTGAGCTTCACCAGTTCGAGATAACGTTGCGCTAAGCGCCACTGCTCGTCTCTCGACAGGGAGCCGTGTTCCAAGGGAAACCTGACATTCTCGCGGATGGAGCGCCAGTTCAGCAGCCGCGGCTGTTGGAACACAAACCCCAGCTTGACGCCATTCTCGCCCCCAAGAAGCGGCCGCTCGCCGACCAGAATCTCCCCGCCGCTGAGATGGTCGATGCCGGCGAGAATGTTGAGCAGCGTGGATTTGCCGCAGCCCGATGGCCCGAGAATCGAAACGAACTCGCCTTCCCCCACTTCGAAGCTTAGCCCGCCAATGACATCGAGCCGGCTGCCGTCCGGACGGATGAAGTGCTTCGTGAGATCTCTGACAATGATCTTCTTCATGGAGGCGATGCAAGACAATAAAGAACCGCTCGCTAGATTGTCCTTCTATCTGGTTAGCTCACCTTATGATTCATGAATGAAAAGCGTCAAGGGACCTCTTTATCGTGGGCGGAATATTCTTGGGGGATATAGGGGGCATGGTCATACTTGATTGTGTAAGGTCCATACTCCTGCGCATGCCTTCGATCCTTCTCACGCCCCATACGATCATCCCCACCAAGCCAATAAGGCCTTAACCCTCGCCTTCTCCACCAAACCTCGGGCGCTCCCTTAACGCTCCACAAATCGCACCGCACACACCTGAGCGCCTCCTCCCTGGCTTCCTCCTCGGTATATCCGCGCTCCACAAGCTCAAATCCCCGCGCCCGAGTCCCTGGAGAAAGCTCCATCATAGAAACGCAACCCTTGCCATGAGGATGGATATCGGGGTGATATTCCATCTCCTGTCCGGCATCGGGCGCCAATACCTCCCCAATTTCCCCAGAGCCACCCAAATAGAGATCAATCTCCTGTGCGGACCTCCTTCCTTGCGCTATCGCCTCAATAACATTCACAGGCCCGAGAACTACATCTCCACCGGCAAACACACCGTGACGACTGGTCCTAAGCGTCCCCTTCTCAACCACAATGGTCCCATCCTTATTTTTGGCAAGCGCCCACGCATCAGAGACGCCGGGTATCTGCCCAATCGCCGCCATTATCGTGTCTACAACAATCGCATACTCACTGCCAACCACGGGCCGCGGAGCCGCTCGTCCACTTCTGTCTACCTCGCCTAACTCCATCCGCTGCAGCCAAAGCTTTAGAGCACTACCCTCCTTCTCAATCCGCACCGGAGCTGTCAGAAACTCAACTTTCACCCCTTCTACCTCAGCCGCCCGCATCTCGAACTCATATGCCGGCATCTCCCTTCGACTCCGCCGATATAAGATCCCCACCTCTTCTGCTCCCAATCTGAGCGCTGTTCGAGCACAATCCACCGCCACATTTCCTGCTCCTATAATAGCCACGCGTCTTCCGACGTCGGGAAGATGGCCGTGCTCAAACCCAATATTTGCGTCTTTGAGAAACTGTACCCCCTTCCACACACCAGCGAGATCCTCCCCGGCTATCTCAAGATCTCGTGGGATACATGTTCCCACGCCAAGAAAAACCGCCTCATAACCCGCACGAAAAAGCTCATCCAAATCCTCAACCCGATGGTTGCACCGTATCTCGACCCGATTCTCACATATCACCCCAATCTCCTGATCGAGAACGTCGCGCGGGAGTCGGTTTGGAGGAATCCCTATTCTCAACTGCCCGCCAGGCCGCGCCTGCGCCTCAAAAACCGTTACCTCGTGCCCGCACCGCTTCCCAAGATAATACGCCGCAGTCAATCCCGCAGGGCCAGAACCTACGATCGCCACCCGTCTTCCCGTGGGCGGAGCGATCGTCTCGCGCCAATTTTTCCTCCAAACCTCCGTGTCCCGCTCAGCCGCAGCCCTCTTGATGGCATTGATCGCTACTGGCGCCTCCCATAATGCGCGGCGACACACAGGCTCGCACGGCCGGTAACAGATGTAACCGCAAATCGCAGGAAACGGTATCCTCTCGCGCACCACCGCCGCTGCCTCCCCAAACCGCCCCAACGCTACGTAGCCGATGTAGCGAGGCACGTCGATTCCCGCAGGGCAGCCCAAAGTACAAGGCGCATTCTGACGCCCACTCACGGATAAGGTGTTATCATTATCATTTTTCATGTTTTCCCCCCTGACCGATCCCCTACCACGCTGTCACCATCCGACGCTCGTGAACCGCCACTACCTCAATGGCGTCCTCAGGACACTCTACCTCGCAAAGAAAACAACTCTGGCAGTCCCGAAGATACTTGATGTAGGCCTTGTTGCTCACAGGATCGAGCCGTATCACGTCCAGGGGACACACATCCACGCAGACATTACATCCGATACACAACTTTATGTCTACTTTTCGAATTCCCATTGCACCCTCCCATCCTGAATGCTCACAATACCCAGATCCCGTGGGACCCGCCAAAGATAAGCCAGTTCCACTTCTCGCTTCGGAGCCACCGGATAGCTCTCGATCGGGATATCCTCCGTCCACCACTTCTGCTTGTCTCCTTCCTTGCGCACCATAATCCACTTGAGCCAGTTCACATTGTCAGTAAAAGGGTAATCTTCGCGCAGTATATTTCGCGTTTCTTTTCTTTGTATGGCAGCCTTGAGTTGAAGCTCCGCGGTCAAAACCAGGTTCCTGATCTCATGGCACAACCTCAGGTAGTGAAGGTCATAGGCCCCAAGCATTGGAAGGTCCTGATCACGAATGGTCTCCACTCGTTTTAGAGCACGTTCCATTCGGCTGCCTTCACGGAGCAGTAGGATATCGTATGGGATAACTGTTTCCTGGAGTTCCAGCAAAACGTGGTCAGGCTCAAACCCCCCAGACTTTGCCAGAGGTTTATAAGCCTGATCACGAAGTTCCGCCACCAGGCCACTGTCTTCAAAGACACCGTTGCTCTGGCCAGCGCAACGAGCCGCCGATATTCCAGCCCTGGCGCCAGAGGTCGCAGCAGCAGCCAGACCCGTGACCACGGCACTTGGTGAACAGGCCTCGCCGGCAGCAAACATCCGGGGAATCCGCGAGGCGTAATTCCGGTCTACAACAACGCCAGGCCTTGTAGTTGGACCTGTGGGACAAAACTCGACCAGCTTCTGAAACTTCCCATCTTTTACTATCCCGATGCTCTCAAACTCTCGCTGTGGCAGAGGCAACATTTGATAGAGCCGCTCCATGTTTTCTGGACCAAGGTGCCTGGCGTCCATATGGATAGGCGCTCTCCCCATCCTTGCCTCGATGCAGAAGAAGGCGATGATCTGGGGAAGACCGGATCGCTCCTTGAGCTTGGGACTATAGCGTTCCATGAAACGCTCTCCTTTAGCGTTAAGGAAAATGCCCCCTTCTCCCATCCACTTGTTCATCCCGGGCCCAACATCAACCCTTGCTGGCATGGCGTTGGCGGGCTGATCATTTTGCTCAGCGCCGCATAGAGTTGCTCCGATGCGGTAGGCCATGCCGAATCCGTCCGCAGTACAGTCCCTCTGCCCGGGATGGATTCCCTTATAATAGGTAGACCCGGTGGCTAACACGGTCGCCCTAGCCTTAAAGACATAGAAATCTCCTGAATACTGGTGGAAGCCCACTGCCCCGACCGCCTCACCGTTTCGCGTGAGTAGCTCGGTCACACAAAGACGGTTGACCTGTTCCACACCGATGGCCTGTGCTTTTTGACGAAGCGCATCCATGAGCTGGGTGCTGTAAAACATAACAATCGGGTAAGCGCCGCGACCTGCCATGCGCTTGTACGTCCCGTCCGGATTCATAACGAACTGCACACCGTAACGCCGCATATCCTCTAGGATGGGATAGCTGTCTTGCAGGTGGTCCCGGATTAAGTCCTGCTGAGCCAGGAAACCCTGGGCACGAGTTAACCGCAGAAGCCGATCGTCCAGATCGTCTTCCGGAAAGCAAACATGAATCACACCCGCTGCAAAACAACTGTTGCCGGTCTTGCCCACAGTTCCCTTGTCTACCTGCACGACACGCCGCGCGCCTGCCTCCTTTGCTTTGATGGCAGCAAATGTCGCCGCTATTCCGCCACCGATGACAAGCACATCAATATCCCTCACCTCATGTGTCTGATAGTCCATGATCAGGGCCTCCATTTTTCTAACCAAGCTCCCGCGACGCCAGGTTTTTCCGGTCCACCTTTCCCCCCGGTAACCTCGGAAGGTCGCAAAGCAGAAGGATTTCGTCTGGGAACTTATAAGTTGCGATTTCCTTTAACTTGAGAAAATCCCGAATGTCATCCTCCGTCAAACTCTGGCCATCGCGGGGAACGACGCATGCCCGTGTCGCCTCACCGAGCTTCTCGTGCAAAATCCCGACCACCACGGCCTCCCGCACCGCGGGATGCTGCATCAGGAGTTCTTCCAGCTCTGTCGGGAATACCTTGTGACCTCCACGAACAATGACATCTCTAGCCCTGCCCACAATGGAGACGTTCCCATCCGAGGTCATGAATGCTAAATCTCCGGAGCGCAGCCACCCCTCCTCGCCGAGTGTACCCCATGCCGCCAGAGTAGCCCGGATATCGCCGAAGTATCCAGAGCCCGTGTAAGCGCCTCGTATTTCCAGCTCCCCAATTTCACCCACTTCCACTGGCGCGCCATCGACCCCCATGATTCTCACCTCCCCGCCTGGTAATGGCTTACCAACAGAGCCTCCAAGCCGGATCTCTGGCGGATCATGAGGGCTTGTCTGGGTGAACATGATGGCCTCCATGCTCCCGGCTGCCGGGACGATCTTTACTCCTAATCGCCGCTCAGCCTCGCGTGCGGCCGCCTGTGAAATGGCCGCCGTGCCGGTGCGGATGAGTCGCATCGCGCTCAAGTCCCAGCGGGAAAGATCAGAGACCTCAAGGAGCCGCAGCAAGATAGTCGGTACCGTGCTGACAAAAGAGACGCGCTCGCGACTGATGGTGTCGAGCATTTCCTCGGCGTGAAATGACTCCCCTAAGACAATCCGGGCGCCAGCGGCCAGCGCGACAAGCCAACCCATGGCGCCAGCTCCACCCCCGAGCGGGCAAAAGATCCCCACCACATCCTGAGAAGAAATCTCTAAACGTTCCGCAAGACCTCGCCCAGCCAACCAGTGCGCGGCCTCAGGCCATTCACATAGCTTTGGCGCACCCGTACTCCCACTGGAGGCAGAAATCAGCGAAACCTCCCAGGGTTCAAAGGCCCCTAGGTCATCTCCGTGCCCTCGAGTCGCCGCGAGTTCTTCCCAACAGAAGGTGGCAGCCGATCTTGCCACCTCTCCCCGGACAAAGATGCCTCGCTGTAAATTTGGAAATTTCGCCCTCATCCGCTGGAACATCTCGTGAAAGTCGGTGCCGAGAAATCTTGCGGGTGCCACAATGGCCCGCGCTCCGGACGAGCGGACAACCCGCTCAAGCTCTGCCTCCCGCCAAACCACCGGAACATACACGCCAAGGAGGCCTGCACGTTTCAGAGCATAGCGCACTAGCAGGTTCTCAACCCAGTTTGGTAGCTGAATGAGAACGAGTTCGCCACGCTCGAGTCCGATCTCTCTCAGGGATCGTCCGACACGGCACGATTCACTGTCGAGTTGAGCCCATGTGAGGCGGCGTTGAGCATCCGAGGCAGCCAGGGCATCGCCGTTTTCTTTTCCTAAGCTACGGAGCCTAGAAACTATGGTCTCTTCGGTCCACAGCCCTTCAGCGATGTAGCGCTCAACCATGGTTTTCGTAAAACGCGTAGGCCAGATCACTTTGAGACAACCCTCTCACTAGCCAGACCTAGGTTTTTGCCGATCATTTGACTTGCCCTTGATAGCCGATCGACGAGCTGTTTTACTTTTTTATCTGTGAATCTGTAGCTCGGACCCCCGCTTGCCAATGCCGCAACAACCTCGCCCTTTTCAGAAAAAACCGGAACCGCCACACCGCAGGAGCCTGCATCCACTTCCTCCCTGCTGACACCAAACCCCCGAGATCGAATCATACCGATTTCCCTTTCCAGCATCGTTCTTCTAGTGATAGTGCCTGGCCCTAGGGCGCGGAGTTCAAGAGTCTTAAGCATATTTTGCCTCTTTGGCTCGGGCATATAGGCGAGCAAAACCCTTGCGGCCGCCCCCGCATGAAGCGGGAGAACCGCCCCGATCCGCTGGGTTAGCCTAACCCGGTGCTTCCCCTCAGCGCTCTCGATACAAACACTGTTGCCGCTGTCCCTAACTGTCAAGAAAATAGATTCCCCGGTAATTTCCGCCACCTTTTCCATCTCAGCTTTTGCTACCTCCCTGAGATCCACCGAGTCATAAGAAAGCATTCCAAGGCGAAAGAGGGCCGGGCCAGGCTGGTAGAATCTTCCCTCTTTGTTTCCTCGGATAAAGCCATATTTCTTAAATGTCTCGAGAAACCGATAAAGCGACGTTACCGGTATCGACGTATGCTTCGACATCTGCGATAGGGTCTGGCTCTGTCTCTCAGGTTCAAAAGAGAGCAGAATCCGAAGCGCCTTTTCCAGGGATTTAACAAGCATAACCCGCTAGAAGGGATATTTCATATTGTGGAATAAATTTTGTATTCCGAATATCACTGCAAACGCCGTCTTGTCAATACTCTTGACGAGTAAGGGAGTTTAATAGTAGAGGGCAGGTGAATAAACTCTTTTTTTGTGCGGACTCAACATTCGGGAGAGAAAACACATGAGGAAGATATGGGGCCTTGTTTCTTTTGTGGTGAGTCTTTTCCTTTTTCCTTTAAGTGGTTTTCCCGCAGAAAAGGTCAATATCTCTCATAGCGCCATTAGCGGCTCCCAGGCTGTCCTATGGGTCGTCCAGGATTCGGGCATCCTGCGCAAGCATGACCTCGAAGGCCAAATCCTGTTTATCACCGGCGGACCCACGGCGATTGCCTCCTTGGTTTCCGGTGACGTGCAGTTTGCTGTCTTTGCCGGTCCAGCCGCCGTCACGGCAAACCTGGGAGGATCAGATGTCGTGCTCCTCATGACCTTTCTCAACACACTGGAGCACACTTTCTTTTCCTCTCCGGCCATCAAGAAACCGGCCGATCTTAGGGGCAAGAAATTTGGTATTAACCGCTATGGGGCCGCGGACGATTACGGACTAAGGCTGGCTTTAAGAAAATGGGGCCTGGATCCCGAGAAGGATACCACGATCCTTCAACTTGGAGGACAACCATCTCGTTTGGCTGCCCTCCAAGCAGAACAGATCGACGTTACCCTGCTTCAACTCCCATGGACCGTCAAGGCCAAGCAAGCGGGCTTCAATGAGTTTGCCTCCCTGGTAGATATGAGGTTTGACTATTTGGGTACGAGCCTAGTTACTACTCGCTCTCTTATCCAAAAGAATGAGAATTTAGTCCGGCGCTTCGTCAGAGCCTTTGTGGAGGGGATCCACTTCTATAAGACAAACAAAGAGGCCAGCATCAAATCCATCGCCAAGTTCACCAAACTCCAAGATCCCGTGGCGCTGGAGGAGACCTACAACGCCTACGCGATTAAATTGATGGCACGTCTCCCTTATCCGAATTTAAAAGGCGTAGAGGTCATCTTAGAAGATCTTGCGAAAAGAAATCTCAAGGCCAAGGGTGCTGATGCCAAAGCCTTTGTCGAGCCACGCTTTCTAAAAGAACTTGAGGACTCCGGCTTTGTAGCGAAGCTATACGGCGGGTAGGCGAGACATGGTGGTCGCATAAGTAAAATGCTCAGAGACCGGACGGTCACGTTACCGTGGAGAGGCTCGCTATTCGATGATCTGGGGGCTCTCGCTATCGAGAAAACGATGGTGGCACTTCGGGCACATGAGCTTGATCGAGCTGTGGCGGAGTTGAATGTCACAGTAGAACTTCTCCCCGCACTTGGGGCAGGCAACCCAGAAAATGTCTTCACGAACCGGCATGCTTAGTTTTCCTTGCCGAAGAGGCCGCCCCGACCGCTCTCCTCCGGGCCGATCGTTCCTGGTCGAGCCATTCTTCAAGCACGCAAGCCTCCAGAGCCCCCGGCGGCACGACAGCCTTTTTTGGGAAAGGTTCGTTGAGGGGCACGGTCGCATCGATGATGACCCGGTCGCTCCGGGGCATTCCCTTGAGGAAGTTGATGTCTTTGTCGAAGCGGGCCCGCGTAACCGCAGCCCAGATTACCTCCTGCTCGTTGAATACATCTACATCGTCGTCCACTACCACGACGAACTGGAGCTGGTTGGTAAAGACGTGCGGCACGGTCCCGACGAGCTTACCGTCCTCTTCGCGGCGCTTCTTGATGGATACATAGCAGGAGTAACGACCTACACCGGAATGCGGCATGTGCACGGCCTGTACGCCGGGGAAGACGCGCTTGATCTCGCGATACAGGCTACCCTCCTTCGGAATGCTCCCTAAATTGAAGTGGCCCGGATGGCCCGGGAAAATCCCCTGCACGATGGCATCACTGCGAAACGTGATGGCCGTCACATCCGTGTACGGAACCGCGACCTGCGGTTGATAGTAGCGGCTGAACTCGCCGAAGGGATTCTCGATTTCCGCCGAGTGCGGAGGGATGATCCCCTCCACGATCATCTCGGCATCGGCTGGGACCAGAAAATCCTCCCCCAAGGTCTCCGAGGGAGTGAGGCGAACAGGCTCGTCAAGGAAACTCCCAATGGTCCCGTAATCGTCGTTGCCGAAGGTCGTCAGCGCTCCCGCCCCGAGATAAAAGGCGGGATGGTGGCCGATGATCATCGCTACCGGAGTCTCTCGGTCGCGCTCTTCATTCTTCTCGAGGATGTTCAAAAGATGCTTATGGAGCTTACGCTGCAGGGAGACGGTGAGTCGCTTTGGGCTTACGTACATGTTTTTGCAGAAAGAGACATCGTAAAAATTCTCCTCTGAGTCCTTCATCACCGCCACCATGGTGAGGTAAAATCCGATGTCCTGCTCATGGTAGCGGAACATCGGCACCCTGCTTAGGTCGACGTCACGGCCCTTCCGCACAACTTCCTTCACGGGCGCCCGGGCCGGCGGCACGAGCTCAGGCTCGATACGTTCGGCTTCCCGCCGTGAGAACTCGAGGCTGAGAGGCATCTTGGCGTCGGGGGAAGAGAGACCGATAGTCCGGGCACAAAGCTCTCGCGTGACGAAAAGGTTGTAGGCCAAGGAAAAATTGGTGGGTCTCCCTTCGAGATCAAGGCTTTTCTGAAAGAGCACGACGCGCTGATCGCCCCGGTCTTCCACGTGCTGGAGCACCGCCGAGACATGAAATTCCCTGGGATCGACCTCGCGGCCGATGCGGAGGGTTGCTTCCGGGCAGCGTTGCTCAAGCTCCGCCAGATAGGCGCGCAGATCTTTGGTCATGAATCACCTAGCGAAAAAGGATAACGATTTGTATGCAATCCAAGACTCCCTGTCAACTAACTCCTTTGCTTCTTTGTCGATCCTCCGCAAGCCTCTCTCCCGCAACCTTTAGAACTAAGGCCTGCTTTCTGGCCGCCAGTTCCCAGAGCAGAACAGGGGTCGCGATAGCCAATCCAAGGGCATCGGTCGTTAAACCCGGGATCATCAAACCTAATCCTCCCACGATTAAAACAACCCTCTTCGGGAAGCTCAGAATGCGGAAGAGATATCCCTCGACTCCAATCGCGAGAAGCCAGACTCCAGCGATGGCGGTCACCACCGCTATGGCAACCTCTGTCACGGGTCCTTTAAGTAGCAAGGCAGGGCTATAGGCGAAGATAAAGGGTACAATGTAAGCTACGATCGCTAACCGCATAGCTTGAGCGGCGGTTCTCCATATGCCTGTCCCGCCGATGGCCGCAGCCGCATAGACTGCCAGGCAGACCGGAGGCGTGAGGAAGGAGAGCACGGAGTAATAAAAGACGAAGAAATGAGCTGTGAGCGGATCCATCCCAAGCTGCACCAGCGCGGGAGCTATGAGAATCACGACCAGAATATAGACCGCTGTTACCGTGACCCCCATCCCTAAGACCCCAGCTGCGATCGCCGTCAGAATGAGCAAAAGAAAGAGATTGCCACCGGCCAGGCTCACCACTCCCTGGGAAAAAGTAAATCCCAAACCGGTCAAAGCCACAATCCCCATGATAAGACCGGCAACCGCACTGACGACGGAAATCTCGAGGAGGCCCTCGCCGCTCCTCTCCAGCACAGTTAGGAGCCTGCGGTGATCAAGGCGGCTAGCCTTTCTGAAGAGGGCCACGAGAAAGATCGAGCCCGAGGCATAAAGGCCTGCCACCTCCGCCTCTATCCCGGTAAAAAACAAAACATAGATCAAGACGCCGATGGGAAGAAGAAAAGGCCAGCCTTGAGCCAAAATATGCTTGAGGCTGGGAAGCTCCTCCTTCTGCAATCCCCGAAGGCCATGTCGAGCTGCCTCTAAGTCAACCTGAATGAATAGTGACAAGTAATAGAGGAGGGCTGGAAAAATGGCTGCGATCGCGACCTGGGCGTAGGGTATTCCCAGAAAGGTAGCCATCAGAAAAGCCGCTGCACCCATGACCGGCGGCATGATCTGACCGCCTGTGGAGGCCACAGCTTCCACCGCCGCCGCGACTTCCGGTCGATAGCCTGTGCGGACCATCATAGGTATCGTGATGGGGCCATCTACAACCACGTTGGCTACAGCGCTTCCGGATATGGTGCCAAACAGACCGCTTGCCAGTACCGAGACTTTCGCTGGACCCCCGCGGAAGTGGCCAAAGAGGGCCATGGCTCCCTCGGTAAAATAGAGCCCGCCTCCAGTGGTGAAAAGAAGCTGGCCGAAAAAGACAAAGCTAAAGACCACAGTGGCGGCCACTTGAAGAGCGATGCCGAAGAGGGAGTTGGGATCCAGGTAGAGGTAGTTCACCAGGCGAGCCCAGGGCACGCCCTGACCGTGAAGGGCGCCTGGGAAAAGAAAGGCATAGCGCGCATAAAAGAAGCAAACGAGGACACTTAGCAGCATAGTCCAGCCCAAAAGGCGTCGGGTTGCTTCGAGTATTAGGAGAATCGCAATAGCCGCGAGCAGAATGCGAGCCGGCGGAAGCAGGCCAGCCGTTTCAATGATGTCAAAGTAGAAAACCGCCACATAGATGCCAACAAGAAAGCTCAGCAAAGCGAACAGGCCGTCATACCAAGGCAGCCGAGACCCAGTGATACTTTTGCTAACCGGAACCACCAGAAACGTGGCTGCCAGAGTCAATGCGAAGAAAACGGCAAGATACTGTTGGATGTAGAAAGAGAAGCCCAGGTAAAGAGGGACGTTAAGGATTGAGACAATCCCCACCAAAGGGATGAGGCAAAGGATTGCCCTTTCGAAAACGCCAATCCACCCCCCATGTCTGCGGAAGCGGAATTCTCCTTTAATTTCAATCGGCTCGTCGAGGGGGGCCATCTATTGCTTCTGGGCTAAGAGTTCTCTTTGCAGCCTATCCATCTCGTCTGTCCAGGCTCCGCGTTCTTTGTAGAACTTTATCGCTCCCGGATGATAGGGAATGCGAGCCTCTTTACTGACGAATCGCTCTGGAGTCCATTCCTTTAGCAGCGGGTGGATAGGAGCAAAGTCTTTATAGTTTTCCCACAGAGCCTTGGCGATTTGGTAGACCGCGTCGTCTGGAAGCCCCGCCCGCGAGGCAAGATAGATGTCATATGCCCATAGATGCATTTCTTGATCGACCCCCGTCTTGCCCGGTCCAGGCGCGACTTTTGAAGGATAACCCGCATATCTGGCGTTCGTCCGTTTTATAGCCTCCGGGGAGGAATCCAGAGGCAGGAAACGAGCCCCTTTTCTGGCGCTTAATTCCTCGATCACGGGCATGCCAATCGTGGCTGTCCCGGAAGCATCAGCCCTGCCCTCAGTGACCGCTCTGACCCCTGTCGGAGGGCTGTCTACAGGTACCACTTTGACGTCGACAAATGAGAGTCCTCCATTGGCCAGGATAGCTTCGGTCTGAGCCTGCAAAGAAGGCGTGGGAAAGTTTCCCGCAACCCTTTTTCCCTTGAGCTGGGAGATCTTCGTGATTCCCGAGTCGGCAGAAACAACCAGGCTGATGAAATTGGGAATGGTAACGGCAACGAGGCGTAGCGGGAAGCCCTTTCCGTCAGAGAGCCTTTGATACGTGGACTCGCCAAGGTAACCCTTCTCCGCATCCCAGTTATTCACCACTCCCAGGTCGATCTCGGCGGTTTGCAATAGGGGATACCAGGCCACCGGCCCGACCATAGGCTTCACGGTCGTCTTGATTGCCGTATTTTTGACGACCACAGTGGCGGCGGCAGTTCCAATGATGTTAAACATCGACCCTACAGGATGAGTTCCGATGCTGACTATTTTTGGCTGAGCGTCGGCCGCCGACGCTGGAAGGCTCAGCACTAAAGCCCAACCTATGGCGAGAATCCCGATCCAACTCCTTTTCATCGAATCTCCCTCCTTTTGGATGTGGCGCCCCGTTTTTCTGTGAGCGCATCCTGACTTGCAGTTTTCTTTCACCCCACGAGCAAGCCCTTATTCCTTGTGCAACCCGGACATTCAGCAGCTACATACCCGAATAGCTGTCCGTTGTCTACAGAAAGACACCTATACCTGCACGACGGTGCGCCAGGCCGTAATCCGTTTTTCAAAGGGGTTGATCAAAAGAAACTCGATCCCCAAAAGCACAATGGTGAAGCTAAGCGCCCAGGCGAGCACCTGAGTCATGGAGAAAAGGCCAAACCAGTAATTCAGCATATATCCCACCCCGCTGCTCATGCCGATCAGCTCCACGGTGGTAGCT
>Ga0209824_10001327_pt1 | contig 14067 bp, 13 predicted proteins | sample VDWuncwatermetaG_FD_184124 | JGI IMG/M metagenome (GOLD analysis project Ga0209824, IMG submission 184124) | Wastewater microbial communities from Netherlands to study Microbial Dark Matter (Phase II) - VDW unchlorinated drinking water (SPAdes)... ... | reverse complement strand
CCCTTGTAAAGGGCGGAAGCGGAAAGGCTTCTTGGCCAGATCTCAGGATGGTCGCTCAAAGAGTTCCAATTTGAAAATTTTGTCGAGGCGATGAAGTTTGTGAATCGGGTGGCCGCTGTGGCCGAAGAGGAAGGACACCATCCCGACATCCATATCCACTATAACAGGGTCCGCTTCGACATCTGGACCCACGCCATCAACGGCCTTTCGGAAAACGACTTTATCCTGGCCGCCAAGATCGACTCCTTGAGATAATATCCTCTTGGAACTACTCAAGTTTTGCGTTAGTATAGAAAGAGATGACGGGAGAGCATCGTTATGGGTTTAACCCACATCAAAGCGAAAGTTGCGAATCCTGCTAACCCCAGAAAAGCTGTCAACCTCACCTTCCTCGTAGATTCAGGGGCAATTTATTCTGTTGTACCAGCCGAGACATTACGGCGATTAGGAATTAAAGCACACTCCAGCCGTACCTTTACTCTCGCCGATGGGACCGAGATCAAGCGCCGTATAGGTGATGTCATCTTCCAAATCAATGGCGAGCGTGGAGCCTCCCCCGTAATATTCGGAGAGAAGGGCGACAGCATTCTCCTGGGCGCCGTCTCTTTAGAAGCCCTTGGCTTCATCTTGGACCCGATCAAGCGCGTACTGAGACCATTACCAATGGTGCTAGGGTAATAAAGAGAACAACAAGCTTGCTAATAAATCTCGATCTACGGGCCGATTCGATCAGCCGCCGGCTTCCCCTGAATCCAATCCGTAATGGCCGTAACCACCTCACGCTCCTTGCCCAGATAGCCGTGGTAGCTCAACGCCTCGCACGGTTGAGAGCGCGGCGCATCCCCGCCTGACACCTCGATGAATTGCGTCCTGGGACTGCCCTTCATCCGCTCCCGCGCCAGCAAAGCATCGTTGAAGCGCGCCGCCCAACAACCGTCGTCGCGGTGGTGCACAAAAAGCACGGGAAGCGCGATATCTTCCAGCGGCAGGTTCAATAACGACAGACCGCCGCCCTTGCTTGCGCCTATACTGGAGGTGAGAACAACACCGCCGAGGCGCTGCTCCTTGAAAGATATGGCCAAATGGGCTGCGGACAATGTCCCTCTACTCGTCCCGACGAGATAAATCGGTTTTGGGAGCTTCGGTTCCAATTGGCCGAGGAGCTTTTGAATATCTTCGGTATGCTCCTTGCTGGTTCGGAACTGGTCGCTCATCCCATACGCCTGATCCGAAGGGACATCCACGATGGCGACCCCAAAGCCCTGCTCTACAAACAGATCGGAAGCTCGCACGAGAAAGTTGTTGCTTAGACGAACCTTCCCTCCTCGTTCGGAGAAATGATTCGCCCCACTGCCTCCGGGAAGCAGGAGCAGAGTTCCTTTGGAAGAGCTGTCCGGCGTCATAATAAGAATCTTAACGGTCACCCCCGGACGGGTCGTGAGCTGCATGATCTCCGGTGCCGCTTCGACAGGAAAAGCAAGGATAGAAGCAACAAAAGCCAGGCCTAAGGGAATGAGAGTCACTACCCTCACCGTAAAAACGCAGGACAGGCTACACCGCCTGCCTAACAGGCTCTAGTGACAGATGTTTCTTCACCTCATCGAGATGCATCACATCGGCATACTTGTGATGCAGGTCAAAAAGACAAACTTTATGGGAAAGGATACTCCGGTCAAAACAGCACTCCTCCACCACGACCGCATGGAAGCCGTAAGAATAGGCATCAACCACGCTGGCACGGACGCAGCCGCTCGTGCTCTCCCCGCAAATAATCAGGCTGTCGATCCCCATTCGGGTCAGGTGGACGACCAGCGGCGTGCCGAAAAATCCGCTGGCCCGCTCCTTGTAGATGATGAGATCGCCAGGCTCCGGCTTGAAGGGCTCATGGATCTCATAGGCATCCTTCTTGAGCTCCCGGATGCGGCGATTGGTGGCGTGCACCGTTGCAGGTTTGGCCTCTTTGCGCGTTTCTGTAGTGGTATAGATAACAGGGAACTTTTTCGCTCGCGCCAGCGCAAAGAGTTCTTGGTTAGGCTTGATCGCGTTCCAAGCGTGGATGCCGCACGAGCTGGGAAATTCTTTCACGACCTCCGGGACGGGCCGTGCACCGCCCTCGAAGACCAGGTTGTACAGGTCGATGGCCAGCAAAGCAGGATTCCGGCCTATGTAAGTTTCTCTCCGGTATTCCTGATAGATCTCCAAAATTTCCGGACTGACGACATCTTTCCAGCAATGGTCTTCGAATGAATCCGGCATGAGCGCTACCTCCGTTCGCTATTTGCGCCATATTTATGCCCCGTCCGCTTGGCTGTCAAGCCTAGTCCTCGCTGCGCTCGGAATCTCAGATTGCAGATTTCAGATCTCAGATTTGAGATTTGAAATTTGCCATTTGCAATCCCGTAGGGCTTCGTTTGACTCCACTGCAACGCCCAGGTATGTTTTTTTGCTCAAGGAGGAAAGAAGCAATGGCCCTAAACAAAGAGGCGGCCAAACAGGTCTTGGCACACATCGACAGAGATGAACTGGCGCAACTCGGTTGCGACCTGGTAAATATTCCCTCCCCGACAGGACAGGAGAAGGCTGTCGCTGAATATATCTTGCATTGGTTTCAGGAGAGCGGTCTCAAGCCTGTCCGTCAGGAGGTGGAGGTGGACCGGCCCAATGCGGTGGGGATTCTCAAGGGCGATGGGACCGGATTGAGCCTGGGCTTCAACGGCCATATGGACACGAGTTTTACGGGGACGCAGGAAGATCTCCGCATGGTCGCTACTGTTGAACCCGACTCCGAGCTGAAAGGGTCGATCAAGGATGGGAAGGTGCGCGGTCTCGGTATTTCCAACATGAAAGGCGGTGTCGCCGCTTTCATGATGGCAGCCAAGGCGCTTAAGAAAAGCGGCATCAAGCTCAAAGGGGACGTCATCTTCGCCGCGGTTGTAGGCGAAATCTCCCGCACACCAATCGGACCCTGGCAGACCAAAGAGTACCGGGGCGAAGGAGCCGGGACAAGGCACCTGCTGACTCACGGCATGCACTCCGACTATGCTGTCGTGGCGGACGGATCGGATATGAACATCGTCTGGACTCAGACCGGAGTAGTGCAGATCAAGATCACGACGTTCGGCAAGGCCGAGGCGGCCTGGGGAACCAAGCGTTCCACCCACCCCATGGTTAAGCTCAACGCCATTGTCAAAATGACGAAAATCATAGAGGCGCTGGAGAAATGGGCGGAACGTTTTGAGGAGCAATATATCTATAACTCCCCTACCGGCCCCATATACCCGAAGGTCAATATCGGCGCGATTGAGGGCGGAGCGCCCTACAGACCCAACTATTTTCCCGGAGTCTGCAGCGTTTATGTGGACGTACGCACCCCGCCGCAGGTGCGGCCTGTAACCGTGCAGCACGAAATAACCAAAAGCCTATCTTCCCTGGGCATCGAATACGAGATAGAGCCCTACAAATCGCTCCTCGGCCACGAGGGCAAAGGGGTGGAGCCTTTGGTTCAGTCGCTGGAGGAGATCCACCAGTTTCTCTTCAGCCAGAAATTGAAACCGGAGGCGCCGGATCGCGCCAGCATCTGGACCGACACAAACGTCTACAACGAGCTGGGGATCCCCGCCGTTAAAATCGGGCCTCGGGGAAAAAGAATCGGCCCGCGAGCGGAGGAGATCAACATCGACGAGATGGTCAAGGCGGCGCAAATTTACGCTTTAGTGGCTTTGGACATCTGCAGCCGGGAACGCAAGTGAAATCTGTGGATAAAGATAGACATCTACCCCCAATTGGAGTAATGAGGCTTTTAAATCAGCTGGCTATAGGAAAGGTCGATGGTGATTTCTTTTCCTGGAGGGCCTATATCCGGCGGGGCGTGAGATTCTTCCCATAGACCTAAGTCGGCCCGAAGAAAAGGGGGAACATATGGCGGTAAAATCGGCGAGATCCATCCTAATTACAGTCATGTTTATTGGCGTGACCATGAGTTTGCCATCGGAGTGCGAAGCCGAGTCAAAGAGGGTAGCCTTGGGAATCTCAGCACTCAGCGCTGTATATGCACCTCTGTTCATCGCCAAGGACGTCGGCCTGTTTGAAAAGTATGGACTAGATGTTGATGTTATTTTAATTTCAGCTGGTCCCATCGTTCATGGAATTCTCGCTGGAGACGTAAAAGCGGCTGGGGCGGGTGCCTCGCGGATCGTAGCAAGCAACTTGGAAGGCTCAGGAATTCTCATGCTCGCCGCAACCAATGACCGGATGCCTTATATGCTTATCGTGCCCCCTGAAATTAAAAACCCGTCACAACTAAAAGGAAAAACAGTCGGGGTGGCGGAGTACGGAGGCTTGGACGATACGGCTATGCGCTATGCTCTATTACAAATGGGGCTTACTCCTGATAAAGACGTGACTGTCATCCAGGCAGGAGGCAAAGGGACGCGCTTTTCCGCCCTTCAACAGAGAGCGATTGCCGCTATCGTAATTGATCCTCCGTATACCCTGCAGGCGAAACAACTGGGCCTGAATTTTCTTTTCGACTTTCTGAAATCAAGCCCCAAGACAGTTTACGGAACCCTCGCAGCAAAAGACTCGTATATTAAACAGAACCCAGAGATTATCCAGGGGCTTTTGAAATCTTTGGTGTCTGGAGTCCAATATTATAAGACGCACAAGCCGGAAAGCATAAAGATCATGGCGAAATATATGCGGGTTGATCTGCCAGCTAAAGCAGCAGAGATGGAAGAGACATATAACGTTTTTGTGAATACAGCGAAATGTAGGCCCTATATCGACACGGAGGGAGTGCAGAATCTTCTAAACGAGCTTGGCAGAAAAATTCCCAAGGCCCGGACTGCGAGCCCACAAAGTTTCGTTGACATGCGATTTATAAAGGAGCTGGACGAGAGCGGATTTATTGATTCCGTGTGCCAGTAAGTATTGGCCCTAATTGTCGCTTCGAAATGCCCGGTTTAATTGCGGCATTTTTTCTTTAACATTGAGAAAAAATCATTATTCTTCGGAAAAGGAGCGTGCCAATGGAGCAAATGTCATTCAATCGGTGGCCTGACGGAAACGTACTGGCGGTTTGTCCTATAGTCGCGTGGGAGACTTGGCCGGATGATCTTGGAACACGCGAGTCTTTCCAGAATACGAGCCGCTCCTTACTGCCTCCAAACGCAGTGTATAAGCGCGATATGTGGGTAGTTCATGAACATGAGTATGCTGAGGAGGAGGGAATCTGGAGGCTCCTGGAACTCTTCGACCGTGTGGGCATTAAGGCGACCTTCGTCATCAACGGTAGAACCGTGGAGAAGTTCCCGGAGATTGCCCTTGAAGTGCAACGACGCGGCCACGAGATGGCCTCAGAGAACTATATCCACGAGTACCCGGTCATGTTCGACGAAGCAGGTGAGCGGGAGTCGATCCAACAGACCGTCGCTGCCTTCGAACGCATATTGAAGCAGCGGCCTCTGGGCTACATTTCGCCGGGCCACAGGTGCACGGACAAGACGTTGAAGCTTGTCGCCGAGGCGGGTTACATCTGGGACGCTGACTTCCAAGACCGGGATACGGCCTCGGTCATAGAGGTAGGAGGTAAGCCGATGGTTACTATGACGTATGCGCACATAAGCGACTATATGACCTATCAGATCATCAGCCGTACTCCGCGCCAGGTGTTGACGTTACTGAGAGATGAATTCGATGTTCTGTATGCCGAAGGAGTGGCCGGGAGACCGAAGATGATGGGTTACGCTTTTCACCCTTTCTTGTCCCACGGATTCCGTACTAAGCCGCTGGAGGAGTTTTTCCGCTACGCCCAAAGCTTTCCGAAAGTATGGTTTCCAACCAGGATTGAGATTGCGCGTTGGTGTCTGAAGCAGCACGAGACTCAACGCAAGGCGTGACATGTCTCGCGTTGATGTTTGTCGTAGGCCTCGATGCGATCCAAATACATCTGGACCAGTTGGCGGCATGTAACCTGCCCCGATCTGTAGGCACTATGCCTATCGTCGAAGACCCAAAGCTGTCTCCATGTCTACCGATCAGCAGTCTTTGTCAATATAGTCAACAACGTCCCATAAGGAAGCTCCAGCGACCTTCCGCCGGCCCGCTTTCGAGACCCTAAAGAGCGCAGCAGAAGGGACCGACTGGCCCTTATCTCCAATTTGGATTGGACAGTATCCGATAACGTGCAATTATGTCAACCGGAGCCCGGCCCGAAGATAAGGTTGGACATCTGCCCCTCAACTGGGGTAAGAGACTTTTAAATTAGCTGGCTGTAAAGGCGTGCCGGTTTATACCATCGTTCGAGGCAAAGTGGTGATGCAGGACGGCAAGGTCGTAGGAAAACCGGGAGACGGAGAGTTTGTGGCGCCGGTTGGACGTTAGCGAAAGGATGCTGGAGATTTGCTCCGCTCCCTCGGAAAGCTAGGCGGGCCACAGTCAAGGTTAGAAAAAGAGGAGGTTCGCGTTATGGCCCGATGCACTATGCGTCCGAAGAAATTATTGGTGCGCGCCGCGTTTGCCCTGTTGTTTCTAACTCTAAACCTTGGCTTTGCTCAAGCTGCAGAGTTGCCGCTAGTGCGCATCGCTTACGGAGCCTTCAATGAAAAGATTTTGGCTCTCTGGATCGGCAGGGAGCAGGGCTTTTTCCGCAAGCATGGCGTTAACGTCGAGCTCATCACTATTCGCACTGGGGGTCAGACCGTAGCCGCCCTGGCCTCAGGGGACGTGCAAATGGCCTTTACGATTCCAGGGTCGGTCTTAAATGCCTTTGTTGGGGGAATGGACGTCGCCTTCTTCGGCGGAGTCGTCAACCGGGCTGACGGTGACTTTGTAGTGGCTCCAAGCATCCGACGAATTGAGGATCTCAGGGGAAAAAAGCTTGGGGTTCAAAGCATCGGAGGCGGTGTGTGGTCGCTTTCGATGCTCGCGCTGGAGCATTTGGGGCTGGAACCGACGAGGGACAAGATTACGGTCTTGGTACTTGGGGATCAGTCCGTGCTCACCCAGGCGATGGCAACGGGCAGGATCGATGCCGCGTACTTGGGCTATACTTTCAGTGCTCTGCTCAGGGAGAAGGGGTTCCCCGTGCTATTAGATGTTGGGAGAGCGCCGATTCCATATCAAGGACTCGCGCTGGCAGCAAGCCGCTCCTACCTCAGGCAGAATTCTCAGATAGCCGATTCGGTTCTTAGAGGGGTTCTCGAGTCAGTAGCCTTTATTCAGAATCCGACCCACAGGGAAGCGGCGGTCAGGTCCTTGGCAAAAAACCTTAGACTCACAAGCACCAAAGAGGCGGAGAACGGATACGAGGTGCTTCAGTGGCTTTACAGCCTCGATATCCGGCCCAATGTGAAGGGGATACAGAACATGCAGCGGCTTCTCGCAATAACCAACCCCAAGGTGGCGGGAGTTAAGGCGGAGGACGTGGTTTATGAAACTGCGGTGGAGCTTATTCAGAAGAGCGCATTTTACGAGGGGCTTGTAAATCGAGCAAAAAGATAGGAAAAGCGGCTGCCCGGTATCCGGAGATCCCCGCATGATCTATCTAAACAATCGAGATATTTCACAGCTGCTGACGCCGAAGCACTGCATCGAGGCTTTGGAAGAGGCCTTTCATGTGCTGGCCCAGGGTCGAGCGGTTTCCCGGCCCAGAACGGATGTTTGGGTTCCCTGCGGACGTTCCGACGGCTACTATCGCTGGGGTAGTATGGAGGGGGCCATTGAGCCATGGGGCGTCTTTGTGGCCCGCATGAAATCGGATATCGTCACCTGGACAGAGGAAGGCACCGATGAGTTGCATTGCGTCCAGCCGGGCACATTCAGTGGCTTTCTGCTGATGTTCAGCACCCGGAACGGAGAACCGCTGGCAATAATGAACGATGGCATCCTGCACCATTTGCGTGTGGCGGCCGGAGCCGCTTTAGGAATAAAATACCTGGCCCGGCAGGATGCCTCTGTCGTTGGCATTCTGGGGTCCGGAGGGATGGCCCGGGCTTATCTCGCTGCTTTTCGAGAAGTACGGCGTATTTCCAGAGCCAAAGTGTACAGTCCGACTAAAGCCCATCGAGAGGCCTATGCCGAGGAGATGAGCCGAGAACTAGGAATCCCAGTAGAGTCTTATGATCGTCCCGAGCCGGTCGTCCGGGGTTCGGATATCGTGGCGACCTGCACGGACTCTACGGGCCTGGTTGTCACGGATCCGTCTTGGATTGCGAAAGGAATGCACCTGGCCAACTTGAGCTCCAGGGAATGGAGCTGGGATGTGGTGCGGCGTTGCGACCTCGTGGTACAGGTCGGCACAGAAACTCTGGGAACCGGTGGTGGAAAGGAAGATTCAGAGCGCAAATATGGATGGGCCACCTGGATGATCGGCCGGGCCGACGAGATCGCCCGGATCCCGAAGCGCTCTGTAAGCAATATCGACTTCCTAAAATATCCCTCTCTGGTAGATCTGTTGAGGGACCCATCGAAGAGGCGCGCCTCGCCTGACCAGATCACTTTCTTTCACAACCTCGGCCTGCTGGGATTTCAGTTTGCCGCCGTGGCAGCTAAGGCGTACACACTGGCTCGGCAAAAGGGCGTAGGAACAGAGATGTCAACGGAGCCGTTCCTGCAGGACATAAGAGACTAGGTTGTTGCCTAAGCATCGGAGGGAACATGCAAGCAGCCGAACCAATGGAGAGCCCGGGGGGCGTAAGTCGCATCGAGTCTTACTTTGCCGAATATTCCGATGTTCCTCGCGAGGTGATCCTTAAACAGGATCTCCTTCGCGTCGGCCACTGGTTTACGGACGCCGCGCTAGAGCGAGCGGCGCAGTCCCTGGTTAAGTCGTACCGCCTTTTTTCTTATGATCTTATGCCGATGACGGAGATGAAGCGAAAAGAGCACCGGAAGATTCCCGAGTGGTTCACAATCCGCGGGGGAGATTACGGTCTCAGGCCCGTAACGGTGCAGACCACATTGAATTCCAAGTCTCCCTATGTGATCGACGTGGTGGAGGGGCAGACGAAGCTCCTGTTGGAAGGCCGAGAAATCTGCAACGTCTCTTTTCCCAAGCCGCTTAAGTACTACGCGCGGAAGTTCGAAGACGGCACCGCGTATCATGAGATCATCGCGTATGGGTATTTTGTCACGGTCTTTCGCAACTGCCAGTACTGGGGGCCGGATGAGGAATGCCGCTTCTGCGACATCAACACCAACTCCCGGCAGATGAAGGAGTCGAAGGATTTTACGTTCAATGCTCCGGTGAAGCCTGTTTCGTACATGGCGGAAGTGGCGCGTTCCATCGAGCAGGATGCGACGGAGGAAGTGGGGTTTCCTCCATCCATCGATTTTATTATCACCGGAGGCACGATTCTAAAGACGCTGCACGGGAAAGATGAGGACGCTTTCTACCTGGAGTACGCCTCGGCCTTAAAATGGGGAGGGCACAAGCGCTACGTCAACTTGCAGACCAACGCCAAGGACAAAGAGACGATGAAGCGTTATCGGGCTGCCGGGGTCGACTGTCACCATGCGAATATGGAAGTTTGGGACAGGAGACTTTTTGAGTGGATCAATCCGGGGAAAACCCGGCGCGTGGGGTGGGAGAATTGGGTGAGGTGGATGGTCGAGTCGGTGGATGTCTTTGGCGAGGCCAATGTGCGGCCGAACTTTGTCTGCGGGCTGGAAATGGCCAAGCCGCACGGATTTGCGACCGTCAAGGAGGCGGTTCAGTCTACGAGCGAGGGCATTGAATTCATGATGCGGCACGGGGTGTTTCCACGCTTTAATCAATGGCGTCGTGAGCCCGGTTCCAATTTAGTCTCCCAGCATTCACAACCGTCCATTCCTTTAGAGCTGTCCATCGAGCTTATGCGCAACTACTACGAGACATGGAAGAAGTACAAACTCCCGATAGCGCACCATAACGGCGTGCATCCTGAGGCAAGGGTGATGGGGCGAGGTCACGGCACCTATGACGACATCATTTTGCTGAACGAGGTGCCGGATTACGAAGAGCGAGTGGATCGGGGTATTCAAGAGGGCCTCAAGGGTTGCGTTACGAGCCGGTGATGAGATGACCGCTGGGATTTAATGATAGGAATTTGCTTTGGAGGGTCAGCCACTGAGAACTCAAAATTGTCCCCCGCGACCTTCCGCCGGCCCGCTTTCGAGACCCTAAAGAGCGCAGCAGAAGGGACCGACTGGCCCTTATCCCCAATTTGGATTGGAGAATATCCGATAACGTGCTTTTATGTCAACTTGAACGCGATCTGCGGGTAGGGCTGGACACCTACCCCCTATTGGAGTAATGAGGCTTTTAAATCAGCTGGCTATAGGAAAGGTCGATGGTGATTTCGAGGCGATCGAAATAGTCGATTCACGTGCTTGCGGCGGTTGAAGTGCGTGAAAAGCCGATGAACTAGATTACCTATCCTGTTTTGCGTATCTTTTCCGACCACAGGTTCATAATTTGGGACGATGAGGCAACCATCCCGTAGTGCTTCCTGACTAAAGCTACGGCTTCCTGGTGCGCTTGCGGGCCGTAAGTTGTTGCGGCGCAATCTTCTACAAGCGTGATGTAGTAGTCGAGCATAAAGCCCACGGTGAGCGTATGAAAAACGCACATCCCCGTCCCAACTCCCGTCACTATAAGGCTCTTGATGCCTCGGGAACGAAGAATGAGGTCGAGATCGGTGCCGATAAACGCGCTATAACGGTGCTTGGTTATTACGAGCTCGCCGGGTAAGGGTTCGAAGCCGGCGTAAAACTCCGCTCCCCAGGTCCCTTCCGCGCATGCCAGCAAATCCGGATTCTTAAACTCCCTCCATACGGCGGAATCCGTCCATGAATTACTGACCGTCCGCACGAAACCGACTGGACAATCCTGCTCCCTCGCTTTTTTAATCAGGCGAAGCAGATTCGGTATCATTCCTTGAACGAATTCCATGCCCCTTCCACGGCGGCCCGCCGCGCCGTTCGGATGGCAGAAATCATTTTGCATGTCCACGACCAGCAGGATGGCATGACTCGGGTCGACTCGTTCCGGAAGCGGTAAGGCCATAATTCGCTCCTTCTACTCATTGAGCTTTTTGATGAAGTTGCTGTCGTCCAGTTCTTTGACCAAGCTCCCGTCGATGAATGTTTTGGCATCTGCCGTCCTGGCGCGAGGATTATCCTTCGCTAGAAACTCGAGTATGGTCCGTACACCCTGAAGCGACGGATAGGGAGCATTCTCGAAGTATCCGGAAGAATACAGCGCATGGGAACGCTCGAGATATTTCAATTGCCCCGGGCTGGTCCTCATTTTTTTCTTAAGGACGTCCAGCGTCTCGCTCCGGTTTTTCTTAAAGAAAGCAATGCCCTCGACGTAAGCTTGCATAAACCTCAATGCTAACCCCCGGTGCGAGCGCAGGTATGCCCGCGTTGTGTCGACCATGCTGTGCAAATAGTAGATATCCATATTGGCTAGATCGGCCAACACTCGGTACCCTTGGTCCTCAGCGAAAAAAAATGTCGGTTCGGTGAGCACTGCAGCATCGATCCCGCCTTTTTCCAAACTCGCCATCATGGCCGGCGAGGAACCTACCTGGATGACTTGTATGTCCGAAGGGGGCATACGCCACTGGCGAAGCATCATCTGAAGAACCATATGAGATGATGCGCCAAAGCGAGTCACGCCAACTTTCTTGCCTTTTAGGTCCTCCGGAGTTTTGATATCGGTTCGAGTCATCACTCTTTGGATTCCCTTGTTGACGACGGAGGCAATCATGATCGCGTCGGCCCCGTTGAGCGCCGCATTAACGACCGCGCCCCCACCGCCGATTAGGAACTGGATGTCACCTGCAAGGAGAGAGCTGACTCCCGCGGCAGATGCACCACCGATCAAAATCACCTCGGGTTCGATACCATGCTTTTTGAATAATCCCTTCTCTTCCGCAACCCAGATGCTCCCGTTAATCGGGCTGACGGAGCTTAAGCCTATTCGCAACCGGTCCGCACCATCCGCTACGGAGGCACCGAAGCAATAAAGAGTTCCTGCGATGAAAAAAATAACTACCGTCTTATTAAATTTGCAAAGGGCCACGGCCATTGAAACTATTCACAAACGAGGTCGCGAAACAAGCCCCGTTTTGCATGACTACCTCTCTGGGAATTTGCTTTGGAGGGTCAGCCACTGAGAACTCAAAATTGTCCCCAGCGACCTTCCGCCAGCCCGCTTTCGAGACCCTAAAGAGCGCAGCAGAAGGGACCGACTGGCCCTTATCCCCAATTTGGATTGGAGAATATCCGATAACGTGCTCTTATGTCAATTTGAACTCAATCTGTGGGTAGGGATAGACACTGGCCCCAGATTGAGGTAATGAGACTTTTAGATCAGCTGGCTATAGGAAAGGTCGATGGTGATTTCTTTTCCTGGAGGGCCTATATCCGGCGGGGCGTGAGATTCTTCCCATAGACCTAAGTGTTTGGATTATGACGAGCGATTTGGCCGCTCCTTAAAATTGTGGAGAAATGAACCTGTTATTCAACGTGCTATCGTCGTGTCGTCAACGATCTTGGAAAGGCTCTCGAAGTCCCGTCCATAGGATGTTTAGTGGGGACTGGTGCAGCTGATCGGCAAAGTAGCTGAGGGATTAGTATGGGAGGGATTACACCGATGCGAGGGCAGGTTGAATCCTCTCATGTCGTGTAAACGTCTTTTGCATTTGATGTGAAAGGAGTTCTGAAAGTATGCATACTTCGCGCCGCCGATCCAAACCTTCTATAATGCAAAAACTCGTCATGCTCTCAAGTTGGTTAGGAGCTTTTGCCGCTGTCACTGGTGCCCTTTTGCTTTCATCGGTTCAAACGCACGGTGCAGTGGCACTCTCGCAAGAAGAGTTGATAAATGAGGCAAAAAAAGAAGGAAGACTGGCATTTTACGCCTCAGGAACCGCTGAGCAAACGACGATGTTTCTTGATGCGTTTCGTGCAAAGTACCCTTTCATCAAAACGGAGTACTATCGCACGGGAAAGACCGCGCTTCTCAACCGCGTGCTGATAGAAAATCAAGCCAAGAAGGTTGTCGCTGATGCGATTCAAAGCAGTGTTATTGAACTCAATCTAGCGAAAAAGGGCGGTGCGCTGGGTAAATACATCCCCAATGAAGGTAAGGACTATCCCTCCAATTATAAAGATCCCGAAGGTTTTTGGACGACAATGTTCATCAGCAGCAACTTGCTTGCATACAACACTCGACAGGTCGCAAAAGCGGACGCGCCCAAAAATTACGATGATTTACTTCATCCGAAATGGAAGGGGATGATCGGCATTGATTCGAATAAGATCGAATGGTTTGGAACCCTAATGAACATGAAAGGGCGTGCCTTTATGGAAAAGCTCGCGGAACAGAAGCCTCAGATCCGGGATGGTAATCAACTGTTGCTGAACCTTCTGACTGCCGGTGAATATCCACTAGCCGCCGCGGCCTACGAGTACTCGATAGAGGCGCTAAAGCAAAAAAGTGCGCCGGTGGACTGGGTCGCTCTTGAGCCGGTTATTGTTTATCCCGCGGGTATCGCCATGACATCCCAGGCGCCACATCCTTTTACAGGTCGGCTGTTCGTTGAGTTTATGCTGTCCAAAGAGGGCCAAGAGGTCGTGAACAAATACGGCAGAATCCCTGTGCGGAAGGACGTAGATTCCAAATACGGCGGGCTGCTGGGCAAATTCAAGTTGCTCATGACGGATATCGAATTGGGTCAAAAATCGGCGGAGCTCCACAAAGAATTGCGAAGACTTTTTTAGAGGGAGTTTTCTTTGAAGATCACACAGATCGATGCGGTTCCAGTCGAAATCCCGATAAACGCGATGACACTCAGTAAGCGCCGTACCGCGCGCACCGTTTTTGTACGCATTCAAACGGATAGCGGATTGACTGGATTTGGCGAAGGCGCTCCCAGTTCGAAGACTTTTCCAGGGGAAACCCAGGAAACGGCACTAACAATCATCAGGAAAAACCTCGCACCCCCGCTCAAGGGACAAGATCCACTGGCAATCCCCCAAATCGTCGAGCAGATGGATACGATCATTCAAGGAAATAAC
>Ga0209824_10001325_pt1 | contig 14097 bp, 16 predicted proteins | sample VDWuncwatermetaG_FD_184124 | JGI IMG/M metagenome (GOLD analysis project Ga0209824, IMG submission 184124) | Wastewater microbial communities from Netherlands to study Microbial Dark Matter (Phase II) - VDW unchlorinated drinking water (SPAdes)... ... | reverse complement strand
TATTCTCTCTCTTCTATACTCAAACGCTTGAACTTCCTTCCCACTTTGGTTCCCTCCTATAGGTATTATACCCAAAGTGGTGCAATTACTTATGGAACTTATGACTCCATAATACCATCTATACCAACTTATATCAAGCAAGGAAAGTACAAAAAAGCTTGCAATTTTGAACAAGCTATATTAATATTATTATTAAAATTTCAAATTAATTTAAGGAGGAGTATTTATGAAAAGATTTTTAATTTTAGCAGCAGCATTATTTGTACTAATCAATTTTATTTCATTAGGTCATGCAGCAGAGGCTGTCAAGAAGCATAAGGTAGTCTTTATGGTAAATACAGCAGATGAAAAGACCCAGCAGATTGCAATCAATAACATAAAAAATTTAATTGCACTTTATGGTAAGGAGAATGTAGAAATAGAGCTTGTTACCTATGGCCCGGGCATGGCAATGATTATGAAACAGAATGAAAAGACTGTGCCGCACTTGAATGAACTTAATTCAGCAAATGTAAAATTCGCAGCCTGCGGAAACACAATGACCCAAATGAAGATAAAAAAAGAGGAAATTGTTGATTTTGCCTTTGTGGTTAAATCAGGTGTCGCTGAAGTTATTGAAAAACAGGAGCAGGGCTGGGCATATATTCGCCCATAATAAGGAGAGGGTAGCAAAATGAAAAGATTTATAATTGCTTTAACAGTATCATTTGTATTATTAAATCTTACTTTGATGTCAGCAAATGCAGAAAGTAAAAAGGTAAAGGTGGTTTATCATTTTAACTCTGATGACCAGAAGATCCACAAGGCAGGCCTGATAAATATCCAGAATCATCTTGATGCAGTTGGCAAGGAGAATGTGGAGATAATCGCTGTCCTACATGGCGCAGGCTTAACCATGCTCCAGAAAGGCAAGACAGATGATGATAACTTTTTAAGGGTAGCGGAGCTTAAGAGACAGGGTGTAAAATTTGGCGTTTGCAATGTTACAATTACAAGACAGAAGCTGAATAAAGATGAGCTATTTGTGGGTCAGGAGAAGATTAAGGACTCTGACATTGTCCCATCAGGTGTAGCAGAGATTGCCAGGCTCCAGGCAGAACAGGGATTTGCATATATAAAACCGTAAATATTATTTTGTAGGGGCGAACGGCCGTTTGCCCCTACAAAATCCTTGACCCCTACCTACCAACCCTCGCAATAGTAAAAACAACCACCTCGCTTGCCCCAGCCTTTTTTAATACCTTTGCGCATTCGTTAACTGTAGCGCCTGTTGTATAGACATCATCTACAAGGATAACCCTCTTGTCTTTTATTGTATGGGCGGGTTTGAAATCCGCCCTTACAGCAAATGCCCCTCGCACATTTTTAAGTCTTTCATCTCTACTCAGCTCTATCTGCGGCCTTGTCCAGCGGGTTCTCTGCAAACCATCCATGCAGAGCGGAATAGAAAGCCTATTTGATAAATGATGGGCGATCAAAAGGGATTGATTAAATCCCCGCTCATTAAGCCTCTTTTTATGAAGAGGCACAGGGATAATAATATCACTGTCAGTGAGCCTTTGAAGCAGGACATTTGTTATCACGGCATTCAGATATTTTGCCATTGCTTGTCTCTTCTGATATTTTAATATGTGTATCGCCTCTGATAGTGTTCCTTCATAAACACCAACAGCAATAGCCTTTGTAAAATGGCATTTCTTTTCCCTGCACTCACCACAGAGAAAATCAGGGCTCTTTAGTAAAGTAATATTTGATTCAAAAGGCATACCGCAGGATGGACAGACGGGGTCTTCTATAAACTTAATCTTATCCCAGCAGATGCGGCAGATATAAGAATTGCCGTATCCTTTGATTGGTAATTTGCAGATGTAACAGGTTGGCGGGAGAAGGAAATTTAGAAGGTTTTTTGAAAAGGAGGTTATCATTAGTGTCATATCCTCAACAGTTTTTTGATTTCTTGAATGTCATTCCCGCAAAGCCTGCCCCTGAATGTTTCTGTCAGGGGTTTTTGAGCGGGAATCCATAAATAGGCAAAACTGGATTCCTGCCAGAAACATGCAGGAATGACATAAAACTTTTGTGAATCTCTAACCCCTTTGTTATCAATGCTTAATCAATGACACCCCTGTCATATCAACAGGCTTTGGGATGTCCATAAGCTCAAGGATGGTTGGCGCAATATCTGCAAATATGCCCTTTTCACGGAGCTGTAGGTGCGAACGGCCGTTCGCACCTACGCTGTTTATTAAAATAAATGGCACAGGGTTCATCGTATGTGCTGTATGCGGCTGGCCAGTTTTATAGTCAATCATCTGGTCTGCATCACCATGGTCAGAGGTTATAATCGCTATGCCATTATTCTTTTTTACTGCATCAAGAAGCCTGCCAAGACATTCATCCACTTTCTCTACAGCCTTTATTGCTGCATCAAGTATCCCTGTATGGCCGACCATATCTGCATTTGCATAGTTTATAACAATAAAGTCATACTTTTCAGAATTAATCTGCTTTATCACCTCATCAGTAACCTCATTTGCGCTCATCTCAGGCTTTTTGTCATATGTTGGAATGTCCCTCGGCGATGGAATTAATATCCTGTCCTCGCCTTCAAATGCCTTTTCATCGCCGCCGTTAAAAAAATATGTTACATGCGCATACTTTTCTGTCTCTGAAATGCGAAGCTGCTTTAAACCCGCCTTGCTTATGACCTCGCCAAGTATGCTTGTAAGCCTTACAGGCGGAAATGCCGCGGGAAGATTGAATTCATCATTATATGCAGTCATGGTAACAAAGGTTGATAATTCAGGCTTTATTTTGCGTGAGAACCCTGAAAAATTATCTACTGCCAATGCAGCGGTAATCTCCCTTGCCCTGTCTGCGCGAAAATTAAAAAATATTACAGAATCATTATCCCTGATAATGGCAATTGGCTTATCCTTTTCATTAACTATAACAGTAGGCAGCACAAACTCATCTGTAATACCCTTTTCATAACTCTCTTCTATCGCCTTAATACTTGAACTGCCCCTCTCGCCCTCTCCAATTACCATTGCATTATACGCCTTTTCCACCCTGTCCCATCTCTTGTCCCTGTCCATTGCATAATACCTGCCGCTTACGCTGGCAATTCTTCCGATCCCAATTTCCTTAAGACGCCTTTCAAGGGTCTGCATATAATTTATGCCGCTCTTTGGAGCCGTATCCCTTCCGTCAAGAAAGGCATGAATAAAGACATATTTTAACCCCTCATCCTTTGCCATCTTCAGAAGTGCAAAGAGGTGATGGATGTGGCTGTGGACACCTCCGTCTGAGACAAGGCCGAGAAGATGTAATGCTGAGTTCTTCTCCTTTGCCTTCCTCATTGCATCAAGGAGCGCATTATTTACAAAAAAGTCTGAGATCTTTATTGAGAGGTCTATCCTTGTTAAATCCTGATACACAATCCTTCCAGCGCCAATATTAAGATGGCCGACCTCTGAATTTCCCATCTGGCCGTCAGGCAGGCCGACAGATTCACCGCAGGCGTTAAGTGTGGTATTAGGATATTTTTTTAATAAGGAATTGTAAACAGGAAGCTTTGAAAGGGCAATGGCATTGCCTTCCTTTTTAGGGTTTATGCCCCAGCCATCAAGTACGATAAGGACTACTGGTTTTGGTCTTTTTGCCATTGCGTATTAACAGCTTGTAGGCACGGTTTAATACATGCCTGCAAAAAGTCTCGGCTATCCATGAATCTTCACTTAGCAGGTCTTTTCAAGATTTACAACATAGCTGTTCCAGTTGCCGCACCTCGGACACTTGCCTGTCCAGTTATTTGAATGGTAGTCGCATACACTGCAGAAATACGGGACTATAACCTGCTTGGATAGATTCATTGCCTTTCTAAATTCTTCAGATGCAGACTCTGGATTGTTTTTACGCAGATAGATGTTCCCGACAATCTTGTGCAGGTCAGGGAAATTTTTGTCTGTCGGATCTATTTCTGAGAGGATTGCATATGCATCGTCAATCATCTCAAGCCGGTAGTATAATTTGCCGAGAAAAAATTTCAGGTCAAGGCTGTTTGGGTCCCTGTTAATGGCATTCTGATAGAAGTTGATAATCCCCTCTGGCTGGTCAAGGTTAAGATACACCTCTTCAAGTTTATGCAGGATTATCACAGACTTTGTAGTTTCATAAGCCCTTTCTAACATCTCAATAGCATCCTTTTTCTCGCCTGTATCAACAAGGATATCGCAGAGCCCGATATATGCAGGAATAAAGTTTTTATCAAGCTTGGTAATGCTTTTAAAGATCTTTTCTGCCCTGTCAAGATTTTTTGACGCAACAAGTGATTTGCCAAGCTCATATTTCAGGCCAAGGAGCCTCTTTCTTTCAGTTTCTTTTTCCTCTGCTGACAAAGGCCCTTTTAACACCTGTACTGCCATGCCATAAGCCTCTTCCCATCTTCCCATCTTCTGAAATATCTCCCTTGCCTGCAGGAGCGCAGCAACATTTGTATTGTCAATCTGCAGTATTGCATTGAGGGTCTTTATTGCCTCATCGTATTTCCTTGCCTCTTCATAGTCCTTTGCAAGCGCAAAAAGGACCTCTATATTATTCTCGTCAAGGCTCCTTGCCCTCTGGTGGTAGTGTACTGCCTCAGAGTAATTCTTTTCTAAACGGTATATGTCTCCAAGATGAATAAGTGAATTTATATGATTCGGGTTGCTGAAAAGTATCTTCTGCAGATATGGAACTGCCTGCTGATTCTTTTTTGACAGAAGGGAGCTTACTGCCTTTGTGTAATGCTCCTGTATCTTTACCTCTTTTTTATGCTGCCTGTTTGCCTTCCAGTTTAATAGTATATCCCTTGCATCCTTTATAAAGGCAAGCACGATGGCTATTAAAGCGCCTGTGGAAAGGGAAAGGAGTATTAATGTTGCTATCCTTAAATTGTAATAAGACTCTTTTGAAAAATTCAGGGTGATGCTTCCTGGATTTATGGAGTCAAAATATACATAACCTACAACAAGGATAATGATTAGGATAAGAAAATAAAAACGGATCATTTTTTATTTTTTCCAGCCTGTGAAATAAATTTATAATGCAGCCCTGCGCAGAGGAACGCGCGGCGCATCGCCCCAGAGCCGCTCTAAGGAATAATAATTCCTCGCCTCTTCATTAAATATATGGATAACAACATCATAGCAGTCAACAAGGACCCACTGGCTGCTATCCACGCCCTTCTACATGATGCAGGCTTTCACCTGCAGCAGAAACGGCCTTGTCTATATTCTCATAAACTGCCTTTATTTGCCGGGCAGACGCTGCGGTGCAGATTATAAAGTAGTCCGCGATTGAACTGATATTTTTTACATCAAGGATTATTATGTCCTCGGCCTTTTTGTCAGAAGCGGCCTTGGCGCATAACAGGGCCTTCTTTTTTGAGTCTATCGTCCTTTTTCCTCCTGATTGATCTTCTGTTTGTTGTCAGCATCCGTATAATTTATTTTTTATTATATACAATTCCACTGATTCAGGCAAGAGGTATTTAAGCTTTTCTCCTGACTTTATACGATTTCTAATATTCTTTGACGAAATATCCACAACCGGAATATTTAAAAGATATAGCCGTCCCCTGCCGCTCATAGGTAATTCCAAAAGTTCCGCAGCGCCCTTGTCTAAGGCAGACAATTCCCTTTCAGAAAGATTAAGCGAGGAAACCTTTTTCAAGTCCATATAATTGAAGGACGGCCTCGGTATTACAACAAAGTTGTAATCAGAGATAAGGGTATCCGCCTCTTTCCATGTTTTAATATCAAGGAATGCATCAATGCCTGTAATAAAAAAGAGCCCTGCATCTTTGCCGTATATCCCTTCTAATTCCCTTAAGGTATCTATTGTATAAGAAACACCTTTTCTTTCTATTTCAATAGTAGAAAGTTCAAACATTGGATTATCAGCTATTGCAAGCCTCACCATCTCAACACGGTGATGCACATCTATTATGCCCTTCTCATTTTTATGTGGAGGAAGATTGGCAGGGATAAATAGTATCTTATCAAGATTCAATCTCTCAAGCACTGCCTCTGCAATCTTCAGATGACCATTGTGAATGGGATTGAATGTGCCGCCTAATATGCCGATGCGCATTACTGTCGCTTCGCTCCGTTGTAAATTGCAAATTTTAAATTTACAATTTTAAATTTTCAATTAAGTAGTTCGTTATGTCCTTATCTGGCCGTCTCCATGGACAATAAATTTTGTTGTGGTCAGCTCCTCCAGCCCCATTGGGCCGAATGCGTGTATCTTTGTTGTTGATATGCCTATCTCAGCGCCAAGGCCGAGCTGGAACCCGTCAGAAAATCTTGTTGAGGCATTTATAAGCACAGTGGATGAATTTACCTCTCTTAAAAACCTTTGGGCATTGTTGTAGTCCCTTGTGATTATGGATTCTGTGTGCAGAGAGCCGTATTTCGCAATATGGCTAATCGCCTCAGTTATATTATTAACCACCTTAATAGATAGTATCAGGTCAAGATATTCTGCATACCAATCGTCTTCAGCAGCAGGCTTTGCATAAGGCAAAATCTTCTGAGTCTCCTTGCAGCCCCTCAGCTCAACGCCAGCATCGCTGAATCTCTTGCCCATTGCCGGCAGAAAATCCTCTGCAACAGCCTTATGCACAAGCATTGTCTCCATTGCATTGCACACGCCCGGCCTCTGCACCTTTGCATTAAAGCAGACATCCTCTGCCATCTTTAATTCTGCTGACCTGTCAACAAAGATATGGCATACGCCTTTGTAATGCTTTATCACAGGTATCATGGAATTCTCAACAACAGAGCGTATGAGGCTCTCACCGCCTCTGGGTATAATCAGGTCTATATACTCCTCTAATTTGAGCATCTCCAGAACCGCCTCCCTGTCAGTTGTTGGTATAAGCTGGATGGCAGCCTCAGGGATGCCCTCTTTTGCGCATGCCTCTTTTAAGACCTTGCAGATGGCAAGGTTTGAGTTTATTGCCTCAGAGCCTCCGCGCAATATCACTGCATTCCCTGATTTCAGGCAGAGCCCTGCTGCATCTGCTGTTACATTCGGCCGCGACTCATAGATTATGCCGATAACGCCAATGGGTATGCGCATCTTTCCAACAAGAAGGCCGTTCGGCCTCCTCCACATGCGCAATATCTCTCCAACAGGGTCAGTAAGCGCTGCAACCTCTTTTAAACCGTCTGCCATGCCCTTTATGACCTTGTCGCTTAAGGTGAGCCTGTCTATCATTGCAGAGCTCAGCCCCTTCTCCTTTGCAGCCTGAAGGTCTTTTTTATTTGCCTCTTTTAACACATCCGCCTGCTTAATAAGCTCATCAGCCGTCCTTATAAGGGCGCTGTTCTTTATATTGCTGTTAAGCCTTGCAAGCCTTAATGAAGCCTCTTTCGCATCCTGTGCTAATTTTAACATGGCAGATTTTATGGTCATAGCTCTCTCCTTGTCGCTTCGCTCCATTGAAAATTGTAAAATGAAAAATGCAAATCTAAAATTTCCAATCTTCAATTTCCAATTTATAATTCTTCTCGTATTACCAGATTATCCCTGTGTATCACCTCATCAAAATATTTATATCCAAGGACCTTTTCTATTTCAGTTGTCTTTAAACCCTTTATCCTCTTTATCTCCTCAGAGCTGTAATTAACAATCCCTCTGGCAATTTCCTTGCCATTTACGCCAACGCAGCTTACAGCATCACCTGAATCAAAATTTCCTTCAATGCCTGTTATGCCTGATGACAGCAGACTCTTGCCCTTTTTTAGCAAAGCATTCTTTGCGCCGTCATCCAATATCAGACTTCCTGCAGGCCTTGTAGAAAAGGCAAGCCAGTGCTTTCTGCTTGTCAGCCTCTCCTCCATCGGCAAAAAGAATGTTCCAATATCCTCGCCGGAAAATATCTTCTTTAATATATTCTTTCCCCTTCCATTTGCAACAATGGTCGGCACGCCAAAATGCGCAGCCTTTTTTGCTGCATCAAGCTTTGTCTGCATCCCGCCAGTGCCATAAATCCCTGATGTGCCGCCTGCCACTGAGATAAACCTGTCTATGTCATCTACTATAGGGATAAGCTCTGCATCCTTATTTATCTTCGGGTCCTTGTTATAAAGGCCGTTGATGTCAGTTAATATTACCAGTAAATCTGCCTCAACAAGATTTGTAACCAATGCAGAAAGATTATCATTATCACCGAATTTTATCTCATCAACAGCAACAGTGTCATTTTCATTTATTATAGGTATTGCATTGTATTCTAATAAGGTCTGCAATGTATTCTTTGCATTCAAAAACCTGTGCCTGTCTGATAAATCATCATGCGTAAGCAGAACCTGCGCAACCCTGAGCTTTAGCGGGCTAAACACCTTTTCATAAATTGCCATAAGACTCCCCTGGCCGATTGCTGCAACTGCCTGCTTTTCAGGGATGCTCTTTACCTTTTCTTTTAAGCCAAGCCTCTTCATGCCAATGGCAATGGCGCCTGAGGAGACGATCACTATCTCCCTTTTATCCTTTATAGATGAAACATCCTTTGCAAGATGTGAAAAGACTGACTCATCTACACCATCATGCCCCTCTCCTGTAAGAACAGCGCTGCCGATTTTTATTACAACGCGCCTTGTCTTTTTTATAATATCCTTTCTATTCATCCTTCTTTGCCCTTTTTGCCTTTTGCTTCATAACCTCTTTTGAAAGATATTTAATCAATTCATCAACGCCCTTTTTTGTTGCTGCTGAAATAGGGAAAAATGGCAGCTTCTTTTTCTTGCAGTAATCCTTGAGCTGTTTTAATTTTTCATCTGATTCTGCTATGTCCATCTTATTTCCTGCAACTACCATCGGTTTTTTCATAAGCTCCGGGTTATACTTTTCTAATTCTGAATTAATGGTCTCAAAATTTTTTACAGGGTCCCTCGGCGTTTCAAAGGATATATCCACTAAATGCAGAAGCAGGGATGTCCTCTCTACATGCCTTAGGAACTGAAAGCCGAGTCCCCTTCCTTTATGCGCGCCTTCAATAAGCCCGGGTATATCTGCAATAACAAAGCTCCTGTACTCTCCAAGCTTCACAACGCCAAGGTGCGGCACAATGGTTGTAAAAGGATAGCTTGCAATCTTTGGCCTTGCCTCTGACACAACAGAGATAAAGGTTGACTTGCCTGCATTCGGAAGCCCGACAATGCCGACATCAGCAAGCAGCTTTAATTCAAGCAGCAGCTCCTTTTCCTCTCCCTCTTCACCAGGCTGGGCAAATTTCGGAGCCTGCCTTACTGCTGTTTTAAAAAAGGCGTTGCCTTTGCCGCCCCTGCCTCCTTTAGCAGCGATTACCTGCTGGCCGTCTTCTGTTAAATCAGCAATTACTTCTTTTGTCTGAATGTCCTTGACAATTGTTCCTGCAGGAACATTAATTATTAAATCAGGGCTGTTCTCGCCATACTGGTTTTTGCCCCTGCCGTCGCCGCCCCTTTTAACAATATACTGCTGCTTATATTTTTGGTCAAGGAGTGTGTTCAACTGGACAGACGCCCTTATAATAACATCGCCGCCCCTGCCTCCGTCGCCGCCGTCAGGCCCCCCGCGCGGCACATACTTCTCCCTGCGGAAGCTTATGGACCCCCTGCCGCCATCCCCTGCCTTTATAAATATTTTTACCTGGTCAACAAACTGCATTATTCCCTCTTGTTATTAATACCGTGAGTATAATATCACTAAACTTACTGATTTGTAAACCCTGTTAAAAGGGACAGGGCTTTTAATTTATGAGATGTCAGCGGGGAATAAAAAAGGCTATTACTGTTGTCTGATGAAATTTGCGTGTCATAGCAGGAGGTATATTTATTGAAATATTTAGGCAAGAGGTTATTGCGTAATACTATTTTTTGATATATAGGTTGTTCTGTTTTGCAATAGCAGTTTATTGATATTTCAAAACCAGACCCTATGGGCTTTCTTTTACACGCAATTATTTTAGAGCTAATGGGACTTCCACTTGTTCGCCTGTTGCCTCGTTTATCACAAGAATTTTTCCTTTATCTTCTTTTTGCATCTGCTCATTTGCATTTAGCAGTTCTATTCCATAAATGGTGCCGTCAGATGCTATATCTATATTTAATTCATCACTGATCTTTATCGTCTCTACCTCTTTTACCTTTTTATGAAGCCTTATATAGGCTATGTTATATCGCGGGTCGTATGTTAGTTTCACCTCATCAGCCTCCTATTATTAAAAATAACGGGTTACTATTGTAATAACAACCCAATTTTTATCCTCTTTAACTGCGTATGCCTCAATCTGTTTTGTAGCATAATGTTTTCCACGCCAAATACCGTTAAAAGGAAAATTGCGTCTAAAACCTGTGCGGCCGTATTTTGCAGGAAAACTCTCTCCACCTTCAACAGTTGCAACAACTTCCTCCTTACTTGCCCCTCGTTCAAGTAGGCGATCTTGTGCGTGCGGATGGAGCGTTACCATATGTGCAAATTATATCACAGATTCCATAACAGCGTGTAAAAAATAATGCAAATATAATTATCGACCACCTCTTTATGAAAGCGAGGCAGTCGGGTTAAAAGCTATTTTAATTAATAAAGGTGTTATGAAAGGTCATCGGGGAACATAAAGGGCAGTTAAAGTTACCTGATGATAAAAGCGTTCATAATCCGTTGCTTTATACCGGTTTTCTTTTTTATTGTGTTCTAATTTTCCGGTTGAGCAGACCGTATGTTAGATTTATCAATCTCCGGCGAAAAATATTTCAATAATTGGTGAGTCAAGCCTATTATGCAAATTGTAACTTTGATCTGGGGTATACCACCCAACCAATCCAAAGGGAGTTTTAATTAAATATGATTCCTTGTCTGCCAATAGAACTTCGATTTCAGTTCCAGATGGCAACACGGCTACGGGGCTCTTTGAATCGGGAGCGGAATATATCGTGAACTGTCTATTAGCCTTTGTCTTGACCCCGACATAAAAGAAAGGTTGTTTAACGGTTTCAAGTTTATCACCAATCAGATGGAATTTCTTTCGCTCCTCGAACATACTATTTGCACGATTGGATACATATATGTCGCCATTCCCCGGAACGTATAATATCATTCCTGCGAAGGAACCTATGGGCTTGTTACCATTTCGGGTGATCAAGGATACGGTATAGCTTGGATCAAAACTTGGACCCTCATTGTATTCAATGATGTACTCGTCCTTCGTTCGTACATCTATAGTTTTAAGCACTTCAATCGAAGGAAAGTCTCCTTTTCCTGGTCTGTTAAGAATGGTTGAGGTTTTTTTGTCATACCAGATACCAGTTTTTCCTACAGCCGGTTGTCCACCAAGAGGAAGCCACTCTAAACCACGAAACGAAGCGGGCGCGTCTTCTTTGATGACCCCATCATACTCAATCAGTACGTTGCTATACCCTGTTTTAGGCGTATAGAGAAATTGAATCGTCACCTGCTTTCCTTGCCACTTCCTCAGGATTTTTGTTTTTTTATATTGGTTTGTAATGTCAACAGCTATGCCTGGCCCGTACTGTTTGCGTAGGTATTCCAACAGAGCATCCTTGTCGCGTGAATCCGAAGAGGCTAAAGAAACACTATGAAACTTGCCTTTATAGAATGTGTAGCGAATTTCTTTTAACTTGATACTACTGTAGTGGAGGTCCTCATTAATTCGGACATACGACTCTTCAACCAAACCCCTTTGGCCATCCCAAATATCCTTTAATTCATGGCGATGTTTTGATAGTGAATCACCCCATTTAATTCCTCTAAAACCATCAGGTTCATTAGCCAAGTCAGCGATTGCCGGGTCAGCATTTATTATCGCCCACAAGGAAAAAATAACCGCCAATTTTTTTGAAAGCATCGGTATCCCCCGATTAACCTAACAAGTTATTATTCACTTTATGCCTTTCCCTCAAAAATATTCCCAAAAATACAATAAAAAGCATGGAAAAGCAATAAAATATTGGCGGAAGTTATAAAACTGCATATATTATTTCAGGATAACATTACTTTTTAGCATGATAGACAGAAAAAAGGATAAGCCTCAAGGCTTAATATCCCTCTTACTTATTTTGATCCGGATGTTTCTATTATTTTCTATATAAGTTGTAAAGCGGCGGACGAGGAGAGGCTGTGTATGGCGGTAAAGCTTTTGCGGGCTTTGGTGAGGAGAAGATACCAGCCCTTATCCTTTATTATTTTGCAAAGACCTCGTCAAAAAACTTTGTTTTCTCCAAAAGCCTTTGCCATTCTCTATGACGCTTCACGCTCTCCATCCTCTTCTTTTTTGGCATACTGATAAAGCGGATTGCCTCTACTGGTCCCAGCTCTTTAATAAGAGCATTTACCGCTTTCTTAATTACAAGTTCTTCATCCATATATTTTACTGTCTTCATCTCAAGTCCTCCTTATCACAAAAGGCAATTGGATTACCGCACCAAACCTTTATATTATGCTTCAGGCATTTTTTAACAAGGGCATCATCACAGCTTATAAATTGGGCTCTTACCTGTTCTGCAAAGGCGACATGTGCTGCATCCGCTATGCCGAAACCGGACTTAACCAATTCTTCAGCCCTTTTCCGTGTTTTATCCAGATTGACTTTTATCGGCTCGCCTAATTTATCTAAAATTGTTTTCAGTTCAATCCGCTCAAATACATCTGGAACAGCCTCTATCTCTTTAATATGAACAGGAGAAACTAATAGTTTGTAATCACCTTTTTTCACTCTTGATAATATCAGATTAAAAGCCTCTGTTTCAAGTCTTATTCTCAAATAGTGTTGTTCGTCAAAAGGTCTGCTTAGGGTGCAAACATCAAGATATATTGGTTGCGGCATTATAACTCCCCTTATAATATTCTTAAATTATAAGAATATGTTGCAAAACCTTTATATCGACTTAAATATCCCCAATAAGTTTTATATAAACTATATCAAAACCACACATAAAAGCAAGGAAAACTCTGCAAAAAGGAGTTAAGAGTGATCTTAGACAGCTTGCTTAAAGAACTGGATGAGGAGAAATTGCAAATGGCAGTGAGGCTAAGGAAAGTGTGTAAATAAAAAGGCGGTCATATTTGACCGCCCTCTTTCTAAAAATAATATCTAATGGATATTTGTGCCTATATCTGTTCTGCTGGATAAACACTTACACAGGTCTTGTCTCTTCCATCCCTTTCAAACTTTACAATACCAGCTACCTTTGCAAAGAGGGTGTCATCGCTTCCTTTGCCCACGTTCTTGCCTGGGTGGAACTTTGTGCCCCTCTGCCTTACAATTATGCTTCCGCCCTTAACCGTCTGGCCGCCAAAACACTTGACGCCGAGATACTGCGGATTGCTGTCCCTTCCGTTTCTTGATGAACCAACACCTTTTTTATGCGCCATTGTAAACCTCCAAAAAATTAATGCTCAAAATTACTAATCTTAAGATAAACTTTTTACTAAGCCGTAACAATATCTGTAATTTTTAATGAAGTAAACGCCTGCCTATGCCCTCTTGTCCTTCTGTAGTTCTTGCGCCTCTTCATCTTAAAGACTATAACCTTATCTGCCCTATCCTGCTTAACTACCTCACCGATTACCTTCGCTGATTTTACAACAGGATTGCCGATTACCGTCTTCTCTCCGCCAATCATTAAAATCTTATTTAATTCAACCTTTTCACCGGGCTTTGCACTCAGCTTTTCAACTGAAATAACATCCCCCTGAGAAACCTTATACTGCTTTCCGCCTGTCTCTAACACTGCATACATCTTACTACCTCCTTGATTCTTAGAAAGAATAATATTTTTAACATATAACAGGTTATTTTGTCAAGGAAATTTGTTAGTTTTGCCAAGACGAACAGATAAACCCTATCCACCCTGATAATACTTCTGAAAAAATTTGACAACTGTCGCAGCAAAGTCAATATGTCATGTTAACTGCAAGATAAAAATGTCAGGGTTGCATGGAAATCCTTTCATAAGATTTGTTAGTTATACAGCCTCTTTTTCTTAACCGTTCTGATTTATTTTGCTGTGCATTGTCAAGACCTTCTGCCTCGGTAATCAAAGTCCC
>Ga0209824_10001324_pt1 | contig 14099 bp, 8 predicted proteins | sample VDWuncwatermetaG_FD_184124 | JGI IMG/M metagenome (GOLD analysis project Ga0209824, IMG submission 184124) | Wastewater microbial communities from Netherlands to study Microbial Dark Matter (Phase II) - VDW unchlorinated drinking water (SPAdes)... ... | reverse complement strand
ATACAAGGGTAACGCTGGTCAATGACTCAGAATTTGCTACAATCGCTTTTACCACACAAAAAAGAGTCAATCATTTTTTCGCACAGACCGAACGGCTTCCCGAGCTTCAGGTCACTTCCCGAAGACTCTCTCTTTGGGACACAGGCTTGTATTATGAGGGCGAGGCAAGGGCGGGAAATCTAACGCTCGCACCGGCAGGTGGCACTTTGACGACGACAGACCGCTTCGACTTTTCTAACGAGCTTTCTTATGCGAAGGAGTTTTCAGGAATCCAGGTTGTGCCAATGGTGGGGATGCGCCAGACCTATTACCGAAAAGACCTCTTGGGAGAGGAGGATGTGGTGAGGGCCTTGATGACGTCGGGGTTTGACCTTTCGACACGCCTCCGGCGGCTCTATGATGTGGAGACGAGCTTTTGGGGATTGGAACTTTCCGGCCTTCGCCATATTCTTGAACCCGGCCTGAAATATCGATACACCTCCGAGCCGACCCTTCTCTCAAGCCGTCTTCCGGCCTTTGATGCCATTGATGCACTCACCGAGAAAAACCGCCTGACGTTTTCCTTGGATAACAAATTGCAAACCCGTCGCACCTTTGGAGAAAAAAAAGAGAAAGAAGTCGTCGACTTCATCGACTTCGTTTTAAGCTCAAACTTTGATTTTCTATCTATGGGTGAAGGGAAATTCAGGGATATTGTAGGAAACCTTGAATTCCGTCCCAGTCCCTTTTGGGGAACAATCCTCGAGATGACGTATGATGTTGAGAAAAGAGACCTCACCGAAACCAACCTCGATCTTTTCGCTTTCACAGGGAAGAAGTGGCGCCTCGATTTTCTACACCGTTATGAGAAGGATTTTTCGAACCAACTCACCACGAAATTGGGATGGCAGTTCCATCCTCTCTGGAAGGTCGACCTCTATGACCGATTTGAAGTGAACGGTAGACAGTTTGAAGAGGAGGAACTTGTCTTGACACGGGATCTTCACTGTTGGGAAGGGTCTGTTGGCGTCAATGTACGGGACACCGAAGACCTTGAACGGCCGAGGGCGGAGTTCAGCGTCTATCTGGCGCTACGACTCAAGGCATTTCCCGAGGCACCCCTCGAACTCGGAAACCAGGCCAGTATCTCCCGCCGTTTGATCGGAAGCCGCCGCTCAGGAGAGATGGAGTGAAGTCCTCATGGCTTAGGAAGATATGGGAAAAGTGGAAAGCCTTTGCACGGCTCATCGGGAATTTTAATTCCCGATTGGTCTTAACCCTCTTTTATTTTTTTGTGGTCGGTATTTTTTCCCTTCTCGCCGGCCGTTGGCAGAATTACCTGCGGAAACGTCTCCCTTCTCAAAGTAACTGGCTTCCTGTGCGATCGAAGGAAATGGATCTTTCTGAGGCGAAGCAGCAGTTTTAGGCGCCTCTTTGTTAGAGGGAATATCATGAAGATTCTCGGAATTTCCTGTTTCTATCACGATGCGGCGGCAGCGCTTCTTGTAGACGGAAAATTGGTGGCTGCAGCTGAAGAAGAACGCTTTTCGCGGAAAAAACATGACAGCGATTTTCCGGCAGGAGCCATTGCTTTTTGTCTTCGACATGCTGGACTCACTTCTCACGATGTGGATTACGTTGTTTTTTATGAGAAACCTTTTCTGAAATTTGACCGCATTTTGAAAAGCTGTCTTGAAACTTATCCGCGTTCCTACAGACTTTTCCGGGAGGCGATGATCCACTGGCTCTTTGACAAACTTTGGGTGAAGAGTTTGATCGAGGAAAAACTGAATATTCCGCCTGAGAGAATCCTTTTCTCCCGCCACCATGTTTCACACGCCGCAAGTGCCTATCTCTCTTCCCCGTTTGAAAAAGCGGCCATCCTGACGGTAGATGGCGTCGGGGAATGGAATACAGCGACCATTGGAAAGGGAGAAGGGAACCGTATTTCGCTTCTTTACGAAATGAATTTTCCTCACTCCGTCGGCCTTCTGTACAGTGTCTTTACCGCCTTCCTCGGATTTGAGGTGAATGAGGGGGAGTACAAGGTGATGGGGATGGCTCCTTACGGAAAACCGATTGACTGCGACAAAATCCGGAAGGTGGTGAAGATTTTCGAGGATGGCTCGATCTGGCTCGATCCCGATTATTTTTGTCATCATTATTCTGGCACCAGACTATTTAACAGCCGCTTCTTGAAGCTCTTCGGAAAACCCCGGGATCCCAAAACGAGTGATGCCCTTGAGAAGGAGTATGCGGACCTCGCTGCAAGCATTCAAAAAATTACCGAAGAGATCGTTGTGAAAATGGCGCGGCATGCCCATGAAATCACCGGATTGGATAAACTCTGCCTTGCGGGGGGAGTTGCCCTGAATACAGTGGCTAATTGGAAGATTCTTGAAGAAACCCCGATACGGGAACTCTTTGTCCAGCCGGCGTCAGGGGATTCGGGGGGAGCGCTCGGGGCGGCTCTGTATATGGCAGCCCTTTTGGGGGAGCCGCGGAATTTTGTGATGGAACATGCTTATTGGGGTGCCGCTTTCACAGAAGAGGAGATTTTGAGTTTCCTTAAGGAGAAAAATATTTCGTTCTGGAGAGCGCCGGATGAGGAAACGTTAGTGACACGGACCGTCGCCCATCTGCAAAAAGGGGATGTCGTGGGATGGATGCAGGGACGGTTCGAGTGGGGTCCTAGAGCCCTCGGAAACCGGAGTATCCTTGCAGACCCTCGAAAAGCCGAGATGAAAGATATCGTAAACCGGAAGATCAAATTCCGAGAACCTTTTCGCCCGTTTGCTCCTTCTGTCCTCTCCGACCGAGTGGGAGAGTACTTCGAACTGCAGAATGAAAAGGGGGGATATCCGCCTCGCTTTATGCTTTTGGTACCCCCCATCCATCCGGAAAAGCGATCCGAGATTCCTGCAGTGACTCATGTGGATGGAACAGGTCGGCTTCAGTCTGTCGTCAAGGAAGAAAATCCTCTCTATTATCGGTTGATTGAACGATTCGGTGAAGAGACGGGGGTGCCGGTCCTCTTGAATACCTCCTTTAATCTTAAAGGAGAGCCCATTGTCACAAGTCCTGCCGATGCCTATTCAACGTTCATCCGGAGCGGCATGGATGCTTTGGTGATCGGTCCGTTTCTCATTGAAAAAACAAAACAGGATATGGAAAGAGAATAGTGTATGGGATTCAAACAGATTAGACGTAAGACAAGAATTGTCCGGGAACTCTTCCGTTTTCTTTGGGAGCAGAAACTTTGGTGGATGATCCCGATGATGGTTCTTTTGATTCTCTTTACGGCGCTTCTTATTTTCGCGCAATCGACAGCGCTCGGACCTTTTATTTATACTCTTTTTTGAGGGGTTATCCGGCCCATCATGAAAAAGGAGTTTGTATGAAAATCAGCATTGTGGGTACTGGACATGTAGGACTTGTGACAGGAGCCTGTTTTGCGGAAATGGGCCATCAGGTCCTTTGCATTGATAAGGACACCGAAAAATTAGAATTGCTGTGGAAGGGGAAAATCCCTTTTTATGAGCCGGGGCTTGAGTTGCTTGTCCGGAAACACATCAAGACCAAACGACTTTCTTTGAGCGATTCGATTCGCGAAGGCGTTCTGGCCTCCGGTGTCATCTTCATCGCTGTAGGAACACCGCCAAGACCGAATGGGGAAGCGGACCTGTCGTATGTGGAATCCGTATCCCGTGAGATCGCGAAGGCAATGACCCGTTATCGACTGGTTGTTGAAAAAAGTACTGTTCCGGTTGAGACCGGTGAATGGGTCCGCCGCACCATCCGTCAGACGCTTCGCAGAAAGATCCCCTTTGAGGTGGCTTCAAATCCTGAATTTTTGAGGGAAGGGCAAGCGGTTAAGGATTTTCTGCATCCGGATCGCGTGGTCATCGGCGTCGAATCCGAAAAAGCGGAAAAAATCCTTCGGGAAATTTACCGTCCTCTGAAGGTTCCTTTGGTGGTCACGGACATCAAGAGCGCCGAGATTATCAAACATGCTTCGAACTCATTTTTGTCGATGAAGATTTCTTTCATCAACGCCATTGCGACCCTTTCCGAGAAAGTGGGGGCAGATGTCGTCAAGATTGCCGAAGGGGTCGGGCTCGATAGGCGGATCGGAAAAAATTTTCTGAATGCAGGGGTCGGTTTCGGCGGCTCTTGTTTTGGAAAAGATCTCACCGCATTCATCGACATTGCCGCGAAAGCGGGAGTGAATTTTGAACTCCTCAAGGAAGTTCAAAGGATCAATCAGCGTCAGAGGGAACAATTGGTCAAGAAAGTGGAACAGGCGGTTTGGAATCTTCGTGGAAAAACGGTCGGCGTCCTGGGCCTTGCTTTTAAGCCGGATACGGATGATTTACGCGATGCCCCTTCGCTGGATGTGATACGGGCTCTTCAGAAAGAAGGAATGCTAGTCAAAGCGACTGATCCCGCCGCCATGGAGAATGCTCGGAAAATCCTTCCAGATGTCGAATTTTGTAAAAACGCTTATGAAACAGCCCGTCGAGCGGATTGCCTTATCCTTCTGACGGAGTGGTCGCAATTCAAGACGCTTCAATGGAGACGGGTCAAATCGTTGATGTCACATCCCGTGATTGTGGACGGCCGGAATCTTTTTGACCCAGACCAGATGCGGAAAGCGGGTTTTCGCTACTACAGCGTCGGCCGTCCTGCGGTTTTGTCATGAAAGGAGAAAAATGTCGCCTCTAAGGACGCCCCTCTCTTATGTTCAGGAGATTCAGCGAAAGAAAGTTCAAAAAAAATGGTTTTCGTCTTCAGATCTCGAAGAATGTCGCTGTCCACTTTGTGACAGCAATTCTCCATCGATCATTTATACGGAGCGGGAGCTTATTCGAGTCGTTCGCTGTAACAGATGTCAACTGATTTATGTCAACCCTCGCCTTAAGCATCCTGAAGAAGTGTACTATGGTCGAGAAGAATCATACCTTAAGGAAGTGCGTCTGATCTTGGAGGGGAAGGCAACCGCCCATCGGGATCCTAACTATGAAGAACATTTGCGCGTGATTGCCCGTTTCAAACCCTGCGGGCGCTTTTTAGATGTCGGGACAAACATGGGACTTTTTCTTCGTCATGCCATCGGCAAAGGATGGGAGCTTTTTGGTGTGGAACCTTCACCGACACTCTCCAAGGTGGCCCGAGAACAGTTTCAACTCAACGTGAAAACGGCCTTTCTGGAAGAAGCAGAATTTCCTTCGGAATTCTTTGATGTGGTTTGCTTGACGGACGTCTTCGAACACATCAAAGAACCGAGGAAGCTTTTGTCGGAGATTTACCGTATTCTCGCAAGAGGGGGGATTGTCTATATCAATGTTCCCAATGGGCGCTTTAACCTTTTTAAGCTCAGACTCGCGAAGTTGTTTCGGCGGACCCAAGACTATGATCTTTTCGACTCCTATGAACACGTTGTTCATTACACCCACGAGACCTTGGTCCGAATGCTTGAGAGCTGTGGATTTCACACGAAAACTGTTTGCATGGGTCTACCGATTCAAATTCCGGTATGGCATCTTTACGTAGGAGATTATTATCAATATCCAAGTCCCTGGGTATTGGATCCGCTGCGCCAGACGTTGCGTATCCTTTTCCATCGGTTATCTCGGATTGAATATTATCTGCGCGGAAGGCGCGTCGGGCATCTGGCACCGAATATCACCATTGTCGCCGAAAAGCGATAGGTCACTCTCCAGTTACCACCGTGCGGTCATGGCGTCAAGCAGTTTTTGGTAGGTCTGCGGGGTATACAGGCTCTTTTCCTGAAGGTGTGATTTCACCACTTTCTCAAAAAAGGCATCCGCGGCCTGGGCAATGTTCATCATTTTCCCATTCAGCGTCGGATGTCCGGTCCATCGTCCCTGCCGTAAAAAGACCGTTTCAAGCGGTGCATAGATAATATCAAAGAGAAATGTTTTTTGGGGAACCTGCAGAAGGATCTCGAACGAATTTCGGTGGTTTTGTTCGATGTCCTTTTCGGCAAGAGGGGCCCAGCGGGTGAAAAATGCGGCCTCCTCGGTTGCGGGAAGGGAAGGGGGCGAAGCGGGGGCAAGGGCCGAATAAGGTTCGAGACAGGTGATGAAACCCCCTGGAAGTTTTCGGAATCCCGCCTGCCCTTTGGTGGTGGCATTGATGATGAGATGAACAGTTTTGGCCACCTTTCCGATCTCTTTTTCAGGGACAAATTCCGCCTTTGCACGCAGCTCCTTGCAAAGGGACTCTCCCTTTTGAACGTCGCGGTTTGAAAGATAGCAGGCCCCTCCCTCAGTCGCTTCGCTCAGATAGACTGCAAGGGACCGCGCCGCCCCTCCGGCTCCGATCAGCAACACTTTCAATCCTTTTAAACTCTGAAAGGGGGAAGCATTTCCGACCGCCGGAATTTTGAGAAGACTGTCCATTCCCCCTTGTCCGTCGGTATTGTAGCCGATCAGCCGTCCGTCGCCGCTCCTCACGACGGTATTCACGGCACCGATCGCTTTTGCCTTGGGGTCCAATTCGTCCAACAGGGAGATGATCGCGATCTTATAGGGAACAGTGACACTGAACCCCAAAAATCGCTCCTCCTCCCGGATCATTTTGACAAGCCCCCGAAGATGCTGTTCCGCCACGTCAAAAGGAAGAAAGACAGCATCAAAACCGAGCGCCTCAAATCCGGCATTCCAGACGGTGGGGCTTTTCGCATATTTGGAGGGAGAGTCCCCGATGATCGCTGCAATTTTTTTATCGCGCGTCATACCCCAGTTGATCGTATTGGTCAAAAAATCCTGCAATGTTTCAACCATCCTCTTATAGCGTTTTTCCAACCGCTTCTGCAATTTTTCTAAGCGACAGCATGAGATCCCTGAAAGCGGAGTAATTGAGTGCTTGCAGGGGATCCACGGCGGCCTTCTCCGGCACGGGGTGCACGTCGACCATAATGCCGTCAGCCCCAATTGCGAGCGCCGCTTTCGCCACAGGACCGACATACGAGCGCTTGAAGGTGGCGTGACTCGGGTCTACCACGACGGGGAGGTGAGAGTATTCCCGTATGGCAAGAACCACTTCAAGGTCGACCAAAAAACGTGACGTCGGGTCGTGGGTATGGGGTGCCACAATTCCCCGTTCGCACAGGACGACATTCGGGTTTCCGTGATAGAGGAGATATTCTGCGGCTCCGAGCCAGTCGCGAAGACTGGAGCCCGGGTGCCGTTTGAGAAGGACCGGTTTCTTAGTTTTTGCGACTTCGATCAGAAGAGGAAAATTCTGCATGTTCCTGGCGCCGATCTGAAGCATATCGGCCCATCGGGCAACCGTCTCAACAAGCCGGCCATCCATCACTTCTGTGACGACAGGAAGGCCCGCTTCTTTGCCTGCTTGGTGGAGATAGCGGAGGCCCTCTTCGCCGAGTTCGAACATCCGATCATTGCGGTAAGGAAAGGTGAGAGGTTTATAGGCGCCTCCCCGAAGCATCGATGCGCCTAAGCGTTTGACTTCTTTTGCGATCTCTATGATCTGGCTTTCGCTTTCAACGGCACAGGGGCCTGCGATGACAATGAACTGGTCACCGCCGATGACATGATTTCCAACGGTGACCCTGCTTTTGGGGGTATTTTCTTTCTTGGAAGCAAGAGGAATGTTGGACTTCAGGTCCTGTTCCGAAATGTCTTTCATGGAATCGTCTGGGGACTCCTTAAGGCAAGCGAAGAAAGATCGAGGCGTTGTGGCTGGTGCATCTCTGCAGAACGGTAGATCGCTTCGATGAGAAGGGCGAGGGTGAATCCACTTGAGAAGGCGTTTGCCTGCGGTTCCCGCCGGGTTTTCACAGCATCCAAAAAATCGCTCAATTCACGCGCCACGAGGTCAATGGATGTCGGGGCCTCAAGGGAAGGGGAGAACGTCTCTCCAAAGGCGGGGATCCACGTGGGCTCTTTTTTTTCAAAATGAACATCATGCACGGTCAGCATTCCTGTCTCATAGTCCGCCTCGATCGTTTTTTCTGTGCCTACAATGAAAATTTCTTTGGTGGTCCGGGCATTCGGCACGACCTTGTCCTCCCATTTCCCAGGCTGGATATATCCCGATTCCACTTTTGCAAGAGATCCGTTCGGATAATTCAAAAGGACGATGGAGGTGTCTTCGAGGCCCCGCCCGAAATGGTCGCGCGTCACCGCATACACATCCGACGGAAATTCATCCAAGAACCATTGAAAAAGATCCAGAAAATGAATGCCATCGGTGTGGGTGACCCCTACGTCGGTTCGGGGTCTTTTGAATCCCATGAAGGAGCCGGAGAGATAACGGATCTTTCCAAGTTTTCCCGATGCAACCGCTTCCTTGGTGTATTGGGAAATGGGGTGATAGCGAAATCCAAAGCCGACCTGAAGGAGGCGTCCTGTTTTTCGGGTCAACGCCACGATTTCCTCTGCTTCTTTTGAGTTCATCGTCATCGGCTTTTCAACGAAAACGTCCTTTCCGCTTTTGAGCGCTTCGCAACAGAGGTGGTGGTGGGAATCGGTCGGGGTCACAATATCCACAACCGCCGCTTGGTCGAGGAAGTCGTGGGGGTCTTCAGAAGTCTGTTCACGGGTGAGGCCGAACCCTTCGGCCTCTTTCCACCGATCCCTTTGGCGTTCCGCAAGATAAAGGTCGGCAAGAAGCCCCAACTTCGCCCAGGCGCGCAGGTGGTTTTTGCCGAAATTCCCTAAGCCGATTTGTAAAATTTTCATTCCTCTCTCCTCAAAACATTCTCAATTCTACCACACCTTATTGTATTTTATACAGGAAATTGTACCCCCTTTCACTTATCCCCAACCGCTTTTCTTTTAAAAAGTTGCTATATTTAAAACACTTGACACAAAAAATAGACCTTTTGTATAATAAAACCTATCTTTGTTCAGGCTATTCTGAAAAGAGAAAATACTCTAAGGGCGGCCGAAGGGGGAAACCCGTCTTTAACGTTTCCCGTTTATTTACATAGAGATATAGTATAGTTTACAATCACTCCGTGGAGTATTGAATCCAACGCCAATGGCTTACTATCTTGTGACGGGAGGGGCAGGGTTCATCGGGTCGAGCATCGTGCGCGAGCTGGTCCGGCGTCACGAAACCGTTCGGGTGCTGGATAACTTCCACGAAGGGAAGAAAGAAAACCTCACAGGACTCCTCGAAAAGATTGAGCTCATGGAAGGAGACATCCGGGACGAAGCGATGATGCGGCGAGCCACGCGAGGCATCGATTACGTCCTCCATCAGGCAGCGCTTCGATCGGTTCCAAAGTCCTTTGAAAATCCTATTGAAACGACGGATGTCAATGTGACAGGAACTTTGAAAGTCCTCCTTGCCAGCGTGGAACAAAGGGTGAAACGGGTTGTCTTCGCCTCTTCAAGTTCAGTTTATGGCAATACAGATCATTTCCCGGAATCTGAAGATCTCCCCCCTGATCCTCTTTCTCCTTATGCCGCTTCAAAACTGGCCGGAGAATACTACTGCAAGCTCTTTACCAACGGATACGGACTCGAAACGGTGGGTCTCCGCTATTTTAATGTGTTTGGCCCTCGCCAAGATCCCACCTCGGAATATGCTGCTGTGATTCCCAAGTTTATTCTGAAAGTACTTCATCATGAATCTCCCACCATTGATGGGGATGGTCTTCAGTCCCGCGATTTTACCTATATTGACAATGTGGTGGAGGCTAACCTGCGCGCAGCCGTCACACCCAATATTTCTGGCGAAATCTTCAATGTGGCCTGCGGGGAGGGTCACACGGTTCTCGACATCCTTGGAATTGTAAACCGCATCCTGAACGAAAAAATTCCTCCGAAATTTGGTCCTCTTCGCCGTGGAGACGTCCGTCGTACCCTTGCAGATATCTCCAAAACCGACCGCCTTCTTCGCTGTAATGCAGGCGTCCATTTTGAAGAAGGACTTCGGCGGACTGTTGATTGGTTTCGTTCTTTGACAAGGGAGCCGGTTTGAATTTTTTCGTTTGTTCCCGTGCTCTCCGAAACGTTGTCTTGAGTCTGTGCTTCCTGTTTTTCTGCATCGAGGCGTGGGCCGGTCCCGTGGATGTGCCGATTCACCACTGGAGTTATGGTGCGGTAGAACGCCTTGCCGCAATGGGATTGTGCAAAGGGCTGGGACTCGGTATGCGGCCGGTCACGCGGGACTGGATGGCTGAAAGAATTTCGGAGGCGCTCAAGACGGTTGAGGAGAAGGATCTGAACATTTCCCCAGAACTTGCTTCTCAGATCGAAGAAGACCTCCTGCGGCTTTCTTATGAATTTGCACTTGAACTGAAACAGCTCGGTATTTCAGTTCTTGACGATGAGAAGATCCACCAACCGGGGCAGCCTTTTCGGTGGAAAGAAATTGCGTTTCAGACAGGGTTCTTGAACGAAGGGCTCCTCACAAGCTTTAAAAGGGACACCAGTAGTTCGCTCATTGAAAATTCGCAAGGGTTTCGTCTCAAGGATGGATTTAACGGGAGATGGCAACTCCCTTCTTGGCTTGGGATTGGAGATTGGTTTGCCGTGACCCTTGATCCCAGCCTCCGGACACAAAAAGGGGATTCCGCCGATCTTGATTTCGAAGAGGCCTCTGCGAAAGTGGCCTATCAGAACCTTGAAGTGAAGGCAGGGGACCTGAACTTCTGGTGGGGGCCCGGTTATCATGGCGCTCTTCTTCTGACGAACAACCCACGTCCTTTGCAGGCCTTCTCTTTAAGAACACGCAATGCTTTTCAACTTCCTTGGAAGTTTAAATGCTTGGGGAGTTGGCAGGTCCAGCTGATGGGCGCCCAATTGGAGGAAAAAGCCACACCTTCCAGGCCTCGTTTGGCAGGGACCCGGTTGGAATGGTCTCCTCATCGTCGTATTGTAGCGGGCTTATCGCACACCACCCTCTATGGAGGAAAGGGTGAGACAGACCGATTTTCCACCTTTTTCAAAGCGATAGACCCGACGACAGGAGGAGGGGAAACGGAACGGGCAGACCATCTGGCCGGTGGAGATATTCGGTTTTTTTTTCCTGAATTTGCACGTTGGGTGAAACTCGGGTCAGGCCTCGAATTATACGGGGAATTATACGGCGAAGATACAACAGGGTTCTACATTCCAATATTCACCAGTACCTTAGAGGGTCTTTTGATTACAGATCTTTTCACGTGGCGAGGGCTTGATTTCCGATTCGAAGGGGCCAAAACAGATGCCATTGCCTATGAACACTTTGTTTATAAATCAGGGTATCGTTTCAAGAATGAATTTATAGGGCACTCACTCGGAGAGGACGCAGACGACATTTTTCTCAGACTCACTCAAGAATTTTTTTTAGATGAGAAACGATTTGTTGGCGGGGTTCAGTTTAACAGAGAACGTCACGGTCTTTCCGGGGCCCCTCTTTCTTTTGGGCAGACGCCGCGTATCAGAAATGAATTTCAAATAGACCTCCTTCATGAATTTTCAAAACAATTGGAGATGGCGATGGCGTATCAGTTTGAGGACATTAAGAACTTTCAGGGATCAAGCGGGGTTGATTCAAAAAATCACATTGTCACTCTACAAACCACGTTCCGTTTTTAAAGATCGGTGGAGGTGAAGACTTGAAGTCAAAAACAGTTCAACGTTTTATGGTTTGGTTTGTCTTAGGCAGTTTTATGGGGGAGTTTCCTCTTTCCGATTCTTTCGCACAAACGGGGAGTTCTTCTATCTTTCCGAAGAATATCAGCGGCATCTTAAAGGAAGAGGGGAAGAAGGAAGTGGATTCTGCCGAATTTGTGACACTCACCTGCCCAGCAGATGGAAAACAGTTTCAGATCGGGGTGACGCCGAGTGATATCGAGTTTCATAACGGCACAAGACAGGTTGTATGTCCTTACGATGGGACGGTTTTTTTTCCAAATCTTACACAGGCCCAAAGCCCCCAAAAAGAGAAATTGACCTTGACTACAGTACGGTGCCCGGTGGATGGCCGAGAATTCAAAACCGAGATAAATGTGGAAGACATTCTTGCAGGTCGCTCGGGAGTGACTCTTCGCTGCCCTTATGATGGCACAAGATTTCGACTGAGTGTTTACGGGGTACCTGAAAAAAGCACTGACGTCACGGACAATTTCACCACACTCAAGAATCTGGGAGAACTAAGATCTTTCAAAGCGGCGTTTGAAAATGGTCCAGAAGAATTTTTCTCTCCATTTGATGGTTCTCTGGTCTCCCCTCAAAGCATGACGCAACCTGAGTCCACTTTTCCTACCGCAAGGAAGCCCGAGGTGACACCAAAACTATCTCCGCAACTTTCTGCCATTGAGGAAATGTTTGTGAAGGGGATTTCCCCGGGAGTGCCGAAAGACATTCGCCAGTTTGGATATGACATTTTCCCTCAGTATGCCAAAGGAGTTACTCCGCAGAGCTATCCCTCCCCCTCCGAAAATTCTCCTTTTCAAAACGCATCCAATTCTACAGAAGTCATGATGCGTCGTTTTGAAAACGTTTTAAGCGCGGGTGGGAGTCCGCCTTCTTTAAGAGAATGGGGAGGGTTGGGAGGACCTGCGGATACAGCGACACTCTCAACCATTCCGATCGGCTCTGACTATGTCGTCGGACCCGGTGATACACTCATCCTTAATATCTGGGGATCTGTCCAGCAGAACGTTCCGGTCACGGTGGATGCCGATGGGAAAATTATGCTTCCCAAGGCGGGGCCTGTTTATGTCTGGGGACTTACTTTTTCGGAAACAGAGGCCCTCATTAAAAGGACCCTTCAGGAGCACTACGCCAACTTTAATATCAGTATTTCCATGGGGCGGTTACGAACGATCCGCGTCTTTGTCTTTGGGGCAGTGAAAGTACCCGGCACTTATTATCTCAACCCACAGGCAACGGTCCTTCATGCCCTCTACGCCGCTTACGGGCCTACAAAAGTCGGGACGTTGCGTCGTATCAAACTTCTCCATTCGGATAAGACAGAAGAAGTTGTAGATCTTTATGAAATTCTGATTAAAGGGAACAGCAAAGAAGATCTTTCCCTTAAGGCGAACGACACCGTTCTTGTTCCGCCCATCGGGGATACGGTCGGGATTGCAGGAAGGGTGAAACGGCCGGCGATCTATGAAACGGTCGGTCCCGTGGCACTGACCCAAGTTCTGGAAATGGCAGGCGGCCTCAGCGCGGCGGGTTATCTTCAGCGGATTCAGATTGAGCGGATCAAAGACCACGAACGCAAAGTCATCCAGGATTTCGAGTTTGCGCTCCCCGAAGATCTTCAAAAAAAAGGGACTTCCATTTCTCTTCAAGACGGAGACCTTGTCACCATTTTTCCGATTACCGCTCAGAGGCATAATTTTGTCTCAATCCTTGGAAATATCGAGCGGCCGGGTGATTATGAGTTGAAAGAAGGAATGCGCTTGCGTGAACTAATTGAGAAAGCGGGGGGTGCTCTACCGGGAACTTACATGGAACGTGCGGAGCTGGCGCGCTATCAAACCGACAAGAATCGTGAAATTATCAGTGTGAATCTTTGGAAACTTTTAAGTGGAGATGTGGGCCTCGACCTTCCGCTTAAAGAGTGGGACGTCCTCACCCTCTATTCCAGGTCACAGGTGATTCCGCCAAAGTTTATAGAAATTGAAGGAGCGGTTCATGAGGCGGGAACGTATGAACTCACAGAGGGAATGCGCTTAAGTGATCTCATTTTCAGGGCAGGAGGATTGCAGCGCACCGCGAGTCTCGAACGCGCAGAGCTTTTCCGTACAAACGGCGAGGAACCTGCCAAGATTTTGCCCGTTCACTTGAGAGAAATTCTCCGAGGAGGCAGAACGGCAGAGGATCTTTATCTTTCGGAGGGCGACCGGCTATTCGTTCGGGAGGCCGTTGCAGAGATGCAGATGGGCACCATGACACTCTCCGGCGAGTTCAAGTATCCCGGTCGCTATGCGATTCGCCGGGGCGAAACACTGAGTTCCGTCATCCGCCGGGCCGGAGGATTTACAGACCAAGCCTTTTTAAACGGCGCCGTCTTTACGCGAAAGACCCTTCGCGACCAGCAACAGGAGCGCGTGAAACAATTTTTCGAAACGGAACAGACGGCGCTTCTCCAGGAACAGGCTTCATTAGGTGTAGGAT
>Ga0209824_10001323_pt1 | contig 14102 bp, 11 predicted proteins | sample VDWuncwatermetaG_FD_184124 | JGI IMG/M metagenome (GOLD analysis project Ga0209824, IMG submission 184124) | Wastewater microbial communities from Netherlands to study Microbial Dark Matter (Phase II) - VDW unchlorinated drinking water (SPAdes)... ... | reverse complement strand
GATCGTGAAGATGATCAAGGCGCTGCTCAAAAGCACCGATTACATCCGCGGCCGGAAAAGCGAGATCCTGTCGCTCATGGAAAACAAATGGGGAATGAAAGACGCGGATATCCGCGAAAGCATCTACCAAGACGTCGTCGGCCTATATAGCCGTAGCGGCGTCGCTTCCGATGAGACGATGAAAAATGTCGTTCAGTTGGTTCGCGACACGCGCAAATCGAAAGACGACGTGCCGATGTCGAACATCGCGGATTGGACATTTGCGAAGAAAGCCCAGGAAGAACTGAAGATTCGCTGAACGAATGGTTGACACAACAGCGCCCCAATGGCGGTAACCCGTTTCGTGACCGGCGGAGCGACCTCCCAGACCTAAATCCCACAACGATAGACATCTACCGCGGATTCGGGTAAAAAGTTTTCAATGATCAAAGGCGAACAGATCGAATTTTCCTTACCTGAGAAGCTAAACCTCGGCTGCTATTATCTCGACGTGAATCTAGAGGCGGGCAGAGGCGATAAAACCGCAATTTACACCCAGGACAAGGCCTATAGTTTTCTCGACTTATGGCGTTTGACTAACCGGGTTGGAAATGTGCTCAAAGAACTGGGTGTTGAGCCTGAGAACCGGGTTTTGTTGATACTCGAAGATTCTCCCGAATGGGTCGCGGCATGGCTGGCCACCATGAAGATTGGCGCGGTCGGCACCCACGCCTACACCTATCTCAAGCCGCATGACTATGCGTATCTGCTGAATCTGATAAAGCCCAAGGTCGCGGTTGTAGACAAGACGACGCTGGAAAAGGTGCGGCAGGGCGCCAGGGACGCGAGATATCCCAAAGCATTTCTGGTTGCGGGCGTGGGCATTCGGGACCTCAAGCGAGGAGAATTCAGTCTGGACGATATGATCGAATCCGCCGATGATCGGCTCGAGATCGAGCCGACGCACAGGGATGACCTTGCATTCTGGAACTTCTCGGGCGGCACCACGGGCAAGCCGAAGGGCGTTCCCCATATGCATCGTGATTCCGTTCTTTCCTACGAGTCCTTCAACACCATTCTCGGCTACAAGACCGACGATATCGTCCTTATCGTCCCGAAACTATTCTTTCACTACGCCCGCGATAACGGGCTGTTGTTTGCGCTACACAGCGGAGCCGGGGTCATCTTGTTCGGGGAAAAGGCGACAGCGGCGCTGATATTTCAGCTCATCCGGAAATTTCGGCCCACGGTGATGCTGAATGTGCCGACCATGATGAGGGCGATGATTCAAACACCGGGACATGAGCGCTCCGACCTGAGCTGCCTTCGCCACACCATCTCTTCAGGGGAGGTGCTCTCGCCGCAGCTCTATGAGGAATGGGTCAGCGCCTTCGGCATCGAGGTGATCGATCGATTGGGTTCTGCTGAGTCGGGTATGGGTTACCTGTGCAATCGCCTGGGTGCGGTCCGGCCTGGGAGTTCCGGGACGGTCACGCCCCTGGCGGAGATCAAGCTCGTCGATGACGATGGATTGGAGGTTCCCAGAGGACAACCCGGTCTTTTGCTGACGCGAAGCGACGCGGCCGCCCAGTATTACGTGCGCGAGCATGAAAAATCGAAAGCGACTTTTTTGGGCGACGAATGGATCAATACCGGAGACATTTTCATCCAGGATGAGCAGGACTACTTCTGGCATGTCGGGCGCGCCGACGAAATGGTAAAGGTAAGCGGAGTTTGGGTGTCGCCGCTGGAAGTCGAACGCGCTCTCCAGGAGTGTCCGCGCGTCAGGGAGTGCGCGGCGTTGGGGATCAAGGACGGGGACGGCCTGACGAAGATCCAGGCCTTCGTAGCGCTGAGAGACGGCGCAGAGGGCACCGCCGACGTGCAGGATGAGCTGAAACGGTTCTGCAGGGAGCGATTGGCCCCGCACAAGATTCCGAGGTCCTTTGACTTCCTTGACGAACTGCCGAAAACCGGGCAGGGCAAAATCGATCGGCGCGTGCTACGGGAGCGGGCGCTTTAGCGGGCCGCGCGCCGTTGGAGAAATAGGCTGTGCAGCTGGGATTGCCGGAATTCGAGATGTTTTTTCCCCGCACCGTTGAGGAAGCATGCTCGTTGCTCTCCGGATATGGCGCGGACGCTCAGCTTTTTGCCGGCGGCACGGATCTGTTCATCAAGATGAAACAGCGGAGGCTGCTGCCTCGGATGCTCATCAACATCAAGCGGATCCCCGCTCTCGACCAGATCCGCTACGATGCGAACGAAGGATTGCGAATCGGCGCGTTGACCACGATCCAATCGATCCAGGACTCGGACGTGATCAGCAAGAAATTCCGGGTCTTGAGTCAGGCTGCCGGAGTGCTGGGAACGCCCCAGATACGCAATCTCGGAACGCTCGGAGGCAATCTGGCGAACGCGTCGCCTTCGGCCGAGTTCGCTCCGCCGCTGCTCACCCTCGAGGCATCGGTTCGATGCGTTGGGCTTGGCGGAGAACGTTTGGTTCCGATGAATGAATTCTTCGTTGGTCCGGGGAAAAGCGTCCTCAGCCATGACGAATTGATCACCGAAGTGCGTGTGCCCAATTCGCCTATTCGCGCGCAGGGCATCTACTTGAAGCACAGCCTGAGGATGATGGATGTCTCCATGGCCGGTGCGGCGGCGTTCGTGCTGCTCGATGGAGACCTGTGCCGGGAGGCCAGGATCGCGCTCGGCGCAGTGGCGCCGACTCCCTTCAGGGCAGGCATGGCCGAGGCGACCCTCAGGGGCAAGAGGCTCAGCGGGAATTCGAAGGATAAGGAACTGCTGGAAGAGGTTGGCCGAATCGCCTCCGGTGAATCGCTCCCCATCGACGATCTTCGCGGCTATGCATCGTACCGAAGGAAGATCGTCGGGATGCTGGTCAGGCAGGGGCTGGAACAGGTGATCGCCAGGGCGAGGGGCTGAGCGGGAAAGGCGGGCGGAATGACACATGTGACCCGATTGAACGTCAACGGCGACGCGCGCGAAATCGCGGTGGAGCCAAGGCAGACCCTCCTGGATGTGTTGACCGAAGATTTCAGACTGTCCCGGACCAAAGAAGGGTGCGGGATCGGCGAATGCGGGGCATGTACGGTTTCCATGGACGGGAAGCTCGTCAGCTCCTGCCTGGTGCTGGCCATGGATGCGGATCGCAAAGAGATCGTCACCATGGAAAAGTTTACCACCGGCGATCCCGGCTTCAGCCCAACGATGGAATCCTTTATCCATCCCGACCAGATAGCAAGGCGGGCGAATTTCGGCTCTGTGGGCTCGACAACGAGGTCTGAGGTTGCAACCTTTTGCCACCTCTGCCCCGCGCACTGCAGCATGAACGCGATCGTCGAGGACGGCAGGGTCGTGGACCTCGAGCCGGACATGGAAAGCGGGCTGTACGCGGAGCAGTGCGCGGTCAACAAGGGGCGCTTCACCATCCCGGAGGTTCTGGGTCACAAGGACCGCCTGCTCTATCCGCAAAAAAGGGTGGGAGCGAGGGGCGAGGGAAAATGGCAGCGCATCTCCTGGGATGAGGCGCTTGACACCGTCGCGGCGAAATTCAACCAATTAAAAACGACGCTCGGCCCTGAATCCGTCGCCTTCGGATTGGGAGAGCCAAAGGGTCTGGAGTTCGCCTTCGGCCAGAGGCTGGCCACCGCGTTTGGAACCCCGGGGGTGGTGACGCCGGGGTGGTGTTGCGGCATCCCGAAGGGCATGGGCGCCGCCTTCACATACGGGGCGAGCGCCGTGTGCGACGACGATAACACGCCTGCCCTGATCGTCTTGTGGGGCGTCAACATGGCCCATACCACCGGCGGCCTCAGACGAGAGACGCTGGAGAAGAGCCTTGAGGCGGGCGGAAAGATCATCACCATCGATCCACAAAGAACCTATGTGGCCAAGCTCGCGGACCTGTGGATCAAGCCCAGACCGGGCAGCGACGGCGCGCTGGCCGCGGGCGTGCTGAAAGTCATCATCGAGGAAAAGCTCTATGACCGGGACATCGTCGACAACTGGACCGTCGGTTTCGAGAAGATGCGCGAACACGTCTCGACCTTCTCCCTGGACGAGGTCGAAAAGCTGACCTGGGTTCCGTGCCGCCAGATCGAGGAGTTCGCAAGAACCTACAGCCAGACCAAGCCCGCTGCAATGCATGTCGGAAACGCCGTCGAGCAGCTTCTGAACAGCTTTCAGACCGGGCGCGTGGCCGCCATCATGCGGGCGATCTGCGGCAACCTTAACATCCCCGGCGGGGACGTGATGCTGACCCCGCCGCCCTTCACCAGGCCGGGAAGCTTTTTTCTCCTGAACAAATATCCGAGGAGAGCGGAAAAGATCCTCGGCGACAAATTCAAGTTCGCGCAACGCTCGGCTTTCATACCGCCTCATGTGATGATCAAGGCGATCCTGGATGAGGATCCGTACCCCATCAAGGCGGCCATGTTCATTCTGACAAATCCCCTGGTGAGTTATCCCAATTCAAACGAGACTTACCGGGCGCTGATGAAACTGGATTTCATCGTGATCTCGGAGCTCTTCATGACTCCGACGGCGGCGCTTGCCGACATCGTGCTGCCCGCCGCCTGGGGCATGGAACACGAGGAGCTGGGATATTGGCCGGGGTGGCACGAGGAGATCCGCTCTTATCCCAAGCTCGTTGAGCCGCCGGCGGAATGCTGGCCGGACACGAAAATCATGAACGAACTCGCCAAGAGACTGGGCCTCGCCGGGGATTTCTGGGAGCACGACGATGAAGCCCTCGATCTGATGTTGAAACCCAGTGGCATGAGCTACGAGACATTCAAAGAAAAGAGAGTCATGAAACCCAAGCGGGAATATCGCCCGCATGATTATCGGACCCCCTCGGGCAAGATCGAAATTTACTCCGAGCAGCTTGCGAAACTCGGATACGAGCCGATGCCGCTTTGGCAAGAATTGGCCAGAACGGTAGATATACCTGAAGAATATCCGCTGCTGCTCACCAATGGGAAAGAGGAAGCCTACATGATGACCGGATTCAAGCACGTTGCTTCCATGCGCATCGTGAGGCCGGACCCTATCGTGGAGCTGCATCCGGACACGGCGGAGAAGTATGGGCTTCAAGAAGGCCAATGGGTCTTCCTGGAGACTAAGGCGGGCAAGATCAAGCAGAGGCTTTCGCTCAATCGCAGCCTCGACCCGCGCGTGGTCGTCGCAGCTTTTGGCTGGTGGTTCCCCGAGCGGGACGAACCGGGTTATGGCTGGAGAGAGAGCAACCTCAATATGCTGATCCCCAGTGGGCCGGATTACGACCCATCCACCGGCGGCGTGACCTTACGCGGCATACCTTGCAGAGTTTACGGAGCGTAAGCTCCGCCCGGAGAGGAGAAAACGAGGAATGGCCTACGAAACGCTTTTGATCGAGGCGAAAGATCAGGTCACCACCATCACGCTCAATCGCCCGCAGTCGAAGAATGCGATGAATCCGCAGATGCACTTCGACATGTGCGATGCGCTGGCCCAAGTCGAGCGCGACGATAATTGCCGGGTGTTGGTGATCACGGGCGCCGGCGACAGCTTCTGCGCCGGCATGGACGTAAAGGAGTACTTCTACGATACCGAGGGAAAGCCGGAGGCCCGCGCCGCGGCGCGCAAGGCCGCCTTCGAGTGGATGTTCAAGCGGCTGAGACTCCTGCCCAAGCCGACCATCGCCTCGGTGAACGGCTGGTGCTTCGGCGGCGCGTTTGCGTGGCTCGCCGTCTGCGATTTTGCCGTCGCCAGCGAGACGGCGACCTTCGGTCTTTCGGAGGTGAACTGGGGGATCATTCCCGCGGGGGGAGTCACCAAGCTGGTGAGTTCCCTGCTCGCTCCGCGCGACGCGCTCTACCTCATCATGACCGGCAGGCCGATTACCGGAAAGCAGGCCGCAGAGATGCGGCTGGTCAACTCGGCCGTGCCGCCTGAAAAGCTCTCCGAGGCTACGCTCGACCTTGCCGAGGAGCTTAAGAAAAAGAATCCGACGGTGCTTGCCTATTGCAAGGAGGTGTTCCGCGTCGACCAGAACCTGAGCCTGGAAGATGCGCTCGTCTTCGAGACGGAGAAGTGGACCGAGCTCGACGCGGCGGCCAAAAAGACCTGGCATAAAGGCGTCAAGCAGTTCAAGCAGGAGCGAACCTTCCGTCCCGGCTTGGAAACCTACCGGTGGAAGGAACAAAAATGATGCAAACAAGCCATAGATAATCGACAATCCGAGGAGGCCTTTCCATGGCTTACTATCGCGATCTACACGAATGGCTCGACTTTCTAGACTTCCGGGGCTTTCTCCGGCGGATCAGCCGGCCCATTAACAAGGACACGGAGATGCACCCTCTGGTGCGCTTCCAGTTTCGAGGGCTCCAGGAAGCCGACCGAAAAGGCTGGTTGTTCGAGAATGTTGTGGATGTCACCGGCAGGAAATATGACATTCCGGTGGCCCTGGCGGTTATGGCGCCGAATCGCCTCGTCTACGCGCTGGGGATGGGCGTGAACTCCGCGGCGGAGATTTCCGCCAAGTGGGCTCAGGCGCAGACGCACACCATCCCTCCGCGCACGCTCTCTTCCGGGCCGTGCCAGGAGATGATCTTTGAAGGCCAGGCTCTGCGGGACGCCGGCGGCGCCGGCATGCTTCCGGTGCCCATTTCGACGCCGGGTTTCGATTGCGCTCCATTCCTGAGCTCAGGCCACTGGGTCACTAAAGATCCGGAGACGGGCGATCTCAACTTCGGCACTTACCGGGGCCAGATCAAAAGCCCCACGCGCATCGGCCTGTTCGCCTTCGCATACCAGGACGTCAGCGCGCACTGGAACAAAGCCCACGCCCTGGGCAAACCGCTGGAAGCGGCGATCGTGATCGGCTGCACGCCGAATCTCTCTTATTGCTCGACGTCCCGCGTGCAGCGGGAGTATGAAGTTGCCGGCGGAATCGCGGGAGAACCGGTCGAGGTCGTGCGCTGCAAAACAGTAGATCTGCTCGTGCCGGCCCACAGCGAGATCGTGATCGAGGGGATCATCCCGACGGACGAGCTCGAGCCCGAAGGGCCTTTCGGCGAGTTCACCGGCTACATGGCCCACCGGGAGCCGGACAAGTTCATGAACGTCACCTGCATCACGCGCAAGCGCAACGCCATTTACCAGGCGTTTTTCAGTCAGTTTCCCCCCAGCGAGAGCAGCGTGCTGCGCGGCGTGGGGCAGGAGGGCAGGTTCTATAAACTCCTGACCGTGGACCACGGGATGAAAGGCATCCTCGACGTGGCGCTGCCGGAGTCGGCCGGCGGCCACGGCGTCTGCGTCGTGCGCATGGATAAATCCGCCGGCACAGATCCGATGGCGGCGTTGCGGGTGCTGGCCGACCTGCCGCGCTCGGCGCCCAAGATCCTCATCGCGGTCGACGACGACATCAATGCTTGGGACGCGGATTCGGTCAACTGGGCGATGTCCTACCGGATACAGCCGCACCGGGACGTGGAGATACGCGACATTCAGGCTTCCACGGGCCTGGATTTTTCCCTGGTGCAGCCGGAATCGCGCGGCGAGTTCACGACGGTGAAAGCTTCGGCGATCTTGATCGATGCAACCCGCAAGTGGAACTATCCTCCCACATCGCTGCCGGAGAGAACGTACATGGAGAAGGCTCAGTCCTTGTGGCGGGAGTTGGAGTTGCCGCCGCTCCAGCTAAAGAGCCCCTGGTTCGGCTACAACCTCGGCAGTTGGAGCGAGGAAGACGCCGCGGACGCGGCGCGAGCCGTGCGCGGTGAGCATTACCGCACGGGAGAACTGCGCGGGCAGCAGAGAGTGCGTCTTGAGAAACCCGAGAAGAAGTAGTTGCCGGCAAGTAGTCGGCTGATGAATCGCCGCGGATCGCGGCGTCATTTACCGGTTCGGCGCAAACGCCGGCGTGGATAGCTTGCAATGGAGGACAATATAATGCGCGACTGCGAGTTTTGGAAAAAAGCTGCGAGCAGCCTCTTAGCAGTTCTTCTCATCGGGGGATTCTTGTGCTCAGAGGGGTGGGCTCAATTGATTCCGTTGCATGTGGGACACGCCTCCGTAAACTCCCGCATGTCGCCCTTGTGGGTAGCGGCAAAGGAAGGTTTCTTCAGGAAACAGGGATTGGATGTCAGAGTCGTTAATATTCGCGGTGGAACCCAGGTGACTCAGGCGCTGCTCGGCGGCGGGCTCGACATGGCGTACTCCGATCCTCCCGCCACCATTGCGGCCATTGCAGCGGGAGCTCCGCTCCTGGAGGTGATGGCCACTGCCACGGTGATGCCTTACTATTTAGTAGGGGCTCCCACAGTGAAATCCCTTGCGGACCTGAAGGGAAAGCGGGTAGGCTCCTCGGGGTTGGGTCTGTCCGCCTCGCGCCTCGCGATCCTGGTTGCCTTACGACAACTCGGGCTGGACCCGGATCGGGACAAGATCACGCTGGTGGCAGCCGGAACCGAACCCGAAAGGCTTGCCGGCCTGGCCTCAGGGGCCATCGCCGGGACTGTGATCGCTCCTGAATTTCGCAGCAGGATGGAGCAGCTCGGCCTGAACGTCCTGGCGGATCTCCGCGCGATCACTATCCCCTGGGAAGTCGGCAATGTAGTAACCGCCCGAAAATTTCTCCAGAGCCAGCGGGATGTGGTCGAGAGAGCGCTCAGGGCGCTGTTGGAAGGAAACGCCTATGTCCTCAATCCGGCCCAACGTCCCCAGTTGCTCGAACTCTTGAAGTCCCGTCTCGGCTTAAAGAGTGCGCAGGATGCGATCGGCGCCTACGAGGACACGGTCAAGTTCTACGTGCTCAAGAAACCCTACCCGTACCGGGAAGGGCTCCAATCGATTATTGCCGAGGTTGCTAAGGTCGTGCCCAGCGCGGCAAGCTTGAGATATGAAGATGTGGCGGACCCGAGCATCATCGAAAAGCTCGACAAGAGCGGCTACATCGACAGCTTGTACCGGTAAAGAAGCGCTCGAGTACCTGAAGACTCGCCCGGATGTGTGGCCCGAAATGGCCAAGATTGTGGGAATCAAGACCGAGGCCGGGGCCAGACTGTTGCGGGAGCGGACCGCAAAAGGAACTTTCTGCTATCATTCAATCCTCCACTGGCATCCTCAAAACCTCCGCGATCACGGCGCTGCGGTAGCCGCGCCGCTGCAGGAAAGAGATGGCGCGGTGTAGAATCTTTCGATCGCTGAGATCTTTCCCACGGAACCTTTTTTCCAGAAGCGCCCTGGCCCTTTCTTTCCCTTCATTCCGGCCGAAGGTTTCTTTCACGACCTCGCGGATCACCGATTTTGCAATTCCCTTTTGCCGCAACTCCCGCTCGATGCGTAAGGGACCGTAGCCCCGGCCCTCGGCTCTCCCTTGGGCCCAGTCTCGGGCGAAGGCCTCATCGTTTAGCAAGCTCAAGGAACGGAGTTTTTCCAGAGTCGTGTCGACACTCTTCTGGGGAAAGCCTAACTGGCCCAGCTTGGCTCGGACCTCTGCTTCGCTTCGGGGACGATAGCTGAGAAACTTAAAAGCTCTCTTGAGCGCGTCCTGTTGAGACCCATCCTGTTTGATAGCCATCAATTAACAGTAATGAGGATGGAGTGCCTGCCGCCGATGGATCTACCTGCCTTTCGCCTTTTCTTTTTTCTCCGGAGACGACGCCTCGGTGCCGGCCCGCTTGAGCCCCACCTTCTCCAAGATTTTTGCTCCCACCTCCTTGGTAGTGTCGGGGTGTTGTCTCAGAAACTCCTTGGCGCTCTCCCGCCCCTGGCCGATCCTCTCGCCGTTAAACGAATACCAGGCGCCGCTTTTCTCCAGGATCCCCATCTCGCTTCCCAAATCCACCAACTCCCCTTCGCGCGAGATGCCCGTGCCGTAGAGAATATCGAACTCGGCCTCTTTGAAAGGGGGCGCCAGTTTGTTCTTGACCACCTTCACCCTTGTGCGCCCGCCGACCACGTTATCCCCGTCTTTTAAAGCGCCGATGCGCCGGATATCCATGCGCAGCGAGGCATAAAATTTCAGCGCATTGCCCCCCGTCGTAGTCTCCGGGTTGCCGAACATCACCCCGATCTTCATCCGGATCTGGTTGATGAACACCACCACAGTCTGGGATCGGGCAATCGTCCCTGTGAGTTTGCGCAGCGCCTGGGACATCAGCCGCGCCTGAAGCCCCATATGGGCATCGCCCATCTCCCCTTCGATTTCGGCCTTGGGCACCAGCGCCGCCACCGAATCAATGACCAGGACATCGATCGCCCCGCTGCGGACAAGTGTTTCGGCGATCTCAAGCGCCTGCTCGCCATGATCGGGTTGCGAGATCAGCAGGTCATCCGTCTTCACCCCGAGTCTCTTCGCATAGCTGAGATCCAGGGCATGCTCCGCATCGATGAAGGCGCCTATCCCTTCCTGCTTCTGTGCCTCGGCGATGATGTGCAAGGCCAGGGTCGTTTTTCCTGACGCCTCAGGGCCGTAGATCTCCATCACCCGGCCCCGAGGCACGCCCCCAATCCCGAGCGCGACATCGAGACCAAGCGAGCCAGTAGAGATCACGGGGATGTCTTTGATCAGCCCCCCCTCTCCCAGCTTCATGATGGCGCCCTTGCCGAATTGCCGCTCGATCTGGCTTACCGCCAGATCAAGCGCCTTTTCACGATTCACATCCATGGATTCCTCCTCGCCTCGTCGTTCTCTCTGGCCATCGTTTAACTACTTAGACGTATGATACTCAACGGATGATAGGTTGCCCCCTCCGTTTTTAGAATACTTTGGAAAAAAATTACCTCTTCGACCCATGACCGTCCAAAATCGCACCCTCGCCAGTTCTCAATCTCCTTACCGAGCAGCTCCGGCTGGCCGTTGAAACTGCGCCAGCGGCCGATGGTCAGATGAGGCTTGAACCCCCTTTTCTCCGGCGCAAAGCCCAGCGGCTGCAGCGCTGTTTCCACCGCGCTCGCTAGAGGAGCGAGACGATCCCCGTTCAGTCCAACCCAAAGGAGCCTGGCCCTTCTTATATCAGGAAACACCCCTATACCTCTAGCAAGAATGGAAAAGCGGGGAAAGAGCCGCAGGGCCCCTCCCAGCGTCTCGGCGATCAGCGCGCTCCTCGCTTCTTCGACCGGCCCGAGGAATTTGACAGTGAAATGGAGATTCTCCCGCCCGACCCAACGGACGCCTGCAAGTTCCCGCTTGAGTTGTTCTTGGACCTCAGAGATCTTCCGGACCACAGCTGGATCGATCCGAACTGCGATAAAGGCGCGAATCACGGTTCGAGGAGAGCCGTTCTTAACCAGTAAAGAGCGGCCTGCGAGGCGCCGAGAATCACCCGTTCCCGGTCGCCTTGAAAACGGAAAAGGCGGGCATCACTCTCCTGACCGCGAGCCAATCCGATCCAGACTGTCCCGACCGGTTTTTCGGAACTTCCCCCTGTGGGGCCCGCAATTCCCGTGATGCTAAGTCCAATGTCTGTCTCCGCCTGGCGCCTGATCCCCTGTGCCATCTCCAAAGCCGTCTCCCGGCTTACCGCCCCATACTGCCGCAAGGTATCGCTTTGAACCCCCAGAAAGCGGATCTTAGAGTCGTCCGAGTAAGTAACCGCGGAGCTTTTAAAGTAGACCGAGCTCCCGGGAACTCGGGTGATTCGATGGCCGATGTAGCCTCCGGTGCACGATTCCGCCAAACCCAAAGTCCAACGCTTTTTCAGCAGCAGCCCGCCGACAATTTCCTCCAGGCTCTCATCCCCCTCGGCATAGATGTAGGGACCGATGAGCTCCAGGATCCGGCCCCTCAGCGCCGAGATTTTTTTCTCCCTTTCTGCGCCACCCCTCACCGTTAAACGGAGTGTGAGATCGGGAAAGTGGGCGCGATAAGAGAGCTTGACTTCCTTGGATAGGGGAATCGGCTTCAAGCTGTCGCCGAGCTTAGACTCCGTCAAGCCATAGATTTTAAAGCTACATGCCGATATCTCCGCTCCGGTTTTTCTTTCTTGGGCGATCCACGGCAACACGCTCTCCCTGAGCATCGCTTCCATCTCTCTGGGCACCCCCGAGAGCCAGAGCAAATATTTTTTACCTTGCAGCGCGACACGAAAGCCCGGCGCGGTTCCCGCAGGGTTGGGAATGATATCGGCCCCTTCGGGAAAGAGCGCCTGCTTCAAATTGTTAGGAGTCATCTCTATTCCCCGCGAGGCGAATCTCCTCCTCAATGACTCGGCTACGCCCTCATCCATTTTAAGCTTCCGGCCGAGGAACTCCGCCACCATCTCCGTAGTAAGATCGTCCGTAGTCGGGCCCAGGCCGCCTGTGCCGATAATCACTTCTCCCAGCTCCAGCCCATGCCGGAGCGCCCAAAGAAGCTGCTCCCTGCTGTCCCCCACTTTGAGGACAGCGGCCACTTCCAGTCCCAGCCCGTAGAGCTTGTCAGCGATATAGGAAGAATTGGTATCGACCACCCGGCCCGTGATGAGCTCATCGCCGGTGCTTAAAATGACCGCTTTTTCTATCATACGAGGCCCCAAAAAATGAGCAGTTGAAGAATCAAAAAGGTATAAAACCCGGCGACCAGGTCGTCCAGGATCACTCCCACGCCGCCCGGGAGCTTTTGCGCCGCCCCGGCCGGAAATATCTTTATGATATCGAAAAAACGGAAAAGAAGGAATGCGGCGGCGGCGGGTTTGATTGCAGGAGGAGAGAGAAAGTTCCCCAGCAAAAAACCTGCGACCTCGTCGATAACGATTTTGGGGCTGTCTTTCTGGTGCAAGAGCTCCTCTCCCTTTTGGCAGAACCAAGTAGCGCTCACGATAAAGGCAGTGAGAGTCAACAGAGCGAGCGGCAGCGAAGCGGCGGCGATACGGTTTAAGGCGAGTGAGAGAGGAATGGCTAGAAGGGTCCCTGCGGTCCCGGGAAACAAAGGCGCATAGCCGGCGCCCGCGCCGGTGGCCAGGAACAGTATGAGTTTCTGCAGGCTAGGAATGGGGCGTGGCCGCCAGCTCCGTGAGGAAGAGCTGTTTGGCGTTGTCGAAGACCCTGCGCAGGGCCGGCTCGATTCTGTCCTCGGGAGGATATTCGAATTTTAACGCATCTACATACTCCTTGTCTTTGTAGAGCTCGAAGTGGAGATGGGCGCCGGTGCTCCTGCCCGTAGAACCGACGTAGCCGATGATCTGCCCCTTATGGACGTTTACTCCCCGGTGTATTTCCCGGGCAAGTCCCTGCAAATGGGCGTAGCGTGTGGCATAGATGGAATCATGCTGGATTTCTATCATTCTTCCATAGCCACCCTTTTGCCAACCGGCATAGAGCACCTTCCCATCACTGACCGCCCGCACCGGCGTGCCCCGCTTGGCGCTAAAGTCTACGCCATTGTGGGGACGGTCCACCCTCAAGATAGGATGGAACCGGGAATGGGAAAACTGCGAGCTGATGCTGGTAAATTCCAGGGGAAATCGAAGAAAGGCGCGCGCCAGCGACCTCCCGTCCAGGTCATAATAGCCGCCTTTTCCCTTTTCTTGCTCAAAATAGATGGCAAAGAATTTCTGACCGGCATTGACTATCTCGGCGGCCAAGATGCGGAAGGAAGCTTGATCTTCTTTCCCCTTACGGCTTTTTTGCTCGTACAAGAGCTTGAACGTGTCCCCTGTCTGAATATCCTTATGAAAATCGATCTCCCAAGAAAAGATATCAGCCAACTGCGAGATGAGAGACGGATTGAGGCCGGCTTTCAATGCCTCTTCCGGCAGCGAGCTCTCCACCACCCCCCCTGCGGTTTTCAATTCCACATCGTAGGGTTTCTCCCGCTTGCTAAAGACAATTTCCTTGCGCCCCTTTTCCCAAGTCAGGATCCAGTCTTCGTCAAGCTCGATCTCCAATGCTTTAAGGGTCTCTTTCCCTCCCAATCTGTTTGCTGAGGGCTCCGGCTTGGCGAAATAAAAATGCATCTCCTGACCCGGGCGAAGTCCTTTTATGGGATGGCTCTTTTGAATAGATTGGAGCCACAACTGCCTCTCCGGCTCCTTTAACCCAAACTTGATAAAAAGCCTGGTTAAGCTATCCCCCGGGCGCGCCAGGTAGCTTACACGCCTTAGTGTGCTTAACCCTTCGAGCGGGGGGGGGGTCCTGCT
>Ga0209824_10001321_pt1 | contig 14119 bp, 14 predicted proteins | sample VDWuncwatermetaG_FD_184124 | JGI IMG/M metagenome (GOLD analysis project Ga0209824, IMG submission 184124) | Wastewater microbial communities from Netherlands to study Microbial Dark Matter (Phase II) - VDW unchlorinated drinking water (SPAdes)... ... | reverse complement strand
GGTATACTCTATTCCAGTAAATCCTGCGTATGTAGAATCTATCATAGAAGCAGAAAGGCCAGATGGTCTAATGCTTGGCTTTGGAGGCCAAACTGCACTCAACTGTGGAGTAAAACTAGATGAGCTTGGGGTGCTAAAAAAATACGGCATCAAGGTACTTGGAACTCAGGTAAAAGGAATTCGGGCAACCGAAGACAGACAACTCTTCAAGGATTCAATGATTGCATGCAATGTACCTGTTCTAAAAAGTAGAACTGTTTACAACTTTGAGGATGCAAAAAAAATTGCAAATGAATTAGGTTATCCTGTTATCATAAGGGTTGCATATACGCTAGGCGGAAAAGGTGGAGGTGTTGCACACAATGAGATTGAACTCCATGAAATTGTATCTAGGGGCCTTAACGCGAGTCTAGTAGGTCAAGTTCTAATTGAAGAATATGTTGGTCACTGGAAACAAATCGAGTACGAAGTCATGGCAGACTATACTGGAAACAATGTGATAATCTGTAACATGGAAAATGTACTTTCAATGCGTGTACATACTGGAGACAATATCGTAGTTGCACCATCGCAGACACTTGACAATTATGAATATCAACTGCTACGGTCTGCAGCATTACGTGCCGCAAAGCATGTTGGAATTGTTGGAGAATGCAATGTCCAGTTTGCACTAGACCCCGATTCTGACAAGTATGTTGCAATTGAAATGAATCCAAGACTCTCTCGCTCATCAGCTCTTGCAAGTAAAGCCACTGGATATCCTATTGCATACATGGCCGCAAAAATTGTGATGGGTCATACTTTACCAGAACTTGTAAACCGTATAACAAAAACAACCACTGCGTGTTTTGAACCATCTCTAGACTATATTGTATGCAAGCACCCTAGGTGGGACTTTGGCAAGTTTGAGCTTGCTAATCGTAACCTTGGCCCCACCATGAAATCAGTAGGTGAAGTCATGGCAATTGGAAGATGCTTTGAAGAATCATTACAAAAGTCCATACGAATGCTTGAGATAGGAAACGATGGACTTGTTGCAAATCGTAACGGAGATAAAAAATATGACATTGAAGAGATTGAAAATAAACTACAAAATCCAGATGATCATATTCTATACTATGTAGCTGAGGCATTGCGACAGGGAATGCCGCTTGAGAGAATCTACAAACTCTCTGCCATAGACCCGTGGTTTATTGAAAAAATTGAAAATATTGTTCAAACTGAAAAAAATCTCAAGGAATCAAAACTTGACAATAAATCATTGCATGGGGCAAAGAGACTTGGCTTTTCTGACAAACAAATCGGAAGGCTAGTTGGAAAAGACGATCTAGAGATTAGAAAGATAAGAAAAGAAGCGGGAATAATACCTGTGGTAAAACGAATTGATACACTTGCAGCAGAATGGCCTGCAAAGACCAACTATCTATACCTGACATATGGTGGAAAGACTAGTGACTTTGAGATAACTTCGAATTCTCAAAAGATTGCAGTACTTGGTGCAGGTCCATACAGGATAGGCAGTAGTGTAGAGTTTGATTGGGGAACTGTAAACATGGTTTGGGGATTAAAAGAAAACGGTGTAAAAGAAGTCTCTGTAATTAACTGCAACCCGGAAACTGTATCCACTGATTATGATATCTGTGACAGATTATATTTTGAAGAGCTTACACTTGAACGGGTACTGGATATTGCAGAATTTGAAAAACTAGACGGTATTGTTACAGCGGTAGGCGGACAGACTGCAAACAATCTGACTCCAAAGCTTGCACAAAATGGAATCAATATAGTTGGAACATCTTTTGAAGATATTGATAGGGCAGAGAATCGTTCCACCTTTAGCAAAGTGCTTGATGATCTAAACATAAGGCAGCCTCCATGGCAGGCATTTTCAAGTCTTGTTGATGCCAAAAAGTTTGCAGTTAAAGTTGGATACCCGGTTCTTGTCAGGCCGTCCTATGTCCTAAGTGGTGCTGCAATGAAGGTCGTATGGTCTGAAACCCAGCTTAAAAAATATCTTGAGGAGGCAACAAATGTCTCACCTGACTATCCTGTTGTTATAACAAAATTCATGCTAAATTCGCTTGAGGCAGAAGTTGATGGTGTAGGAGATGGAAAAAATGTTGTGATTGGTGCAGTAATTGAGCATATAGAGGGTGCTGGAGTGCATTCCGGTGATTCCATGATGTGCATTCCTCCGTGGACATTGAGCAACAAAGTGATTGATACCATATTGGATTACACCCAAAAAGTAGCTGTTGCTTTTAAAATCAAAGGACCGTTTAACCTGCAATTTTTGATAAACCAAGACCAAGTCTATGTGATAGAGCTTAACATCAGGGCATCGCGTTCCATGCCGTTTGTCTCAAAATTTGTAAGAATGAATCTTATCAACTTGGCAGCACGGGCAGTATTGGGCAAACCTCTTCCACATGTTGCTAAAGACAGGTGGCGCAAGATACATCATTATGGAATCAAAGTTCCACAATTTTCATTTATGCAGCTTGAAGGTGCCGATGTTGTATTAGGTGTAGAGATGCAATCTACTGGTGAGGCAGCTTGCTTTGGTGAGAGTTTCTATGATGCGCTTGCAAAAGGTTTGACTTCGGTAGGATACTCCCTTCCAAAATATGGCTCTGTTCTTATTAGTGCGGGCGGATCTGAAAACAAGGAAAAACTGTTGCAGACTGCACTTTTGCTCAAAAGCCTTGGATACAAGCTACTTGCAACTGAGCATACTGCAGAATTTTTGTCTGATAAAAGAATAGGTGATGTTGACGTAGTCTATAAAATAAGTGAGCCAGAAAGAAAGCCAAACATTGCCGATTTGTTATATGAGAGAAAAATTGATTTTATCATAAATGTGCCAAGTACATCTACACTTGAAAAATATGTTGGCATGCTTTATGACGAATATCAAATTAGAAGAAAGGCAGTGGAGCTTGGAATTCCAGTTCTTATAACAACAGAGCTTGCAGATTCTTTTGCAAAGACTTTGGAATGGTTAAAACATAACGAGACTACGAAAAAACCGCTTGAATCATACGAGAAAATAGACTAAATTCAGGTATTTGCTAATTTAATAAAAAATTCAGTTGATTTTTTATCCATGTTGGGTTTTTGATCATGATTAACTCTAATCCATTTTTTATTACGTTGAGTGGATTTCTCAAGTCATGTGCTGTTCGTGCAGATAATCCTCCTATAGTTGAGAGCTGCTCATTGACTAACAATTTGTGTATTTTCTGAAAGCATTCTTGCCCTCATATCTATATCTTTTACAAGATCATGAATTTCATCATTACCTGACGTGTCAACTTTTATAGTAAAGTCTCCGACTGCAATTTTATTTGCGGCATTTCTCAAAAGAGTGATACGTTTTGCAAGATGTCTTGAGACAAAAATACTAGAAATTCCAGCAATGATAATAATATATGAAGATGTGGCCAAAAATATTATGCTGAATTTTATTTGTAGATTCATCAGAGGCTCACTTACACATACTTCAAGCAAACTGGACAGAGGATCTGATTAGTGAAGCAATTTTGCTCCATTTCTGTCCTAATGATGAAAAAAACTGACTGGATTTGATTCATTTTACTTTATCTAAATTTAAGCCTCTGACGAAAATAGTATTTTGCGTGATTTGAACATCTGGCTGAGTCAACTTTAATTCTTGGAAAATTAATTTGATGATCTCTGCACCAAAAACAGAAAATTTCAAACCAAGTGAATGCCCTAAAAGAAAGATATGTTCGTTGACGGTAATTTTCTCATCTACATGAAAGCCGCACACATTACAATACGTTCTTACTGCCCTCATGCATGATTCCAAATTGAAATTCTTTTCTGACTGTAGCGTGAATTCTTTTATTGCAGTACAGGCTATAATAGCCGAATCTTTCATCATGTTATCATCCATGCATTCAAGCATGTGGTTGATGTTTTCTTCGGAGATGGGATACATTTTAGTTTTTGATCTAAATCTGTCCCACGTTACATAATTATGAAGAATCTTGTTGAGTAATTGATTTGTTGATGTTAATTGTGAATTTGCATCCTTTTCAAGATCATTTAGAATATCTTCGTATATCCTGAAGGAAATTGTTTTTTTTGGTTCGTTATTTCGCATTCTATCTTATTATCCCATTCATTACTAATATTCTGTAACATTAGGTGAATTTTATTATTTATTATGATAATAAATTGCAAATACTTGCAATTTATTTGAAATTCGTGCTACTGGGTTATTAAGATAGATCGATAACTTATAACCAGATAGGAATGGAAATAATTCACAATTTTCACCCATTTTGGGAAAAATGTTCTAGTTTAGCATGCAATATACGGAATGTGAATTAGTGAAGATTCTACTTGTAGATGATAATCAGAGCATCACTGAGCTGCTATCAAAATATCTCATGGCAAAGGGACATGATTGTGTAGTATCTAACGACGGCAGAAATGGCCTGACCTTGATGGAACATGCCAAATTCGATGTGGTTCTTTTAGATCTGGCCATGCCCGAATTTACTGGAATTGATGTCATTGAACACCTTTTTTCAGATGGAAAGATAAAAGAAAACAAGATAATTATATTTACCGCTTCATCTATCCCAGACAATGAAATAGATGATCTTATAAAAAAAGGGGTTTACGCATGCATTAGAAAGCCAATAACACTAGATGTCCTGCTCCAAACTCTTAGTCAATAGATGGCTAGGTGATAGCAGATAGATAAAAAGGAAGATTTACCTTCTGACGATTCTAAAAAGATGAAAGAATTAGAACAGGAAAAAATAATTCTAAAAGAAATTTACGATGATCTTGAAAAGAAAAACCAGAAGCTGCAAAACTCCAAAGAAAAACTAGAAAATAATCTAGAAAATGAAATTCATAAATCCAAAGAATTAGAACAGGAAAAAATCTTGTTGAAGGAAGTAGGAGAGTCGGAGAGAAATGAATCTCAAAAAACTTTCAAAAAATACTACAAGACCGTTGCAATCTTTGGCGTTATCCTTGCTGTAACAATTGGGGCTTATTCAGTTTATACTACGCATCTGATAGGTCAGCAATATGCCATAAAGAACTTGGCACCTGCACCAACAGGATATGTCATACAAAACCTCCAAGGCGATACTATAAACACATGGCTTTCATGGAGATTGACATCTGGTACTATAATACACGTTAACGTGATAAATAGCGACAGGTTTCCTGGAAAGATAGACCTGATTAAAGATGTCATAGATTCAGAAGAAAAGATTCAGGTAGATGACTCACTCATAGGCAACGGTCCCAAAGGAACCACATCGACATTCTACAAGGGATGGAAAGGAGCCCTTGAACAGGCATCTGAGAAACCCACAAAATTTTACATACCTACCAGCTTTGATGTCATGAAATCAGATACTGGTGTAGGTGATATTACCATAAAACTAACAGATGAAGAGAGTGGTGATGGCTATTCTGGATATACAAAATCAATAGCAGATGGCGCGCAAAACCAGATCCTAAAATCCACTATAACGATATACAATGTAGATCATATCGGCAACAACCAATTTGAGACTATATTGCGTCATGAGTTTGGCCATGCCATGGGTCTTGCCCACTCTAGTGCACCAGAGGACTTGATGCATGCCACCATACAAGGTGATTACCCTTACATCTCCGAATGTGATATTGACACAGTATCTAAATTATACGATGGTAGCAAGGAAAGTCAAGTGGTCTGCGAAAAATAATGTGATATTTTGAAAATAATTAATAAAACTCACGTCATTGGTTTTGGAATATAATGAAACAATTTACAGAAAGCCTCAACACAAAACTAACCGCGGCATTTGTACTTGTATCAGTGGTATCGATTTTAACGGTGGCATTTTTTAGCTTTGTAGCTGCCGAAAATTCATTGAAGGAGAGAATTACTTCCCATCTTCAGAACGAGGCCAAATACAGAGCAGAGCTCATAAAGCAGATATGGGATCTCAGAGTTGAACAAGTTCAATTCTTGTCCTATGGAAAAATCAAGTCAATATTACAAAAATCAAATATAACAGTGCCAGATCAAATCATGAACCGGCAGGAGTTAAAAAATATTATTACTCCCCTTTTAGAAACGAGTGGCCTGTACGACATTCAAATCATCAACAGAAATGGCAAGATAGTATATACCACGAACAAGAATCAAGTAGGAACAGACCTTTCACAAGATCCCAAATTTATCCGAGGCACAAAAGAATCATTTTACGCGTTACAAAAAAATCCACAGACTGATAAATTAATGATGGTCATTCTAATTCCTGTGACTGTAAACAAGACAGGTTCTTCTGATATTCTAGGTGTAATTGAAGTGTCGAGAGATCTCCCTTTAGCAAATCAGATCACAACAGACAGAGCAAATCTTGGAAAGACTGGCGAGATCTATGTTGTAAATCAAGACCGAATGATGATTACAGAATCCAGATTTGTGCAAAATGCTCCTTTTAACTTGAAGGTTGATACAACTCCTGTAAAAGAGTGCTTTGACAACGGAAAGCAAGTAACAGGAATCTACACAGATTACAGAGCCATACCTGTCTTTGGAGCCTCATATTGTTCAAGGGATAATGGATTCGTGCTGCTGGCAGAGGCTGATGTTGCAGAAGTATATTTTCCAATCACTGATCTCAGAAATCAATATCTGATTATTGGGTCTACCATTATACTATGTACAGGCATCATTTCTTTTTTCATTGCAAGATCAATATCAAGGCCCATTGTAAGACTCATACCCATTGCAGAAAGTATTGGCAGAGGAAACCTTCACGTTGAAATTGAAGAGTCCAAATCAAAGACAGAAATTGGTAGATTCCTGAATTCTTTTAGGATGATGGTTTTCAACTTACATCAGTTAATAAGACAAATTCAGGGATTAAACGATCAGCTAAGACAGGCTAATGAAGAAATCAAACTCAATGACAAATTAAAGGATGAGTTTATCAGCATCATATCCCATGAACTACGGACACCATTGGTCATCATAAATGGCTACTGTGAAATGCTAAAGGAAATGGGTCTTATCGGAAATCTGAATCAAGACCAGATTCAGTCAGTTGATCGAATTTACCAAAACTCACACAAACTAAAGAAGCTGATAGACGACATATTTGATGTAAAGAAACTTGATCTTGGCAAAATGAGATTTGACAAAAAGGAAATTCACGTGCATGAATTTATGAATCAAGTAAAAAGCGACTATGAGTCATTAATGAAGGAAAAAAATATTGAATTTGTAAACACAACAGATGAAAACTTTGACATTGTCAGTGATGCAGACAGACTATCTCAAGTGTTCTCAAACCTTATTAAAAACTCGGTTGATTTTGTTCCAACTACCGGAGGAAGAATCGAAATTCAAGTAAAAAGGCAAAATAATGACGCAATTTTTTCAGTAAAGGACAATGGCAGTGGCATATCTGAAGAAAAAAAGAAGAATGTATTCCAGAAATTCTACAAAGGTGATATGTCATATGGTAGAAAATATGGTGGTACAGGTTTAGGTTTGGCGATTTGCAAAGGAATTGTTGAAGGATTAGACGGTAAAATATGGTTTGAAAGCAAAGAAGGACAAGGAACCACTTTTTACTTTATAATTCCATTAGCGACTATTTCAGATGCTGACCAATCATAAGAACTTCTATACGCCTAGAGATTAAATTGTCATAAAAAAATTTCATGAGGTATTCTTTTAGAATTTTTTAGTTCAATTCTTGTGAAAGAGCCGGGTAACGTAGAATCTATTGTATCCTCAAAGGTGTCAAATTACATTTTTGAGTATGGACTCGTCTCCAATTATAGACCCATCAAGTGTCACAATCTTTGCAGATTGAAGATCTTTTATTCTCTCAATTATTGGAGCGATTGATTTTCTATGATATCTTTTGACTGTGGCATAAAAGTACTTGTTAAAAGATGGTACTATGATTATCTCAATCTCACCCTTGGCTGATGGAAATATCTTACTCTTGTCTGCCTTGATTGATACCCATAATCTTTGCCCATCCAAGACGGATCCTTCTTGAAAATAGACTGGATGGAGATGACCCATTACTATTCTGTTTACATGTGAAAAATTCTCTGACGGCATCACATGGCCATGTGTAAGTAATGTGTCTCCTATGACTAGACCTGATGGCCCTGTCATAGTGACATAATCTGGAACTAGGCGGGCCAGATTGCCATCATGATTTCCTGGTATTACTATGGTGTTGATCTTTTTTCCAATCTCAAAAAACATTGGTACTGCCTGCCACTCTATCTTTGAGATCGATTCTATTCCAGATTTTATATCTCCCAAGAGAATCAGAGTGTCAGGCTTTTCAGATTTAATCAGGGAATCAAGACTGGAATGTATCTCTTGAATCATCTCCTCTGGTTTAACATTGATGTCATTTGAGATCATGCCAAGCTCAAATCCTATGTGTAAATCAGACACAACTAGAAACCTCTGTTCATCTTCTAAAATTAAGGCAGGCTGTGAAGGAATTATTCTGGTCTTTACCATTTAAGATATACATGTCTTTTTTCAATTAAATTCTTGTGAAAGAGCCAGGTAACGTAGAATCTGTTGTATCATCAAATGGTGTCAAACTACATTTGTTTGAGCCAAGCAACAGAAAGATATGGACTGTAGTGGGAAAAGAAAATGAGCACTGGCTTGACTTGGATCTGGGATATTGCTCATGTGAGGATTATTACTATAATGCAATGGAAAAGGGAAGGCAATGTTACCATCTAAAGGCAATCAAGATTGCTATGGAGCAAGATAAAGTTGAGATGATAAAATTTCAAGACTCTGAGTTTGAGAGTTTTATTTCAGCACTTGTGCAAGATATTATTTAGCTAGTGAAATCTTTGCATTTCTCATTTGGAAAAATCTGTTGATGTGAAAAAAATGACTTGTAATTTACTTTAATGGTATTGTAAATATGTCTTCTCTTGAGACTCCTTTCCAGAGTCCTATCATGCCTTCTGGCTTTACCGCCTCTACTTTTGTTATCTTTTGGATTTTTATGTGATCAGGGGTTGGAGGCATCCAAAGCATTGCCATGTAATCACCGATATTTCCTACTGCATCAGGCTTGGCAGAGAATATCTTGTCTTTTGTAAAACCGTTTGCAACAAGTGCATCTGTTGCAGCTTGTTCCAAGTCGCTTCTACCATGTGCGAAAAGATAGACATCTTTTGTTGTATCTACTTGAATCAATAAAGAACGTTCAGATCCTGCTTTAATGAAGATTTCTAAAACCAATCTTGGATTATATACCACATAATTGAAGCCGAAAGCGTTGGTCAATGTTCTAGTTGTAGGCTCTGGGGGACGAGAGCATGCTTTGGGTTGGAAACTTGCCCAGAGTCCTAAAGTGGATAAAATTTACTTTGCCCCTGGAAACGGTGGAACTCAAAATAACGTGGATATTTCTTCTGAAGATATCGAAGGTCTTGCCAAATTTGCAAAAGAGAACAACTGTGTAACCGTTGTAGGCCCAGAGGCTCCACTATCGATGGGCATAGTGGACGAGTTTACAAAAAAAAGTCTTAGAATCTTTGGTCCTACAAAGAGTGCCGCACAGCTAGAATCAAGCAAGATATGGGCAAAAAATTTCATGAAAAGAAACGGTATACTGACTGCAAGGTTTCAAGTCTTTGATGATCCAAAAAAAGCAATAGAGTTTGCAAAATCTGTGGACTATCCATTGGTAGTAAAAGCAGACGGACTTGCTGCTGGAAAAGGAGTGATTGTTTGTAATGATTCTTCTGAAGTGATTGATGCAATTGACAAGATACTAGTTCAGAAAAACTTTGGCGATGCAGGGTCTAGGATTATCTTGGAAGAGAGAATAGATGGGGTAGAAGCCTCCTTTATTGCATTATCAGATGGAAACACTGCATACCCTATGGCGACAAGTCAAGATCATAAGAGAATTTATGACAACGACAAGGGACCAAACACTGGTGGGATGGGAACTTATTCTCCTACTCCTGTAATTGATGATTCTACTGCAAATGAAATTCAAAAAAATGTTATTGAAAAGACCATTTCATTTATGAAAAAAGAAGGAATTGTATTCAAGGGATTTTTGTATGCTGGAATAATGCTAAAAGATGGCAAGCCATATGTCTTGGAGTTTAATGCAAGAATGGGTGACCCAGAATGTCAGCCAATAATGATGCGTATGGATTCTGACTTGTTTGATTATATCCAGGCAAGCATTGATGGGACTCTCTCTTCATTGCCTCCTATTTCATGGAAAAAGCAAAGTGCGGTATGTGTGGTATTGGCATCAAAGGGATATCCTGAATCCTATCCTAAAAATGAAGAGATCTTGGGTCTTGATGATGTAACTCCAAACTCTCAAGTGTTTCATTCTGGTACGATAAAAGAAAATGGCAAAGTTCTAACAAATAGTGGAAGAGTGCTTGGAGTAACTGCAACTGGGGATACACTAGAGGATGCAATCAAAAATGCATATTCCAGGGTGGATAAAATCATCTGGCCTTCCAAGTATTGTAGAATGGATATTGGAAAAAAAGGCCTTACTTTACATAAATAAAAATACAATCCCACCCTTTTACGAGGGAGATTTGCTGTCCATCTAGAAGTTAACACAAATGGTGAGTTGCACGACAGTGCAGACCTACTAATTTATTATTAGGCTATCCTAATTCTATACGATGCAAGACATTGAATTTCCAAAGTTGCCCAAATTCGCATGGGGAAAGAACTTTGAAGATAACTCTGGGCATAACAGAAGCGAATGGGGTGTTTCCTCATTAGATTGGGATGTAGAATGAAAACTGCAAAAAAGAAACCTAGGATTATCGTAGCATATACAATCACTGGAATGCTAGCTAAAGCATCGACTAGTGGTTTTGTTAGATCGCATGTAGAATAAATAAAATTTTTTAAATCTGCGATTTCGTTAAACGATTAAACGATAACGGAACTGAGACATTCATCTTTTTATCTTCAATCAAGGTAAAAAATTCGAAGATTGTATTGAAGAACTGCTTTGACCCGTTCAAAGAACTAGAGGTCGAAGAATGGTTTGTCAATAAAATGCCCTAGAGAAAATAGTCATGAGTGTCAAAGGCTACGTTTCCACCGGGGCTTTAGGATTACTTTCTCAACATGATAGAAATCTAATTTTACTTGATACATACGGTAGAGCAATTACATACCTAAATCCAGTTGTTGAATCACTTACCAATACAAAATACAGAATATGTCAGTATGACACTTTTAGAAATCCTGAGAATCAGCATGTTCTTTATGACCCCGGAAGTTTTATAACATTCACCATAGTAAGTATTATAATGAGTATTAATCTTGAACCAAAAACAGGTTTGGAACTGTTCGCAGGATTAGCAATCTGCGCATTAGTGCTGACCATAGGAAGCAATCCCACATGGAATGTCTTTGCTGACAGTTGTACATCATCATGTGAAAACACTGTGACCACAACAGTAGACTCAGCAACGGCATATGCCAACGCTGTAGATGCATATCAAAAGGAAGTAAATGATGGTTATACTAATCATCAAAATGCAATGAATCAAGCATACGCCTCCTTTGTCGCAACAGAAAAATCAGACCCACAGATTGCAGAAATACAATATGAGAAAGCCATACAGAAAGCAAAAATTGATCTAAGGGACGCCCTCATGAAAGCAGAAATGGATTATGAGATGGCTTTGGCTAAAATCAATCCTGCAATTGATGAATCTGCATAGGAGTAATAACATGTTGTTAAAAAAATTAACATTGCTCTATTATTCCAATTTTTTATCATTTCCGTTAACTATTATAATGAAAGATATTATAATTAAAAAACAGATTAGGTGATTGCATGTTAGAAAACCTGATAAATAGTAGCGAGTATCATGTTCTAGACAATTCTTCTTTTGAACCTTTTGTCTATGCTAGTAAGATGATATCTCTTGTCTTGGCGTTGGTTGTTGTGGTTTATGCTTATCAATTTTATAAAACATATCGCAGTCCTGTCTTGCTTGGAATCATTCTTAGCTTTGGATTCATGGCTCTTGCAGATATCTTCATGGTCTTGGCTTTACCGACTCTGAACGATCCAATTTTATTTAATCTATTTTTCTGGTTGAGACTTTTCACAATGGCTTATGGATTCACATTCTTAGCATTATCCTATCATCACTCTACAAAAGAAGTAGGAAAAGCAGATGTGTTCATATTAAAAATTAGCGCTTTATCTGTTATTCCTGTTTTTGCCATGTTAACGCTAACATGGTTTTCCAATAACTCAAACTTTCCTCCATTTATTATATATGATAAATATTTTAGAGTGTACAATATTTGTGTAATGGGATATGTTTTCATAAAGTCATTCCAGTACTCCATTTCGCATGTACGAAAAGATTTCATTTATCTCCCGTTGGCATATGGTATTTTGTGGGCGGGTCAATTTTCCATACTATTTTTCACATTAGATGGAAGTCTTAGTGCTGTAGTTGTAGCGTTTTTGGCAAAAGATGTAGGACTAGCAATTTTTGTCATAATGCTACATCGGATGAGTAAAAGTAAACCGTCTTTTAAAGAGGGGGTAAAAACGTCAAAGGGGATGTTATAAGCAAAATGAAAATATTACAAAGACGTGAACGCCGAAATAAACTAGAAATTTACTTTGCCATACTGAATTCAATAATACAAGAAAGTAAGAGTGTGAGTATTGTAAGACCAACCAGAGTTCAATTTCTTAGTAATTTGTCTTATGATAATCTGTCAAAACATCTGAAGGAGTTAAAAGAAAAGAAGTTGATACGTAATTCCGAAGATATATTTCTTACAGAAAGAGGGGAACAGTTTTTAAAGGATTATGAAAAAATACGGAGTTTTAGTGAACAAATGGGTCTTGATTATTTGTGAGAATTCAATATGAAATCTCTTTTCTCTAAACAATGCATCTGCTATTATGAATGCAAACAAGGTTTATCATTCCAAAAATTGCAGATACTTTCTACGCGGTTCCTTTTCGTGTCATTACTTAGGTATTGATGAAAGTTATGATCTTAAGCAATTTCCAACTCCGTCATAATTTAGGCTATAACGGAATTTTTACGCACGGTTTGGGGGGATTCCCTTTTTACTTTACATAAATAACTGCATCTTCTGTTACTACACAGTCCATCTTCACATCGTGGCCATCATGAGGAAATGATCTGAGTACGTGTTTTGCATATGTCAGACCAATCTTCTTTGATTTTTTTCCATGTAGATATCTGTCATAGAATCCAAAGCCATAACCCAACCTATGTCCTTCACGTGTAAGTGCAATTGCCGGAACCAACACGACATCAAGTTTTTTGACAGTTTCACATTTTTCCTTTGGTTCCATAACTGAAAAGTTACCAATCTCAAGGTCTGCTAAACTTGAAATCTTTTTGAAGACTAGATCACTTTTTTCTACTCTTGGAAGTGCAATCTCTTTTCCTTGATTGAAGAACTCTTGTAACAAGTCATGTGTTTGAACCTCGCTTCCTATTGAATAGTATGCACCAATCAAAGAAGCTTGTCTGTAAAAGTCAATCTTTCTTAGATTATCACGAATCCTGTTGCTTGCAATTTTTATAAAGTCATGTGAGAGTTCATCTCTGGCATCTAATAGCTGCTTGCGAAGCCTTGCCTTTTCAATTGTGTTGGACAAATTCTCTACTAATTGACGCAGCTGTGACGGTGTTTTTTAAAAGCATCGCTATAGTCATAGGGCCTACTCCGCCTGGAACAGGCGTGGCATATGACGCCTTTTTGATGACATTATCATAATCGACATCTCCTACAAGTTTTCCTTCTAGCCTTGCAGTACCTACATCAATTACCACAGCGCCTTCTTTTATCATGTCCTCAGTTAGGATGAATTTTTTCCTGTCTCCGATTGCAGTAATTATGATATCTGCACTCTGGCAATGTTCTTTGAGGTTTCTTGTTCTAGAATGGCATGTTGTAACTGTGGCGTTTTTTTCTAGCATTAGGTTGTAAAGCGGTTTTCCAACCAGATTACTTCTGTTTATTATGACGACATTTTTTCCTTCAAGGTCTATTTTATAA
>Ga0209824_10001320_pt1 | contig 14131 bp, 14 predicted proteins | sample VDWuncwatermetaG_FD_184124 | JGI IMG/M metagenome (GOLD analysis project Ga0209824, IMG submission 184124) | Wastewater microbial communities from Netherlands to study Microbial Dark Matter (Phase II) - VDW unchlorinated drinking water (SPAdes)... ... | reverse complement strand
CTCTTTAGCGTTATGAAGTCGGAGGCGGCGTCGGTGTCGGAGTTGGCGTAGTGGTCGTACCCGTGCCCAAAGGAGGAAGCTTGACGTCGGTTTGACACTGGGTTTGGCCCTTGGCGAAGCTGCAGCAAACTTGTCCCGCGCCGCCATTACCTACGGCAAAGGGTTGACAGACATTTGCCTGCATTGGCACATCGCAACCACTACCCGAACCACCTTTGCCACCGTTTCCATTATTTCCACCGCTTCCACCACCGCTGCCATCATCTGTCGGTATGGGCGTAAGAATAAGATTAACCGTAGTCTTCTTTCCTAATTTAACCGTAACGTCCTTGCTCCTGGGTTTAAACTCAGGATCTTCCGCAGTCAGGGTTATCTGATATACTCCTTCTTTAACCGGTTCAACACCGTTTTCTTCTAAGGTTTTCTTTGTGATTGACAGATTGAATTTTCCGTCCGCATCGGTTTCAGCAGAACCCAATGCCACACCTGCGGCATCGGCAGTAACGGTCGCGCCAGAGAGAGGTTCGCGGGCACCTTTGACTATTGCCTCCACCTTACCTTCAACCGAAGCTTCTCCAGTAGGAACTCCTGTAGCCGACTCTACCTTTATGGTAGTAGCCGCAGTAGCTATGGCCCCTTTATCATCTTTTATCTTAAGGCGAGCCGTAAAGTTTCCGGCGTCCTTATAGGTATGCGTGACATCCTTACCTGTTCCGGTATTGCTGTCCCCGAAATCCCACAGATAGTCAACAATTTTACCATCCGGGTCAGAAGAACCTTCAGCGCTAAATTTCACTTCCAAGGGATTTTTACCTTGAGCAGGGTCAGCCTTGATTAGCGCCCGGGGTGATTTATTAAATGTTCCATCCACAACTGCTTTTACTGCCTTAAAGAGATTAATCCTTCCGCTGCCAATAGGTTTGGTGCTCTCCGTAGTTACGGGGTCCACATTTTCTCGGATTATGCTGTATATTTCTTCGCGCTCCAGGGTGTTATTCTGCGACAAAAGCAGGCCTGCCTCGCCGGAAACAAAGGCAGAAGACATCGAAGTCCCGGACAAAGCCCCGTAGGATAGCTCCTCGGAAGCACTATGTTTAATCGTGCTATAAATATCCTCCGCCGGTGCAGCTACATCTATTTCTTTCCCGTAGGCACTTTCATAGGTCTTGCCGTCGACCGTCTGGCTCCAGCGCGGGTCACCCGCTGCCTTGCCCGTACCTCCTACAGCCAGAACCTCTTCGTATTTTGCCGGATAAAGCAGTTTCCCTTCATTGCCGCTAGCGGCCACCAGAACTATCCCGCTGTCATAGGCCGCCTGCAGGGCTTCATGCAAAGCCAAGGAGTCCTCTTCGGTTCCCCAGCTCATATTGATAACGTCTGCCTTATCATCGATTGCCCGCTGAATTGCCAGCATAAGTTTATCTATGGTGCCTTCGCCAGCAGAATCTAATGCTTTATAGATAACTAAATCCGCTTTCCAGTTAAGTCCCGCTACGCCCTTGGCGTTATTGCCTTGGGCAGCGATAATTCCCGCCACATGGGTTCCGTGGCTATCCTCGCTATCATCCGTAGGATCAGCATCGCTGTTTAGAAAATCGTAACTTAAGGACTTATTGATATTGAGTTCCAGATCCGGATGTGCCATATCGCATCCGGTGTCAATGATGGCGATCTTGGTTGAGCTGGAGCCGGTCTGCAGGTCCCAGGCCTCAGGTGCCTGAATCCTCGGCAGGGCCCATTGCTCGCCATATTTGGGGTCGCTGGGGACTGCAACTTTCTTGACCGTATAATTGGGCTCGCAAGTGGTCCCTTCTGCTTCTAATTTCCTGCATACTTCTTCTGCCAGCTGTCCATTTGTTTTAAAAACATACCATACATTACTTCCATTATTACTTTCATTAATATCTTGTTTTACAGCAGAACCTGATTGAACACTCACTGCCGCAGGAACAGGTAATATCTCTAGAACCGTACTTGGCCTTATTTCGATTTTGTTTTCTAAGCTTAGCCCAAACTTGCCCTCTAATCCTTTTACTATATCAGGAGTCTCACCATTCGCCTTAACTGCCTGGGTATGGGTAGTGGCTACTGAACCAACTGGCCCTGATTCTTTCGGCAATCTTATCAATACCTCACCAGACCCATTGTTTGGCTCTACTCCCAACTTGATTGTCTGGGTCTCAACCTGTGAATAAAGGTTGTGGGGATTATGCAGAATAAGCATGGCAGCCACCACCAATAAACTAATCCAGAAGGTGCCGAACTTCCAATGTTTAAAAATTAACTTTTTCATCTTTTTCCTCCTTTAAGGTAGTGGAAACCTTTTCGTTATTAACATTGGATAAAATTATCCCTCTTTTTCTGATTATAGAGTTATCTCATTATTATATCCTTACCAAGCCTTGCGTTGATATTGGATATCTTATCGTAATTATACAAATCACCTATTAAATCCTGCGAAACAATCTCTCGTTCTTGCTTAAGCTCAACGATTTTATCCGCGGTCTGCGCTACTTTAACCGCATCCAGATTCTTTTCCAGATTCTTTTCCTGAGCGTAAGCAGGAATTGCCTCCAATGTAGCACCCTGGGCAATGTTCTGGAAGGATAACCCTCCCGCCTCGGAATCATCCGAAGCAAGCGAAGGGGTAAAAATAAATATACCGCACATTACCACAAGATAAAACATAACTCTCTTTAACTTTCCATACTTTACAGAATTGTCTTTCATTTCTTCCTCCTTTTATTTGTTATTTATTAAGTTTCACGACTGATAGGAGCAAAGAGTATGCCAAGATTTCTATTAAGGAAGAACTTTTCCTACGCCTATCATAACATATTGAATATCAGGGAGTTACCAGAGCAGTTTCTTACGGTCGGAAGTTCTTCTAGAATAGCCAGGCAGGAATAGAGGTAGAATAATGTAAACCTGCGTTCAGAGAAGATGGGTTTATGTTGTAACTGCTGTAGCTGCAGAGATTAACGCTGTATGGATTTGGATTGAGGCGAGGAAAATCAGTTTACACCCAGGGAATTACTACCTTAATTATGGATTTAAGCCAGCTAATGCAATTATCTCCACCACAAAGATTTCAGGTAAGAGTGCTTTTGTCAAGAATGCGCTTAAGGTCTTCAGGATTAGTCGAATATAAGAAGGCATTCTCTAAACTAATCTCATCCTGGAAATAGAGCTGACAGAGCAACTGGTTCATCGTACGCATACCCTCTTGCTGGCTGGTCTGAATTACCGTATAGGCCTGATGCGTTTTCTTCTCGCGGATTAAACTGCGAATGGCCGTATTGACCAGCATTACCTCATAGGAAAGGACCCGGCCCTTCTTTTCTTTCCGGGGAATTAAGTTCTGCGTAAGTACGGACAAGAGTACAAAGGAAAGCTGGATTCTCACCTGTTCCTGTTGATGGGGAGGGAAGACATCAATAACCCGGTTGATGGTCTGAATGGCATCTGAGGTATGCAAAGTAGCAAATACCAGGTGGCCGGTTTCGGCAATATTTAAGGCGGCCTCAATAGTCTCTAAATCCCGCATCTCTCCCACGAGAATAACATTGGCGTCTTCGCGCAGAATGTGCCTGAGGGCCTCGTGAAAACTGAGGGTATCCGAGCCCACCTCTCTCTGGTCAATCATAGAGAGCCTGGATTGATGGATGTATTCCACCGGGTCTTCAATGGTGACGATGTGGACTCTCCAGTTTTTATTAATCCATTCCAGCATCGAGGCAATGGAAGTAGACTTTCCACTTCCCATAGCTCCCGTAACTAAAATCAAACCCTTCTTTTTATTTAAAATTTTATCAATAATAATATCTTCCGGCAGCCCGCACTCGGTCATAGTTGGTATCTTAAGCGGAAGCAGGCGGAAGGTTGCCCCGACCTTTCCCATCTGCCAGAAAATATTGGTCCGGAAGCGCGCCACATCGCTTATGTCAAAAGCCAGGTCCATCTCCCTCTGAGTTTCAAATTGCTTGATCTGCATCTCGCTCATCAGGCTAAAGGCAATCTCCTGGGTATCCCGGTCCGGAAGAATCTCATCTCCCACCTTGACCAATTCGCCATCGACCCGGAAGATTATGGGATGGCCCGCTTTGATATGCAAGTCTGAGGCGTTCTTTTCCAGCATCATCTTCAAATATTTAACCAATCTTGCATCCATTGTGACCTCCTTCAATGAGCAGATGATTTATGGAGCCTGTAAGGCGACGTAAATCATAGCTCGTCCTATTTTATATATTGAAGCGTCTGCGAATTGAACCCCTCACCCAGCCAGCCAAAAAGAAAGCTATGGTTTTCTGGGTGAGGGGTAAATTCGGACAGATAACTTACGTTCGCTATCGCTCCGTAAGTTATGTCCTCATTTAGAACACAATCTTCCTCTCCTCTCCGTATATCTCAATAATCACAAAACCCCGGTCAATTTTCTTAACCGTGATGCCGTCAACCGTGCTGCCTTCGGAAGCCAGAAATTGCTCCTGGGTACTCTTTTTGAAGATAGCCACGTATAATTTATCCAAAGTCACCACTCCGTTAAAATCGTAATCCTGGATATTGGTAACGGCCTGGGGCTCGGTATTTTCTTTACGTGAGGCAGACTGAAAAATCTTTCTCCCGGCAACTGCCTTTAAATACAGATCCAACTTCGGCAATGTGGGGAGTTTAATCTCTTTGGATTTTAACTTATCTAAGGACACATGCTCATAGATAAATCTCTCAATGTTTAAAGGAGGACGAAAGATTATATCTAAAAACGCCGCCACCGTAAACATTATGGATAAATTCAGTAGGTTTTCTTTTATTTTCCTGAATATCATCGGCTAAAAGATAATTTTCTTAATGCGCAGTTTAATGGAGAGTCCTTTTTTTGAACCCGCGTTTAAAATTGCCTCATCGACTTCCATCAACTGAACAGAGTGTTCAAGGTAGTAGACAAATCTTACAAAATCTGAAAGTTCCCCTTCCAAATCCACATCAATATCCAGGGTACGGAGTGTTTTGGACTTCAATGCGGATTTATCCTTATCTCTCTGCCCTTTATTCTCGGAAGTACTATCCTCCTGCGTCTTTTCTTTTTTCAGGCTTTCCAATCTCGGCCGGTAATTCAGAATCTTTACATTGTATTTATCGGCCACCTTGGTCAGGTCGCGGTAAACATCGCTGCTCATCTTCTGCCAGTCGATCTCCTTGGATTTTACTTGAACCGGGATGACTTCGGACAAAGCAGTAAATATGGAATTGACTCTATCTTCCTCACTCAATAAAGGGATGGCTTTAGATAACTTGTTCTCTAAAACCTCTATCTCCCGTTTTGCATCCATATAACCCGTTATGAGCGGCGAAAGAAGCATCCGATATCCCAGCACTGCCAAGACGATGAGAATAAGCGCGCGGTATTTCTGTAATATGGATAATATATTACTTTGTACCATCTTTAATGAACAGACACTTTACGTAGCTTAAGCTACGTAAAGTGTAGCCCGTATTATTACGTGCGAAGCGTCTGCGAATTAAACCCCACACCCAGCATGCTATTTCAACGAATCCTTTAAACGATCCTTAAGAGCAGTTAAGGCCTGTGCATATTTCTTTAGCTGTCTTTCCCGATGCCGGGCGTCGGATTCTGCTTTATAACCTTCGTAATAAATAAGCTCCCAGTATTGTTTCTTATTCTGTTCAGCAATGCGCCGTTTTAAATTGTTCGTGTAGCCATAATATAATTCGCTGGTCTTACTATTCTTCAGCACATAAATATAATACATTGCTGGGTGTGGGGTCAAATTCAGCCAGCAGACCCTTGACAAGCTTGTCAAGGGTCTGGGCTTTATTTGAACTGTATCTCTACCTGAAAGGTATTACCCTCTTTAGTTCCCGAAGCGCGTACATATTTCTGGTTTACCTGTTTGAACAGGTTAGAACTCTGTAGATTATCCATTAATTTAGTAATTTCTTCGGAGGATGTAGCGCTACCATCGATAACCACCTCTTTCTTCTGATTTCGATATTCGAATCGGCGTAAATATATACCTGGTGGCAGTCCTTCGGCTATCTCTTTAAAGACATGCAAAAATGAAGCGGGGCGATTCAAGTGGGCCAGGGTCAGATTTATAGCCTTCTGTTTATTTTCTAAGGCCTCGATCCTCTTATTTATCGCCCATAGCTGCTTCTTTAGTTTAGAGGCGTAAGAATTCTGCCGATAGACTTCCCAGCCCAAAATAGCTCCGATAGAGGCAAAGAACCAGACATAGAGTAAGATTTGGAGAATCCTGGTCTGATACAGAGAAAGAGCTGATTTCTTCTTCTCGGCTCCCCGGCTAATAATATTAATGTCAAAATTCTCTGCAGCAGCCAAACTGCCTAAGACCTTAGAAAAGGAGAAATCTTGAGCCTGCCCAAGGACTCCTTCCTTAACCGCCTCGTCAAGGATAAGCCCGTCCAGTGGGGATAAGAAATTTACTTCCATACCCAGCGCTTCTCGTAAAACCATAGCCAGCTTCTCGATTCCCTTTACTGCTCCGGTGACCAAAATTTCTTTCATCGCCGGCCCGATTTCTTCTTTATCATAGGCAGATAACGAGTGCTGAATTTCCATCACTATTTCACTGGCACCTGCTTCGGAAGTCTCTAAAACTTCCATACCCTTGTTTACCTCGCGGGAAAAAACCAATTTTCCTCTATTTAAAACCGAGATTACGGTAGTTTTGAAATCTATATCCACCACGCAGAGGTCTTTATTCTGTTGAGGGAAGCGGTGATGATACCAGTTAGCCAGGCCCAGAGCATTCATGGTAATCACAAACGGGTTGATCCTGGAAGCGGTCAGCGTTTTCAGATAATTATTCACTACATCCTCACGCACTACTACCAGCATAATTTTTGAATCGCCCTTCGGGTCGCTCCCTATGATCCTAAAACCGTGCATAATCTCCTCTTTGGAATAAAGTAATTGGCGTTTAGCGCGAAACTTTGCCATCTCATTTAATTCCAGGGGGTCTTTGGTAGGAAAAGATACGTAATGCACGGAAAATTTACTGCGGGGTATAAATAAAATAACTCTTTTGGTATCGAGGCCGAGTCCCTTCAAGGTTGTGGCCAGCCGGGGTAGCTCCTCACTCAGAGAAGAAAAACGCGAGGACATGAATTTCGTGATGGAAAAACCCGAACCTTCGTTCTCTGCCTGGATAACCTTTATGGCATGGTCATCGATTTCAATTCCTACAATTTTTGAAAGTGCCATAGTGCTCTGTCAACTAAAGAGTACTCAGATAATTTTACACAGATGGGCACAAGATACCTACCGGCCGGCAGGAAAACCGCAAGATTAGTACTTCGACTACGCTCAGTACTAATGCCTAATTGTGAGCGTCCCTCGACTTTGCTCGGGACTAGTCCTGAGCTTGTCGAAGGACAAAGTCGAACCATTAGCACAGATGCCTCCGATATAATATCTGTGCCCATCTTGTATCTTTTCCCGCCTCTTATATTCATTATGGCAGAATCCCGCCATCTGTCTTCTTCTAAAATAATCCTCTTTTTTTCCGGAGGTTTGATATAATGCAAAAGATAGAAAAATTATTTTTCTTTAACCAACGTACCCAGTTCGGCATAGACCATGCGGGAGTCCTTTACCTTAACCCTGACTTCATATAAACCAAGGTCATCTTGCAGAGGGGTGCGTTTCAATTCCCAACTGAATCCTTCATTAGGAGGGTCGAATTCCTTTGCCACATCTACCGTACCTGGATTTTTTATCTCCTGAAAAAGAACCATCTCCCCCAGATAAATGGATTTGGTAAAATCATTGGAAACCTGGAAAGCGCGCAGAATTGTATGCAGAGAATAAATCAATGGCACCGCGACAATGCTCAATATCAGCAAAAGGATAAGCACCTCAATAAGAAAAAACCCTTTTCCCCTACTGTTTGAAGGTAATGTTGCCCAAATAGCTCCAGATCTCAATTTCCGAATCATTGCCTTTTTTTGTCCTTCTCTAACGGGGTAAAGCCATAGAAGGGATATTGGCGTATCTGTTTTCTCATCTCGGCTATATTTTACATTGAATATGAAATTTGTCAACACATTCGTATACTAAACAAGCATCGGGGTTTGCTTGCTATATTCTATTTCGGGTATACTCAGTGTTGACACTGAGAGCTACACCGATTATTCTATCGGGGTCGCCGAATGTGTCAAATTAAAATTAAAAAAGGTTGCGGTGAGAATAACTCTATGTTATCTTATCAAGCCATAGAAAGGCATCCTATAAAGAGAAATGTAAGGATGTCTGATTACAATGATTAAAAAGCAGATTACAGAGATTAGAAACAGAGACCCTCTAACCGAAAGGATAATTGCCTGCACTTATAAGGTGCATAGCGAATTAGGCCCAGGATTTAACGAAGGTATATACCACAATGCTTTAAAGATAGCCTTAGAAGACCAACGATTAGAATATGAGACTGAGAAAGGCTTTAATGTCTTATTCCATGGTAAAGACGTTGGTAAACTAAGGTTAGATTTAATTATAGAAGATAAGGTTATAGTTGAAATTAAGGCCCTAACAGGTAATATTCCTACTGTGTTTGAATTACAAGTTTTATCTTATTTAAAGGCATCGGGATATAAAATCGGATTATGGATAAACTTTGGTAACAAAAGTTGTCAAATAAGGCGGTTAATGGTTTGAGGGCGCTGAAAAAGCCTAAAAATAGACAGCACCCTCTGATTACAGCGATTAATTCAGATTACAGTGATTTTATCGTCGTAGATTTAATCTGTGTAATGGGCTCTTAATCTTTTAATCGGAGATTTCTGGTTTTTTAGACTTTTCCAGAAATCTCAGTAATCAGGTATAATCCCTAAGTTTATACCTGAAGATTATACCAGGAGGCTCCACTGGCAAAAATTACAACTAAAAATCTAAACCTTTGGTACGGGACATTCCAAGCCTTAAAAAATGTCAACTCAAGCATAGAGGCAAACAGGATTACCGCTATAATCGGGCCTTCGGGGTGTGGTAAATCTACATTGCTTAGAGTCTTCAACCGTATGAATGATTTAATTGAAGGCGTGCGTACGGATGGAGAAGTTCTAATTGATGACAGGAATATCCTGGATTCCAATACAGATCTAGTAGTCTTACGTAAAAAGGTGGGAATGGTATTTCAGCGGCCCAACCCATTTCCGCTCTCAATTTATGAAAATATCGTTTTTGGAGAGAAGATCCATGCGGAAGATATAACCAGAGATAAATTAGATGAAATTGTTGAGAGAAGCCTAAGGGATGTTCTTTTGTGGGATGAATTAAAGGATAGGCTTAATGAACCGGCCTTGAGGCTATCATTAGAACAGAAACAGAGGCTTTGTATTGCTAGGCTTATTGCTGTTAAGCCGGAGGTATTGTTAATGGATGAGCCTTGTGCTACCTTAGATCCGCAAGCAACAGCAAGAGTCGAAGAATTAATGCGTGAACTTAAAGCAAGATATACTATAATAATAGTTACGCATAATATGCAACAGGCCGCGCGTGTTTCAGACGATACGGGTTTTATGCTTTTGGGTGAGTTAATAGAATTTGGAAAAACGCAGGAAATATTCACTGCGCCTCACGACAAACGTACGGAAGACTATATCACCGGAAGGTATGGATAATCATTTAAATGCTGTAGCACCCCGCGCTAAGCGGAATTGCGCGGGTGTTTCGCTTTCTGCGAAAGGAGAAATTTCAATGGAAAGACATGTTGATCAAGAGCTAAAAGAATTGAATAAAGATATCCTAAAGATGGGTGCTTTGGCCGAGGAAGCCATCTATAAATCCATCGAAGCGCTGAAGAATCGGGATAAAGAGATGGCAAAAAGCGTCATAGACAATGATGCTAATATTGATAAACTGGAATTAGCCGTAGATGAAAAGTGCATTGATTTAATAGCACGCTATCAACCTATGGCTCGTGATCTTCGTTTTATCACCACCGGCATGAAGATAAATGCTGAATTGGAAAGAATAGCGGATATCGCGGTAGATATAGCACAGCGTACGCTTGAAGTAGTAGACAAGCCCCTTTTAAAGCCACTAGTCGATATACCTAAGTTAACAGCTGTTGCGCAAAACATGGTAAAGATGTCCATAGATGCGTTTGTCAAAGGCGATATTGCGTTAGCTAAAAAAGTCTTGTTATCTGATTCCGAAGCCGATCAGCTCCGCAATGAAATACAAAAAGAGCTTATCGAAGATTATATGGTTAAAGACGGGACTACCGCCCCGAGAGCGGTTCAGTTATTATTGATAGCTCGGTTTTTGGAGCGCATATGCGATCATACTACAAATATCGCAGAAGACGTGATCTACATGGTTCAAGCAGAAGTTGTAAGGCATCATCCTGAGAAATTAAAGAATGGGAAATAAAATATTCACCTTTATCTATGTGAACAAAAAGTATCTTTTCCCTTGTTAGAGAGTTACATCATTTCCAGCCAAGAATGACCGGATAAAATGGACAAAAATACCCCTCTGAAAGTCGCTATTTTCTTGCTTATAAGGGGTAATGTTGTTAATAGGTTCATGCGCTAAAGGCGAGATTCCTGTGTAACTAACACAGCACCGCGCAGCCACTCCTTTGGCTCTCTATGCAGAGATAGAGACATATTCAGCCACTTAGCAACCTGCTTTACGCTTATTGCTTCATCGGATTCCATTAGTTGTTCTATCTGATGGGCTAATATAAGATGCTGGCGTAGCTTGGGTTGTTAAATCCTGCCACTTATCTTTAAAACCCGCTCCTTATGGACGCTCAAATAAACATTCTGCTACTGTTTTTTCTATCTCATGAGCAGTTATTGATCTGGCCGTGCAAGTATCGTAGCCGTATTTCTGAGCGACCTATAAGCATGACGGTATTTTTATGCCCGTATACAAAAACTAAAAAATTTCCTTGACATATTTGATACATCTGTTACAATTAATAACAGTTGTTACAAGTTATGGGAAAGTTTATGAATAAAACTATCTCTGGGAAAGACCACAAATGGTCCGTCTTGATTCATCAGATGCCACCGAAACCTACTAGCTGCCGGGTGAAGGTGTGGCGGAAACTTCAGAAAATCGGAGCTGTGCCGATTAAAAATTCTGTTTATATTATCCCTTTTACAAAAGAAGCCCATGAAGATTTCCAATGGCTTAGACAGGAAATAATTGCTCAAAAAGGGGATGCGACAATTTTCAAAGTAGATTCTATAGAAGGGATTAATGATCGAGAGATTATTGAGCGGTTTCGAAATGCAAGAAGTAAAGATTACGATAAAATAATTTCCAAGTCCTTAAAATTTAAAAGGGATTTGGAAGGAAATAAAGAAAGACCGATATCTATCACTCAGAAAGAAAAGTACGAATCAGAATTTAGAAAAAATAAGGTCCTGTTAAATGGTATCGTTTCTCTTGATTACTTTCGTGCGCCAAATAGAGAAAAAGCAGAAAAGACTATAACTAATTGTAAAGAACTAATCGAAAATCTTAAGGTAGCTGAAGGGAAAACTCAATTAGTTGAAGAAGATAGACCGATTAAAATTCATAATAAAAATGAATTTCAAAATAAAACCTGGATAACGCGCAAAGGGCTGCATATTGATAGGATTGCATCCGGTTGGTTGATAAAAAGGTTTATCGATAAAGGAGCGAAATTATTTTTTATTTCAGAAAATGGCATTGTAAAAAATGGGATTGGTTTTGATGTTTATAATACCGAGTTTACTCATCGCGGCGAAGACTGTACTTTTGAGACTCTCCTTAAGAGTTTTGATTTAAAAGATCCTATTTTAGTTGAGATAGCCGAGATAGTTCATGATATTGACCTTAAGGATCGTAAATTTGATCGTTTAGAAGCCGAGGGAATTAATCAAATAATCGTAGGCCTTAGCCAAAAACTAAAAGATGATAAGGAATTGTTTAAGTCAGGGATGGAGATATTTGATGCCCTCTATCAATATTACAACTTGAAAAAGCCAAAAGGGAGGTAAAAGACATGCCACCGTTAGAGGTACATTTAAAGAATAGCAAACAAAGAACAGGAAAAGAATATGAGGAACTTCATCGCTGGATTGATGATGATAAAACAAAATCTCCGGAAATCCACGATATCTCAAAAATTCCTGAAAACATAAGATATGTCCGTGAAAAATGGGGAGAAGAAGCAGTCAAGGAATTTGTGCTTCACATCAAAGAGGATATGGAACACAGAATGAAAGAAAATTTACAATATTTCGGACTTTTTAAATGATAAAGAGGCTGCTCTCTCCTTTTATTACCTTATGTATAGTGGGATTCTTTGCCCGCTTAAGTTATGCTATGGCGAGAACCCCTATACTTCCTTTATTTGCTTTAACCTTAGGCGCTAAACCCGAGGCTATTGGATTTTTAGTTGGTGCTTCTACGATAACCGGTATCTTCTTTAAGCTTCCTGCTGGTACCTTTTCAGACATCTATGGCCGATATAAAATGCTTCTTGCAGGCATCTTGGTTTTTGCTTTAACCCCCTTTGCTTATCTTCTTATAAGCAATTACTGGCAATTAGTGGGAATCAGATTTTTTCATGGGCTGGCTACTTCAATCTATGGCCCCGTAGCTATGGCGCTGATTATGGATACTGCTGGCGGGCAAAAAGGAGAAAAACTTTCCTGGTTTTCCTCTATCACCATTGTGGGAAACCTGATTGGCGCTCCTTTAGGTGGGTTTATTCTCTACCACTTAGCCAAAAGGGGTACTCCTGCCTTAGAGCATTTTCATATTATTTATTCTATCTGTGGAATATTTGGCTTGTTTTCTGTATTATTTACACTCATATTTTTCACCTGGAAAAATATGGAGACTAAGAAAAATAAAATATCCATTCTCCAGAGATGGCAAGATTCTTTTAAAGGCATAAGAGAAGTATTCAGCAATTATCGAGTAGTCATTACCAGCAACATGGAGGGTATACAGAATCTATCTGTGGGTGCTTTAGAGGCGTTTTTACCTATCTATGCAGTTACTATCGCTGGCTTAAATGTATTTCAAGCAGGAATTCTCTGGGGAGCGCAGATTGTTACTACTATTATGGCAAAACCAATTATGGGAAAGATATCTGATCTACGCGGTAAAAAGCCAATTATCTTCTCTGGGATGTGGATTTGTGCAATTCCATTTGCCTGTATTCCTCGTGCACAAAATTTTTTTTTGCTGGTTATTTTAGCAATGATTTTTGGGATAGGTGAGGCATTTGTAACTTCTTCTTCGGCAGCTATGGTAGCGGAGTTTTGCAAAGAAAACCATTATGGTGCGGCAATGGGGACCTTTGGGACTATTTCTGATATAGGCCATGCCTCCGGCCCTATTTTGGCGGGCTTGCTTTTAGCCCGCTTTAGTTATCAACGCTCCTTTATGATTATCGCAATTCTTTTAATTTTAGTCTCATTTGTTTTTATCTTATCAGTGCCCGAAAAAAAAGTATTAAACCCAAAATTTGCATTGAAGGTGCCGTAGCGACGAAAAAGGATACACAAAAAGGTGCAATGCAAATTTTGCCGATCACGCTGCGGCGGATTCCGCCAAAAGCGGGTTAAAAGTAATGGGGAGGATATTATGAGGTTATTAGTAATATCAACGCTTCTTTTGTCTTCTTTATGTTTGCAACAGGTAATGGCTGGTGAATTAGTGAAAGATGCGGTTGTTTTAGACTTTGAGGATACTCCTATTGATCAACTTCCAGAAGGTTGGAAAGTTACAGCTACAAATCAAAACGGATCTCAAGCAACCTGGAAGGTCATTGAGGATAAGACCGCACCCTCTGGTAAAAAAGTACTTGCCTGCTTAAGTCCCAATCATGATTCCGAGGTAACATTTAACATTTGTTGGACTGATTCTGTTTTGTTTCGTGACGGTGAGATTGAGATTAGTTTCAAAGCTATAAAGGGTGAGGAAGACCAAGGAGGCGGCCCGATTTGGCGTTATCAAGATCAAAATAACTACTACATTGCCAGAGCCAATCCTTTAGAGAATAATTTTCGCGTATACAAAGTAGTAAACGGTAATCGCAAACAGATAGCCAGTGCAAATGTAGAAATCGCCTCTGGTAAATGGCATACCATTAAA
>Ga0209824_10001319_pt1 | contig 14135 bp, 15 predicted proteins | sample VDWuncwatermetaG_FD_184124 | JGI IMG/M metagenome (GOLD analysis project Ga0209824, IMG submission 184124) | Wastewater microbial communities from Netherlands to study Microbial Dark Matter (Phase II) - VDW unchlorinated drinking water (SPAdes)... ... | reverse complement strand
ACCCTCCCCCTCGCCCCCTCCCGTCAAGGGAGGGGGAAATAGTCCCCTCTCCCCTTGCGGGAGAGGGTTAGGGTGAGGGGTATCTGTGTTTTCTATTTTTCTTATCACCCTCCGAATCCGCTCTTTACCAATATCAGCAATAGTCTTATAGCCTGCCTTGTAAGCCTCGCTGTTTTCATCGCATGGTTCAGGCAGTTGCACTAAAATGAATTTACGATTGCCACCATTCTCTTTGTTGAGTTCTAAAACAGCTTGGGCTGTTGTGGCAGAACCGGCAAAGAAGTCAAGTATGATGTCACTACTCTTTACATTTGAAATCTGAATTAAACCTCTTGCAACCTCTTTTGGTTTGGGATTATCAAACACATTCTTAACTCCAAAAAGTGAAGTCATTTCATCATTTGCCCCTTGGTTGTGTCCAAATTCTGTATGATGCCACCAATTAGTTGCACATTGCCCTTCTTCTTCTCTTTCGTATCTGAAATATTTTTTTCTTGGCAACCCATCTCCATTCTTTGGGAAAATTATCCTATTATCTTCAAGCAACTTTTTATATGTTGTTTCATCTCCCATCCATTCTTCATCAAATATCTTCCCTGTTGGGCTTATAATTTTATATCTACTACCAGTTTGATTAGAACCAACCTTCCAAGGTTTAGAAGCCCAGTCCCCTCTTACATCATTATCAGGATTTGAAAAATCACCAGTAAGGTCAATTTTCCCAACGCCAGCTTTTTTGTATGCTTCCTGATTTTTAGAGAAAGCAAGAATATGTTCTGCAACAAGCCCTATCATTTTAGTTTTATCATTTGGTTGATTATGTCTTCTCCGCCAATGAATATGACCCTCAAAATTCTCCTCCCCAAATATCTCATTCATCACGAGCCGCAGGTTGTGGACTTCATTGTCGTCAATATGAACGAAGATGACGCCGTCATCGCGCAGAAGGCTTTTGGCAAGGAACAAACGGGGATACATCATGCTGAGCCAGTTGCTGTGATAGTGTCCGCTGTCCTTGCTGTTTTTGCGGAACAGCCCTTCTTTCATCAGAAAGCCTTCTTCGTCCTTATCGCCAATGCGCTTTAAGTAATCCTCTTTTTTCTCGCTGAACCTGTCAGGGTAAATAAAACTGTCGCTGCCTGTGTTATAAGGTGGGTCAATGATGATGCACTTTACCTTGCCGTAGTATGCCTTTTGGAGCACTTTGAGGACTTCCAGATTTTCGCCTTCAATAAAAAGGTTTTCTGTTGTGTCAAATTTAACGGATTCTTTGGGGATGGGTTTCAATGTGGCAGTGGTAGGCTGCTGCAATACCCTGAAGGCATCTGCCTTGCCTGCCCAATTCAATACATACCGCTCATTGGCAAAATTAATATCATCGCCAAAAGCAGTCTTCAGCTTTTCCCAATCCAGTTGATTCTCTACAAAGGCTTCTGGGAGCACCTCTTTCAGCCTTTGTAGTTTTGCCTGCTTAATATCTATTGACTCTCCATCCATCTATTTCCCTCATTTGATTCGGAACACATCCAATGTTTCTGTCTTTACTCCTGTTTCCCCCTTTCCTGCCTCAAAACAAAAAGCCCTTCTATCTCCCTCATCCAGTGGGCAATGCCTATACTACTACAACTCTTTTATATCATATTTTCCTCTTTTTAAAAAGTAAGGGATTTTACATTCTCTACCCTGCTTATTTACAGATTTGCAACTGCCTAATTTTTACGCCCCATTTTATACCAAACAAAAGTATTTTTCCAGCCTTCTTTTGCTCAGGATAGGGTTGAGGAGGTTTGGCTTCTCAGCGGCTTCAGTACAGGTAGTTGTTACAGTAAAAGAACCATTGATTTTACAGAGAGCTTCGGGTAGAATTACTGTATAAGGAGATAGAGATATATTCCCATATGGAGGTGATTGAATTATGAATTATAAGGAGCCAGAGGCAATGAAAGAGATACATGAGATCAGATTAAAATTGCATAAAGATAGAAAAGGTCTAAACGCAATTGAAAAGGCTAAGAGGACAAATAAAGCTGCTGCCTTAACCCTTATGCTGTTGCCATTTCCTCTTCCAGTATTTTTATCTCTGTTATTGATGAGTGAAACACGCCGATTATATAATTGTTTGATTCTGTATCTGCTGGATAAAGGATAAAGCCCTTCTCCTTTTTTGAATAGTCCGGTGTATAACCGACTATGGACTCATTATCAGAAAAGGTGACCTCAACCCGTTTTCCAAAACCGCTTCTTTCCTTATCCTTTCTCTCATTAAAATCCTTGTTGCCGTTTAAGTCTCTAACAAAGAAGAGCGCCTTGATATCTGCAATATCAATCTCTTTCTCGCCCTTTGTATGGTTTTTGTTTTTCTTGTCTATTTCAATTAGTGTAAAATTCTCCCTGTAAAACGCAAATTTTTTCAGATACCCTTTTTTGATGCCGCCGTCTTTAAAATGGACAACTACCGGGTTTGATAGCATTTTCCCCTCCTTTTAAAGGTTAATAAAAGGTACGATAACATTATATATTGTATGCTACCATATTTTATACTACTATATATTGATATTGTCAATGAGAAAAATAATATAAACACTATTTTTACATTAAGCGCTGTTAGTTTTGCCTTGACACCCAAAGAGGCATTGGGCTAATATTATTCGTTTAAATTCTGTGTGAGGTGATTTTATGAAGATTGCAGTCGGCTCTGATCATGCTGGTTATGAATTAAAGGAAAAGGTTGAGACATATCTAATTGAGCAGGGAAAGGATGTAGAAGATTACGGCACAAACGGCAATAATTCTGTGGACTATCCTGATTTTGCAATAAAGGTTGCAGAGGCAGTTTCAAAAGGCAGGATGGATAGAGGGATTCTTATCTGCGGAACAGGCATCGGCATGTCCATTGCTGCAAACAAATTTCCACATGTGCGCGCAGCCCTCTGTTATGACGTTTACTCTGCAGAGATGAGCAGAAAGCATAACAATGCGAATATACTTGTCCTGGCCGGAAGGGTGCTTGACAGCGAGGTTGCATTAAAGATGGTTGATGCGTGGTTAAAAACAGAATTTGAAGGCGGCAGGCACAAGAACCGCCTTGACAAGATAAGCGAGATAGAAAAGAAATTCATGAAAGGAGCAAAGTAGGGAATAATGTCTTTATTAAAAAAGGTTGACCCAGCGGTCTATAAGGCAATAAAGGATGAGGAGAAACGCGAGAAGGAAAAGATAATACTCATTGCATCTGAAAATTATACAAGCAGGGCAGTGCTTGAGGCGCAGGGCTCTCTGATGACAAATAAGTATGCAGAGGGCTATCCCAGGAGGCGATATTACGGCGGCTGTGAGTTTGTAGATGTTGTTGAGGAGCTTGCCATAGAGCGCGCAAAAAAAATATTTGGCGCAGAGCATGTTAATGTCCAGCCGCATTCAGGCTCTCAGGCAAATATGGCTGTTTATTTTTCTGTATTAAAGCCCGGCGACACCATAATGGGCATGAACCTTTCCCATGGCGGACACCTTACGCATGGGAGCCATGTCTCATTTTCAGGAATGCTCTACAATGCTGTGTTCTACGGAGTGCATAGAGAGACAGGCATGATTGACTACAATGAGGTTGAAGAGATCGCATTAAGACACAAGCCAAAGATGCTCGTTGCCGGCGCAAGCGCATATTCAAGGATTCTGGATTTTAGAAGATTCAGAGAGATTGCTGATAAGACAGGCTCATATCTTATGGTAGACATTGCCCATATAGCCGGGCTGATTGCAGGAGGTGTCCATCCAAGCCCGGTTCCTTATGCAGACTTTGTTACATCTACAACGCACAAGACCTTGCGAGGCCCAAGGGGCGGTATGATTATGTGCAGAGAGAAATTTGCAAGGGCAGTTGATAAGACCATATTCCCAGGCATTCAGGGCGGGCCATTGATGCATATAATCGCTGCAAAGGCCGTTGCCTTTAAAGAGGCAATGAAAAAAGAGTTTAAGACATATCAGAAACAGGTTGTTAAAAATGCAAGGTCGCTTGCAGCAGAACTGCAAAAAAGAGGATTTAAGATTGTCTCTGACGGCACAGATACACACCTTATGCTCATTGATTTAACAAATAAAGGCGTAACAGGAAAAGAGGCAGAGATAGCGCTTGATGCGGCAGGGATTACTGTTAATCATAATTCCATACCGTTCGATGAAAGACCGCCGATTATCACAAGCGGCATACGGCTCGGCACACCGATAGTAACAACAAGGGGCATGAGGGAAAAAGAGATGAAGACCATAGCAGAGCTGATTGCCGCAGTTATAGAAAACATAAATGATAAAAAAATAAAAAGGGATGTGGCTGCTGCTGCAAAGAGGCTTGCCTTAAGATTTACAAAGGCATAAATAAATCTTATGGGTCTATTATATGCTATTTTTTTGCTTGACCTTTAATAATAAGTATTGTATACAGTATACACTTTAATCGGAGATAACCTGTGAAGTGCCCTTTCTGCGGTCACTTAGAAGACAAGGTGGTTGATTCAAGATCAAGTAAAGAGGGTGACGCCATTCGCAGGCGCCGCGAGTGCCTGAAGTGCGAGGCAAGGTTTACCACATATGAGAGGGTTGAAGAGGTTCTTCCGCTTGTTGTAAAAAAGGACGGCAGACGAGAGCCCTTTGACAGGCAGAAGATATTGCAGGGCTTATTAAAGGCGTGTGAAAAGAGGCCTGTAGGCATAGTAGCCTTAGAAGATGCTGTAAGCAAGATAGAAAAGAAACTGCAGGAGAGCGGTGAAAAGGAGATACTGAGCTCTGTTATTGGCGAAGAGGTCATGCATGCCCTGCATAAGCTTGACCAGGTAGCCTATGTAAGATTCGCATCAGTATACAGGGAATTTAAGGATATTAACGAGTTTATGGAAGAGCTAAGAGAGCTTTTAAAAGAAGAGAGAAAGGAAAAGGATAAATAAGGTGATGGAAGGATTTAAAGGGGGAATCCATCCCAGTTATTCAAAGGAAAAAACAGAGCGCCTGCCGATAATTGGAGCAAAGGTTCCAAAGCGGGTAGTAATACCAATCTCACAGCATATCGGCGCGCCATGCGAGCCAATTGTAAAGATTGGTGATGCAGTAAAAAAGGGCCAGAAGATTGGCGAGGCAAAGGGATTTGTCTCTGCGCCTGTGCACAGTTCCATATCAGGCAAGGTAACTGCTATTGCAAAATTTCCGCATCCATCCGGCAGGGATGCCTTATCAATTGTAATTGAATCAGACGGCACAGATGAATGGGTTGAGGGATTATCAGAAAGAACTGACTACTTAAAGCTCTCGCCTGATGAATTAAAAAAGATTATCAATAACGCAGGCGTTGTCGGCTTAGGCGGCGCCACCTTTCCAACGCATGTAAAACTATCTCCTCCGCCTGAAAAAAAGATCCGCGCAGTAATATTAAATGGCGCTGAATGTGAGCCGTATCTGACCGCAGACCATCGTCTGATGGTTGAAATGCCTGAGGAGATTGTTGAGGGCCTCCGCATAATATTGAAGCTACTGAAGGTCCAGTATGGTTATATTGGTGTTGAAACCAATAAGCCTGATGCCATATCAAGGCTCACAGAGGTTGTCTCAAGAATACCAAAACAAAAGGCCTCAGAGACCTATGTGGAGCGCTCTGGCATTGAGTGGACAAAGGATGTTGAAACAGGGCCAAATATACGGGTAATCGGCTTAGAGGTAAAATATCCGCAGGGCGCAGAGAAGCAGCTTATAAAGGCTGTTTTAAACAGGGAAGTCCCGTCAGGCGGCCTTCCAATGGATGTCGGCGTTGTTGTCCAGAATGTTGGAACTGCATCAGCAATATACAATGCTGTGCGATATGGCAGGCCATTGATTGACAGGATAACAACTGTTACAGGAGCAGTTACATATCCAAAGAATCTTCGTGTAAGAATCGGGACATTGGTGTCTGATTTGATTGAAGAGTGCGGCGGTTTTTCAGAAGAGCCCGGAAAGGTAATCATGGGCGGCCCAATGATGGGAATGGGCCAGCATACACTCAATGTGCCGATTATCAAAGGCTCGTCAGGCATACTCATTCTGCCAAAGACAGCAGCAGGTCAGCCTGAGTTTTATGACTGTATCCGATGCGGCGCTTGTGTAAGGGTCTGCCCGATGGGACTGATCCCGAATATGCTGAGCATATGCGGCGAGTTGAGGCATGTTGATGCAGCCGTAGAATTCAAGCCAATGGACTGCATAGAGTGCGGCTGCTGTTCCTATGTGTGCCCTTCAAAGAGGCCCATAGTCCATTTTATAAGATATATTAAAAGTGAGCTTTCAATAAAGAAGGCAAAGGCAAAAGAAAAGAAAGAGGCAGTGAAAAGCTGATGGAAAAACTTGAAGAATTAAAATTAGTGGTCTCATCATCTCCGCATGTCAAAAGCGATGAGACAATTGAAAAGATAATGTATACAGTAATCCTCGCCCTGATCCCGGCAGCAGGCGCAGGGATATACTTCTTTGGCATTAATGCGGCAACTGTTATTATGCTGTCAATCATCACAGCCGTTGCCTGTGAGGCATTGACGCAAAAGGCAATGGGAAGGAGGATTGCTGTTAAGGATGGAAGCGCTGTTCTGACAGGCCTTCTCCTTGCCATGAACCTCCCGTCAAATGCGCCTTGGTGGCTTGTGATTATCGGCTCTGCATTTGCCATTATTATAGGCAAGCAGATATTCGGCGGACTCGGCTTTAACATCTTTAATCCTGCATTAGCAGCAAGGGTCTTTTTGATTATCTCATGGCCTGTGCAGATGACAACATGGCCAAAGCCCACAACGATATTCTCAAAGACTTTAGTTGACGCTGTTACAGGCGCAACTCCGCTTGGGCTTTTAAAATCAGAGCTTTTATTAAAGAATAATATCGGCGAGGCTGCAAATATCAGCCTGATTGATATGATTGTCGGAAATATCGGCGGAAGCCTCGGAGAGGTCTCTGCCATATTATTGCTGCTCGGCGGTATATTTCTTATTTATCGCAGCTATATCTCATGGCATATACCTGTTTCCTTCATTGGAACAGTTGTAATCATAAGCGCAATATTCTGGATTATAGACCCTGCAAGATATGCAAGCCCCTTGTTTCATCTTCTAACAGGCGGTCTTATGCTCGGCGCTTTTTTTATGGCAACTGATTATGTTACATCGCCCATAACGCCTAAGGGCATGCTAATCTTCGGCTTTGGATGCGGATCTATAACCATTTTAATCAGGCTATTTGGCACGTATCCAGAGGGCGTCTCCTTCGCCATTCTCTTAATGAATATTGTGACGCCATTAATAGATAAATATGTAAAGCCAACGCTGTTCGGGGAGGTTAAAAAGAGTGCTTGATATAATTAAAAACTCCCTTAAGATGGGCATGGTGCTCCTTGTTATTTGCGTAATTGCTGCTGCTGCGCTTGCGCAGGTTTACAGTGTGACAAGTGTTATTATAAAGAAGAATGATGAAGAGGCGGAGAAAAAGAAGAGGCAGGTTGTTCTTCCGCAGGCAGCAAGATTTGAAGAAAAGGATATAGAAGGCAGAAAATATATCATAGGCTATGACGCTGAGGACAAAATGATCGGCGGAATATTTAAGGCTGCGCCAAAAGGCTATGGCGGACCAATAAACATAACAGCCGGCGTTGCGCCTGATAACAGCATTGCCGCGGTTGTTATAACAAAGCTTGATCAGACAGAGACCCCGGGGCTCGGCACTAACATTACAAAGCCAAAATTTCTTGACCAGTTTAAGGGAAAGAAGGGGAGCGAATTGAAATTAAAAAAAGACAGCGGCACAATAGACGCCATTACAGCAGCGACCATCTCATCAAGGGCAGTTGCCAATGGCGTTAGAAACGGCTGGGAGCAATATACTAAGGATGCAGGTGAAAAAAGATGAACAGGTGGCAGGTCTTTATAAATGGAATAATGAAGGAAAATCCTGTGCTGGTATTACTGATAGGTCTCTGCCCAACATTAGCAACATCAAGCTCCGCAAATGACGGCTTTGGGATGGGAGTAGCCGCAACATTTGTATTGATTGCATCAAATATCCTGATCTCCGCTGTTCGCAAATGGACGCCGGATCAGATAAGGATACCGATCTTTATTATAATCATCTCAACCTTTGTTACTATTGTTGATTATACAATGCACGCAGCAGACCCTGTGCTTTATGCAAACTTAGGAGTCTTTGTCCCATTGATTGTTGTGAACTGCATAATCCTCGGCAGGGCAGAGGCATATGCATATAAAAATGACGTGTTATCCTCAACATTGGACGGCATTGGCATGGGACTTGGTTTTACATTAACCATAACTGTGCTTGGCGCAATAAGAGAGATTATTGGAAATGGAACTGTTACAATCCTCAATTATGAATTAATAAATTTAGGCGAGGGATTTAAGCCCGCATTGGTTTTTATAATGCCGCCCGGCGCATTTCTTGTGATGGGGCTTTTGATCGCCACTAACAGGCTGTTGATAAGGAAAAGGGGCTAAAAAGATGATAAGCAATGACATGGCATGGTATATGATAATAATCAGCGCAGTGCTGATTAACAACATTATCCTTATCCGTTTTCTTGCCCTCTGCTCTTTTTTTGGCGTTTCAAACAAGCTTGAAACATCAATCGGCATGGGCATGGCTGTTATATTTGTAATAGTAATTGCAGCTACAGCAAGCTGGCTGATATGGCATTATCTATTGCTGCCATTGAAGCTTGAATTCTTAAGGACAGCGGCATTTATACTTGTTATAGCAGGACTTGTCCAGTTTTTGGAGATGTATATGAGAAAGGCTATGCCTGCTCTGTATCATGCAATGGGCATATACCTTCCGCTTATTACAACAAACTGCGCTGTGCTTGCAGTGGCGCTTCTTGTTATAGATTACAACCTCGGTTTTATTAATACATTAATATATTCTGTTTCTGTTCCTGTTGGCTATACATTGTCAATAATACTCTTTGCAGGCATCAGGGAGCGTATAGATATTGCGCCGATACCAAAATTTCTGAAAGGCTATCCGATTATATTTATAACTGCGAGCATGATGTCTATGGCCTTTCTTGGATTCAGCCATTTGTTTGGGTTATAATATATAATATTTTTATGTAGGGGCGAGGCGATGCCTCGCACCTAAGAGGTTTTAAATGTTAACAGAGGCAATAATCAGTTTAGGAGCAATCGGCTTTGCATTGGGTGCTGGGTTATCACTGGCAGCAAAAAAGTTTGCTGTTGAGGTTGACCCGAGGGAGGCAGCAGCGCAGGCAGTGCTGCCTGGCGCTAATTGCGGGGCGTGCGGCTATCCGGGATGCAGCGGTTTTGCTGCTGCAGTTGCGCGCGGAGAGGCGCCTGTAAATGCATGTGTTGTTGGCGGCGAGGCCGTAGTAAAGCAGCTTGCTGCCATTATGGGCGTTGAGGCGTCGGCGAATGAGAAGAAGGTTGCTGTTATATTCTGCGCCGGAGGAAATACTGAGGCAAAGAAAAAGTTTGACTATTACGGCGCGCAGGACTGCAGGGCTGCAATACTTGTTGCCGGTGGAAGCAAGACCTGTTCAAATTCATGCCTCGGCCTTGCATCATGCGTAAAGGTCTGTCCATTTGACGCAATGGAAATGAATGAAAACGGTCTGCCAGTAGTATTTGAGGACAAATGCACTGGATGCGGCAAGTGCGTTGAAGAGTGCCCGAAACAGATTATAAGCCTTATCCCTATTTCCAAAAAGGTGCATATCAGATGCAGCTCAAGGGACAAAGGCGCTGTTGTAAAGAAATACTGCGGCGTCGGCTGCATTGCATGCGGAAGCTGTGTTAAGGTATGCCCATTTGAAGCAATTACACTAATTGATAATCTCGCACAAATAAATTATGACAAATGTACAAACTGCGGCCTGTGCGTGCGTGTATGCCCAACACATACCATTCAGGACTACATGAAGGAAAGACTGAAGGCATTTATTAATGAGGGCTGCAATGGCTGCACTATCTGTGCAAAGGTCTGTCCTGTTGATGCCATATCTGGAAATCCAAAGGAGCTGCATGTGGTTGACCCGGCAAAGTGTATTGGGTGCATGATGTGCGTACCAAAATGCCCTAAGAAGGTTATAGAACTTGTTGTGCCAGAAGAAATGTTAATTGGCGCTAAGAAATAAAAGGCGGGGGGGTATTCTGTTCGTCCTGATAACTCTCCTTCATCCAGCTTGTAAGGAGTATAAAATTTCTTAACGGTGTAAAGTCATCAAGTGATATCTTTGTAAAACTCACCCCATGCCGTATCCCGTCCTTGTCAGTAGTCTTCTGCGACTCTGTCCAGACAACTGTCGCCTCTGCATTTATAGCGACAAGCTCTTCTGATGAGGGCAGAAAACTCTTTGGTATGAAGATTTTTAAGGAAAGATTTGTTGAAAGTGAGAGCAATTCAGGCAATAGCAGCATAAGGCCGCCTTCTCCGATTGTCTCTGCCTTTGCCTTTTTGAATTTCTGATTCTTTGAGTCTTTTAGCTTATACTCAATAGGAAAGGATATGTCCTCGATTCTTAGAAACCTTCTTGCCTGAATGCCTTTTTTCTCATCTTTGCTCATGGTATTCTCCTTACAGAATAAGCAAATTTTATATTAGAACAAGCCTAATGTCAAGGAAAAGCTAAAAATGGCTTGTCTAATAATCATTGTGCTGTTAAAATCCACAAAAAGGTCTTTGGTGCGAGATTATGGTAAAAAACAGATTCGCTGTTGTAGCTGTTGCAAGGGATGTTAGTATGTCCTTCCACTATGCTATCCCTGAACACCTGTCAGATATAATTGCAGAAGGCATCCGTGTGCTTGTGCCTTTTGGCAAAAACAGGATAGAGGGATATGTAACAGGATTCACTGATAAATCAGATGTGAAAGATGTGAAGGACATCATCTCTCTTATTGATGATGCGCCTGTTCTCTCATCTGAAATGCTTCACCTCGCAAAATGGATTGCTGAATATTATCTTTCATCCCTCGGAATGGTAATAAAGATGATGCTCCCAGCAGGTTTTGGTGTAAGTGAGCAGAGATATCTGAGGATTATCAGCAATCCGGACAACCTTTCTGCTGCTCCGCTTCAGGAGCAGATTGTAAATCTTATAAAAGAGAAAAAAGAGGTGCGGCTTGATGCACTAATAAAAAAGCTAAATAAACAGGGCGTATATTCTGCAATTGATGCGCTAAAGCAAAAAGGCATAATTGAGGAATTTTTTAAGGAAATTAAAAGGAATAATCTGAAAAAGGAGATTTATTATAAGGCAAAAGACAGTTCTATAGAAAATAAAAAAGATATCAGGTCAATCATTCAGCAAAATGCGTTAAAATTGATAACAGAAAAGGGAGAATCGCCGTTATCTGAGCTAAAAATAAGGGGCGTCAGCTTAAGCGCCCTGCAAACCCTTTATAAGAATGGTCTGATTGAAAGGATTGAAAAAGAGGTTACAAGAGACCCTTTTAGCATATTAGATATTCCACAGGAGCAGGCGGCTCCTGTCCTTTCAGATGCGCAGGCTGCGACATTAAAAAATATCAGAGACGGTATTGAATCAGACAAATTTGCTCCATATCTTCTTCACGGTGTTACGGGCAGCGGCAAGACAGAGGTGTATCTGAGGGCAATTGCATTAATAAAAGAGAGGGGTAAAGACACAATTGTGCTTGTGCCTGAGATTGCCTTAACACCGCAATTAGTGATGCGCTTTAAGGCAAGATTCAGGGATAAAATTGCTGTACTGCACAGCAGGCTTTCACCTGCTGAGAGATTGAATGCATGGAGGAGGATAAAAAATGGCGATGTTGATATTGCTATTGGCGCACGCTCCGCAATCTTTGCGCCTTTTAAAAACCTCGGTTTGATTATTGTAGATGAGGAGCATGACCAATTATATAAGCAGGAGGATGGTGTAAGATATAATGCACGTGATTTGGCATTGGTTCGTGGTAAATTAAATAGTGCCGTAGTAATACTCGGCAGCGCCACACCTGCAATTGAAAGCTATCATAATGCTAAGACAGGAAAGTATCAGTATCTAACCCTGCCTGAAAGGATAGATAAAAGACCTATGCCAGAGGCGGTAGTTGTTGACCTGAAAAAAAACAAGACACCCCTCTTTTCTGAAAAGCTGATTAATGCTATTAAAGACCGTCTATCGAAAAAGGAGCAGACCATCCTTTTTTTGAACAGACGCGGCTTTGCGCCTGTTTTATTATGCAGGGACTGCGGGTTTAATCTTCAGTGCCCTAATTGCAGCATAGCTCTTACATATCATAAGTCAGATGAAATAATGAAATGCCACTATTGCGATTTTGAGACTGCGCCACCTGATAACTGCCCCTCCTGCAAGGGCTCAAGAATGGACTTCATCGGTCTTGGCACGCAAAGGATTGAGGAGGATGTGAGGAGATTTTTTTCAGAGGCAAGGATTGCGCGGATGGATAGGGATACAACTGGAAAGAAGATGGCGCACTATGAGATTGTAAAAGGCGTGATTGATGAGGATATTGACATACTCATTGGAACGCAGATGGTTGCAAAAGGCCATGACTTTCCAAAGGTCACGCTTGTCGGCGTCCTTCTTGCTGAGGCAGGGTTATTTTATCCTGATTTCCGCTCTGCTGAAAGGACATTTCAGATTATTACGCAGGTTTCAGGAAGGGCTGGCAGAGGACATTTAAGGGGCAATGTCATCCTTCAGACATATAATCCTGAGCACTACAGCATCAGTTACGCAATTAATCATGACTATGAAGGCTTCTTTGAGAAAGAGATGTCTTTCAGAAAGGAGCTCAATTATCCGCCGTTTGCAAGAATAACCTCTGTGCTGCTAAAGGGTAATGACCTTAAAAAGGTTGAAAAGACAATGCAGGAGCTTTCATTGATATTAAAGCAGGCGATAAAAGGAAAAGGGATTGAGCTTCTCGGCCCTGTGCCAGCGCCTGTTTCAAGGATAAGAGGCAAGCACAGATGGCTGCTGCTGATTAAGGCTAAGGAAATAAGTTTAATCAGAAAGACCCTGATTGCCAGCCTTGAAAAATTAAAAACAAAGACATCCCTTTCAGGCATTGATATTGAGATAGATATAGACCCGCAGTAGGGGCGATAACCTATGGTATACAGTTGAAACCCTGCTCTTCAAAATGCGCATCAAAGGCAAAAACTGTTTTAACCCCAAGCAAGCGCATGGTTTCAAAACTAACACAGTCAACCAGGCTGAGTTTCCTCCTTAAGGCTACAAGCAAGGCATTAATGCCTGCCTTATGGACTGCCTCATCAACCCATTCAACATTTATAAGCGGCAATATATCATCATTAAAAGCCCTTACAGCACCCATCCCAAGACGATGCTGAACAAGGGCAAGGGTTTCCACCAAAACATAATTATTGGAAAATAGAATTGCCTCAGAAGAAATCAACTCTGTCCATTTTGCCTTTGCCTTGCGATGATTTTTGTCATCAGCATCTAAAACAGCTAAAAAGGCTGAGGTGTCAATAAAAACCTTCACCTTTTAAAAGCCTCTGTTAAATATTTGTCATGCGCCTCTGAAAGATCAGACGCCTTTGAATGAAAACGGCCTGCTGCTGCAATTGCGCGGGTTTTTCTTTCTTCAAGATCTGCATCTGCCTTTACAGCCATAAAATTATTTACAGCCTGCCGTATAATTTCAGCCATAGAACGATGTTTTTTAGAGGCGATTTTTTTTAATTTCTTTATCTGTTCTTCTGTCATTTGAATTTGCGTCCTTATCATAATTCCTCCAGTGATTACACTTTATAATAAATGATAACATATGTTTATAGCGCTCTGCAAGAAGAAAAAAGGAAAGTGCAATAATCAGCATCATTATCAATGCCAGCCCTTCGCCTTTTGCCTTTTGCCCTTTGCCATTATCATCCTTCACAAACCCGCACCCGCTCCCGCCGCTTGCGGTGTCACCGCCGCCTGAGGAGGAAGAATCACTGCCTGATGATGGAGGTTGTAGGGTTTGACAAAATTCGGAACAACTGATAAGTTAGTCCTCCGGAAGGAGGAGAAGGGATGAGGAATGGCAAATGGAGTGCTGAGGAAAAGCAGAAGATAATATTAACGGGATTAAGGAATG
>Ga0209824_10001318_pt1 | contig 14138 bp, 5 predicted proteins | sample VDWuncwatermetaG_FD_184124 | JGI IMG/M metagenome (GOLD analysis project Ga0209824, IMG submission 184124) | Wastewater microbial communities from Netherlands to study Microbial Dark Matter (Phase II) - VDW unchlorinated drinking water (SPAdes)... ... | reverse complement strand
TAAATGGCTAGAAAGCAATAAGCCAGCCAACACCGCATTGTTAAAACTCATTAGCGATGCTAGACAAATATTTCAAACTTGGGTGGAGCAGTTGGTAAACGGGCAACCTGTGGCGGTGGACTATGCCGCCTTGCTCGTGGATGCCGAGGAAGTTGGAAGCCGTGCCGAAGAAGCGTTTGTTGATGAGCCAGCATTAACGGCCTTTTTAACGTCACCAGACAAGGCCGCAGAGGTTGAAAAATCCACCATAGAGGTGATGGAATTTGAGATGCCCGGGCCCAGCATTCCAGTTACCCCAGAATTAGTTACCCCAGAACCAGCATTGACAGAACCAGCATTGGCCATAATGCCAGAGCCAGAGCCAGAGCCAGAAATCGTGCTCATGCCAGAGACGAGTCAGCAAAAATATACTGCACCCCTTCCAGATTTATCCGCGACACTGGCCGAGCCTCTGCCAGAGATTGTTTCTGACCTTGTTGCCGAGCAACTCATGGCGCAGCCACCTTCGCGGCTTCCCGATGAAATATTGGGATTGTCGTTGGAGTTTCAGCCCGCGCAACCGCAGCTTGAAGCCTCCCCTCAGGCGGAACAGGTTGTTGTCGCGCAGCCCGTGCCATTGGATTTTGATTGGATGCCAAAATCGGTCGAAAAGGACGCACAGCCGGAGCAAGCTCCTGTCATTGCTGCGCCGCCAGAACTGAATTTCGACTCAGTACATGAACCCGCCGCCATTATCGAAATAGAGGCTGATGAAATACGCATAGGCGGGGTCAGCATTTCGCCCACTCTATTTAAAATCTCAACCGAAGAAGCCACGCAGCATGTGGCCGCGCTCAAAAAACATTTAGTAAGCTTGCTCGCCTCTCAACCACCTACCGTAGAGCATGGTTTTATGCGGGCGGGGCATACTTTAGCCGGTGTGGCGCTAGCAATGGGCATCACGCAAATTGCCGATCTAGCCCACGCCTTAGAGCTATGGTTGCAAGCTAGGATAGAAACAGAATTCACGCTTAGCGCGGGGCAGGAGGACATGCTCAAAAATGCGGTGGCCATGCTGGAGACCATGGTGGAAGAGATTTGTGCAACGCGCTCGCCACCCGCGCAACTGTTGTTGGTGGCGCAATTACGTTCCGAAAAATCTAAGTTAGGCGAAAAACTTGGGCTAGAAGAAAAACCTGGGCTAGAAGAAAAACCTGGGCTAGAAGAAAAAGAAGAGTCGTCATTTGCTCCAGAAGTATTCGCTATGCCTGAAGCAGCAAGTGTCGCTGAAATAATGCAGGTGCCAGAAGTAGAGGTGCCGCTTACGTTTGAGATACCGCCTGCGTCCGCAGAATTTGCCACAGCTCAGGTAGCAGTTGTGGCTGAAGAAATGCAAATGCCGGAATATTTGTCAGAAGATTTGCCAGAAGATTTACGGGCAGATTTACCAGAGCCGATTTTGTCGCCGCCGGAAATGTCGTTACCAGAAGCATCATTACCAGAAGTATATTTACCAGAAGCGGCATTACCAGAAATATCGCTCGATTTTGATACCCCTGCCGCACCTCCTCCACCCGCGTCCCCAGCTTGGGAAGCATTGCCTACTATGTCGCTGCCGATAGTGTCCATGCCGCCCGCATCTGAGCCGCCTCCAGAAGGTCGGGTCATAAAAGATGATTTGGATGCAGACCTTCTTCCTATATTCATGGAAGAAGGCGACGATTTGTACCAACAAATTAGCAATACGGTGCGGCGGTGGAACGATCAGCCAGGTAATGAGATGTACGCGCAAGACTTACTGCGTGCGCTGCATACACTTAAGGGTGGTGCGCGCATGGCGGGTGCGATGCGTATGGGCGAGCTGGTTCACCTAGTAGAAGATTATGTGGGGCAGAGCACCCCGCAGAGTAATGAAAATTTCTGGACGGGGCTGGAAAATTATTTGGATCGCATCGGCAACGTGCTAGAACAATTGCGCGCGGGCGTGACGGTGGATGAAAATACGCTCGCCTCACTGCCCGTGCACGTGCCAAGTGCTGCCCCTGCTGTGCCGCTGGCGATTCCACGTGGCGGGCAGCATGGCACACTGCTTGCGGCACCCGTAGCACCAGTGGTGTTTGATGAGCCTGCTGAAGCGTCTCAAGCTGTTCACGAAGACACTGTTCAGCCTGAAATTATCCGGTCTGAAACTGTTCAGCCAGAACCTGTTTGGCTTGAAACTACCCGGCCAGAACCTACCCAGCTGGAACCTATCAGGCGTGAAACTATTCAGCAGCAAATAACGCCACCAGAAATCGCGCCCAGCGTGGAAGACGAAGCTCCCTCGTCGCTCGCCAGATTTATGCCCGCTGCCTTGTCTCAGACAGACAGCCCCTTGGCAAGGTTTATTCAAGCGGCCATGCCCCATGCCGCGTCTGCCAAGCCTTCCGTCATTACACCCGCCATGCCTGCTGCCATGCTGCGCGTGCGCTCTGATTTGGTCGATCATCTGGTTAGTGATGCGGGTGAAATCAGCGTGGCGCGTTCGCGTATTGAGGCGGAATTGCGCGCCTTTAAAATCGGTTTGTCGGAGTTAACGGGCAGCATAGAACGGTTGCGTAAACAATTGCGCGAAGTTGAAATTCATGCCGAAGGCCAAATTCAGGCGCGTGAATCGCTGGCGGGCGATGCCGCAGAAAAATTTGACCCGCTGGAATTTGATCGTTTTACACAATTCCAAGATTTAACCCGCTCTATGACTGAGAGCGTGCACGACGTGCAAACCGTGCAACAAGCCCTGCTCAAAAATCTGGATGAAACCAGCTCGGCATTGGCCGCGCAAACGCACTTAACGCGCGAAGTACAACAAAAATTAATGACCATACGCATGGTTCCCTTTTCCACGGTTAGCGAACGGCTTTACCGCATCGTGCGACAGACTGGCAGAGAGTTGGGCAAAAAAGTAAATCTGGAAATTCAGGGCAGTGAGATTGAAATAGATCGCAGCGTGTTGGAAAAAATGACCGCACCGTTTGAACATTTATTGCGTAACTCAATCGTGCATGGTTTGGAAATGGTGGAAGAACGTGAGCGCAAAGGCAAGCTGCCCGTGGGAGAAATTCGCTTGACCCTGCGCCAAGAAAATAACGAAGTAGTATTTAGTTTTGCGGATGATGGCGCGGGTTTGGATATTGAACGTTTGCGCCAAAAAGCTGTGGAAAACGGCTTGCTACAGGCGGATGATGCCGTGAATGAAAATCAGATCGTGCAATTTATATTTGCCTCTGGCTTATCGACTGCCAGCGAGGTGACCGAGATTGCTGGGCGTGGGGTGGGCATGGACGTGGTGCGGAGCGAGATTGTTGCTTTGGGTGGGCGCATTGATGTTTATTCAGAACGCCATAAAGGCGCGCGTTTTGAAATTCATTTGCCACTCACCTTAGCGGTTGCCCAAACTTTAATGGTGCGCGCCCATAACGAAATTTATGCCATTCATTCGGGGCTGGTCGAGCAAGTGCAGAAAGTGAAAGCCTCAGCCTTGAGTGAAATGTATCTCCATGGACAGCTTGAATGGGGCGGGCAGATTTATCCTTTAAGCCATCTAGCGCGCTTGTTGGGCGATGAAAGCTACCAGCCCGAAACTTTGCCCTATAACGCGATACTGCTACTGCGTAGCGGTGATCGACGCATGGCTGTGCATGTTGATGAGCTGATGGGAAACCAAGATGCTGTGGTAAAAAGCATGGACGCGCAACTATCTCGCGCACCTGCTGTAGCGGGGGCAACCGTGTTGGGTAGCGGCAAAGTTGTGCTGATATTGAACCCGCTGGCACTCATCTCGCGCGTGGTCAGCACGGCCACTGCGCGCAAAGACAAAGACGTGGTCGCGCAGGCGCAGGCGCAGGCACAGCCGGCACCAGAAGTGGCCAGCCAAATGTTGGTCATGGTGGTGGATGATTCGCTTACGGTACGCAAAGCCACCACGCGCATGTTGGTGCGTGCGGGCTACCAAGTGGTTACCGCCAAAGACGGTATCGACGCGCTAGAAAAATTGGCGGATTGCGAACCGAATGTCATGCTGTTGGATATTGAAATGCCGCGCATGGACGGCTTTGAATTAACCAAACGCTTACGCAGTGACCCCAAGTACAAGACGTTGCCGATCGTCATGATTACCTCGCGCGCCGCCGAAAAGCACCGCAAGTTTGCGCTGGAATTGGGTGTGAACGCCTATCTAGGCAAGCCGTATCAAGAAGAGCAATTGTTGGAGCACGTCAAACTCTTCTCTGAAGACGAGCTGCATCAACATCAAGACTTCCATCGACCACAAGGTTTGCTACAACAGATAGCCACGCTGGCGACAACTCCCGCAGAAGCATAGAGGGTGTTGTGTTTTTTGTGAGTGATAAAGGTTAGGTTTTTAGAGAAGCTCTTAGCCTTTCTGTGTCCTTGAGTCTTGCTGTGTCAGTAAATCGCTTAAGGGATACAGCGCAAGGCGAAGCTTGGCGAGGAAGCGGAGTTGACTCGGTGTCAATGAGCATTCCGAGCCAAGATTTAACGTAGCGATGTGCCCTTAAGCGATTTAATGACACAGCAAGATTAGTTAAATTGCGAACTCGGTTCGACTACCTCCGGTGGCATAAAAACTGGCTGCTCGGCAGGCTTATCCCAAGCGTAACGTAAATAAAATAAAGCCTGATTCGGCGCGTAACTTTCTGAGCGATCGATAGCCAGCAAGCCCCCCCCAAATAGCCTAGATGTGAGTTGATATTCCCACGCCCCTCTAAGCGCGTAACCCGTGCCTCGGCTTGTTCCGCCAGCGTAGGTCGGGTTGGCCGTAGTCAATAATGCCTGTGCTTGCAACGCGCTATCGGTCGGATAAAAATCAGCTGCTTTCGCCTGAGAGCGCGAGGCAGAAACCGCCGCACGCAGCATGTATGAAAAGCGCGGCGTGCGTGCGGTATAAGTGACAGGCAAGGCCAGCGAACGATAATTGTGCGGGCTGTAATAACCGCCGTGACCGAAAGTATGTTCGCCTGCATTCTGCGAAAAATTCCAAATCATGCCCGTCACGCCCAGTACTAATCGACGATTATCTTCATTGATAATGCGCCACTGTTCGCCCGCCATCAGTTGAATGCGGCGGTTAGATTGCACATTGCGTCCGGTTAAATTATGCCAGCCAAGCGATGACCAAAAGCCTAACGTGCCACCTTGATCGAGACTCATCCCTAAGCGCGCGCCGCTTGCCACCACCCCTCCCCACGCCTTTCCAGTATTGGGATCCAGCGTGCCAGCAAAAGAAAGCAAGCTGGCGGTGACAGGTCTGCGCGAGGCTTCCAAGGTATAGCCCCACGCGCCCACATCCCCTTTTTGTCGCACGCCGCCCACGATATTGCTGACGGCAAAATTGCGTGGAGTCGTGCCGATATCGGCCCGGAAACTATCGCGCTGATAGCCTGCATTAAACGACACACCTTGCGCAGATTGTGCCAGTAAATAGGGCGCGCAATTAGGCTGGCAAAATAACATGCTGCCAAAATCATCTCGTGTGGGCGCGACTTTTCCGGCGTTTAGTTTGATTAAATCGGCGCGGAAAAAAACCTCATCGTCCGCGTGCCAAGGCGTTTTATATTCCAGTGGAATTTCCACCGCGGTCAGTTCGGTTAGGCCTGCCGTGCCACTACGGCTGCGTATGTCGATAGCCGAAGAAAACCATCTCGCACGCCTATTTGCCAGCGCGGCCAACTGTCTTTCCTCCCAAGTGCGTTGAATTTTTTGCGGGCTGCCGAAGGTGTCGCTGCTTATATTTTCGTCGGTATGCGAAGCTTCGTCGGAAGTCGAAGCTTCGCTTGGCGTTATAACTTCAAGTGGAGTTATAACTTCGCTGGCAGCATTGTTTTGTGCGGGCTGCGCGGCATGAGACAAATTAAAACACACGCTCAAGATTGCACCCACCAAGATGAAAGTTAATTTTTTACGCATGTCCACCTCGGCAATAGTTGACCGTGTTGAGTAAATTTATAGTGACCTTCTAACCAGCCCAAGCCAAATAAAGTCAGCACTTGATCATAGTAATTATCAGACTTGCTCAGCGGTGCGAGCTTGGTAACGCGCTGGTGTTGCAGGTGAAGCGCGCGTTTAAGTTTGGATGATTTTAAAAAAGGCAGCAGTGCCGCAGAAAACCCAGCGGGTATGTTATCCCTTGTTGCGGCATCCCAAGTCTGAATTTTTTGCCCCAACGGAGCGAAATTTTCTAACAAAATAGGGCGAGCTTCATCACGTTGATCCATCATGCCAGCCCACAAATAAACGCGAATAGCATTAAAGCCAATCTCCTCGACCGGCGTGTTGGGGAGCATCTGAAATCCGCGCTCAAAGTGGTAATCAACCCAATCCGGCGCAACACCTTGCGTGGCAGATTGCGTGATAATTTTAACCGAGCTGTGCACAATTTTGTGCCAGTCAGAGAGCGGGTAGACAGTAGCGAAACGCCGCAGCACTTGTATCGGCAAGTAACTGGGGTTCAGCCGCCATGTTTTTTCATCGCGTTTAAAGCCATGCCGTCCGGGCAAAAGTGTGAGACCTAATCCGGGAATATCGGCCGTTTCTTCCTGCAAAATACGCGCAGATAAATGTTGGGCCAGTGCGGTGTATTTGGGTTCTTGCCAAAGTAGTCCCGCTTCGTGCAGCGCGTAGACCAGCCAAAGATCGGCATCGCTGGCAGTATTGTCATCAATCACGCCCCAGCTATTATCAGCACGTCGGCCCCACTGCCAAGCAGGAAGTTGGGTAGCCAAATCGCCCTGAGCTAAATTATTTTCTGCCCAGCGTAATATCAAATCAAAGGCCGTGCGATCATTGGCGATCAAGGCAAACATCATGGCGTAGGCTTGGCCTTCCGATGTGGTGACATGTTCTGGCGCAAAGCGATCAATTATTCGTCCGTCATGACTAATAAATTTTTGTTTGAAATGATGCCAGGCAGGCCAACTTTGATATTCCTTATTCGCGGCATGAGCCGGAGTAATAGCAGCGATCAACCCCCCAACAAATAGGCTGTAAATAATAAGCCTAAAAAATACGGAGAGGGATAAATTGCCCAAACTATCTGTAGGTGCGGAACGTCGAAACAATCTTCCCCCTGATCTGTGGCGAGCTAGAATTAAGTACACACTGCGTGGTAGAAACGCGGTAAATTATAGCCTGAAGCGGCATTGCACTATACGGCCCTAAATTCCATACCCGAATAAAGGCTGTTAAAAAATGAGTATTCAACAAACCAACGACCGAATAAAAAAATAAAATCAGACATGGCGACATTGATTAACTCACACTCAAAAACACACTGGTTAAAATTAGCACTGGGGCTGTGGGGCTTTTATTTTATTGCCAAGCTGGGTTTGTACTGGGCAGGGTTCATTGGATTTCACGCATGGGAAAATTTGGCCTTTGCGGTATTTATTTTAATTCCAGTCAACCATCTTCTTATCCTAAAAATTAAGCAGGCTACCACGCTCGTGCTGGCGGTGGGGTTGCTGTATTACGACTCATGGCTACCTCCTGCTAGCCGAGTGTGGGAACAAGCGGCGCAGTTATCGCAGTTTAGTGCGGCATATATTGTTGAGCTGCTGCTGCGTTTTATCAGCTTGCCGGTGTTGGTCGCGTTGCTTGTGGCGGGGGTAATCTACGCACTTATCTCACGCTGGTTGCGGCTAGATGTGCTGGTAATCTTGGCGATGCTTGCCGTAGCGGGGGTCGAATTTTTTAGCAGTCCTGCACCGCTGAAGGTTGCGCCTAAACAATTCATCGACGATGAAGAAAGCTTGATGCTGAGCGGCGAGGGAGTAGATAAAAATCAGGCCGTACAACAATTCTTGCAACGAGAATCGGCGCGCGCAGTTTTTTTCCCGGCACCTAAGCTCAGCGAGCAACCATTTGACATTATTTTTATGCAGGTATGTTCCTTGTCGTGGGATGATTTGCAGGTGATGGGCTTGGCGCAGCATCCGCTTTGGCAACGCTTTGATATATTGCTCACGCGCTTTAATTCTGCTTCTACCTACAGTGGCCCGGCTGCCATTCGTATGCAGCGCGCCGCTTGCGGCCAAGCAGCACACGATGCGCTGTATGTCGATGCGCCCGACAAATGTTACTTGATGAGCAACTTGCAACGCGCCGGATTTGAGCCTGCTTTGGTGCTTAACCACAACGGGCAATTCGATCACTTTCTTAAAACCGTACAAACATTGGGACGCTTAAGCGTACAGCCCATGCCGCTGTCAGGGGCAGCAGTGGTACAACATGCCTTTGATGGCACGCCGATTTATGATGATTTTTCGGTGTTGATGCGTTGGTTGAAAAGTAGACAGCAGTCCCGCGCACCGCGTGTCGCAATGTATTACAACACGATCAGCTTGCATGATGGCAATCGGCTTCTGCATGTCGATAAAAAACCAACAGATAACGACAGTTACAAAATACGCCTGACAAAATTTCTGGATGATATGGAAAAGTTTATGCACAATCTGGAGCAGTCAGGCCGACGTGCCGTAGTGGTGATGGTGCCGGAACATGGTGCGGCGGTGCGTGGTGATAAAATGCAGATGGCAGGCTTGCGCGAAATTCCCAGCCCGGCCATTACACGCGTGCCAGTGGGAATTAAAATAATCGGAAATAATGTGCAGCGCGATGGCGCAACCTTGCTAATCGACAAGCCCACTAGCTATCTAGCAATCTCATATTTGATCGCACGATTAGTGGAAAATACGCCGTACAAAACGGGGCACTTTTCACCCACCAGCTATGTGAAAAATATACCTACTACTTTATTTTTATCGCAAAATGAAACAATAATCATGGCCGATTTTAATGGGCAATATTATTTGCGGCAGCATGATGAAACCTGGCATGAATATTCCGAGTAGCAGAGGACGGCATGACTTCTACCCCCACCAACATGCACCCACCCGTCGGACAGGCAATGCCTGTACCTGATGCAGCCGATCAGCGTATGCAAACTGTGACGGTGATGTTCACTGACATTAAGGGATCAACCACGATTAATGAAATGGAAGGCGATTTGGTCAGCCGCAATTTAATCAAAATTCAGAGCGATATTATTCAGGCCGCGATTAAAGCAAGCAACGGCATTTTTGTAAAATCTATCGGCGATGGAACATTATCGTACTTTAAAAATGCGTTGGATGCGGTGCGCGCCGCGATCCATATTCAGCAAGAAATCGACAAGCTGAATATGTTGCGGACATTTAAATTTTTGGTGTTGATGCGGATCGGCATGCACACTGGGCAGTGCGTGGTAGAAGAAAATGATATTTATGGTGACGTGGTGAACACCGCGTCGCGCTTTGAATCCGCAGCCGATGGCGGTGGCATTTTGATGTCGGAAGAGACCTATCAAGCCCTGCCGGACAAAACTGAAATTTATTGCCGCTTTGCTAAGCAGGTTAATTTAAAAGGCAAGGCAGTAAAATTTAACGCCTATAAAATATTTTGGAATACACGCGAAGTGGAGCTGGATAAGCAAGATCAGTTAGCCAAAATGATGGCCGCGCAGGCGGCTCAGTCAACTGTAAAAATGAAGCCCCATTGGGTGCTGGGCGGATTGATAGGAGGAATTATCTTGCTGCTGATTTATTTTGGGGATCATTTTTTCGGCGACGATCTGCGCGAAAATCCATTTTGGAATTCAACTGCTACTGAAAAACGGCGCGCCATTGGCGACCTTGATCCGGTCGTTCCTTCTCGTTAGTTATTACAAATGCCCTCTCCTTCCGCACAAAATATGCTGCTCAATCCCCGTGCATGGCAACTTTTGGTCGCGCTGTCCTTGTTTGCTGTGCTGGTTTATTTAATCCGTTATTCCACGCTTTATTTTAATCAACAAGAACAAATGTTACTGGGCTGGGGATGTTTGACCGCGCTGTTTGTGATGTATAAATTGAAAGCGGCGCGCCGCCAACCTTGGCGCATGATTTTTATTGTGTTGTCGGTGGTGCTCGCGCTGCGCTACATTTTGTGGCGCATTTCCGACACCATGATTTATACCAACGTCTATGATTTTTTCGGCATGTCGTTGCTGCTGCTGGCAGAAATTTATGCGGTATCGCTGTTATTTTTTGGGCTGTTTATTAACGCGTGGCCGTTAGATAGAAAGGCCGCCAAGCTGCCGCAAGATGCCGGCCTGCTGCCCAGCGTCGATATTTTTATTCCGACTTATAACGAGCCAGACGAGATTATTCGTATTACCGCAACAGCAGCCACGCAGATTGCATATCCCAAAGAAAAGCTCAAAATTTATTTGCTGGATGATGGTGGCACGTTGGCTAAACGTAATCACCCAGAGCACGGCGATGCCGCATGGGAGCGGCATTATCGCTTGCGACACATGGCCGCTGAGCTAGGCATAGGCTACATCACGCGTGAAACCAACCAGCAGGCCAAAGCTGGCAATATCAACCACGCGCTGCGCTATACCGACAGCGAGGTGATTTTAATCCTGGATTGCGACCATGTGCCCACGCAGGACATTTTAAAAAATACCATGGGATTTTTTGTCGCGGATCAAAATTTATTCCTCGTGCAAACGCCGCACTTTTTTATTAACTCTAGCCCTGTTGAAAAAAATCTTGATGGTATTGCCAACCCGTCTGGCGAGAACGATATGTTTTATCGCACCATGCATCCGGCGATGGATTTATGGAATGCAAGTTACTTTTGTGGTTCGGCGGCGTTGCTGCGGCGCACCTGTTTGGAGAGCGTGGGCGGGCTATGCGGTACCACCGTGACCGAGGATGCCGAGACCTCGTTTAACTTGCACAGCAAAGGCTACAACAGCGTGTATTTAGATCGTCCGATGATTTGCGGCTTGTCGCCAGAGTCGTACGACGATTACGTTACGCAGCGTTCGCGTTGGGCGCAGGGCATGACGCAAATGCTGTTGCTGGATAACCCGCTATTTGCAAAACGCCTAACGCTATCGCAGCGTATTGCTTATTTCATGTCCAGTTTGTTTTGGTTATTCGGCTTTGCGCGCATCATTTATTTCATCGCCCCCGCTGCATTTTTAATTCTGGGGATGAATATGTACAACGCATCTTGGCTACAGATTATTGCGTTCGCCGCGCCATTTTTGATCGCCACTTTTATCGTCATGGACTTTTTATATTCCGGCACGCGACAGCTTTTTTTCTCGGAAATTTATGAGAGCGTGCAAGCCATGTTTCTGCTGCCAGCGATCATCGCCGTGCTACTGAATCCGCGTAAACCAGAATTCAAAGTGACCCCTAAAGGTAACACCGTCGCGCAAGATTTTCTCAGCCCATTATCCGCACCATTCTTTCTGGTTATTTTGATCAATTTAATCGCGCTGGGTTTGGCCGTGTATAGATGGTTTGATGAGCCTATTTTGCGCGAAGTGCTGCTGATTACCGGCCTGTGGTGTTTGTATAATTTTTACTTGGCACTGGTGTCGCTCGGCGCGTTTTGGGAGCGCAAGCAGGTGCGGAAATTTCATCGCATTCAGGCTAGTGGCTCAGTCACAGTGCTTAACACAAAATTGCAAACGGCTATTGTCGGCAAAATATGCGATGTTTCGCTCACTGGGATAGGCTTTGAAATTACCCATCCGCACCCACCGAAGTCCGAGGCCGTACAACTGCGCGTGAAAGATAGCTATGGGCGCGAATATAAATTTGAATGCAAAATACATTACACCGTTAAACGCGGCGATCGTTATTTTTGCGGCAGCGAATTTATCGTGAATGAAATGTCCTATCGCGAGGTGGTCAGTTTTGTATTTGGCGACAGCCAACGCTGGGTAGAAAATTGGGAGATGAAGTCGGCAGAAAAAGGATCGGCACGTATGCTGCGTCGTTTTCTGAGCATGGGGGTGAAGGCACTTAGAACCGCTTCGTGGATGTTGCTGAAAATGGCGGCCATGCGTTTGTGGTATGTGCTTAAAGCGAGTTTAACGACTGCTTTGGTGCGCGACAAAATTTTGCTGGCGGGCAGTTGGTTGGCCTACCGCAGTTATTTTTTATTGACTGTGGGGCTGGAATATTTTTATCAGGGGAAAATTCGCAAAGCGCGCCGCATTGGGGTGGCCAGTAGCGCGACGGTGTATTTTCCGCGCTTGGCGGCCACGCTTCACGGCCAGGTTAGTGATATATCGCTAACCGGAATTGGGGTGCTGATCACCCCGCCCTTTAAGTTGGCCGATGATGAAAGAATGGTCATCACAGCCAAGGGCGAAGATGGGCAGATGTACCGTTTTGCGTGCAAGCTGTTGCGGGCTTATGCGCGCGAGGGCAAGCTTGTATGTGGGACAGAGTTTGAGATCGATATGTTTTCTTATCCTAATATTGTGAAGTTTGTATATGGGGGCAACGTGCAAATGTTGCGCCATTTTTTAAATCGAAAAGCGGAGTTGGCCACATGATTTCAAGAAAAATAATAAGCATTACAATGAAAAAAACAACGGCCTTTTTGCTGTTGGCTGGGTGTTCAATTTTATCCGCGCATGCGGAAATACTGACCCTGCCGCTGGCCAAATTTACCGGCGCGTCTACGTTGGAGATGCGCTGTATGAAAGGCGCGCAGAGCCTTTCTATCCCGCTGGCAGAGCGTTGGAATGTGCGCCGTGCGGTGTTGTCGCTGCGCTATACCAGCTCGAATAATCTGCTCGGCGATATTTCGCAAATGGTCGTTAAGATGAATGGCGAGCCGATTGAGCAAATCAAATTGATCCCGCAAGCCCCCACCGCGCAAGTGGATATTACGATCCCCGTGCGGCACATGAAAGCGGGGTACAACGCGCTGGGTTTTGAGGTGGTGCAGCATTATTTACGCGGCCAGTGCGAGCTGCATTGCGCGCCGGATATGTGGACGAATGTCAGCCTGGCAGACTCTACTTTACACATTGAATATGATTTAAAACCGTTGCCGCTGAAGTTAGGTGAGGTGGCGGGAATGATGTTTGACCCCAAACAATTTCCCGATGCTACGGTTAATATCATCACTGAAAATGTGAGCCAAGATTCCATCACGCTCGCGGCCATTGCCGTTTCTGGCATTGCGCGGCGGTTTGATTATCGCAAAGTAAAATTTGAATATTCCGATAATATAAAGCCCGGCATGGACAATGTGCTGATCGGCTCTGCCGAATTTGCTCAGCGTGTTGCTGCACCAGGGCAACCCTTTGTTGCGTCGGAGTCGGGCGCATTGCGCGTCTTTCATTTGCCAACGGCCACAGGTGGCGTGGATGATAAGCACGCGCTGCTCGCCATCACGGGAGAAAAATCGGCAGCAATTAAAGTCGTGGCTGAAACATTAGCCAGCATGACATTGCCCTACCCTGGCACCGAGGCCATGCAAGCGCACGGATTTAACATGGCTGACATCACCATGTACAGCGGGCGGCAGACGGTTGCGGCAGATAAGATTTACGATTTTAAAACGCTGGATCAACCGACCCATTCTTTTCAAGGCTCAAACGATAATCCGGTGTCGCTTTCATTTCGGCTGCCTGCGGATTTTTTAATCAAGCAAAATGAATACGCTAAGCTTGCCCTGAATCTCTCTTACGGCGCGGGTTTGCGGCCTGATTCATCTATCAATGTCATGGTGAATGATGCGCCATTTCGCGCCATACAACTAGATAACTCCAGCGGCAGTTACATCGAAAACTACAAAATTGAAATCCCGACTTACCTGTTTCAGCCGGGCGGTAACACCATTACTTTTCAGCCGACTTTAAATATCAATGGCAGACAGTTATGTGATGCGCTGAAAGACACGGGGCAGTTCGCCACTTTGTTTGATAGCTCTACGCTGCGCTTTCCGCCCATGCCGCATTTTGTCGAGCTACCTAAAATTGAATTATTTGCGTTGAATGGCTTTCCATTTTCGCGCTGGCCGGATGGCTTTGAGACCATGGTGTATTTGCCCAAGCAAGATCATGCGTCCATCATGGCCGCGCTCAATATGGTCGGCATGATTACGCAAAAAAATGGCTTTCCCTTATTTAGCGTGTTGGTGAGATTCGACGAACCCAAAGAATGGGACGGCGAAATTTTAGTGGTGGGGACGACCGCATCCATTCCGCAAACAATGATGAATGCAGCACCGATGGGGCTAACGGGCGTTGCCAAGGTGCCTTA
>Ga0209824_10001317_pt1 | contig 14159 bp, 10 predicted proteins | sample VDWuncwatermetaG_FD_184124 | JGI IMG/M metagenome (GOLD analysis project Ga0209824, IMG submission 184124) | Wastewater microbial communities from Netherlands to study Microbial Dark Matter (Phase II) - VDW unchlorinated drinking water (SPAdes)... ... | reverse complement strand
ACTATGAAATATGCTGGCTGAGGATTATGCGTATATCTTAAAATCATTTTTCTGTCTTCTTCGCCAGGGATGTACTTACTCAACGCTGCATTTGCATCTTTATACGTTAATAATATAATTTCATTCAATATATCCAGACACTTATATTTATTTATGTTTAATTTTTCTAATTCTACAAATGCCTTATTGGGCCCGGAGTTTAACATTCTTAGAATTCCGGCTGCCTCCTTTTCATTATCAGTCAACAAAACCCTAGCCATCCAGTAAGCCATAGGCGTATTTTGAGTAGCTCCATCAAAAATTACTTTCCTTTCTGATACTGCCTTAAACCAATGGCCGTAATCCCACCAGGAATTTATAACCGCGTCCTTAGGGGCCTCTTTCTTAATTTTATTTAAAGTATCCCACCATGCCCTATTCATCATTGGTAAAGTGTTTCTAATTGGAATACTTTTAATACAAAAGACGGGTATAAAAACAGAAAAAGATATAAACAGCAATATCGCTTTTATATTGGGAACCTTTACTAAACGGTTAATCTTATTGCTAAGAGTGTCGAGTAAAAATTTCAAGAATAGGCCGAAAGATACAGATAAAGGCGTAATTAATAACAGGCTAAACCTCTCTGCCTTCAAAGAGGCATACAATATGATTATGACCCAGGGGGCAAACAAGAAACTTAGAAATTGCTTGCTCTTATAATCTTTAGAGCTCTTATTATTTAAGACAATAATCCAGTATGCCATGCTTAGAAAAAGCAAAAAACCTATACCGATGTCATTGAAGATACCGGAAATATTTGCACTCCTTAATTCCGAAACTGTTAAGAAAACATTCGGCCAGAACTGATGCTGCAGATACCCTTTAGCAAAGGCCATATTAATTGGTTCGGATAAGCAATATTTAAATACTTGCCATCCAGAAAATACCCCTACAGAAATAGCGCCAGACAAAATAAACAAGAGTAACGAAAACGCAGGTATGCTTAATTTTATTTTTCCTTTGATAACTTTTTTTAGAGAACATAAATTAAGGATATAAAGTAAGGCAGAAAATATAATTAAATCAAATATGTACCACCAGCCAAACCAAGTAAACGAAAATAGCCCTATACATAAACCGCTGATTAAAGAAAATAAGGCTCGCGATTTTAAGGATGCCTCTTCATTTAAACTGCAATATAACGACCATACCGACAATATAGGGAATAAAGTTACATAAGGGGCTGTAACAAACCAACCTGCCAAACTTTTCTCTAAAAATATCGGAGAAAGCCCCAAAGCCATTGCTGCAAAAAAACCAGAAATATTAACCTTATCTTTACTTATAGTAGAACAAAAGAAAAATATTGCAATCAAAGCGAGGCTCGATATAAAAATAGGAACATAGAAGAGGAATGGCATAAGAGAGATATTTTTATTGAATATTCGCGCCAATTTGAAAAGATAGTAACTTAGGTATACATGGAAATTTTTATGCAGGGTGTAATCTGTTTCCGTACCAGTCGGGGTTAACGTAAAAGTAGCCTCATCGCTTATATTATGCTCAGTTACAAGATTATTTACCAACCTGAACCAATGATAAGGGTCGATTTCTAACAAAAATGTATGTTTTGATTCATCCTGCCAGTATGACTTGATTTCTTTATACTTGTTTTTTATTGCCTCATTTATATATTCTTTTCTATCTTTCTTCCAGATAGTCAACAGATCCTGCACAACCTTAGATTTTACCGATGGCGGCAGGTCTTTGAACTTCTCATCTATCTGCTTTTGCGCATTTTCCATCAAATCGCCAATTACAGAATTCCTGGCTTCGATTTTTGCCCCGGGCAAGAACGCCGGCCCTAATCTAAAGAATATATTGATACCCAGCGCTATGCTAAGCAATATCAAGGATACATACCTCATTTGCTCCTCCGTCAAATTATAAGCATCGCATCGCCATAACTATAAAATCTATATTTTCTATCGACTGCTTCCTGGTATGCATTTTTGACCAGTTTTTCTCCAGCAAAAGCGCATACTAACATAAATAGGGTGGTGCGGGGCAGATGAAAATTAGTTATCAGACAATCCGTAATTTGCAATTTATATCCCGGGTAGATAAATAAGGCCGTGTATTCTACTTTGATTCCCGAGGCGTAACTTTCTAACGCGCGGCAGGCGGTTGTACCCGCTGCAAATATACGCCTTTTCTCTAAGCGTGCATGGTCAATGCTTTTCTTTGCCTCTGCGCTTATCCGAAAATATTCTTTTTCCATTTTATGTTTTGTAATATCTTCGGCTTTCACGGATTTAAATGTAGAGTAATTAATATGTAAAGTAATATAGGCAATATTTATGCCGCAAGACTCAATCTTAGCAACTAACTCCTTGGTAAAATGTAACCCCGCCGTAGGCGAAGCTATGGAACCATCTTCCTTGGCATATACTGTCTGATAATAAACATTATCTAATTCCTCAGGGGCTCTCTTTATATATGGCGGTAAAGGCATTACGCCATGCCTATATATGGTATCTATATCTGGAGCATAAAAAGTTACTTCGTTATTACCTGTCATTTCACACCGTATAGCTTGACCATTAATCCCCGCCAGAGGCATCTCGCCTCTTCTCTCTTTACTCATATTCGCTAACGGGCTAAATATTATTTTTTCGCCCACTTTTATGCGGCTAGGCCTGACTAATGCGTTAAAGGTTAAACCGGATTTATGGTTTAAAAGTAAAACTTCAACTTTACCGCCGGTCACCCTTGAGCCGGTTAAACGGCTAGGCAAGACTTTGCTATTATTTAACACTAAGAGATCGTCATTGCGAAAGTAATTTATTATGTCTTTGAAAATACGGTGCTCTATCGTGCCTAGTTTGCGATTCAAAACCAAAAGCCGGGCAGTATCTCGTTCTTTTTGCGGATATTGCGCAATTAATTCTTTAGGCAAAACATAATCAAAATCTGAAAGTTTCATGGCCAAAGGCGGCGGCTCGCTACTCATTTTGAAATTAAAGATATCTGAGAACCCGGATAATAATACTCCAGAACCTGCTTATAACTGTAGCCTTGTTTTGCCATAAAATAGGCGCCCCACTGGCACATGCCTACGCCGTGGCCCCAGCCAAATCCCTCCAATACTATATCATGGTCAACTACTTTTATACTAAAATTTGTGCTTCTTACAATATTAGGCCCGAGTATATTTCTAAAATCTTTAGCTGGGATATTGATATCTTTTTTATCAGTTCTTATTTTTAGATTCATAACGCGCCCAGATTCATCACGCTGCGAAATCATTATATTTTTTATATTGTGGAGCTGATAACCAGCTTTAATTAATTGCCCTCTAACTTCTTCTTCTGACAAAACATTATGCCACTGAAAATGCGGCGAATCCTTGCAGAAATTACAAGGAACGCCTCTTAAAGGCGCCATATCTATATTCCAAAGCAATGACGCATCCTCTGTATGCCCGCCGCAGGTAGCATGATAATAAGACGGAAAATACCTGCCTTGATAAGTAAGAACAAGGCCTTTAGTTTCAGAGACTGCTTTATTTGTACGATAACGCTCTGAGATACTGCCGCCGTATACTTGAGAATATATGTCGGAAGTAACATCATAATCCTTAGAAACATTTTCCTGCATTTGGTAAATGGCATAACTACGGCATACTATTGCCTGCGCCCTTAATGCATCGTCTGGCCAGTAATGCGACGCCTCGTGATATAAAATACCTTTGATGTAATCCTCTAACTCAATATTATTTATAGCCGAAAGCAGGAAATCGCTTCCCTTTATCAATTGTATATCCCCTCTAAACCTGCGGCTGTCTATTTTAATTGCATCGGAATTACCTGCCTTAATAGAAAGCTTAGAAGTATTAAAACCTTTACCGTCTATCCAAATACTATCTTTATAGACAGTAACAGTAGTATTGAGATTTTTGCCTCGCGATAAAAATTTTTTATTAGCCAAATCGATTATCTCGTAGCCCCCATTTACTTTAAGCCCCAGAGATGCGGCATCCTGCAAAATAGCCACACGTATGTAGTTTGATGGCTCAGCGCGACAGGTGACAGGTGACAGGTGACAGGTGACAACTAAAATCGTTATCGCTTTGATGAATAGTCTAAATCTGTGATTTAGCGGCGGGGCCATAGCCAGAATATGAGAGAAAGGATAATGCTTATCAATATGCAAGTTGCAAAAGGAAAATAACAAGTAAAATTCTTTCTCTGTATGTATATATCTCCCGGGAGTTTTCCTAAAAACGGTATCTTATTTATAAAGGTCAATAGCGCTCCAATGCCCAGTAAAATAATCCCAAAAATAATTAATGTTTTTCCGATTTCATGCATCGCTCTATCTCTGAGTAAATACATCCACAATACTTCTGGCAGTATATTCCCTGGGCCCTTGCCTGGTTATGCGCCTCTCTAAAACCCGCACGAAAATCTTCATAATAAAAATCTGTTCCTTCATCCTTTGCAATATTGCTGCCTATCTCTTTAAGTAATTCCTGATCTTGATAGGGGCTAACTAATAATGTAGTAGAAAAATGCGTAAATCCTTTTTCTTTGGCAGTTTTAGCTGTGGCTTTAAGCCTTAAAGACCAGCAAAGAGAACACCGACCATTGGTTTCCTTAAGATTTACCGCGCGAAAGAATTCTTGAGGCCTATACTCAGGATAAATAATAGGGACGGTTCTGAACTCAATCTTAGAGTGTCCCTCTTTTGGGGACACTTCTGCTTTGGGTCGAGAACCATCCCCCAATAATTCTTCAATTGCCTGTTTTCTATTCTTATATTCTGCAAAGGGATGGATATTCGGATTATAAAACAATGCCGTAACTTCAAATCCCTTTTCTTTCAACCGCTCTAACGGATATATCAGGCACGGCGCACAACAGGTATGCAATAATAACTTCATATAGTGCTCTTAATGAATCTGGCGGTTTTCTAACTAGCAAATAATTTAGCGGGTGAATTGGCTTGGTTTCAAGCAAAATTCAATACAACAACCGCCTCAACACATAAATTTTATGGTTTCTGTTCGAGGCGCATAAGAAAATTTTCGGCAAGAGTGCACAAGGATTTACGACGAGTGAGTGCAGGAACTGACATGCGATATGCGAAACGCTTGAAATTCATGCAAACGAACAAGGAGTAAACCGTAGTGCACGGCGAAAATTTTCAGCGCCGAGAACGAAACCATAAAATCAGAACAACTCCTCTTGCTTTTCGTATTTTATCCCGAAGTGTTCGAAGGCTAATTTTGTGGCAACTCTTCCCCGCGAGGTACGTTTCAAATACCCTGCCTTAAGCAGATATGGCTCGATAGTATCTGCAATGGTATCGATCTCTTCATTAAGGCTGGCAGCTAAAGACTCAACACCCACAGGGCCTCCGGCAAATACCTCCAAAATTGCCTTTAATACCCTGCGGTCTATATCATCAAGGCCTGCCTTATCAATACCCAAATCATCTAAGGTTTTTGCCGCAACTTCCTGATTAATTTGATTTATCCTTAGGACCTGGGCATAATCCCTGATTCTGCGTAACAACCGATTAGCTATGCGCGGTGTTCCTCTGGCGCGCCGCGACAGTTCCTTGGCTGCTTCTTCGTCTATATCCATATTTAAAATTTTAGCAGAATGTTTTATAATTTTGGATAAGTCCTCTACGGAATAAAAATCTAAATGATAAAACATGCCAAATCTACCCCTTAAAGGAGCAGATAACAGGCCCACCCGGGTAGTCGCGCCCACTAATGTAAAAGGCTTAAGGTTAAACTTTATGGTCTTGGCATACGGGCCTTTGTCTATTACAAAGTCGATCTGAAAACTCTCCATTGCCGGATAGAGAAATTCTTCCACCACCTTAGAAAGCCGGTGTATCTCATCAATAAAAAGTATATCGCCTTTTTCTAAATTAGTTAATATTCCGATAAGGTCGCCTGCCCGCTCAATTGCCGGGCCAGAGGTGGCAGTAATCTTAGAGTTCATCTCATGGGCGATAATATGCGATAAAGAAGTTTTTCCCAGGCCCGGCGGGCCGCTTAAAAGCACATGCTCTAAAGGCTCTTTCCTTTGTTTTGTAGCCTGTATGGAAATCTTCAAATTCTCCACTATTTCTTTATGCCCGACAAATTCGGATAATTTCTTTGGCCTTAAAGAAATATTGACGACTATCTCTTCTTCTATCTCCTGTTCATTTTCAAGAATCTGGGTGCCCTTAAGCAATCTCTGTCTTGTTTCTTCTGTCATAGGGAATAATATTCTCCTTATTCCTGATAATCTCTATCTCCTCAAACAGCCCTTTTTGCCTGGCATTAATCTCTTTTAACTTAATTAATTCTAGGATAGCTAAAAATGTGACTATTATCTCGAGCTTATCTCTTGCTTGGGTAAATAGCTCAGAAAGGCGCACGTAAGGTGAAACAAGCAGCATATGCAAAATCTGATGCACCTTTTCTTCAACCGTAAATTGGTCTTTGATTACCTCATAAAATAATTCCTTAGGAACATTCTCTAAGGCTTTGGAAAAGGCGCTGATTAAATCAAAAAGGCTTGCCTCAAAATAAACTTGCGTTTCCTCGGGAATTTCCTTCTCTGGCAATCTTGGCCGCTTAAACACCTCAAATTGTTTAGACTCCCTCTGCCGCAGGTCTTGAGCTATCTCTTTAAACTTTTGATACTCTAATAAGCGCTTGACCAATTCAGCGCGGGGGTCTTCCTGTTCTTCTTCTGCTGATATTGACTCTTCCATCGGCAATAACATCTTTGATTTAATCTGCATAAGAGTCGCTGACATTACCAAGAATTCACCGGCGATATTTAAATTAAGAAGCTGCATCAAGTTTAAATATTGGAGGTATTGTTCGGTGATTTCTGCAATAGGTATATCACATATATTTAGATGGTCTTTTTTTACCAGATACAGAAGCAAGTCTAACGGGCCTTCAAATACCTCTAATTTTATTTTATAACTCATTTTTTAACCTTAAAACCCTTTATTGAAGGATATGCGCAGATTGTCCCCCCAAGCTAATCTATTGGAGGCGGGATCCCGTTTGCATATTAGGTAGCTGGACGGGACACGCGGATTTACGCAGATAATTAAACAATAAATCTGCGTTTATCTGCGTTTGATTTGCGAGTATCTGCGTTAAAAAACCTTTTTAAAAGACTTCTTTATAAATTAAGCAAATCTTTAACCTCAGATATAGTTTTAGCCGCAATACTACCGGCGCTCTTTCTGCCCTGTTCTAATATATTGGCTATTTGCTTTTTATTTTTCAAAAGTTTATTCCTCTTTTCTTGGATCGGCTTTAAAAATTTGATTAGAATTTCAGCCAATCCTTTCTTACAATCGGTGCAGCCGGCTTTAGCCTGAGAACATAACAAAGCAACTTCTTTTTCTATTTCAGGGGCGAATACCGCATAGTAACGGTGCACATTGCAATTTTCAGGATGCCCGATATCAGTAAGCTTTATCCTTAAAGGGTCGGTAAACATCCCGCCAACTTTCATTCGCACTGCCTGCGGCTCTTCTGATATGGCGATAAAATTATTATAACTTTTACTCATCTTGCGGCCATCTAATCCTAAGATGCGGGATGACTTCGTCAGGAGCGCCTCTGGATTAGGAAAAAAATCTTTTTTATGGTAAAGGCTGTTAAATCTGCGGGCAATCTCTCTAGTCAACTCTAAATGCGCAAGCTGGTCTTCCCCCACAGGGACTGCCTGCGCCTTATAAAGCAAGATATCTGCGGCTTGTAAAACTGGGTATCCCAGAAAACCGTAAGTGCTTAAATTGCGGTTAGTTATCTCGCGCAGCTGCTCCTTATAGGTAGGGCAGCGTTCCAGCCATCCTAATGGAGTGATTATGGAAAAAATCATATATAACTCTAAGTGCTCTCTTATATGCGACTGAATAAAGATAGTGGATTTACGAGGTGAAATTCCACAGGCGAGCCAATCAATAACATTATCAATGATATTTTCTTTTAAGCCTTGCGGATTTTCGTACTCAGACATCAATGCATGCCAGTCTGCAACCATAAACAAACAATGGTATTCATCTTGCAATCTTACCCAGTTATCCAATGCTCCCACCAGATGGCCCAGATGCAATTTTCCCGTTGGCCGCATTCCGCTCAAAATTATCTTTTTCATATTGTTATGAGATTTCTAAAAAAGTATTTTTAACGCAGAGATACGCAAATCTAACGCAGATTTACGCAGATTTATCTTCGTATGTATCTGCGACCATCTGCGTGCAATCTGCAATAATCTGCGCTCAATAATGAATTTTCAGAACTTTCGTTACTCGGTTATAGCTTTACAGCTATCTTCTCTATATCGTAAAATTCTATTATATCGCCTTCTTTTGCATCTTCAAAACCGCCAAAAGTCATACCGCATTCAAGACCCTCCTGAACCTCCCTCACATCATCTTTAATATGTTTTAAGGAAGAAAGCTGACCCTCGAATATTACCTGGCCATTCCTTATTAAATTAAGAGTTGCTGTGCAGTTAATTTTGCCCTTGCTCACAAAACAACCTGTTACTATCCCTGCGCGCGATAATTTAAAAACCTTTCTTACCTCTGCCCTCCCTAAAAATACCTTTTTTAATTTTGGCTCAAGCATGCCTTCCAAAGCTGCCTTTATATCATTGGCTAATTCGTAAATAATATTATATATTCTGATATCTACGCCTTCCTTTACACTCAATGCCTTAGCGCCTGCTTCAACGCCGACATGGAACCCCAATATAAGGGCATCTGAGGCTATTGCCAAGACCACGTCTGAGGTATTTATGCTGCCTACGCCTTCGTGTATAGTGTTCCATTTTATTTCTTCAAACTTCAGTTTATTCAATGTTTCTTTTATCGCTTCCAGTGAGCCCTGCACATCCGCCTTAATAATCAATTTCAATTCTTTAATTTTTCCTTCCTGTATCTGAGAGCGCAGGTCTTCCAAGCTAATTCTTTTGACTGCCTTTACCCGCTGCTGCCTTTCTTTCTCCTGCCGGCTTAGTGCCAATTCCCTTGCCATTTTTTCATCTTCAATTACGAAAAACTGCTCTCCTACCTGCGGAATGCCTGATAAACCGGAAACCTCCACAGGAAAAGAAGGGAGTGCATTAGTTACAGATTGCCCGTGGTCATTGTACATTGCCTTTATCTTGCCATAGTACCTGTCTGCAATTATAACATCGTTTAGATACAAAGTGCCATTTTGTACGAGTAAAGTTGCGACCGGGCCCCTGCCTTTACTCAATTTTGCTTCTATAACTACGCCGTGGGCTAACCTATCGGGGTTTCCCTTAAGCTCTAACATCTGCGCCTCTAAGATTATCATTTCCAACAATTCGTCTATTCCCTGCCCCGTTTTGGCCGATACAGGAACAGTTATAGTCTTTCCGCCCCAATCTTCTGCGGCAAGATTGAGTTTGGAAAGCTGCTTCTTCACCCTGTCTATGTCTGCCTGGGGTTTATCAATTTTATTTACGGCTACAATTATCGGAACCCCAGCAGCTTTTGCATGGTCTATGGCTTCCTGAGTCTGAGGCATAATCCCATCATCTGCCGCTACCACTAAAACCACGATATCAGTAATACTGGCTCCGCGGCTGCGCATAGCAGTGAAAGCCTCATGCCCAGGGGTATCTAAGAAAATAATTTCTCCGTGTGCCAGAACAACTCTATAAGCTCCGATATGCTGGGTAATGCCGCCATGCTCAGACTCCGCGACCTTAGTCTTTCTTATAGCATCTAAAAGCGAAGTCTTTCCGTGGTCAACGTGGCCCATAAAGGTAACTATGGGAGGACGTAACCGCAAAAACTCATTTTTATCTACTTCTTGATGTATGCGTAAAATTGTTTCTTCCTGGCTAGGCGCCTTTTTAATTTCATATCCGTATTTACTGCAGATTTTAACTGCTATCGGCTCCTCTAAAATCTTATTTATACCTGCCATCAAGCCCATATCCATCAAAGCTTTAATTAAAATAGAAGGCTTTTCTTGCAATTTAATAGCTAAGTCTTTTACCGTAATTGGCAAATTTAACTCCAGCGTCTTCTCTGCTGCTAAAGGTTGTGCAATTATAGGCTGTTTAGCTAATGCCGCTTTCTGCTCTACAGGCGTTTTCTCTGCCTTTTTAGGGACGGCCTTAAGCTTCTCTACTGCGTCAGAAGGCTCAGGCTCCAAAGGCCTTGCTTCTTCTATGCGCAGCCTTTCTCTTTTCTGGGGGATTACTTTTAACTCTTCCGTGGGAATAAGGGTTTTTTGCGGTAATGGTTTATGCTCTGCAGGCGGTTTGACTGGCGCCTCAATTGTTGCTTTTTGAAAAGCTATTCCTTCTTGAACTATTTCTTGTGAAATGGCCGCCGGTTGAGAATGAATTATATGACGGGGTTTAGCTGGTTCGGCAGTATGGGACAAATAAGGTTTCTTCTTGATAATGGTCTTGTGTTTAGACTTTGAGGCTTTTGCGGGTTTACGCACAACTAGAGCAGAAGGCTTTTTAGCTAACTTGACTTTAGTTACTTTACTAGCTGCCTTTTGTTTTTTTATAAATGCCTTTTTCTTAGCGCCAATTTTTTCTTTTTTCTGTTTCATAGCGTTCTCTTAACTATTCATACAGATTTCTGTCAGCAATCTATTTTTATCCCGCCTTCGCAGAAAATTTTTTAGCCTGCTCAATTATCTTTTTTGCTTTTTTCTCTCCGATGCCTTTTATTTTTGTTAAATCTTTGATGCCTGCCCGTAAGATATCTTCTATATCCTTAAATCCGGATCCGTTAAGGCTGGCGAGGGTCTTCTCTCCTATCCCGGATAATTGCCCCAAGGAAACTGTTTCCTTAACTTCTTCCTCTTTCTCTTTTTTTGCCTTTTCCTCTTTTTGTTCTGTTCCGCTTGCAGTGGCCTTGGTGCGAATATCTAATTCCCAACCCACCAGGCGGGATGCTAACCGCACATTCTGTCCGTGTTTACCAATAGCTAGTGAAAGCTGGTCATCATCCACAATAACTTCTGCTTTAAGATTGTCTTTATTCAATTTGATCTCCGATACCTTTGCCGGAGCTACTGCTGCTTTTATATACTCTCTTATATCATCGCTATAACGCACAATATCAATTTTCTCTCCCTGCAGTTCATTGACAATATTTCTGATACGATTACCGCGCATACCCACACAGGCGCCTACAGAATCAACCTTTTCGTTCTTAGACCAAACTGCAATTTTAGTGCGCGCCCCTGCCTCCCTAGAGATAGCTTTTATCTCTACTATCCCTTCGTAAATTTCGGGAACCTCTAATCCAAATAACTTCTTAAGCAGGTTGGGATGAGTGCGCGATAAAATAATCTGCGGACCCTTGTTATCTTTTTTTACCTCCAAGACATACGCACAGATACGCTGTCCCTGCCTGAATTCTTCCTTGGGAGACTGTTCGCGCTTAAGAAGGACCCCCTCTGTCTTTCCTAAAAGGTCAACTATTATATTACCCTTATCAAACCTATAAACTGTACCGCTTACAATCTCGCCAATCTTGCCCTGGAACTCATTAAATATAACATCCTTTTCTGCTTCGCGTATCTTCTGTATTATTACCTGCCGGGCAGTAGAAGCGGCAATTCGGCCGAAATCTATAGATGTAATTTCTTCTTGATTTCTAAAAGCCCTGATTTTCCCTGTATTCCTATCGAGCTCCACTTTCAACTCTTCATTGGGCTTAACATTCATAACGCGCCGCGCCGCGCTTAATAACGCGCTCTCTACAGCTTCAATCAAAACTTCTTTCTTTATTCCTTTTTCTCTTTCTATCTGAGCTAATATAGCTAACAACTCTTGACTCATATAATCTCCAGCTTTAGATACCGCCTATTAATTGTTTTCCCCTGTTAATCTTCGATAACAGAATCTCAATTATCTTATCCTCTATATCAACGTGCACCAAATCACCTTCTACCTTAGTTATTACTCCTTCCGTCTCTACTCTGCCATCTATCGGCTCGGCGAGAAAAAACCTCACCCTCCTGTTTATACAGCGCGAAAAGTCTTCCCTGGTAATTAACAAACGGTCCAAGCCAGGAGAAGATACTTCCAAGACATATCTCATTCTCAATATATCTTTTGCATCTAGGATTTGGCTTATTTCTTTATTAATCTGGGCGCATTCATATAAGGTTATGCCTCCCTCTGGCCTATCTACCAGAACCCTTAATATCAAATCCTTTCCTTCATATCTATAAATAAGGTCTATTAAATCCAAACGTTGAATTTTTAGATAATCTCCGATAATATTTTGTAATGTGTCTATAACTGCCCGCCTATCCATTTTAACAACCTATCAAGAAACTTCATCCCGCCAAAGGCGGGATCCAGAACTTTCCTTATGAAGTTTCAGCCTGCCCTGGCTTAGTATTCTGGCAGGCCAGGGTGGTTAGGAAAGTGCTTTATACTTTCCTATACCATGAAATACCTTTTGAACGCAGATACGCGCCCCGTTAGAAAAATTCTTCTAACGGGGTGTAAATCCGCGCTACATCTGCGAAAATTTGCGTTTAAGATATAAGATTCTTATCTTCTTCAAAATATCTGTTTTTGTTCCAATAATCTTCTTATGATTGCGCCTTATTTTTAATTCTAACATATTTTTCTTTAACGATTCTTTTCCGATAATTATCTGCAGGCTTATTCCCAGAAGATCCGCATCCTTAAATTTTACTCCTGCGCGTTCATCGCGGTCATCAAGAAGCGTTTCCATGCCGTATTCGTCTTTTAATTCATTGTATACGTCTTGGGCTTTTTTCATGAGCATTTTATCTGTAGTATCTAAAGGCAAAATGATAACCGGGTAAGGGCTTATTTCCTCTGGCCAAACAATACCGTCTTGGTCATAATTCTGTTCGATGATCGCAGAAATTAATCTTGAAACGCCTATGCCGTAGCAGCCCATAATTATAGCCTTAAGTTTTCCATCGCTATCGACAAAATTCGCCCCCAATGCAGAACTATACTTGGTGCCTAATTTAAAGATATGCCCTACTTCAATAGTGTTTATCTTTTCTAATTTTTCGCCACGGTTTGTGGCGGAAACATTGCATTTAGGGCAGACATCAGCCTCATCTTCTTTAAACGCCTTGACTAATTTACACTTTGGGCAAAACAAAACTAAATCCTCTCCGTCTTGAGCAGGGCTCATAAATTCATGCGAGACGCTCCCGCCCATTATACCGGATTCTGCTTCGGTAATCAGCAAATTTATCCCGCATCTTTTAAATATCCGCCTGTAAGCATTATACATTGCCTTGTAATTTTTATCCAGCCCCGCTTCGTCTTTATCAAAACTATATGCATCTTTCATAATAAATTCGCAGGCCCTGACCAAGCCAAAACGCGGACGGATTTCATCGCGGAATTTTGTCTGTATCTGATAAAGGACCAAAGGCAACTGTTTATAGGAAGAAATGTGATTTTTGATTAAATGCGTGATTACTTCCTCGTGCGTCGGCCCTAAGCAAATATTTCTTCCCCTGCGGTCGACAAACCTAATCATTACATCGCCAATGTCTTTATCGCGTCCGGACTCCAACCATAATTCCTGCGGCTGTAATGCCGGAAGCAGAAGCTCGCTTGAACCGCAAGAGCCTAACTCCTGACGTATTATTCTTTGGATATTGTTTAATACCCGCAAACCTAAAGGCAGGTATGAATACACGCCTGCTATAAGCATCCGCACTAATCCTGCGCGCAGCATTAATTTATGGCTGGCAGATTCTGCTTCTTGCGGCGTCTCTCTTTGGGTCGGTATAAAAGTCTTTGTCCAGAACATTGTATTTATTCGGTTAATAACAGTTACTAGCCGGTTAATAAGTATAAATCAAAAAATCCTTGGTGGTTAATAACGATTGCATTATCGCGCAAATTTATAGAATTTCTCTTTTTTTCGTAACCGTTATTAACCACTACTGTCCAAAATAGTCATTCTGACCCTGAGCCGAAAGCGAAAGGGAAGAATCTCTGACTGTAGATACCCACGGGCATGCCCGTGGCACTTTAAAATTCAAACTTCGTTTGACCTGAATCCTGGCCCCCTTGCCACTTCACATACGCAAGAATGGCCTTCTCATCAATTCCTACCGTTGAGAC
>Ga0209824_10001316_pt1 | contig 14163 bp, 9 predicted proteins | sample VDWuncwatermetaG_FD_184124 | JGI IMG/M metagenome (GOLD analysis project Ga0209824, IMG submission 184124) | Wastewater microbial communities from Netherlands to study Microbial Dark Matter (Phase II) - VDW unchlorinated drinking water (SPAdes)... ... | reverse complement strand
AGACGCGATACCTTGTCGTACAGGAAGTCGTACTCCATGTGCGCGAGCTCGCCTGCTTGCCGTGCCAGGCGCTCGACCTCCGCCATCCGCTCCTCGGCGCAACGGCTGGTTTGCGTGACCAGCCGTCGAAGCTCATCCAGCCACTCGCGCTCCGCGGGCGTCGCGCCCGCGCCGAGTCGACGCTCGATGGTCGGCAACAAGTCCCCCTCAAGTCTGGCCAGTTCGCGCAGCGTGGGGATTTCGCCGATGCCGGGGAAGTCGCTGAGCCGGCCCGGAGCGGCCGGCAGTAAACTCCACGGGGCGAGAAACGTCAGCTCATCGAGTGCGCTCTGGCATTGCCGGGTCAGCGTCTGTGCCCACCAGCCCGCATCGATCACCGGGTCTGCGTCGAGGCTGCCGGCATACTCCGCCGCGCCTGTTGTCAGTCGGTCAAGGGTAAGCCGCGCTTGCGCGAGCGTGGTTGGCCGGGAAGCGCAGGCAGACTCCAGATCTTTCTGGAATTGAGCGAGCGCAGACGGCGTGACACCTCCCACGGCATCCACCAGTACCCCCAGCGTGTCACGCAGCCCGACAAACAATCGCGCCTCCAGGATCGGGCGATCGGATAGAGCAAGCAAACCCGGGCGCAAGGTCAGCAGATGACCCGCGAGGTTGCCGCTGTCCACCGTCGAGACGTAGGCAGGGTGCAGTGGTTTCAGCGACAGCGTGTCGTACCAGTTGTAGAAGTGGCCGCGGTGCCGTTCCAGGGATTGCATCGTGTCGAATGCATTCGCCGTGCGTTCAATGAGTTGTCCGGCCGGAATGTAGCCGAAGTCGTACGCCGACAGATTCGCGAGCAACGCCAGCCCCATGTTGGTCGGCGAGGTGCGGTGCGCCACCGCCGGACCGCGATACTCCTGATAGTTATCCGGCGGCAGCCAATGATCTTCCGAGCCGACGAACGCCTCGAAGAACGCCCATGTCTTGCGCGCCAGCTTGCGCAGGAACAAGGTCTGGTCGGCCGTCAGCCTGGCTTCGCGGCGGGTGAGCGGTCGGCTGACCCACCAGGCAATGGCGGGCGAGACCAGCCACAAGACCAGTATCGGTCCCGCCACGACCAGCACGGCCGGGCTCGACAGCGCCAGAACCAGCGCCGCGCCCATGGCGATCGCCGGGGCGGTCCACATCGACCGTAAAGAGGCGGCGAGGCCCTCGTGGCTGTTGCGATCCGATTCGCTCGATGGATTCCATTCGAGAAGCCGCTGATGCGTGATCAGCATCCGTCCCGCCGTGCGCACAATCGCATCCAGACTGAAGACCGCCTCATACGGAAGGCACGCGAGTGCAAAAACCGCCTGGGCGAGGCGCCGGCCGATGGCGTGTACGACAGCGGCGAGATGCTGGACCAGCAGCACGTCGACCGGCTTCTGAAACATCTCCAGAGTAGAGGTAATCAAGGACGGGGTCAGGATGATTCCGATCACCGCCAAGGTCCAGAACCAGGCCAATGACAAGTCCGTCCAGCCCAGCAGCAACAGCAGCGTCAACGCCGCCGGCACGAGACTGCGCCGCAGATTGTCGAAGAGTTTCCATTGCGACAACCACGACAGCGGGTTCTTCTGCCGGCTGCTCCCGGGTCCGGGAACGCGCGGCAGCAACCAACCTGCAAGCTGCCAATCTCCGCGAATCCAGCGGTGCCGACGGCTCACGTCCGCGCTGTAGCGAGACGGGTATTCCTCGTACAACAACACATCGCTCGCCAGCCCGGCGCGCGCGTAACAACCTTCCAGAAGATCGTGGCTGAGGACACGGTTCTCGGGAAAGCGATCCTTGAGTGACCGCTCGAACGCATCGATTTCGTAGATCCCCTTGCCAATAAACGAGCCTTCACCGAACAGGTCCTGGTAGACGTCGGAGACGGCGCGCGTATAGGGGTCGATGCCCGGCTCATCCCCGTGCAAGCGAGCATACCGCGAGCGGTTCGTGCTGGGCAGGCTCACGCCCATGCGCGGTTGCAGGATGCCGTAGCCCGCAACAACGCGTTGCCGGTCTTCGTCGTAGCGCGCGCTATTCAGCGGGTGCGCCAGTGCCCCCACGAACTGCCGCGCCGAGTCGCGCGGGAGATGCGTGTCCGTGTCAAGGGTAATGACATACTTTATGTTCGATAAAACTTCGGTGTTACCGACGATCCGCGAGAAGCGATCTTTCGCGCCGCCACACAGCAGCGCATTCAAATCCGCCAGCTTCCCGCGCTTGCGCTCGTAGCCCATCCACATCCGGTCGCGCGGATTCCAGCGGCGCGGGCGATGAAAAAGAAAGAACATGTCGCCGTTTACGCCCCGATATTTTTCATTCAATTCATCGATTCGCGCCTCCGTTAGCCGCAACAGTGCTTCGTCCTCCGGCAGTGTTTCCGCGAGCGCGTCCTGAAAATCGGTCAACAGGCCGAAGCGCAGATTGTCGTCCCGATTTGCCAGAAACCGGACCTCCAGCGCCTCGACCAGATCCTCGATGTTCTGAGCGCTGCTGAGCATCGTCGGAACTACCACCAGCGTGCGCAATTCCGGCGGGATTCCCTGTGAGAAGTCCATGCGCGGCAGCGGATGCGGCGATGCCAGCAATGTCGCCAGCCAGTTCACCAGTGCTACCGCGAGTTGGCTGGTGGACAGCAGCGCGAAAAAAACCAGCAACACGCGCATCCAATCCGGCCAACTGCTGGCCTGCGCCTGCATCAACAAACCTCCGGTAAGAGTCAGCGTGAGAAGCGTAATCGCGCCCAGATACAAGAGCAGCGGGTATCGGCCCGCCGCTCTTGTCAACGCCTCGGAAGCGGAATGGCGCATCACCGCCGTCCGCTCGAGTTCGCGTAATCCCTTGTCGATCAGGTAAAAACCCACATGTGCGGTTCGGTCATCCACGCCGTTGCGGGCCGCGCCTTCGTGCGCAAGCCGGATCGCTTGCTCTGCCACCTCGCCCTCGGACAGGCGGCTCTGCTTCGCGATCTTCTCCACGACATGGCGGTAGCGGTCACGGGTTGCAAAATCCATCATGCCGTAGATGTCACCGGGATCCTCCCGCAGTTTTTGCTCAGCAACGCTCAGCGTCTCGACGAAGTCGCGCCAGTCCATCGCCCCCAGGAACCGGAGGCTGCCGATGCTGTTGCTGATGGAGACCTGGTCGGCGGCCTGTTGCTGGTTTCCTGACTGCACCAACTGCTCGATCGTCAGGTTAGACTCGGACAGCAGTTGCTCGATCCAAGTCAGCGGCAATGCCAAAGCAGGGCTCTGCCCCTGCAGCCGGCGCGTAAATTCCGAAACGAACGGGGTCGTCATCGGTGGGCTCGACCTCGCCATATCCGCAATCACCAGAACCAGACTCTTCGGATCCTTCTCGGCCATCTCTATCATCTGGTCGGCCCAGGAATCGGCCAAGTTCCGGTCGATCCTGCCTGCGGCACTGCGGGCAGCAACGCGCCGGAGATTCTCGATCAAGGCCAGTCGCAGCATGATGGGGATGGCCCACAATTCGCCTAACTTGAGGGCGGTGACCGACTGGTAGGACGCGACGAAACGGCGGAGGTTTTCCGGATCCACCCGTCCATCGCCGTGCGCGATCGTCTCCAGCGCGATGTCATACACCCGCGGAAGTCCCGCCGAATGGCCGTGCGCCAGGCGTGGCAGCTCCCGGCTGTAACCCTTCGGCAGGTGTCTCCTGGCCGTGCGAATCTGTTCTTCAATCAGATAGAAGTTATCGAGCAGCCATTCGCCGGCCGGTGTAATCTGGCAGTTTGCCGTGACCGCCGATGTCAGCAGCTTACAGGCGCCAATCAGGACGCTTTCATTCTCAGCCAACCGCGTCAGGAGCCGGTCCGGGGCGCGTCCCAGACCCAGCTTGTGCAAGCCCGCCAGGGTCTTGCCATGCTGCTCCATCTGGTCGCTGCTGAACAGCTCTGATCGCAGCGGCGGTTCGTCGCCGGCGTGCATTTGTATTCGGCTGTTTCCGCGGAGCCTCACCCGCAAATGGGACAGGTTTTCAAGAATGCTCTTGCTGCTTATCTTCAAGTTTGAAATCCCCTTCTGAGAAGTGTCTATGTCAGTGCCTCTACCCTGTTTTAACTGGTTTAGCAAGTAAATGCGATATGCCCCCTCCTATCGCCATTATTATTAAAATAAAAAATATGCTTGAAAGCCACTGCGCTACTGTTGTCTGAAGAAAGACTACATTCATAGAGCCTATCAGCCAGACCCCAAAGGCAACCTTGAGCATATGCGTAAAACGTTTGCCTTTGTTGAAAGCCCGCTGATGGTAAATCCTGTGCCGCCAAGCAGTATGCTTGAGGCGGCGATTGCATTTACCGGGAGTTTTTGAGCGCCAGCGGCTCCTAAACATAGATACAAAAACAAATGTGCCTATAAATATCAGGCATAGAATAATTATTGCGTCCCGTATAACCATTTTTCAATCTTTCATGTTTTCCTCCTTAACATGTCTATTCTCCACGCTATATTTTTGCTTATTTTAGCATAAGGCTGGACTTTATCAACAGGAAATGTTAAATTTTTGCATGGAGCTTTTTAAAGAAAAGCCGATAAAAGAGCCGCTTGCATACCGCATGTGTCCGAGGACGCTTGATGAGTATGCTGGTCAGGATCATCTGCTTGGCAAAGGCAAGCTCCTTCGCAGGGCGATCGAGGCTGATAGGATTACATCGCTGATTTTATATGGCCCGCCTGGAACAGGGAAGACAGCCCTTGCCAGAATCATTGCAGCAAAAACAGAGGCGCATTTTGAATGGCTGAATGCAGCAACAGCAGGTTTGGAAGAACTGAGAAAGGTTTTAAAATCAGCAAAAGACAAAAAGACAAAAAGAATACGCACCATACTCTTCCTTGATGAGATACACAGATTCAACAAGCTACAGCAGGATGCGCTCCTTCCTGATGTTGAAGAGGGAAATATCATATTGATTGCTGCGACAGTGGAGAATCCGTTCTTTTATGTTAATTCCGCCCTGCTTTCAAGGAGCCAGGTCTTTGAGCTAAAGCATTTAGCAGAAGAAAATATTTTACAGATATTGCATAACGCCCTTTCAGATAAGGAGCGGGGTCTTGGCAATCTAAATTTGGATGTTGATGAAGATGCCTTAAGGCATCTATCAAAGATATCTGATGGCGATGCAAGGAGAGGATTGTCTGCTTTAGAGGTTGCAGCGCTTACAACCCCTGCGAATGAAAATGACGTTATAAAGATAGACCTAAAGGCTGCAGAAGAATCTATTCAGAAAAAGGTTGTGCTCTATGACAAAAAAGGAGACCAGCATTATGATACAATCTCTGCATTTATAAAAAGTATGAGAGGCTCTGACCCTGATGCAGCAGTCTATTATCTTGCAAAGATGCTCTATGCAGGCGAAGACCCGAGGTTTATTGCAAGGCGAATTGTAATCTGTGCATCAGAGGATGTTGGAGAGGCTGACCCAATGGCGCTTGTTATTGCAACATCTGCATTAAGGGCAGTTGAATTTATTGGTATGCCAGAGGCAAGGATACCACTATCACAGGCGGCTATCTATATTGCAAAGGCAAAAAAGAGCAATGCCTGTTATTTAGCAATAGAGGCTGCAATGGCAGATATTGAAAAGGAGCAGGCAATGGAGGTGCCTGATCATTTAAAAGATGCTCATTACCCTGCTGCCAAAAAACTCGGACACGGTAAAGGCTATAAATATCCCCATGACTACGGCGGTTATGTGGAGCAGGAGTACCTGCCGAAAAAGAAAAAATATTATAAGCCCTCCCCTTGATTCATGCACCTTATTTTTTTATTTTTTTTCTTGCCTCATGTGCCGCTTTTTTATTATAATGAAGAATAAAGAAAGGAGGGCAGCAGATGCCTATTTATGAGTATAAGTGCAGGAAGTGCGAATATACATTTGAGATCATACAAAGATCAACTGAGGAAAAGAAGGGCCTGATATGTCCGAAGTGCGGTGAAAAGGAGACTGAAAAGGTATTGTCTTCCTTCAGTTCAGCTGGCGGCTCTTTTTGTGCGCCAAATAGTTTTTCCTGAGGCTAATCTATGATTCGGCAGTTTGCCGAAAAGAGCTTAAGCCCCGCTGTGAAAAGACAGCGGGGTTTTTTATTTTATGCCTTGACACTATTTATACAATCTGATACTAATACAAAACTATGTCAAATCTTTCTATCACACCATGCCTTACAACAGGCATCGGCAGCCTGCCTTTAAAAGAGCCTGCAGATGCATGTAAGATTATATTTGACTCTGTGGATATCCCTTTCTGGCCTCAGCTTCCAGGAAGGAGCTTTAAAGAATTTATGATGCCTCAGTATGCTGAGGGAATACCGTTTCTCAAAATAGACGAGGAAAAAGAAAGGATATGGTTTGAGGTTGGCGATGATAAGGCAGACAGGATTTACGCTTTTTACGAAAAATATCTGAAAGAAAATCCCTATGACTTTGCCCTTTCAAAGGAGTATGCGCCGGGGTTTTATTTTTTTATGGATGAGCTTGAGAGGCAGAAAAAAAGATTTGAATATCTTAAGGGCCATGTAACAGGGCCGCTCACCTTCAGCCTCGGCATTCCTGACCAGAAGAAAAGGCCGATATATTATGATGCAGATATACTGGACGTTATTGTAAAGGCCATTTCACAGAAGGCAGTATGGCAGATAAAGGAATTACAAAAGCATGCTGACAAGGTGATTATCTTTATTGATGAGCCTATACTCTCTGCCTTTGGCTCATCTACATATCTCGGCTTGACAAGGGAGGATGTAATAAGGCTTTTAAATGAGGTGATTGACGCTGTTCACAATGCAGGCGCAGCCTCTGGCATACACTGCTGCGGGAATACAGACTGGTCTATAATCGCTTCAACAAAAATTGATATTATAAATTTTGACGCCTACCTTTTTACAAGATCTATTGCCATTTATCCTAATGAGATAAATGATTTTTTAAAAAGGGGCGGTTTCCTTGCATGGGGCATTGTGCCAACAAGCGAGGCTATCAGAAAGGAATCAGCGGATTCCCTTTATAATAAGATGACAAATGATATGAACCAGCTTTTTAACGCTAATACCTTTAAGGATATCCTCTTAAGGCAATGCCTGATTACTCCGAGCTGCGGCACAGGCTCTATGCAGGAGACAGATGCAAGGGCTGTGTTTAAGATGCTAAAAGAGATGGGTAAAAGATTTAAGGAGGCTTAAGAATGAAGGTTTACTTAAACGGAAAGATTGTACCAAAAGAAAAAGCGCTTGTGTCTGTTCTTGACCACGGCTTTTTATATGGAGACGGAATATACGAGACATTAATAGTGTATAACGGGAAGATATTCAAGATAGATGAGCATATTAAAAGATTCTTTCAATCAGCAAGGATGACAGGATTTAAGATGCCAATGACAAAATCTCAGATTGAGGCAGCCTTTTATAAAACACTTAAGGCAAATAATCTCAAGGAGGCATATATACGGATCCAGATTACAAGGGGATACGGCGATATAGGGTTGGACCCTGCGTTATGTCCCAAGTCTACGGTTGTTATTATACCAAAGGAGTTTCACGGCCATCCAGAAGAGTATTATCAAAGGGGTGTGCATGTTGCAATTGTGAATGTCAGAAGGAATCACCCAATGGCATTGAACCCAAAGATAAAGGCAACAAATTTTTTAAATAATATACTTGCAAAAATTGAGTCATTAAAGAAAAAGGCTTACGAGGCGATAATGCTTACCATTGACGGATATGTTGCAGAAGGGACAATCTGCAATATATTTATTGTAAAGAACAGAACCCTAATTACACCGCCAACGAATATTGGGATTCTTGAGGGTGTAACAAGAGGGCTTATAATAAGGCTTGCAAAAGAAAAAGGCATTAAGGTTTTAGAAAAGGCATTTAAAAAAGACACGCTGTATAAGGCAGATGAATGCTTCCTGAGCAGCACTACCATGGAGATTATGCCTGTAACAAGGGTTGACAATAAAAAAGTCGGAAAGGGTTTGCCAGGAGAGATGACAAAAAAACTGTTATCAGATTTCAGAGGAAAGTATGTAAACCAATTTTATAAATAGGCAGGGGCGGCCCGATGGGTCGCCCAAAGAGGGCGAGGCAGCGCGCGGCCTCGCCCCTACTTAGATTTCTTCTCCCCCAGCGCCTCTGCAACTGCCTTCTTCAGCTTATCTACTGTAAAGGGCTTAGGAAGATAGCCAATACCTTTTTTAACAATATCTTCTCCCACACTGTCGCCCGTTGCCATTATAACCCTCTTTGCAAGCTCAGGGTCAGCCTTTTTTACCTTGCTAAGAAGCTCTATTCCGCTCATGTCCGGCATCTTAACATCGCTTATAAGCAAATCGTAGTGCCCCTCTTTAATCAGTTTGAGCGCTGTTTTACCGTTCGCTGCAGTATCTACATTATGGCCGTCTTTAGCCAATATCTCTTTTATTAGCTCCAGAATCACTGGTTCATCATCCACAACAATGATATTACTTTTCTTTGTTATCTTTTTTTCCCTTTTTCCCTTGTCCTTTGCTGCTATATTTTCTGAGACTGCGACCTTGGCCTGAACAACAGGGAGTTCAATGGTAAATGTAGCGCCCTCTCCTAATTTGCTTGCAACGGATATCCTTCCTCCGTGCTCTTTTATAATGCCGTAGGATATAGAAAGGCCCAGACCTGTTCCCCTGCCTACGCCCTTTGTTGTAAAGAACGGGTCAAACAGCCTGTTTAGGTTCTCGGGCGCAATGCCTGGTCCTGTGTCAGAGAACCTTATTACAATAACGCCGTCTTTTTTATAATACGTGCTAATGTTCAGCATCCCCTTGCCTTCATGCTCTATCATTGCATACTGGGCATTATTTATAATGTTTAAAAAGACCTGCTGTATCTGAAATGAGTCAGCCATTGTCATTGGAAGATTCAAGTCAAGGCTTGTTACAACCTTTATATTATTTACATTAAGGTCATACTCCCGCAGCTCCAGCGCCATGTGTATTATATAGTTAATATTTATATATTCTCTTTCAGGCGCATGCCTCCTTGCAAAGGTCAGAAGGTTCTGGACAATCTTTTTGCATCTCAATGCCTCTTTATTTATCTTTGATATGCTGTTCTTAATATCTGACAGTGGTTCTTTTTCCAATATCAATTCTGAAAAACCTATGATGCCTGTGAGCGGATTGTTTAGTTCATGGGCAACGCCAGAGAGCATCTCGCCGAGGGAAGTAAGTTTTTCTGCCTGAATCAATTGCTGTTCAATCATCCTCTGCTCAGTCACATCCTTTATATGCTCAACCACGCCTGTTAATATACCGCTGCTGTTTTTAACAGGAAAGGCGAATTTCTGTATTATCTTTTCGCTTGTCCCCCTTTCCTCTCTAAAGTTGGTTGTCTTGGTGTTGTAAGTATCCCTTACAGCGCATATCTCGCACGGCATATCCCTCTTTTGCAGGAGCTGATAGCATTTTTTCGTTGAGATGTCTTTTTTGTCAAAAGGAAATTTGCTAAAGAAGGCTGTATTTGCCTTTATGATATTATAGTCCAGATCAAAAAATATAATGTTATCCTGAATCCCGTCAAAGATGGATTGAAGCTCATTCTTTGTCCTGCTCGCTGTTTCCTCTTCTGTTTTTAAAAGTTTGTTTACGTCAAGGAGTTCCTTTGTCTTTTTGTCAAGGTCTTCATTCAGTATCCGCAGCTCCTCATTTGCAGATTCCAGCTCCTCGCTCTGTGTCTGCGCCTCTTCGTAAGCAACCTCAAGCTGCTCTTTAGATGACTGAAGCGCCCTGTTTGTTTGCAAAAGCGCCCTGTTCTTTTCTTCAATGCTTTTGAGAAGCAGGCCGGTCTCTTCTATCTGAATCTTTAATGCCTTAACCATATCATTAAAGGTAAGGGTCAGCCTTGCCAACTCATCTTCTGTTTTGCCTTTATCAGCAACTGGTATGCACACATCCAAATTGCCCTTTTCTATTTCCTTAATGCCTGATGTCAAAAGCTTAAGCGGTTTTGTAATCCTTTGTGTAATAATAAAGACAATAACCAGCGCAGCAGCGCTTCCGAAAATGGCTGCTATGCTGATTGATCTTAGGTTTTCACGCCTGATTTCTGTAAATGCCTTTTCAGAAAGGCCGACAAAGATAGAGCCAATCACCTCGCCCTTGTTGTTTTTAATGGGATGGAAGGCAGTAAAATATTCTTTCTCAAGCAGATACGTCTTTCCAGTATATTCTCTCCACATATTAATGCTATCCATGACTTTCTGCGGAAGGAGTGTTCCAACTGCGCGAATACCTTCCCCTTCTTTAATATTTGTTGATATCCTCATGCCGTCATGGGCAATTGTTGACATGAGGCCAGGGAATCTTTCCTCCAGTGCATCAGAAAAATAGCTGTCATTGTTTAACAGGTCGCCCGCAACAATTGCGCCGATAACATGATCTGATTTATCTATAATCGGCACAGCGACAACAACCATCATACCCGATTCTTCATCCATATTCTTACGATTATATTCATCCTTCTCCACGCCCTTTACTGCCTTTATATGCGCCTGTTCAGCAAGCCTTTTGTCTTCTTTAAGCAGGAATTCTTTGGAGACTATCTCTGTGGATACAACAGGCATTCGTGTTCCAACAGCCTTTTCTATAAGCCCGTTGATGTCATACATGTCTCCGGCATTATTGTTGTTTATCCTTGCAATAACCCTGCTCTCTGCATCAACAACTGTCCATATATCAAGATACGGTCTGTATTTTTTCCAGAGCATGCCTTGATTCCTCAGATATTCTTTATCCCTTTTTTTAACGGCTTCTGCAAGGCCATAGGTGTTTGCAGCCTGGAGCAGACCCATCTTCATCTGTTCTGGCCGCTCGTAATACTGAAGCCACGCTGCCCTGAGATGGATATTGATTGCCTCGTGAACGGATTTTTCCACTCTTTTATTTGTAAGGCTGTTTGAAAGGGCGGCAAGAAACGCCATAGGCAGCAGAATGATAAAAAGGGATGCAATAATAAATTTTGTTGACGTCTTCATTTATTATCCTTTCTTTTGATAAACCCTGGCTTCACGGTCTACCTCTTTAAAGGCGTCCCTGAACTCGCTGATAATGACCTCTGATTTCCCCAAAATTAGATAACCATTTGGCTTTAAGGCATAATAGAAATCCATTAGCGCCTTCTCCTGCAGTCCTCTGTCAAAATATATAAGGACATTTCTGCAAAGCAGAAGATCAAGACGGGATATAGGCGTATGTCTTACAAGGCTGTGGATGCCGTATTTCACTAATTGCCTGACAGAATATTTTATCCTGTATTTGTCGCCCATTGAAAAGAAATGCCTGTTTTTGTATTCCTCTTTCATCTCCTTAAATGCAGATGAGTCGTATATGCCTATCCTTGCGCTCTTTAATGCTGCCTCGCTTATATCTGTCCCGAATATCTTTATGTTAAATTTTAAAATATCATCCTTCAACACATCAGACAGCAGCATGCCGATAGAATACGGCTCCTCTCCTGTTGCGCACCCTGCACACCATATCCTTATTTCATTATTGTTAATTATATCAGGTATAATCTTATTCCTTATTATATAAAATGGGTAAATATCCCTGAAAAAACTGGTAACCTTTATTGTAAGGTCATCAAATAGCCTCTGATACTCAGAAGGTAATGAATCAAGGAGCTCCATATATTTTTCATGGGTTTCAACATTATTTAAATGCATCCGCCTCTTGACGCGTCTTCTGACGCTGGTTTTTTTATAGCCCCTGAAGTCATAGCCCCTGTCAAAGAAGATTTTATCCAGAAGAAGTTCTAACATACTGTCATCCATATCCTTCTGCAAATCTATGGAGTTTATAGGCGTCAATACCGGCATATTACTTTTTCACCTTTTCCATCTTTACCTTTGCGATTCTTCTGTCTTCCATATCAACTATGGTAAATTTATAGTCGCCGTACTGTATTATCTCTCCGCCCTTTGGTATCCTCTGAAGCTGAGAGAGCATAAATCCTGCAAGGGTCTCAAAGTCAGCGGATTCAGGCAGCGCCAGCGCATGCTGGTCCCGCAAGTCCCTTATAGTCAGGGAGGCGTCAATTACCAGAGAGCCGTCATTGAGCCTTTCAACCGGCCTCTCCTGCATATCGTATTCATCCTCAATCTCTCCCACAATCTCTTCAACTAAGTCCTCTGTTGTTACAAGTCCCTCGACAACGCCATATTCATCCAGCACAACTGCCATCTGCATCCTTCTTTTCTGGAGCTCCTTTAAAAGCTGGCTCACCTTTTTTGTCTCAGGAACAAAGTAAATAGGCCTTAAAAGCTCGCTTACCTTTATCTCCTTTCCGTCTTTGAGCACCTCAAGGAGGTCCTTGACATTTAATATTCCAACAATATCATCAATGGTCTTTCTATAGACTGGATACCGGGAGAATCTGTTTTCAGAGATTATGTTAAATATCTCCTTTGCAGACATAGTAATCTGTATAGAAGCTATCCTTGGTTTGGGAACCATTACCTCCTTTACAGAGGTATCTGTAAACTCAAAGACACTGCGTATCAGATCCTGCTCTGTCTGGTCAAAGATGCCCCTCTCCCTTCCCTCACGGATTATAAGCATAATCTCCTCCTCTGACACAAAGGGTTCAGCAGAGATGCCCTTTTTGCCAAAAGGAAGCAGAAAAATATTTGTTGATGATGTGAGAAATCTTATAAGATAGGCTGAAGTCCTGGAAAGGAGATCTATTGGCCCTGCTGTCCAGAAGGCGATTTTCTCTGAATATCTTAAGCCGAGCGATTTTGGCAAGAGCTCCCCTAATATGAGCGTAAGGTAGGATATTATTACAACAACTAAACCAATGGCAATCAGCTCGCTGGCATTTGCAATAAATGGATAGGGAATCTGTTGGAGTATTGGTTTTAATATCTCAATGGCAGTAACGCCGCCCACAGCGCCAGCAAGGGCGCCGACCACTGTGATGCCAACCTGAATGGTGGCAAGAAACCTTTCTGGTTCGCTTTGAAGCTTGTGCACCTTGATCGCGCTTTTGTTTCCTTCTTCAACAAGCTGCTTTATTCGGCTTCTTCTCGCGCTGATTATTGCTATCTCTGCGCCTGAAAAAAAACCGTTTAACAATATAAGAAAAAGAATTAAGAGCGCCTCAAACCAAAAACCAGTCATAAATATCCTTAAATGCTACTGGGTTATAAAAATATTAATATTTAACATAGCACAAAACCAGCTCCTTTAGCAAGGGTGTTTCAATATCTCCTTTGCAGCAGATGCATCGTCCTTCATGTGAGTAATCAGCTCCTCTGCATTTTTAAAGGCCCGCTCATTGCGGATTCTTTTTATAAATTCAATCTCCAGCCTTTCATTATACAGGCTTCCATTAAAATCAAAAAGGTAAGCCTCTACACCAAATCTTTCATTTTTGAATGTCGGCTTGTTGCCGATATTTGCCACGCCATCATAGGCCTTATCTCCCTTTTTCACCTTTACAGCATAAACACCGTCTTTAGGTATCAGCTCAGAGGGAAGCTCAATATTCGCTGTAGGGAAACCGAGCTTGCGGCCTCTCCCTGCGCCTTCAACAACAATTCCAGTTAAAGCATAATTCCTGCCAAGAAACCTTGCAGCACTATCCACATCGCCGTCCAGTATCATTCGTCTGATGCGGGAGCTGCTGACAACGGCATCATCAATTACAACAGGCTCAATAACCCCAACATAAAAACCATATCTTTTTCCAAGCTCCTTTAAATGGCTGATTGTCCCTTCCCTGGCTTTGCCAAAGGCATAGTCATGGCCAACATATACCTCAAACACACCGATCTTTTTATGCAGAATATCTTTTACAAAATCATCTGGGTTCTGCTCAGCAAACTCCTTTGTAAAATTAGCGCATATTACTGCATCCACGCCTGCATCCTCAAGCAGTCTTGTCTTTTCCTCGCAGGAGGTAATAAGCCTTATATCCTTGTCTGGCGCAACCACCTTTAACGGATGCGGCTCAAAGGTAAAGACAATGCTGCGGCCGCCTGCCTCTTTAGCGCGTGATACAATCTTTTTTAATATTGCCTGATGACCCAGATGAACTCCGTCAAAGTTTCCAATGGTCAATATCGGCCTTTTCATCTCATCCTTAAGGTCTTTTATCT
>Ga0209824_10001315_pt1 | contig 14171 bp, 11 predicted proteins | sample VDWuncwatermetaG_FD_184124 | JGI IMG/M metagenome (GOLD analysis project Ga0209824, IMG submission 184124) | Wastewater microbial communities from Netherlands to study Microbial Dark Matter (Phase II) - VDW unchlorinated drinking water (SPAdes)... ... | reverse complement strand
CAAACCCCTCACAGAAGATTTGGGCGTTTCGCGGGGAATGTTTTCTCTGCTGCGCACGGGAGAAATCCTCATTGGTGGGGCTATGGCCCCCATTATCGGACCTCTCGTGGACCGCTATAGCGGCCGGTGGCTTATGGCAGTCGGTGCCCTGGCGGCGGGAGCGGGCTTTCTTCTGTTGAGTCAAGTCGGGGAGTTCTGGCAGTTCCTCTTGCTGCGCTGGGGCTTAGTCAGCATCGGGGGCGCTTTCATGTGCTCTATGGTCGTTACTGTGACGATCTCCCGGTGGTTCGTGCGAAAACGGGGGCGTGCCATTGCGATCGCCAGCCTGGGGCAGGGTATTGCCAAAGTGGGCATACCTCTGCTTGCGGCCTCGCTCTTTGTCTGGCTGGGCTGGCGCCAGACCTGGGCCATTTTTGGCATCCTCACGCTGGCGTTGGTTGTGGGGCCGGCTGTTCTTTTTATGCGGCGTAGCCCTGAAGAGATGGGCCTTCAGCCTGATGGAGCATCTATGTCTTACTCCAACGGGGTTGCGGGCAAGGAGGCCAAACTCTTTGCCTCAGGCCGCCCTGCCATAGCAGCCGACAGGGTCTGGAGCCGTGCCGAGGTCCTGCGTACCCAGCCATTCTGGCTCATCACCATCACCTTTGGTGTTGCCAACGTTGGGGTAGTGGGCTTGAACCTCCATGTCTTTGCCTACGTGAGCGATATCGGTTATCCCGCGATGGTGGCCGCTACCGTCATGAGCATTATTGCATTCACGCAGCTCAGCTCAACGCTATTCTGGGGCTTTCTCAGCGAACGGATCGACATCCGTAAGACCACCATGCTTATGTTTTTAATACAGACCTTGGGGCTATCTCTTGCCATCGCCACCACAGAGCTGACGGTTGTCTATGCGGGCTTTTTTCTCTACGGCATTGGACTGGGAGGAAGCCAGGTGCTGCAAGAGATCATCTGGGCCAACTACTTTGGCCAGTTATCCCTTGGAAAAGTTCGCGGTTTAGGCATGGTCATCACGAACTTCTTCGCCGCCGGAGGACCGCCCTTTTTCGGCTTCCTTTTTGATTTAACGAAGAGCTACTTTATTTCCTTCTTTCTCTTCACTATCGCTCTCATCGTTTCCGCCATCCTGATCCTGCTGGTGCGTCCGCCGCAGAAGTGAGGCGCGATAGTCTTGTGGCCCGTTTGCCCCTCTGCTAAAGACAGGGTTCCTTTTTATGCGCCGCATTTCCAACTCCTGGATCATAGCTGCATTGGGTTTTTTGATTCTAGGGTTTTCCCGGGGCATCAACTCCTCCTTCGGGGTCTTCTACGTCGCGCTTCTGGAAACATTCGGTTGGAGCCGAGGAGCGACTGCCGGCGTTTTTTCCGTGACCCTGATCGTGGATGCGATCATCTCCCCTGTAGTGGGTCATCTCTTGGATCGCTATGGCCCAAAAAAAATAGTTGGGACCGGCTGTTTCCTCCTGGCCTCAGGGCTCTGGCTCAGCAGCCAGATCAGCAGTCTGTGGCAATTCTATCTCTTCTTTGGTTTGGTCTCGGCACTGGGCTTCAGCTTCATGGGTATGATTCCCCATGTGGTCCTGGTTTCTGAATGGTTTTCCTCGAATAGGGCATCCGCGATAGGGACCATATATGCCGGGACCGGTGTCGGCATCCTGCTTTTGGCCCCGCTCACCGAGTGGTTGATCTCGAAGTGGGGGTGGGAGAGAGCGCTTCAAAGTCTAGCGGTGCTGGTCGCGGTTATGCTGACGCCTTTGGTTTTGGGCTTCTACCGCCGGGGACCTTACCAGGGAAAACCGATCGGTGCGGCCGGGCGGCAAAGCCAGAATCAATGGACCGCGCGGCTCGCCTTGCAGAGCCTCCAGTTCTGGCTGCTTTTTCTCGCCCGGATTTTTGCCGCCGGCGGAACCACGGTGATCGTCACGCACCAGGTAGCGCATGTGGTAGACATCGGCTACAGCCGCATCTTTGCCGCCACCATCTTCGGACTCGTGGGGATCACGAGCACCTGTGGCCGGGTGGTGTTTGGTTATATCGCTGATCTTTTTTCCAAACAGGCGGCCTACACGCTCAATATCGTGACGACGCTTATCGGAGTGGCGGCCTTGATGGCGGCCCGAGATCCCTTCCACACTTGGCTCCTTTATATCTATCTGCTTTTTTTCGGCATCGGCTTCGGCTCCCGCGCGGTGATCTTTTCCGCCATCTCGGCGGATCTCTTTTCCGGAAAGGGGTTCGGCGCCATCTTCGGCTATTCGGTGATCAGCGTCGGACTCGGAGGGGCTTTGGGTTCATGGCTGGGAGGCGTTTTCTTTGACGTGACTGGAAGCTATCTTGTCTCCTTTGCGCTTTCTACCGTCGTTTTGATTCTCTCGGATCTCTGTATTTGGCTCGTTTCTATGCGCTGGGTGACCGCCTACGACGAGAGACTACGGATGCGCGATAAGCCATAGAAGCGTTCCACCCTTGGCGGGGAGTCGCTTCCAGTAAAGCGCCAATTACACAGGCAATTTTTCCCAGAGAATTTCAGAGAGCCATCCGGCCAGAAAAGGAAACAGAATACTTGCAAGGAGACGGATCAGAACGATTCGTGGTCCTAAAAAGGGCAGCTCCCACATGATGATCCGCTGGAGGCCGAATAGCGACCAAGCGGTCAAATAGGAAACCAAAGGTCCGATTCCGACGCCCATCTTGTAGAACGAGGCGATGATAGGGAAATGGGTCATGGGGCCGCCCGGAGTGACGGTTCCAATGGCGATGCCGATGAAGATTCCCCTCATCCCAGATCCTTTCCCCATCCAGTGGGCGATGACCTCCTCCGGGACAAGCACCTGAATAAGACCGGCAAAAACGAAAGCCGCAATCATCCGCGGGGTGATCTCGAGGACTAGGGCTATACTGGCCTGCAGCCCCTTGCCTGCGGATTCCGGGGCCTTTAGGTAAACGATTGCTAGAAAGATGAAGGTGCCTATAACCGTCACGATGGTGGAGGTATCCATAGATCTCCTTAAGATGATTTGGAATTTTCCCTTTAGAAACATAGATAGCTTTCTGCTTTTCCGAATCAGCCCGCTGGTCGAACACGGCAGAGATAAGAACGGTGCGGTAGCGAGCCGCTTACCGGATCGCGGAGGTCCGAGCCGATAAGGATACTGGGGTTTGCGCCCTGATCCGAGTAAGGACTATAGCCGGGAAGCTTGAGATCGCGGCATCCTTGCCACCAGCCGTGCTGGCAGCAGACAACGCCAGGGATAATACGCTCCGTCACGTGTGCCCGAACCCTTATGGAACCTTTTGGACTCTCTACGATGATCCACTCCTCGTTTTTAATCCCGTAGCGCGCGGCGGTTTCGGGATGGAGTTCAGCTGCCGGTTCGGGAGACGACTTGCGCAGCGAGGGCAGCGCCCGCTGCTGGCTGTGGATGAAAGTGGTGAACTTCGCGTTGGTGAGCACCAGCGGGTATTCGGCGGATAGTTCCGGCCTGCTGAGCGGGCTCATCGCCGGCTCTTCATAATCAGGAAGAGGCGGGTAGCCGTGAGCGACGAAGGTATGCGAGTAGAGTTCGACTTTTTTGCAGGATGTGGCGAAACCCCGTGGGAAGTCTTTCTCATCGGTTTCGGAATATTTTTGATAGCGGGGTTTTACCGGGACAGTTATTCCACCCGGCGACTGTTTCAGTTGCTCGAGTGTAAGGCCTGTGGGGGAGAGCTCATAGGCGTAGCCGGCCTCGATGTCCCCATGCCAGAAGCGATCGCCGAGGCCGAGACGCTTGGACAACTCAAAAATGACCCAGGTATCAGAGCGCCGCTCCGCGAGCGGCGCGACTACGGCCGGCCGGTACTGCAGGTGCGCCTTTCCTTGAGGGCGGTGCTCAAAGGCGGTGGTCAAGTTGGCCATCTCGAGAAAGCTGGTGGCAGGCAGGACATAGTCGCACAGCTCCGCCGTCGGCGTCATAAAGAGTTCCGCGGCAACGGCAAACTCCAAGGCGCGAAAGGCTTCCCGCGCTCTTCTGGAATCTCCAGTGGACATCACCGTGTTGGAGCCAAAGTTTAAGAGCGCCTTCACCGGGTAGGGACGTCCTTCGAGGACAGCGGTGAACAGGTCATAGGCGGCGCAGTTCCCGGGTTTAGCCGGCGGTCCCAGGGGCTTCTCAGCCCGGCCGATTCTTTGTGCGGCTATCTCTTTGGCCAGAAAATCCTTTCCGCTAACGTCATTCACCGGCGCCTTCGGGAAGACGACGTTACCGCCAGGCCGGTCGATATCACCCAGTAGGGCATAAAGCGCGGCGATGGCCCGGCTTGTCTGGGTGGCAATGGTATGTTGTCCGACGCCGTTCCACATGTACATGCTGACCGGCCGGTTGTGGGCTAGAAGATGGGCTGCCTTCCAGACCTTGCTTGCGGCTACCCAGGTAATAGCTTCCGAGCGCTCGGGGGCGTAGCGCGCGGCAAGCTCTGCCAGGGATTGAAAGGCTGTCTGGCAGGGAATCTCGCCTTCTTGGCTTTGCAGCGCTTTCTTGACAAAGAGAGCCGGTCGAACATTTTCTCTATCAAACGCGCCTGAGGCAGGATCATAGATGGCGGGTCGCTCGCTTCTCTCATCCCACACCACATAGCGGTTCGTGCTTCCCGAAGGCGTGAGATCTCTTTCCGTGAGCGCCGCCCCTGTTTTCTGATGCAAGAGGAACGGCCCATTGGTCCACTCTCGGACGAAAGCCGCATCGTACCAGCCCTCCTCGATCAGCGAGTGGATAAGGGCCAGCGCCAGCGCGCCGTCCGCTCCGGGGCGGATCTGGAGAAGAATATCCGCTTGGCCCGGAATACCGACTCGGCGCGGGTCGACAGCGACGACCTTCATGCCGCGCGTCTTAGCGGCAACGATGTCGTGAGCCAGAATCAGCGAAGTAAAGCTGGGATTATGGCCCCAGAGGAGAAAGGCGTTGCTTCGAGCGAGATCAGGCGTCGGCAGATTCACGCCGAAGGTGTAGCTGAAACCGGTGTCTTTGTGCCAGTTGCAGACGTGGGTGGTGGAAACCCAATTCGGGCTCCCGAAGGCGCTCAGAAACCTGCCCAGCCAACGCTCGGCGTCGTCGACAGAGGTCCCGCTGCGGGTGCCCTTGGCCAGGGCGACGGCGCGGGCACCGTAGCGCTCGCGGATAGCGAGCAGGCGCTCCGCAATGTCATCGAGGGCTTGATCCCAGCTTATCCCCTGCCACCCAGGATCAGGATCGCTTTTCGGTCTTGTCCGCTTGAGCGGGTAGTTAAGCCGGTCAGGATGGTAAAGCAGCTCAGGGGCAGCCTTGCCCTTGAGGCACATCACGCCGCCATTGGGATGGTCGGTATCCGGATCGAGTCTGACTACCCGCCCGTTCTCGACGGTGGTTATAGTAGCGCAGTGCGCTGTGCAAAGGGCACAGTAACCACGGACAGTATACGCATCCTTCTGGGCTGAAACAGTGCCGGCCATGAAGATTTTTAAACGATACTCCAAAACCGGAGGCCTTTCTAGATCAATCCTTGCTGGCCTTGAGCCTCTGTGGAGAAGTTGTTAAGTTGAGTTTGAGTCTTACTTATGGATGCTCGATTGCGAGAGGGTATTCGTCTGTTCAATGCCGGCCGTTTCTTCGAATCGCACGAGTCTTTAGAGGATTTTTATTCGCGGGCTGAGGAAGCACACAAACCCTTTCTTGAAGGACTGATCCAGCTAGCCGCGGCGTGCAGGCTGTGCCGCGATTTCGGCGAGGTCGAGGGACCGGTGCGCATGGTCCATCAGGCTATGATTCGGTTAGAGAACTACCAGCCGAGTTATTTGGGAATTAGAGTCAAGCATTTAATCCAGGCGATGGAGGAGTGGACCAGACAGGTCGAAGCAGATAACGTAACGATAAGGGAACAGATCCCCAAGATCCGCCTCCGTCGTTTCCTCTTTTTCTAATGGCCCCTTCGAGCTTACAGGAAAAGATTACAGCTTTTCTCCCAGGAAGTTGGCAGGGGGAAAAGAGTATTTATGGCCTTCAAGGTGGGGCGAGGGCTTATTTTCTCTCTCTTGTGGCCGAGAGAATCCGTCAACCCCTGCTCGTTATTTCACCGACGCCGCGCGAGGCCGAGAACCTCTTCTTCGACCTGGCGTTTTTTCTCGGGGAAGAAAAGGCCCTCTCTCCGCTCCAAAAGCGTCTTCATCTTTTCCCCTCCTGGGAAATCCTTCCATTTGAGCAGCTTTCTCCTCATCCCGATAATGTGGCAGCCCGACTGGAGGGACTTTACCATCTTGTCGAAGGGCAGGCCCCGATCCTGATATCCACGCCGGCGGCCTTGATGCAGAGAGTGCTCCCGAAAGAGGCCTTCCGGCAATCCTATCGCTATCTCGTGGCCGGCGCGGAGATCGGGCGCGAGGATTTCCTGGCGCATCTGGTGGGCTGGGGCTTTCAGAATGTCCCCCTGGTCGAGGAGCGGGGCGACTTCAGCGTGCGGGGAGGGATCGTAGATATTTTCCCTCCCGCCTATGCGCGGCCGATGCGCCTGGAATTTTTTTCTGACAAGCTGGAATCGATTAAGGACTTCGATCCCTCCACGCAGCGCTCCCAAGGCGCCCACCAGGAACTCCTGCTCTTGCCCATGAAAGAGTTTTCTCTGAAACGGGAAAAGATGGAGCCGGTGGGGAAAGCGATTGAAAGCAGGGCCGGGGAGTTGGAGATGGGGCGGAAGGAGAAAAACGCGCTGCTCGAGGCGATCAGCTCAGGCGTCCCCTTTCCAGGGATGGAATTCCTCGTTCCCTATTTTTACCCCAAGCTTTCGCCGCTCTTTTCCTACTTGCCCCGTGGGGCCCTGATCTGGCTGGATCAAGCCGCCCAGGTAGAAACGGAGGTCGAGAAGTTGGAGCGGCTGACCTGGGAAAGAGGGGCCAAGGCACAAGAGGAGGGGCGCTTCACGCCTGTGGTGGAGAGTCTCTATCTCAGCGAGAAAGAATGGCGCGAGGAGCTTGCCGCTTTTTGCCGGCTCTCTAGCGAGTCGCTCGATATCCTTCCACCCAGGGAAAAATCCCCTGGCTTCTCCCTTGCCCTAAAATCATACCTAAACGCGGATCTACACCGGGAGATATCCTCTCTGCAGGGCAGAGAGCCTTCCCTGGCCCCGCTGGCGGAGCGTCTCAAGGCATGGGAAGCAGAGAGGGTTTTTTTCGTGAGCCCCACGCAGGGCGACGCAGCCCGGCTGAGAGAGCTGTTGGCCCATTATGAGCTCCATCTCCCTTTGGTCGATACTTCCTTTCCTCTTCTCCTCTCCCGTGAGGAGCTCTCCCGTTGCATTCTCGTAGGAGGGTTGACCCAGGGTTTTCGCTTGCCCGAAGAACGGTTGACGCTGATCACCACGAATGAGATCTTCGGCACCCAGAGAAGCCACCGCGCCGGCGCCAAGAAGAGCCACCCCAGCCACTTCATCACCAGCCTGAGCGAGCTCAAGCAGGACGATTACGTAGTCCATCTGGACCATGGGATCGGTATCTACCGTGGCCTTAAATTTCTCAAGGTTGCGGGGAGCGAGGGAGAATTCCTCCACCTGGAGTATGAGGGAGGAGATCGTCTCTACTTACCGGTGGACCGGATCAACCTGGTGCAAAAATACATCGGCGGGGATGGGGCGCAGCCGACATTGGACCGGCTCGGCGGGAGCTCCTGGGAGAGGGTGAAGGCAAAGACCAGCAAGTCGATTCTGGCCATGGCCCAGGAGCTCGTCGAGGTCTATGCGGCGCGCGAGGTGCATGAGGGGCATGCCTTTGCCCCTCCGGACCAGCTCTATCGGGAGTTTGAGGCGGCCTTTGAATTTGAGGAGACGCCGGATCAGGAGCGGGCCATCGAAGATACTTTGGGAGACATGCAGAAAAAGAAACCGATGGACCGCCTGATCTGCGGCGATGTCGGTTATGGAAAGACCGAGGTGGCGCTCCGAGCTGCCTTCCCCGCCGTGATGGATGGGAAGCAGGTGGCCGTCTTAGCCCCAACGACTATTCTGGCTCAACAGCATCTGCAGACCTTCCGCCACCGTTTCCGCAGCTATCCTGTCAGGGTCGAGATGGTCAGCCGTTTTCTAACCTCCAGGGAGAGCCAGCAGGTGCTCCAGGAATTGGCCAAGGGGGTTGTCGATATCGTTATCGGTACCCACCGGTTGCTCCAGAAGGATGTCCAGTTTAAAGATCTGGGGCTCGTCGTCATCGACGAAGAGCACCGCTTCGGTGTGGTCCATAAAGAAAAACTCAAGAAACTCCGTTCCACCGTCGATGTCATGAGCCTCACGGCCACACCCATCCCGCGCACCCTCCATATGTCGTTGATCGGTATTCGCGACATGAGCATCATCGAGACACCTCCTTTGGATCGGTTGGCGATCCACACGTACGTCACCAGGCACGACGAGGGAGTTATCCGGGATGCGGCGCTGCGCGAGATCCAGCGCGGCGGGCAGATCTTTTTTCTGCACAATCGGGTCGAGACCATCTCGCGGATGGCGCAGAAACTTTCGGATCTGATTCCTGAGGCGAAGATCGCCGTGGCCCACGGTCAGATGAGGCCGCGGGAACTCGAGAAGGTCATGCTCGATTTCTTGGCAGGGCGGACGCAAATGCTGGTCTGCTCCGCCATCATCGAGTCGGGCCTCGATTTTCCCAATGCCAATACCATCATCATCAATCGGGCCGACAAATTCGGCTTGGCCCAACTCTATCAGCTTAGGGGTCGGGTTGGGCGCTCCCATCGGCGCGCCTATGCCTATCTGTTGATCCCCGGCGAGAAGATCGTAACGCGCGATGCCGAGAGAAGGCTGAAGGCGCTTCAAGAGCTGGACGAGCTTGGAGGCGGCTTCAAGCTGGCGCTGCACGATCTGGAGATCCGCGGCGCAGGGAACCTCTTGGGGAAGCAACAGTCCGGGCAAATCACCGCGGTCGGCTTTGAACTCTATACCCAGATGATGGAGAGGGCTGTAGGAGAGCTAAAAGGCGTGGCTATGAAACCCGAGGTCGAGCCGGAGATCCGGCTGGGCATTCCCGCCTATTTTCCCCAGGATTATATCCCGGACACGAATCAGCGGCTGCTTTTCTACAAGCGCTTGGCGAGCTTGAGCGATCTCGAGGAACTGAAAGAACTAAAAGAGGAGATCCAGGATCGCTTCGGTCCCTATGCTTCTGAGGTCGGGAATCTCTTTCTGGTGATGTCTCTCCGTCGCATCCTCAAAGATTATTTGGTGCAGCAGGTCACCTACAACGATGGAAGGCTCTCCCTTCTCTTTCATCCTGACTCCCCGGTCAAGGTGGAGCGTTTGCTTGAGCTGATCAAGGGCGATAAGGGGCGCTATCGCCTCTCTCCCGAGGGCCGCCTCTCTTTTGCCCCTCAGAACCAGGATTGGCAGAAGCTGATTCCGGAGGTGATTGGTTTTTTGCAAGCCCTCCAATAGCGCTCAGGCTCTGAGCTTCGGTGCTAATTTTTGGTAGTGTCCTAATTTTAATTCCACCAAGTCCTATGTGCTCCTGTTCACTTAAACGAAACTGAAAAATTCAGCAACGTTGTATTGATTTGGCATGAAAAGGCCTCTGAGTAAACGAGTTGGTCGATCTGGCGGTCGGTGGTTTCGATCTCGTGCCGACAACGGGTCTTGCACAGGTAAAGATCTGACCCTCGCTCCCCAATATCAGGTCCGACTCCGGTTCCCCTTGCTAGGACCCAACACCAATGGGCAAGAGACGGGTACGAACGCGGGATTCCTCAAAAACAACGATGCTTCCCCGCTCTATGAGAGAAGCAACATTCGACAAGTTAGCAAGAAACGATAAAGAATTATCCACCAGAAACTTCAACGACCATTCACTAATGGGAGTTCACGCTCCCGCACGGCTTCAGCAGCGAATTGCAGAGCCTCGCGGATGTCTTCGCGTTCCAGGTCAGGGTAGGCTTTAAGAATCTCTTCTTCGGCCATTCCGTCTGCCACCATCCCTACAACGGTCGCCACTGGTATCCGCAAGTCTCGAATGCAGGGCACGCCGTCCATTTGTTTAGGGTTAACCGTGATCCGCTTGAACTTCATTGCTGCCTCCTTACACTCGTCAGTCACCGGTTCCAGGCTGGCTCAGCATAGCCCATCTCCGTAAAGTTTGCATCTGGCCCCGGTCACAACGGCTTTCTGAAGCTAAACGAAACCCTGGGCCATCGAATGGCAAATATCAGGCCTGAACCGGAATTCTCCATCGGCCCGAAGTGGCCCGCATGCACCATGGTGCCCAGCCCAATGACGCTGACTCGCAAGCCGGTTCTTCCAAGCGTTCGATATTCCATCTTGCCTCCGAGTGGAAATAGTTTCAGTGAGTCACAATAGGACAAACTCGCGACGCAGTGCAACAGGGCGCTGAAAAAGGCTTCGACCTGAGTTCGGCCGAAGGTCCCATCTGCGCTTTCGCACTTGCAAGTCTTAAGTTCCGAGTTAAGGTCGCCTTTAACCCTTTGGGATTGCGCTTGTCAGGCTGCGTCTTATCGCTTAAAATCACGCAAGAGCTTTATGGAAATTGCCAAGGCGAATGAGTCGCTTAAAGCCGCCGAGCACTGCTATACAGAAGGACTGTATAATTCATCGGTGAGTCGAGCATATTACTCTATGTATCAAGCGGCCCAAGTGGCACTTGAAGCCGCCGGGCTTAAACGCGCTGAGTGGACCCACGGAGGACTGCACGCGACTTTCGCCAATGAGCTTACCCGCAGGCGGAAGCTCTATTCCTCTTTTCTAGCCCGAGACCTCAATGTTGTGCAGGACCTGAGACACACCGCAGACTACCGAGATAGCGACGTGAGCAAAAGGCAAGCGACGCGGGCGTTGGCAAAAGCACGCGAGTTTGTTAGTCTGATCAAGAAGGGGATATCCAATGGCTAAATCTATCTCTTCCTCAGAACGACGGATCCTTATTGACAAACACCTCACTGAGCTGAGCTTGCTGGCGAAGCAGCTGTGTCCTGAGGCCAGGATCGAAGCGACTATGGAGGGTTTCGAAGACGAGGACGGCCATGTACGGATTTACCCGCCGGCGGGTATGAAAGAAAAGGAGATCGAAGAGATCGAGGGAAAGATTGCCGACAGGTGCGTGGATATCCTGGTTGGAGAGGGCGTTTTCATTTGCTCCGCAGTTTATGATTAGTTATTCCCCTTGTCCCGTCCAGCCCTCTGTCTACTCCCTCAACTCAAAACTCAACACTCAAAACTAAAAACTTCTTTAAGGTCGCCTATTGCCTATCGCCTGTTTCAGCCGAAGGCTGATCCGCCAATCTTTGTGGCGGAGCCTGTTGCCTTCTTTTTGAATTTGCCTTATTTTACGCGAGACTAACTTCGGCTGGGTTCCCCGATCCGGTCACATCTTTGATTCCGCATCATCCCCCGGACTGGCTCTCCCCAGCCGGACCTTTCGTTCCTATGGTTTGAGGGACGGATTCGACAGAGAGGGTTCGGTGAAATGTGTGATTGCAAGACCTGACCCCAGAATTTCCACAGAGAGGGTTCGGTGAAATGTGTGATTGCAAGACCTGACCCCAGAATTTTGACCCCAGAATTTCCAGAATTTAGAAGGCTCCTCCAAGAGGCTGTAGAGTTTGGCTCCGAAAGCCAACCCCAGAACTCAAAGGGGGAGAGGAGATGAAGCTTTACGGTGCCATCGATTTGCATTCAACCAACAACGTCACGGTCCTGATCGATGAGCAGGATGAGGTCGTTTACCAAAAACGCTTGCCCAACGATCTGGCTGCTGTCAAGAATGGGAACAAGTATCTGGCGTGAGCTTTTGTGGTAAGCGGACAGTAGTGACATTCTCCGAAATTAAAATCACTACCTCTCTCTTTGAAGCTGCCCTCAAGTGCTTTACCAAATGCTTTCTCCGATCACTCGGTGAAACGGGGAAGGGTAACGCCTACGCCGACTGGGTTCGGACTCAGACCGAGTCTTGCCGGAGCGAGGGAATCAAAGGCTTGATGGCAGGAGCCGCGCACGATGAATGCATCATCGGCCCGCCCGGAACGGAAAACCCGAAGACGGCCAAGTGGCGACTGGCCGTGGACCTCGTGGCCCGCGCGCAGAATCTGGAATCCAGCATTCACGTTGTCGAGCGCGTCCCGTCAGAAGGGCAAGGTAAGCCCACTCAGTTCATCCCGATTCGATTCATCTTCACCAACAAACTCTCTCGCGACGACAAGCTGCTGCTCGCGTTCGATGCGTATGTGTTGTCGGAAATGTTAGGTTACGAGGTCGGCCTGGGCAAGATCATACACGGCGACAATCATGCCACGCTGAAGGTGCATACCTTGGTTTTGGCGAGCGAGGTGCGGAAACTTACTAAGAAGTTGGCCATATTGCTTTCCAGCAATTCGCCGCCAGACCTCGTCCTGAATCGGCATTGTGCCGAGTGCGAGTTTCAAGCTCGGTGTCGGCAGAAGGCGATTGAGAAACACGACCTCAGCCTGTTGTCCAGGATGACGGAGAAGGAGCGAAAGAAGTTCAATAGCAAAGGAATCTTCACGGTCACGCAACTTTCCTACACCTTCCGGCCACGCCGCCGGCCAAAGCGGCTCGCTGCCAAGCGGGAGAAGTATCACCATTCCCTGAAAGCCCTCGCGATTCGAGAGCGCAAAATCCACATCGTCGGCAGCCCGGAGCTGAACATTGAGGGCACGCCAGTCTTTCTGGATGTCGAGGGGCTTCCAGACCGCGACTTTTACTACCTGATCGGAGTTCGCATCAAAACCGCTGAGGGGATCATTCACCACAGCCTGTGGGCTGATAGGGCGGATGAAGAGCAAAAAATCTGGACTGACTTCCTCCGCGTCTTGTCAGGAATCGAAAACCCAGTCCTGATCCACTACGGCAGCTTCGAGACCAGGTTTATGAAACGAATGCGCGACCGATACGGCGAGCCACCAGAGGGTTCAGCAGTTGCCAAAGCCGTCGAATCGCCGGTTAACCTCCTGTCTGTGCTTTTCGCGCAGATTTACTTCCCCACTTTTTCCAATGGGTTAAAGGAAATTGCGGGGCACCTTGGATTCGCTTGGTCAGACCCCACAGCTTCTGGAGTGCAAACCATCGCTTGGCGCCATAATTGGGAGGTTGCCAAGACGCCCTCATTGAAAGCCGCACTCCTCGCCTATAACGCACAAGATTGTGAAGCACTTGAACGACTGGCGGGCATGTTGGTTGAATCGTTCCAAGCCTCTCCTCAGGCCGAAGGCTCGTCTCAGAACGATGTGGTGCACACAGAGAGGCTAAAGCGTGATCATCCATACGGCTTCAAACGCAACACGTTCTCGTTTCCAGAACTGGATGTCATCAACAAGGCCGCATATTGGGATTACCAGCGGGAGCGAGTCTACGTGAAGTCAAATGCCCGCTTGAAGGTGGCCTTGACTCGCTCTTCAAGAGCCAGGAAGGTGCTTTCTCCCAACAAGATAATTGAGTGTCCCCGGCCTTGTTCTTGTCCGAAGTGCGGATCGACAAACTTCTTTGGGCACGGAAAGAGTAGCAGGAGCGTTCTTGATCTCAAGTTTATGCGGCATGGCATAAAGAGATGGATCATCCTCTACCGGTTCCACCGGTACAAGTGTCAAGACTGCGGAGGCACCTTCTTCCCCGAAAAGAGGGGCTGGACACGCAGCAAGTTTGGTCCTGAGATCTTCGCATACTCGGTCTACCAGAATATCGGGCTACGGCTACCACAGGAAAGTGTTGACCGCAGCCTGAACAAGTTGTTCGGCTTCCACTTGGCGATTGGAACGACAGGTCGCTTCAAGGCGAAGGCAGCGAAACTCTACGAAGGAACTTACGATGCGCTGGTCAAACGGCTGTGCAATGGCCAATTGATCCACGCCGATGAGACGAAGATCAGCGTAGAAGGCAAGGACGGGTTTGTGTGGGTCTTCGCGAACATGGAAGAAGTGGCCTATGTCTATAGCGAGACCCGCCAGGGCAGCACTCCGCAGAGCTTGCTCAAGGACTTCACTGGCGTCTTGGTGTCGGACTTCTACGCAGCCTATGGAGTGACCCCCATCGATTAGACAGTCATGAGATCGAAGTTAGAACGCACTGTGTGGGATGGGGTTGAATTGGTTATTGCCTCCCACTGCTCCTCAAACTCATTCGGTGGGCAGTACCCCAAAGCC
>Ga0209824_10001314_pt1 | contig 14185 bp, 7 predicted proteins | sample VDWuncwatermetaG_FD_184124 | JGI IMG/M metagenome (GOLD analysis project Ga0209824, IMG submission 184124) | Wastewater microbial communities from Netherlands to study Microbial Dark Matter (Phase II) - VDW unchlorinated drinking water (SPAdes)... ... | reverse complement strand
GGGTGTACCACCGACCGCATCACCCGCACCAAACAAACCTTCAACGGTCGTCATGCGGTTGTAACCCCAGTAATACTCCGCAGGAGAAACATCTTCCGGACCTGAGCACCATGCACCACAACCCGTCGCGTGTGAACCCATGACGTAAGGCTCAGACGTCGTTAGTTCTGGGTTTTCATATTTAGGATCAACGTCCGTGGCAGCCCAAAGTACCGCTTGACCAACGGTCATGCCCAAGAAGTTGTGCCAGCCGATCTCTTCCAGATGAGGATCCTGGAAGGCTTCCATGGTCACCATGTGAATCGGACCGCGACCGGCATTCACCTCCGAGATAAAGGCATGGTTGCGCAAACAGGTCGGTATGGGTTTGTGGGACAAGTGCTGTCCTTCCGTATCCAGATATTCCTTGCCGACCATTTCCGCCAGCGCCGGGAACCACTTGGATTCATACTCTTCACCAAACCCATTTTGGGTATACGTCTTGAGGTGCAGAAAGTAGGCACCGACCGGGCCATAACCATCCTTGAATCGAGCCAGCACGATACGGTTTTCCATCTGGGTCATCTTCGCGCCCGCTTCTATCATCAGACCATACGCAGAACCCGACGACCACGGCGCGTACCAGACTCGACCCGCACCTTCACCGACGGAACGCGGCTTAAAGATGTTGGAAGCGCCACCGGCACCACAGATAACGGTCTTGGACTTGAAGACGTGGTAGTTACCGGTACGTACATTGAAGCCTACAGCACCCGCGATGCGGTTCTCTTTGGAATCATCCATGAGCAGATGCGTGACGCAGACGCGGTTGTAAACCTTGTCCGCCGATTTTTTCGCGGCTTCGGCAACTATCGGCTTGTAGGATTCGCCGTGTATCATAATTTGCCAACGACCTTCACGCATGTAAGTACCCTTCTTGGGGTCTTTCATCAACGGCAGGCCCCAATCTTCAAACTGATGCACCGTGGAATCAACGTGGCGCGCCATATCAAAGGCCAGGTCCTCGCGCAACATGCCCATCAGATCCATACGCGCATAACGCACGTGATCTTCCGGATTGTTTTCGCCGAAGCGCGTGCCCATGTAACAGTTGATCGCGTACAAGCCCTGGGCTACCGCTCCAGAACGATCGATGTTGGCTTTTTCGGCAATGACAATTTTCTTGTCCTTGCCCCAATATCTGGCTTCGAATGCAGCACCGGTGCCGCCCAGGCCAGCACCGACTACCAGAATATCAATGTTGTCTTCAACAATTGTCTTGTAGGCCATTAGTAGCTCACCCCTTGTTTAAGTTTCAAACCGGCTGTTTTCAGTGACCGTAAATCCCCGTCATCCATACGGATAGTCTTAGGCTCGTCAAACAATAGCTCGCTGTCACGCATTTGCTGGCTTGGAGCAGGTATCTCTGAAAATTTTGGATACGCCGTGCCCCAGGGTTTTGTCGTAATCGGTGCCAATAGTTCCATGTCTTTTTTACCGTTGCGGAACTTGATGCGCCAGGCAATCGTGCCTTTTTCCTCATCACGATGCACGCGTACCGAGTGGCCCAGTGGCGCAAAATCGGCATAACCGCGCACATCAATGGCGTGATGCGGGCAAGCCTTCACGCAGGAATAACATTCCCAACACATGCTGGGTTCAATGTTGTATGCACGGCGCAGCGTTTTATCAATGTGCATGATGTCCGATGGGCAGATATCAACGCACTGCCCACAACCATCACAACGAGTCATATATACAAAAGTTGGCATAATTTTCTCTCTGTTTTTAGGTAATAGATAAATGAATGCTAGTAGTGGTTTGCTGGCTCACGCCTGATACCGCGCCCCATGTAAGCAGGGTTCTTGCCCATGTATTCCGGGATATCCGGGAATTTTGCTTGTACTGCGGGATCCGTCAGATCGTATTCTGCAGGCAAATTCTCTCTTGATCCGTCCGCACGGGTAATGCGCTTTTGAAATGCGGCGGCAGGCTTAAAGAACATGTGTGCAAATTTCGACCACAGCACACCGCCAAAAAGTGTCGTGCTCGAGATAATGAACAGAGCGAAGGACAGGGTTGACCATCCGGCAATGCCTTGCGACTGTGTATAGGACCAGACTAAGGCGAATGTCGCCGTGGCAAGGAGCGAGAGGATAAATAAATCCGCGCGTTCAAAGCGCCACCAGGTCAGGCCTTCTGCGGAGACATCCACGCGGATAAAGAACCAGAACCAGTATCCGCCCACGGCGAGCATGGCTGCACCGATATGCCAGAGTAGCGGCAGGATAGAAGGCGTCTGCGTGTCGGGGGTGGAGTAACCAAAAATCATAATGGCGGTTGTGACGACGAAAATAACGAAGCCATACATGGTCAGCAAATGAGAAAGTCTGCGTCTTGCGTTGCAGAATTCGCCGGACGTTAACACCTCGTTTACCAGGACTTTGACCGCTATCGAAGTTTTTTCTCCGATGTCCACGGTACGCGTCGCGCTCTGCTTCGCTTTTTTTGCATTTTCGAAAAAGTACTTCGCGCTCTTCTTGTGCATCATGTCAAGTAGCGTCCCGCCTACCACCAGCAGGACCATCAAAATGATATACCCTTGCATGACGGCAGCGGGTATATGTGACGAAAGTTCGGCAAAGGGATTGCTTGTAAACATTTAGATTATCCTCTTGGTCATTTTACGATTAAATTTTTGTTCCGCAAAAATTACACTACTACAGGGCACCTCTATAAATTCAAAGTTCTAAGCAAAACGAGGCGCGAGCAATTGGCAGGCAGGTAGCTGCTGGTAACGCACAATTGTGAGCAACGAAGTGTTGCGACGAAATTTGGATTTATAGAGGTGTCCTACAGGGCGGAATGTCCCGATAGCTCACTGCAACCTCGCTTCAACCTTATCCCCGGCATTCATTCCGGCGTAATACGCTTGCAAAATCTCCAACACTTCAGGACGGCTAAACTCAGCGGGTACTGCCGCACCTTCTGACAAGGATTTACGTAACTGCGTCCCGGATACTTGCAAACGATCCGCATCCGCGTGCGGGCAAGTTCTCCCCGATGCCATGCCGTAGCATTTATGGCACCAGAAGGACACATCTATTTTCATGGCCTCGGTTTCGAGCGCGCCTTTGGGTATCTGATCAAAAATATGGTGCGCGTCGAACGGCCCGTAGTAGCTGCCCACGCCCGCGTGATCGCGCCCGACGATCTGGTGCGAACACCCATAGTTCTGGCGGAATACCGCATGCAGCAAAGCTTCGCGCGGCCCGGCATAACGCATGTCGAGCGGATAACCGGCCTGCACGATGGTTTTTTTCACAAAATATTTTTCGGCCAGCACCGCAATTGCTTTGGTGCGAACTTCGGCGGGTATATCGCCGGGCTTCAACGCGCCCAGCAGTGAATGCACCAGCACCCCGTCGCAGACTTCGATGGCGACTTTGGCGAGGTATTCGTGCGAGCGGTGCATGGGGTTGCGCGTCTGAAACGCCGCGACTGTTCGCCAGCCATTCGCCGCGAAAATCGCGCGCGTCTGCATCGGGGTCATGAACAGATCACCGTATTTTTCGGGGAAACCGCCTTGCGACAACACCTTCACCTTGCCCGCGAGATTAACCGCGCCCTGCTCCATCACCATTTTTACGCCGGGGTGCGCCGGGTCGTTGGTCTTGAACACGCTCGCGCATTCGTGGGCTTTGTCGATGCGGTATTTTTCGGTGATATGCAAGGTGGCCAGAATCTCGTTGCCGCCCCCGACATCGGCGTCGGGATCGAGCAAGGCGATGTCGTCGCCCGCGTTCAATCCCTCTGCGATGGTCGCGTTGACCGACAGCGTGATGGGGATAGGCCAGAACAGGCCGTCGGACATTTTCATGCTATCGCACACGCCGCGCCAATCGGCGTGCGTCATGAAACCCTCGAGCGGCGTGAAGCCGCCGATGCCCAGCATGATGAGATCGCCTTTCTCGCGCGAACTCACTTTGACTTGCGGTAAAGCGCGCGCGCGCTCACGCTCCGCCTTCAACGCATCCCCTTCAAGCAGCAGCGGTCGTAGGTCGGGCTTCAGCCCGACAGAATCACCCCCGCCATGCGGATTAACCAACGCCATGCAAACTCCCCCTCTTTCAGCAACCTCACGAAAAGTTCACAAAATGTATCATTTACCGTCTGCTTGAATAATTGTTTAATTTTATCGGGGTATAGGGCAAGTCGATTTACGTCAAAATGTTGCCGCTTAGACTTTTCATTTTTAGGCATTTATGCGCTCATAAATAATTGCACCACAACCCTTCGCCGCTTTCATCTAAAATCGCGCCTCTCGATTACGGGGTGCACTCACAAAGCCTGACATGGAAATTGCCTTAAAAAACATCACCCCGCCAGGCGTTGCGGACGTGGCGATCAAAAAAACCACGTGCTACATGTGCGCGTGCCGCTGCGGCATCCGCGTACATTTGAAAAACGGCGAGGTGCGTTACATCGACGGCAACCCAGATCATCCGCTCAACAAGGGGGTGATTTGCGCCAAGGGGTCGTCGGGCATCATGAAGCAGTATTCGCCCGCGCGCTTAACGCAGCCGCTGATGCGCAGGCCGGGCGCGGATCGCGGCGCGAACGACTTCGTGCCGATATCTTGGAGTGATGCGTTTGCGATGCTGGAAAAACGCCTCGCCCACATCCGCGCCACCGACCCCAAAAAATTCGCTTTATTCACCGGACGCGACCAGATGCAAGCCTTGACCGGTTTGTTTGCCAAGCAATTCGGTACACCCAACTACGCCGCGCACGGCGGTTTTTGCTCGGTGAACATGGCGGCGGGGATGATCTACACCATCGGCGGCTCGTTCTGGGAATTCGGCGGGCCGGACTTGGATCGCGCCAAGCTGTTCATCATGCTCGGCACGGCGGAAGACCATCACTCCAACCCGATGAAAATCGCCATTTCAAAATTCAAACGCGACGGCGGGCGATTTATTTCGGTGAACCCGATCCGCACCGGTTATTCGGCGATTGCGGATGAGTGGGTGCCGATCAAACCCGGCACGGATGGCGCGTTGTTGCTGGCGTTGACGCACGAATTGCTCGCCACGGGTTTGTACGACCGCGAATTTCTGGTGCGCTACACCAACGCGGGGGAGTTGGTGAATCTCGATGAAAGCAGCGACGATTTTGGCTTGTTCGTCCGCGACCCGGAGGAATACGACGAGCATTGCTTCGATTCGCAAAATAAATATTGGTGGGATCGCACCACCAACCAAGCGGTGCTGACGCACACTGAAGATGCCGACCCCTATCTGCTGGGCAGCTTCACCTTGACCGACGGAACGCCGGTCAAACCCGCTTTCCAGTTATTGCAAGATCGGCTGGCGGAGTACACGCCTGAATGGGCCGCAAAAATCACCGGCATCAGTGCCGCGACCATCCGCCGTCTCGCCCACGAAATGGGCATCACCGCGCGCGACGAGACTATCGAGTTGCCCATCGCCTGGACCGACAGTTGGGGCAAGGAACACGCCAGCGTCACCGGCAACCCCGTGGCGTTCCACGCGATGCGCGGGCTGGCGGCACACTCCAACGGCTTCCACACCATCCGCGCGCTGGCGATATTGATGACGGTGCTCGGCACCATCGACCGCCCCGGCGGCTTCCGCCACAAAGCGCCTTTCCCGCGCCCGATCCCGCCGTGCGCCAAAACCCCCAAAGGCCCTGAAGGCGTGCAGCCCAACACCCCGCTCGGCGGTATGGCGATGGGCTGGCCGGCAGATCCCAACGATTTATTTGTGGATGCCGCCGGTGCCCCAGTACGGATAGACAAAGCCTTTTCCTGGGAATATCCGCTGTCGGTACACGGCATGATGCACAACGTCATCACCAACGCCTGGCGCGGCGACCCTTACCCCATCGACACGCTGCTGATTTTCATGGCCAACATGGCATGGAATTCCACCATGAACACGGTGGCGGTGCGCGACATGCTCAACGACAAAAACGCCGACGGCGAATACAAAATTCCTTTCCTCGTCGTCTGCGATGCGTTCCAGTCCGAGACCACCGCGTTCGCCGATTTGATTTTGCCCGACACCACCTATCTCGAACGCCACGACGTGATGTCGATGCTCGATCGCCCCATTTCCGAATTCGACGGCCCGGTGGACTCCGTGCGTATCCCCGTGGTGCCGCCCAAGGGCGAGTGCAAGCCGTTTCAGGAAGTATTGATCGAGCTCGCGGGGCGGCTGCAATTGCCCGCTTTCGTCAACAAAGACGGCTCGCGCAAATTCCGCGACTATCCCGATTTCATCATCAACTACGAAACCGAACCGGGTTCCGGCATCGGCTTTCTCGCCGGCTGGCGCGGCAAGGACGGCGAGAAATCGCTGCACGGCGAACCCAATCCGAATCAATGGGAAATGTACGAAAAAAATAATGGCGTGTTCCACCACGAACTGCCGCGCTCCTACCAATACATGCGCAACTGCAACCAGGGTTATCTCGAATGGGCGCAACGGATGCGCGTGGTGCGCTACGCCGACCCCATCGTCTGCCACATTTATTCCGAGGTGTTGCAAAAATTTCGCCTCGCCGCCGACGGCAAGCCGCGTGGGGGAAAAGCGGGCAAACAACCGCCCGAGCATTTGCGCGAACGCATCAAAACCTATTTCGACCCGCTGCCGTTTTATTACGCGCCGCTGGAAGAACAACAAAACGACAACGTGCTGTATCCGCTCAACGCGGTGACACAAAGACCCATGGCGATGTACCACTCGTGGGATTCGCAGAACGCCTGGCTGCGACAAATCCACACGCATAACTACCTCTTCGTCAACCCCAAAACCGCCGCCGCGCAAGGCATAAACGACGGCGGCTGGATGTGGGCGGAGTCGATGTGGGGCAAGGTGCGCTGCATGGCGCGTTACTCTGAGGCAGTGGAACCGGGCACGGTGTGGACCTGGAACGCCATCGGCAAGGCCGCGGGCGCATGGAATTTGGCGGAAGATGCCAACGAATCGCGCAAAGGCTTTTTGTTGAACCACCTGATTTCGGAAGAACTCCCCAGCGCGATAGGCAAGAGCAGCGGGCGCATTTCTAACTCCGACCCGGTGACCGGACAAGCCGCGTGGTACGACGTAAAAGTGCGGATATACGCAGCGGGCGCAGACGAAGAAAAAATCAGCTCGCCGCAATTCGCGCCGATGCAGCCCGTGTCCGGCATGGAAAAAATGCGCAAGCAGTGGCTGGCATATTTCGCGGGGAGCGGCGAGTATAAATAAGCCGCATGAAACGCCAAACCGCTTAAGACGCAGAGAACGCAGAGGCGCGGAGAGCGCAGAGAAAACCAAGACCAAATCGTTTATTTTAATTTTTTTGCATTTCCTCTGCGAGCTCTGCGTCTCAGCGTTCTCTGCGTTCAATGCGGTAGATTTTAGTTTTTTAATTTTTTAACACCAAATGACCCAACTCGCGCTCGTCATCGACCTCAACGTCTGCGTCGGCTGTCACGCCTGCGTTACCAGTTGCAAGGAGTGGAACACTTCCGGCAGCGCGGGCAGCATGTCCGACGACAATCCTTATGGTGCCGACCCCACTGGCAATTTTTTCAACCGCGTGCAAACGTTTGAAATCGGCGAATTCCCGCATACCGAAACCGTGCATTTCCCCAAGTCCTGCCTGCACTGCGAAGACCCGCCGTGCGTGCCGGTGTGTCCCACGGGCGCTTCCTACAAACGCAAGATCGATGGCATCGTGCTGGTCGATTACGATAAATGCATCGGCTGCAAATACTGCTCGTGGGCCTGCCCCTACGGCGCGCGCGAGCTCGACGAGCACCAGAAAGTGATGAAAAAATGTACCTTGTGCGTGGATAGAATTTATGACGAAGCCTTGCCCGCCGCCGAGCGCAAACCCGCGTGCGTGATGGCGTGCCCGACGAGCGCGCGCTTGTTCGGCGACATTCACGACACGGAATCGGTGGTGTCGAAAGCCATCCGCGAAAACGGCGGCTACGCGCTGATGCCGGAATGGGGCACACATCCCGCCAACCACTACCTGCCACGGCGCAAGACCAACATCAAAATTCACGAGGACGAACTCGAGCGCAGCGACAACCCGCTCAAGATCGACGGCAAGCTACCCAAGCCGGGGCTGAAAGAACCGTCGCTCGATGATGTTACCAGTTGGTAATTTTTCAACTTCAATTTTGAGTTTTGAATTTTTAGTTTTAAGTTAAATTCAAAACTCAAAATTCAAAACTCAAAATTCAAATGAACCCCGCCTTCTCCGTCATTCTTTTAACCACCCTCATCGGCATCGGCCAAGGCTTATTCCTCGCGCTCTGGACCGGCCAAGTCTATTCTCTCGTCGAAGTCTTGCCCGCGCCCGACAGCCATCGCTTTTATGTCATCGGCAGCGCGATTTCGCTGGCATTTCTGGTGGCGGGATTGCTCGCCTCATTTTTTCACCTCGGCCACCCCGAACGCGCCTGGCGCTCCGCCGCGATGTGGCGCACCTCGTGGTTATCGCGCGAAGTCATCGTGTTGCCAATGTTCATGGGCGTTGTGTTTTGTTATGGGATGGCGCATTACTTCGGCTGGAATACGCCGCAGATTCCGCTGCGCGGCCACGTTATCCTAGAACCTTCTTTGATGATCGGCACCGTAGGCGTAGCCTTATGTTTCGCGCTATTTATCTGCACTGCGATGATTTACGCCTGTATTAAGTTTTTGCAGGAATGGCACTCGTCCCTGACGGTAATCAATTATTTTCTACTGGGCTGCGCATCGGGGTTCATGCTGGCGACCGTGTTTTCGGCGTGGGCTGCGCCCGATCTGGTGACATTTTATGGCGGCTGGACCGTGCTGCTGGTGCTGGCGGCACTGGCGACCCGCACCGCTTCGTTGCTGCGCAACGCCCGCCTCAGGCCGATCTCGAATATGCAAACCGCCATCGGCGTGCGCCATCCGCGCATCGTGCAAAAATCCCAGGGCGCGATGGGCGGCTCATTCAACACCCGCGAATTTTTTCACGGCAAACCGGAGCGTTTTTTGCGCGCGGTGAAATGGGGTTTCTTATTGCTGACGTTTCCCCTGCCCATCCTGCTGCTGCTGGCCGGTTTATTGTTCGACTCCCCGCCCCTGCTGCTTGCCGCTTTTGCAGTTCAATATCTGGGCTTGCTCGCCGAACGCTGGTACTTTTTCGCGCAAGCCAACCACCCGCAAAATCTGTATTACCAACATATTTCCTGAAGCAATACAGAGCATCCACGCAAGCGCTGCGATCCATTTTTACTTGCGCTATGGTGCCAGTTAAGGCCTGGCCTAGCCCCCCCCAGCGGCAAAAAAAAACGCAACGCAGCCACCCTGTTAACGGTGGATGCGTTGCGTTTTGGTAGATGCGCTTCCTACCTATCCAAATTTCGAGCTAGGCGATCACGCAGTCTGCTCGCTGTTTGCAGCACTTTCTGCGCCCACATCGAGCAACTCATCAATCGCTGCCCCCGCCGCTATATCCAACCCCAATTTCTGACGCTTGCGGGTGCTGTGGTAAGACAGCCCCGTGCCAGCGGGGATCAAACGTCCGACGATGACGTTTTCTTTCAGGCCGCGCAGGTCGTCGCGTTTGCCCATGATGGCGGCTTCGGTGAGGACGCGTGTGGTTTCCTGGAAGGAGGCCGCGGAGATGAAGGAGTCGGTCGAGAGCGAGGCTTTGGTGATCCCCAGCAACACGAAGTCGTAGGTGGCGGGCTCCTTGCCGGCTGCTTGGGCTTTCTCGCTTTCGTCGAGCAAATCTGCCAACTCCACTTGTTCGCCGGGGATGAAGCGCGTGCCGCCGACCTCGACCACCTGCACCCGCCGCAGCATCTGCCGCACGATGACTTCGATGTGTTTGTCGTTGATTTTCACGCCCTGCAAACGATACACATCCTGCACCTCGTCGGTGATGTAGCGCGCCAGCGCTTCGACCCCGAGCAGGCGCAAAATGTCGTGCGGGTCCGCCGGGCCATCGACGATGGCTTCACCTTTGTTGACTACTTGGCCGTCGTGGACGGTGACGTGTTTTTCTTTGGGGATCAGGTATTCGTGCGCGATACCGTCGAGATCGGTGATCACCAAACGCTGCTTGCCTTTGGTGTCCTTGCCGAACGACACCGTGCCGGTGATTTCCGCGAGTATCCCGGCATCCTTGGGCGAGCGCGCCTCGAACAGTTCCGCCACGCGCGGCAAGCCGCCGGTGATGTCGCGGGTCTTGGAGGTTTCCTGCGGGATACGCGCCAGCACTTCGCCGACGTTGACTTGCTGGCCGTCGCGCACTGTCAGGATCGAACCCACCTGGAAGGTGATGTTGACGGCGGTGTCGCTGCCCGCGAGCTTGACTTCCTTGTCGCTGTCGTCATAGAGCTTGACCTGCGGGCGCAAACCCTTCGCCTGCGCCGCGCCGCGCCGCTTGGGGTCGATCACCACCAGCGTCGACAGCCCGGTCACTTCGTCGATCTGCTTGGCCACGGTGACACCTTCTTCGACGTTCTCGAAGCGCACTCTGCCGGCATACTCGGTGATGATCGGGCGGGTGTGCGGATCCCAGGTCGCCAGCACTTGCCCGGCTTTGACCTGGTTGCCGTCGTGTTTCATCATGGTCGCGCCGTAAGGCACTTTGTGGCGCTCGCGCTCGCGCCCGTTGTCGTCGGTGATGAACACTTCGCCGCTGCGCGAAATCACCACCGGCTCGTTGCGCGCGTTGGTGACATAGCGCATGGTTGCCGCATAACGTACGGTGCCGCCGGATTTGCTTTCGATCTGGCTCGCCACCATTGTGCGCGAGGCCGCGCCGCCGATGTGGAAAGTACGCATCGTGAGCTGCGTACCGGGTTCGCCGATAGATTGCGCGGCGATCACGCCGATGGCTTCACCCACGGTCACCAGCGAGCCGCGACCCAAGTCGCGCCCGTAACATTTGGCGCACAAACCGTAGCGCGTCAGACACGTCAGCGGGGTGCGGACTTTCACTTCGTCGATGCCCATCGCTTCGATCACATCAACCGCGTTTTCATCTAGCAATTCACCCGCTTCGTGGAGGGTTTCTTGGGTTTCCGGGTTGACGATTTCGCTCGCCACTACGCGCCCCAAAATGCGTTCGCGCAGCGCTTCGATGACTTCGCCGCCTTCGACCAAGGCTTTCATCAGCACGCCGTTGGTGGTGTTGCAATCGATTTGTGTGATCACCAGATCTTGCGTAACATCGACCAGGCGGCGCGTCAGATAGCCAGAGTTGGCGGTCTTCAACGCGGTATCGGCCAAGCCTTTGCGCGCGCCGTGCGTGGAAATAAAGTATTGCAACACGTTCAAGCCTTCGCGGAAATTGGCGGTGATCGGCGTTTCGATAATCGAACCGTCGGGTTTCGCCATCAAGCCGCGCATCCCCGCCAACTGGCGGATCTGCGCCGCCGAACCGCGCGCGCCCGAATCCGCCATCATGTAAATGGAGTTGAGCGATTCCTGCGTGACCGCGTTGCCTTTTTTATCGAGCTTGGGCTGGCCGGTGGCGCGGTCGATCACCACTTCGGTGCCGAGCTGCTCCATCATCGCCTTGGCGACGTGGTCGCCGGCGCGGCCCCAGATATCGACGACCTTGTTGTAGCGCTCACCCTGCGTCACCAGGCCGGAGGTGTACTGGCTTTCGATCTCCTGCACCTCTTTCGCCGCCGCGTCGATGATGTCGTTCTTTTGCGTCGGTACCAGCATGTCGTCCACGCAGATCGAAATGCCAGCGCGGGTCGCGTAGGTGAAGCCGGAATACATCAGGCGGTCAGCAAAAATCACCGTCTCGCGCAAGCCGCAACGGCGGAAGCTGGCGTTGATCAGCTTGGAAATTTCTTTCTTCTTGAGCGCCTTGTTGATCAGCGGGAACGGCAGGCCGACCGGCAGAATTTCCGACAGCAGGGCGCGCCCCACGGTGGTGTCGTAGCGCGTGACTTTCTCGGAGCGCTCGCCGTCCGCGCCCAGTTCCACTTCCTTCAAGCGCACCAGCACGCGCGCGTTCAATTCCACCATGCGGCTCTCGTAAGCGCGCGACACTTCGCTGACGTTGGCGAATATCATGCCTTCGCCGCGCGCGCCGACTTTCTCGCGGGTGGCGTAATACAGCCCCAGCACGATGTCCTGCGACGGCACAATGATCGGCTCGCCGTTGGCGGGCGACAGAATATTGTTCGACGACAGCATCAGGGTGCGCGCTTCCATCTGCGCTTCCAGCGACAGCGGCACGTGTACCGCCATCTGGTCGCCGTCGAAGTCGGCGTTGAACGCGGCGCATACCAGCGGGTGCAACTGGATCGCCTTGCCTTCGATCAGCACCGGCTCGAACGCCTGGATGCCCAAACGGTGCAAAGTCGGCGCGCGGTTGAGCAGCACCGGGTGCTCGCGGATGACTTCTTCGAGGATGTCCCACACCACCGGGTTTTCGTTTTCGACTTCGCGCTTCGCCGCCTTGATGGTGGTGGCGATGCCCATAACTTCTAGCTTGTGGAAAATAAACGGCTTGAACAATTCCAGCGCCATGCGCTTGGGCAGACCGCACTGGTGCAACTTCAACTGCGGCCCGACCACGATCACCGAGCGCCCCGAATAATCGACGCGCTTGCCCAACAAGTTCTGGCGGAAACGCCCGCCCTTGCCTTTAATCATATCGGCCAGCGATTTCAGCGGACGCTTGTTCGCACCGGTCATGGCCTTGCCGCGACGACCGTTATCCAGTAGCGAATCGACCGATTCCTGCAACATGCGCTTCTCGTTGCGGACGATAATTTCGGGGGCTTTGAGTTCGAGCAAACGCTTCAAACGGTTGTTGCGGTTAATCACGCGGCGATACAAATCATTCAAATCCGAAGTCGCAAAACGCCCGCCATCGAGCGGAACCAGCGGACGCAATTCCGGCGGCAGTACCGGCAACACTTCCAGCACCATCCACTCCGGCTTGATGCCCGATTTGGTGAAACCTTCCAACACTTTCAAACGCTTGGCGATTTTCTTGAGCTTGGTCTCGGAACCGGTGGTGCCCATTTCGGCGCGCAGATTCACGATCTCCACCGGCACATTCATGCTGTGCAACAAATCGCGCACGCCTTCCGCGCCCATGCTGGCTTTGAAATCGTCGCCGTATTCTTCGACCTTGGCGAGATAATCGTCCTCGGTCAACAACTGGCAACGCGCCAGCGGGGTCATGCCGGGGTCGGTGACTACGTAAGCTTCAAAATACAGCACGCGCTCGATGTCGCGCAGCGCCATGTCCAGCACCATGCCCAAGCGCGACGGCAGCGATTTCAAAAACCAGATGTGCGCCACCGGCGAGGCCATTTCGATATGCCCCATCCGTTCACGACGAACTTTAGATAAAGTGACTTCGACACCGCATTTTTCGCAAATCACGCCGCGATGTTTGAGCCGTTTGTATTTGCCGCACAAGCATTCGTAATCTTTCACCGGGCCAAAAATTTTGGCGCAGAACAGCCCGTCGCGCTCCGGCTTGAAAGTGCGGTAATTGATGGTCTCCGGCTTTTTCACCTCGCCATAAGACCACGAACGAATTTTTTCGGGAGAAGCCAAGCCAATTTTAATGGCATCGAACTCTTCTTCCTCGGTCACTTGTTTGAATAAATCGAGCAGTGCTTTCATTTGCTACTCCTGTGAGCATGGCTTGTAAAAAAACAATTTATTACGCTACCTATTCCATGTTTCGATCAATACAGCATTAATCCATTAGGGCGTAACGCCGTTGCTGGGGCTCGATTCATCGCGCCCTTCTGTCGCCGAGGGCGCGGTTATGGGCGCAGCCCGGTTATGGGAAAAGCCCGGTTATGGGCAAAGCCCGGTATCCCGTGGAATCCCGTGGAATCCCGTGGAAAATCGCGCCCCTACATCGGCATTGCAGCCCGCATCCTTGGCATAAATTTCCGCCCCCAGGCGGTCGATATGCGCGATCAAATCGGCATTGCCGATTTGATCGTATTGCGACAAATCCACCGTGTAGGGCAACATCAAGTCATCGATTTGATCTTCGATTTGCATCAGCTCATCAAACGCAATCTTGCCACCCTTGATGCTCAGGTCTATATCGGAGCCGTCGCGGTAGTTGCCCTTGGCGCGCGAACCGTAGATCACCACCGTGTCTATCGCGGGGTGGCGCGAAAAACGCCGTTGAGCTTGTCCAGCGT
>Ga0209824_10001313_pt1 | contig 14200 bp, 16 predicted proteins | sample VDWuncwatermetaG_FD_184124 | JGI IMG/M metagenome (GOLD analysis project Ga0209824, IMG submission 184124) | Wastewater microbial communities from Netherlands to study Microbial Dark Matter (Phase II) - VDW unchlorinated drinking water (SPAdes)... ... | reverse complement strand
CTGAGCCGCTTCACAACTGAGGCCACACCGAGATCCGGCCTTTCTTTGGCTATCTTGATGCTTTCCAGATAGGCCTTGAGAAAATTCAGCACTACCTGGCGCCTACTTTGAAGAAATGCTCGCTGCGCCTCAATGGCACCCTGGAGAAATGGGATTTTCAAGGTCGAAAGATCGACCAATTCTCGAAAGCCCGGCCGCGGGGCTGAGGCGAAGGCGACCTCCACCAAGCCTTTCTCCAATGAAGCAAAGCTCTCCGGCAGGCCACCATGATGGAGAAACTTCACATCTTTATCCGTAAGCCCAACGCTCTTTAGTGAGATCCGTGCCATGGCGTGGGTCGCAGAGCCTGCCCGGCTCACGCCGATGATCTTTCCTTTTAGATCCGCAAGACTTTTGAGCGGAGAATCTTTTCTCGTCCAGACGGAGATCACGGTAAAATTCGGCTTAGCGGCAACAAAAACCAGATTGCTTCCCGCCAAGTTGGCGGCGATGGTCGATGGGCCGCCAAAGGCTCCGAATTCCACGGATCCGTTTACCAGAGCTTGAACCGGGGTCGCGCCCCGGGCATGGATCACTTTAACCTCAAGACCGTATTTGTCGTAAAGCGCCAGATCCTGGGCTAGCCAGATGGGGGTGTTCGTGGCGGTCAAGGCTTCGTAAATAATGCCGACCGAGACTTTATTCTCTGGCGAAAACTTGGGCTGGCCATAAACCGGAAAGGGTAAATGGAGAGCTAGAGTCAAAAGGCTTAAGATCCATCGTGGAATCTTGACTATTTGCCCCATAGTTTCTTAAAGAAGCCATCGCGCTCGAGTTCAGCTACGAAGCGCATATCGATGAAATCTTCCGGCTTCGCTTGGCGGGCCGCGGCCTCTTTTTCTCCTAGCTCTGATAGTATCGCCTCGATTCCCTTCCGACTCACATAGGGAATGCTTTCCAGATAGTCCCGGAACTGGTTGTAGCCATCTTCGAGAATGTCCGGATCTTTGACACGAGTATACTTCTGCAACACCCGGGTTCCGACGGCCTTATTGGTTTTGAAAAGAGCGACCGCCTCAGCATACGAACGCACTACACGGCGCACGATATCCTCGTTCGCCTTGATGTAAGAGCGAGTCGTGCCGATCGCCACCGAGACATACTCAGGCCCGTCCTTCGCCAAGTTCGCCAGTTCATTAAACCCTGCTTTGCGCGCTCGACTATTCGTGGGGGGTGAGACCACCCCGGCATCAATCTGGCCGGCCATCAGCGCTGTCAGGATATTGGGAACCTCAACCAGGGGGAGGATCTGATAGTCGCTGGGCTTAAGACCGCCTTGGCCTAGGGCGTAGAGGGCTGCCGTATGCGTCGAGGAACCGACGCGCGTGATCCCGATCTTCTTTCCTCTAAGATCACTCATTCTTTTGATCTCGGGCCGGCTCATAAGCGAAAAGACAAAGCGATTGGTCGCACCAGCGACCAGCGCCAATCCAGCCCCCTTCAGATTGGCCTGGGCCTCGTTCAAGCCGTCCATGTACGAGAAGGCAAGCTCTCCGGCTAGAATCGCCTGAATGCCCCTAGAGCTAGAAGGAATGTGGATCAGTTCCACCTCCAAACCATTTTTCTTGAAGAGCCCCTCTTCCTGGGCTACAAAGGCACCGCTTTGCGCGCCGGTAACTGCTGTCCAGTTGATCCTAACCTTCATCTGCGCCCACGAGTTTGCGGCAAGCGCCACAAAGGTAAGAAGGCTTGCTAAAAAGAACGCTCGAACCTTCATTTTTTCTCCTTGCAGGGAAGCCTTTTGGCCGAGAATCGCTATAACAGACGGGGGTAAGGGTGTCAATTATTTCAAGCTGTTGACCCTCATTTGGAAAAGTTGACCAAACCGTGATAGATAAGCCTCCATGTCTAAAAGAGTCCATTTAACCTTGGCCTGTGGGGATTATGAAATTGTGCGCCCCCTTATGGAGGGGACTGTTCGGCCGGACGGCATCGAGCTTACCGTCCTTACCGACATGACCTCGGACATCCGCCACTGGCGTATGATCCGGGGGCGTGAGTTCGATGTTGCGGAACTCTCCATGTCGAACTACCTCGCCGCAAAGTTTCGTGGGCTACCTTTTACCGCCATCCCCGTCTTCCTCCACCGCCGCTTCCGCCACGGCTTCATCTTCATCAACGTGAGCAAAGGCATTCACAAACCCGCAGACCTCATCGGTAAAAAAGTAGGCCTGCGTAACTTCTCCGCCACGAGCAATCTCTGGATTCGGGGCATTCTGGAGCATGAGTTCCAAGTGCCGCATAAAAAGATCCAGTGGTACAAACAGGATGAGGAGGAGGTGGAGCTCAGCCTGCCTAGGGAGCTTTCCCTGCAAAAGATACCGCCAGGAAAAAGTGTTGAGCGGATGGTGGCGGAGGGAGAACTCGACGCGCTCATCCATCCGGAACTCATCAAGCCGATCCTAGAGCGAGACCCCAAGGTCGGACGCCTTTTCCCCAACTATAGGGAGCTGGAAATCGACTATTACAAAAGAACGGGAATTTTTCCCATCATGCACACGACCGCTATCAAGCAGGAGATCGTAGAACGTTACCCCTGGGTCCCAACCAATCTGTTTCAAGCCTTCGAGAAGGCCAAGGAGATCGCTTACAAGAGAATGGAGAATCCGAGGAGGGTCCCGCTCGCATGGTTTCGCCACGCCCTCGAAGAACAGGAAGAGATCCTAGGCAGGGATCCCTGGGCTTATGGACTTGGCAATGCCAACCGGGAAAATCTCGAAGCGCTCATGCACTATTCCCACGAGCAGGGCTTCATTGGGGGCAAGATGGCCCTGCAGGATCTCTTCGCCGAAGTAAGTCTGGACTGAGCTTATGGAGGCAGCCATCGTCGCCGGTGTAGGCCCAGGCCTAGGAGCCTCCCTAGCCCGGGCATTTAGCAGAGAAGGCTACTCCCTCGGCCTTTTCTCCCGCAAAGTTCAATCCAGCGAGCCCGTTGCAGCCCAGATCCGATCTCATGGAGGCAAAGCCGTCGCGCTTTCTGTCGATGTGACGCAGAGAGACGGAGTGTTTGAGGCTGTAGAAAAACTGCGCGCGGAGCTGGGACCCATAACGGTCTTAGCCTACAACGCGAGCGGCTTTGGCCGGGGAAACTTTCTCGATCTCGAGCCGGAGACAATCCGCCAGTCGTTCGAGGTCGGAGTGATGGGCGCGGTCCATCTGGCCCAAGCAATTATTCCGCACATGCTCCAGGCCGGCCACGGCTTCATTTCTTTAACTGGTGCCACGGCATCCCTTCGCGGCCGCGCTGGCTTCGCTCCGCTGGCTATTGCCAAATCATCTCTGCGCATGCTCGGCCAATCGCTCGCCCGCGAGTTCCATCCCAAAGGGATCCATGTCGTCCATGTGATTGTGGACGGGCAGATCGATACCCCCAAGCTCCGCGCGCGGGAACCACACCGGGTTACCGAGACGCTCATCCCCCCCGATGCCATTGCCGCCGCCATTATCCACTCCTTCAGGCAGCCCAGAAACGCGTGGACGCACGAGATTGATATCCGCCCTTGTGGGGAGAGCTTTTGATTTGACCTTTCGCTCGCAAGGGCGTAGAGTCATTTTTACTTAAGACTTTTTAGAAAGCTTCATTGCTCTAAGCCCCCAAGGACTTTCTAAGGCCTGAGGGGCTTTTTTATGGGCTCAGAACCGAGGAGGTACCCATGCACGCACGCGACGTTCTCAAGGAGGACGAAGCGATACTAAGAGAGATCATTCGAACCATCGACAAAAAACTTGACTATGCCCTCCGAGACGGGGCCGAAGGCGGGGAACAGAACTTCATGCTCCACCTAGTCATGCAGCGGCGGGAAGGAGACGTCACCCTCTCTATCGATGATCTGAAAGCAGCAAAAAACGACCTGGTGCGCAGGAACGAAATCCGCCAGAAGATCAAACACCTACGGGACCATATGATGGGCGATGCCCGCCTCTTAAAAGACGTGCTAGGTACGAAAGCTGCCAGGATACTGCGGCATTCCTCCAAGCCCGAAGAGCCATTTCAGCGCCAAGGGTTTCGGCGATCACCAAGGAGATAAGAGCGCTTCGCTTCATTCCTACAGCCATCCTCTCCACCAGTAGAGGACAAGCCCACCGTATTCGTAAAGGACGTCGCGGAGTAGCGGAATACGCCTAATGGTCGCTCTCTCCGGCAACCGGTCCCAGGGTATCGGTGCGGGATAGACGATAAAACCGGCCTTCTCAAAGGCCAACTTGGCGCGCAGCATATGGTTGGAGTGGGTAACGAGAAGAATATGCGTAGCGCCTTGCGGTTGCAGGATCCGAGAGCTTTCAACGGCGTTGGTGTAAGTCCGAGTGGAAAGCTCTTCGGTTTCCAAGAGTTTTGATGAGGCCCCAATTCCTTCCAGGAGCTTCCTCATCGCCAACGCCTCCAGCCCGGAGTCGGGCTTGGCTCGTCCGCCCGCAAGGAGAAGGCGGGGGGCATACCCCGCGCGCAGGAGAGTGAGGCCGTAGACGGCGCGCGCCAAAGAGCCTATCAAAGGCAGCACCCCATCTCTATAGCCCCACCACCTAGAACCACTATCGCCTCAACAAAGCGGAGTTGGGCTTCGAGCCTTAGCGGCTGAGCCAGGTAATCGGCGACAGGGGTCGCCACGACAAGCAAGACCGCCAATCCCAGCGTGGCGAGAATTCTAACTACCCAGAGGCGAAGCTGGCGAAACATTTTTCTTTTACGGCCCTTGCCTTGGTGATACTAATAGTGTACCACCAAGTAGCGTGGAGATCTCGGCTCGAGCTTCCTCCCTCTCATATTTCCTACTCTTTCTTCCCCCCTTTTTCTGGAGCACCAACTTCATCGTCGGCAAGGCGTTGGCCCATAAGGTTCCCCCCTGGACACTCAACACGGGACGCTTTGTGGTCTCCGCCCTTATACTGACGCCTCTGCTTCTTTATCGTAGAGAATGGCCGTCGCTGTCAAGACAATGGATCATTCCTCTGATCCTCATGAGCCTCACGGGCGTCTTCGCCTTTAATAGCCTCCTATACATAGGGCTACATTATACCACCGCAATCAATGCCACGCTCGTGAATTCCACCATCCCCGTGACTACCGCTTGCATCGCATGGCTCCTGATCGGAGAAAAGATGACCTGGAGGCGCGTCCTCGGGATCCTTCTGTCTTTTAGCGGGGTGGGCTGGGTCGTTAGTCAAGGATCTCTGGAGATCCTCTTGCGCTTACGTTTCAACCCAGGGGACGTCATTGTGTTTTTCGCCACCGCTTTGTGGGGATTCTACTCGGTAATGGCAAAACGGATGATGCAACAGCTCACCCCTCTTGCCCTAACGACCCTCACAACCGGAATCGGAGCGCTCTTTCTTCTCCCCGCAGCTTTCTTGGAGCTCTCATTGAGCCCTGCTGATCTGTCGCGCCTGGAAGTGCTCTTTTCTTTTCTCTATCTCGGGATTTTTCCCTCTTTTTTCTCCTTCCTGGTCTGGAACCGCTCTATTTTAATCTTTGGCCCTGGCCGTGCCACGCTGGTTTATAACACCCTCCCTCTTTTTGCTGTCATCCTCTCTGGGATTTTTTTAGGTGAGACGCTGATGCCCTATCAGATAGCAGGGGGAGTCGTGATCATTGCTGGCGTTATTATCGGCACAAAGGAAAACGCCCCAAAGGAGCAGTCGGCCTCTCTCCGGGGGTAAAAGGTAGGTGTGGGACCTTTCTTTTCGCCGCCACCTCTTAGCCCTTTCCGTTCCACTACCGCGAGAAGCGAAGCCGTCGATGCAACGCTAGTGGCTTTATGGACACTGCGATGAAGGCCGTGATATCCTTGTCCACTTTCTTAGCAATCTCGGCTAAGTGGCGCCGTCATGACTCTGGAGAGTCGAGGAGATTTTTATATCTGCCGCATCGAAGAGTTACGATTTTTAGGTATAATGGATCTAAGTTCTTATGTGGATTTGAATTAAATATCAATCGTTTTATATAAAGGGCGTTCTAGATACGCCCATAGGAGGAACTATGAGCAGGGCGCAACTGGTTCGAGACTTTCTCAGAGTAAAAGGGACCTTGGTCATGCCGGGAGTTTATGATGCCTTGAGTGCAAAGATCGCAGCTAGGGCAGGCTTTGAGGTCATCTTCATTACAGGCTACAGCCTATCAGCAACTCTCATAGGCGAGCCCGATTTCGGCCTCCTTACCCAGACCGAGATGCTCTCGGCAGCACAACGCATCTGCTCAGTAGTAGAAACCCCGATCATCGTTGATGCTGACACGGGTTATGGAAATGCGCTTAATGTTATACGTACCGTGAAGGAGCTCATACGTGCCGGGGCAGCGGGGATGTTTCTGGAGGATCAGGTCTGGCCCAAGCGTTGCGGCCATATGAAAGGTAAACAGGTGATCCCTCTTGAAGAGCAGCTAAAGAAGCTGCAAGCGGCGATCTCGGCACGGGCGGAGAACGACCTCTACATAGTCGCGCGCACCGATGCACGCCAAGCCTTGGGTCTAAAAGAGGCTATTACCCGCGGCATCGCATTCAAAGAAGCTGGGGCCGACGCAGTTTTTATCGAGGCCCCGGAGAGCAAAAAAGAGATGCGCGAGATAGCCCGCAATGTTCCCGGGCCGCTCGTAGCGAATATGATTGAGCGAGGTGTTACGCCGCTTATGCGCCCGGAAGAATTAAGGGAGATAGGATTTGAGCTCGTTGTCTGGCCGCTCGGGCCACTTTACGCGTCAGCTCAAGCTCTGCAAAGTGTTTATACGACGCTGCGCCAAAAGGGCACTACGGCGGATATGCTCGAACGACTTATCTCTTTCGATAACTTTCACAAGATTGTGGGATTAGAAGAGAAATACAAGCTAGATGCTCAGTATAGGAGTGAGTAGCAGCGCTCTTTTATAACCGCATGGGCATAATCACATAGAGATACCCATCATCTCCTCCCTTTTTTAGCAGGCTTGGACTCAACGCATCTTTAAAGGAGAACTCGACTTCTCCTCCTGTCTCTAAGACACCAAGGACATCAAGTAGATACCGAGCATTAAAGCCAATCACTAGCGGTTTTCCTTGATAGTCTATATCGATTTCCTCGACCGCCTCTCCTAAATCCGGATTGTTCGCCGAGATGGCCAGTTTTCCTTCCTTGAGCTCAATCTTTATCCCCTTGTACCGCTCGCTAGAAAGGATCGACACGCGCCGTAGAGCGTGTAAGAGCTCATCTTTTTCCACTTTTACTTGCTGGGAATTATCCTTGGGTATAACTTTGCTATAGTCTGGAAAGTCCCCTTCGATAAGCCGCATAAAAAGTTCCACTTCGTCCCTGACAACCAGGCTCATGTTGTCCTTAAATCCAATAGAAACAAGGCCGTCCTCGCTTACCTCCAAAAGCTTTCTTACCTCGGTTAGGCCTTTCTTTGGGAGAATCACCCCTTTCTCAATTCCCAAAGAGCCCATTTGTCTTTCTATCAGGGCTAATCGATGACCATCGGTCGCTACCATACGGACCCCACCAGACTCCGACTCCTCAATGAGCACCCCGTTGAGACTGTAGCGGGTCTCATCCGTAGAGACGGAAAAGATAGTCCGTTCTATCATCTCTCTCATCATCTTTGCCGGCACCGTTGAAAGCCGTTCCTTCTCAAAATTCGGGAATTGAGGAAATTCACGCGCATCCAGCCCGACGATTTTAAAAACCGACTTGCCGCTTTTTATCTCCACCCAGTCATTTTCCAGCCGCTTTAATTGCAACGTCTCTTCCGGCGCTTCACGCACGATCTCGTAGAGCTTTTTTGCATTAACGGTGATCGATCCCTCTTGCGCTACCTCCCCCTCAAGCCTTCCCCTTACTCCAACCTCTAGGTCTGTCGCTGTCAGTCGGACATTTCCTTTAGTAGATTCGATAAGCACGTTTGCCAAAATGGGCATTGTGTTGCGGCGTTCGACAATACCCTGCGTCCAATAAAGCGTTGCGAGAAAATCCCCTCGCTTAGCTTTGAATTCCATAAATCCTCCTAACTAATTCTACTTATCTTTATAATAGATCTTAGAGTAGTAGTAATAGAGGCTGTGGACAAGGCGTAAAGCAAAAAAAGGGCTTGTTCAATCAAGGGCTTTTGTTGTGTGAAATAAGCGTTACTTTGTCAAGCGTTGCACCCGAGAATAGCAAAGTAGGCTTAGTAAGCCATTTTGTCCACACAATGCCTCGCGATAGCCACAGTTTATCCCCAGCTATCTTTTTAGGTTTAAGTTTTTTTCTAGCTTCTCGATGGTTGCCTGCATATAGGGATCTTCTTTCATTTTCTTCTCGATGGTTTTAGAGGCGTGAATGACCGTTGAGTGGTCCTTTCCACCAAACTTATAGCCGATGGCAGGAAAGGACGTGGAGGTATATTTTCGACAAAGGTACATAGCGACCTGTCTTGGGAGGGCGATATTTTTCGTTCTCCTCTTAGCCTTGAGATCCCCCATTGTGATGTTGAAGTAATCGCAAATGGTTTTCTGAATATTTTCTATGGTTACTTCTTTATGTGCTCCCTTGAGAGTATTTTGGAGTACTTCTTTAGCTAAATCTATGGTGATCGGTGTCTTCGTTAATGAGGCAAAGGCACCTAGCCGGGTAAGGGAACCTTCCAACTCCCTTACGTTGGAGTCGATGTGAGAAGCAAGAAAGATGGCAACTTCATGCGGCAGCCCAACACCCTCCGCCTCCGCCTTCTTTTGTAAGATCGCAACCCTCGTTTCCATATCCGGAGGCTGGATGTCAGCAATCAACCCCCATTCAAACCTGTTCCTTAAACGATCCTCCAAGTCTGGGATTTCTTTGGGAAACTTGTCCGAGGTGGTTATAATTTGCTTATGGGACTCATAAAGGGAATTGAACGTGTGGAAGAACTCTTCTTGTGTTCTCTCCTTGCCGGCGATGAACTGGACATCATCGAGGATTAGGACGTCCATATTCCGGAAGCGGCTTTTGAACTCGTCCATCTTGTCTCTCCGGAGCGAGCCTATCAGCTCATTCATAAAGGACTCGGAGCTGAGATAGAAGACCTTTAGTGCTGGCCGCTTGTCAACGATTCTGTGACCTATAGCATTGATGAGGTGTGTCTTGCCTAAACCGACGCCGCCATATATAAAGAGCGGATTGTAATGATCTCCGGGTTGGTTTGCCACGGCCAAGGATGCAGCGTGGGCAAATTGGTTGCTGGCGCCGACCACGAAGTTTTCGAAATTGTATTTGGGAAGGAGGTTATTGATTCTTGCCGGCTTGCGTTTCTCGCGCTCAGCTCTCTTTTCAATGCCGCCGCTCGATTGCAACTGTTGGTTTACAGTCACGGAGAGCTTGACGCTCTGATGAGCCAAAGCAGAGAGAGCCTCCTGGATCGGTGTGAGATAATGCTCTACTAACCAATCGCGGAAAAACCTATTTGGGACCTCGAGAGCGATTTCACCGCCATCGTTCTCTTGCACCCGAATCGGCTTAATCCAAGTTTCAAAGTTCTGTTTTCCCAGCGTTTCACGTAGGTGCCTTAACGCCCCTTCCCACAACTCGTCCATAGCTAACCTCGCCTACATGCAAGCTAACCGCCTGGTTTATTTAAGAAAAAAATGAAAAAAGTTACAAACAAAGTTATCCACACTTGTGGATAACTTTAAGAACCCAAAAAAGATCATTTGCCTTACAGTTATAATTAAACATCGGTATAAACAACGGAGCTTCGGTCAACGGTTCATAACAAAAGCTGGACAATACAAAGGGCGTGAGGCTGTCACAAAGATCAAGCATCAGGAATAGCATCGCGCGTTGTTCAGATTCCTATTTTGTCGGCAATGCACAAAGATAAAATTTTTCCTGCTCTACAGTGAGGAGAACTTCATAATCCTTTTTATTTCTCATTGCAAGAAAAAAATGTGTAAAACTTTTCCATCCCTGAAACGGAGCGACTTGACACCCATGAAGTCGGGTGTTAGGGGAACTTTACTCATGAAGGCGGCAAGATCGAGAGCGCTCTTCAAGCGGGCGCAGGGAAAAATTCCCGGGGGCGTTAACAGTCCTGTGCGTGCCTGGAAGGCTGTCGGCCAATCTCCCCGCTTTATCCAACGTGGAAAGGGAGCCTGCGTCTCCGACGTCGACGGGAAGTCGTACCTGGACTTCATCGGCTCCTGGGGCCCGCTGATTTTAGGGCATGCCCATCCTAAAGTTGTCGCCTCTCTCAAAAAAGTTCTGGCAAAGGGCACGACCTTCGGGGCTCCAACTATAGGTGAAGTGGAATTGGCAGAGTTGGTTTGTGAGCGCATTGCTTCCATTGGGAAACTGCGGCTGGTCAACTCAGGCACGGAAGCGACGATGAGCGCGATACGTCTGGCGCGGGCTTTTACGAAACGCAACAAAATCGTCAAGTTCGACGGCTGCTACCATGGCCACGTGGATGGGTTGTTAGTCCGGGCAGGCTCGGGTCCCGCGACTCTAGCTCTGCCAGATAGCCCTGGGGTGCCTCCCGGCTTCACGGCGGAAACGGTCGTGGCCCCGTTTAATGATGTAGCTGCCGTGGAAGCCGTCTTTCAGAAATATTCCGACACCATTGCCGGAGTGATCGTCGAGCCCGTCTGTGGAAATATGGGCGTCATTCCGCCAGCATCGGGTTTCTTGCCTGCCTTGAGAGAAGTGACCGCCAGACACGGCTCGCTTTTGATCTTCGATGAAGTTATTACCGGCTTTCGTCTCTCTCCAGGGGGGGCACAACAACTCTACGGGGTTACGCCGGATCTGACCTGCTTGGGCAAGATATTGGGTGGGGGATTACCGCTGGGGGCGTTCGGAGGCAGGAAGGAGATCATGGATCTGCTGGCCCCAGAAGGTCCGGTGTACCAAGCCGGAACGCTTTCCGGCAATCCGTTGGCAGTCACTGCCGGCCTGGTAACCCTGAGGGAGCTTTCGCGTTCTGGGCGCTACGAGAGGCTTGAGGAGAAGGGTAGGAAGATTCAGGCAGGTTTTGAGACGATCCTTAAAGAGCGCCATGTTCAGGGCGTGGTTAACCGAGTTGGTTCCATGCTGACACTCTTTTTCGGGGTAGATCGGGTGCAAAATGCCAGTGACGCTCGGCGGTGTGATAGAGAGCGGTTTGCGCGCTTTTTTCACGGCATGCTTAGCCGAGGAATTTACTGGCCTCCGTCCCCCTTTGAGGCGGCGTTTCTCTCACTGAGCCATAAGATGGCGGACATAGAGAAGAGCGTTGAGGCCTTTGCGGATTGGGCACTTAAGGAGAGCAAAGGTTGACCCGCTACTAAATTCCGTGCTAGAGACTTTTGGAAGTGCAGCAAAAAGGGGAGCGTGATGGAAGGTCAGGGAAGGCGGATCCCCTTTTTGTCAAGGTGGGTAAATACGCAGCTGTTGGTCTGGAATTTCCCAGCACTGTTCTAGGCGGCCTGTTCTTGGGCTACCTGCTAGATAGTTACCTTAGTTCCTTCCCCTGGTTTACAGCTTCCTTCACGATCCTAGCTTTGATAGGGGCATTTTTTCGTTTGGTGCAGTTGTTGCAGCGCTTCTCTGGTGAAGATCGATGATAGGTAGACTCCTCGGCTCTCCCATCCTCCGGATTGAACTGTGGCACGGGTTCTTGCTAGCGGCTTTGATAGCTGTCTTGGTTCCCCTAAGAGCCCTAGATGCTTGGGCGTTTTTATTGGGCGGGCTCTTTATGGGCGTGAACTTCCTCCTGTTAGGTTATGGCGTCCAGAGACTCCTCAGTGCCTTTGCAGTCAAAGGGAGAGTCCGAGCGGGGATCGTTCTTTTGGTGTTGAAGTTTGTACTTTTCCTCGGTCTGCTCTCGGGTCTCATATTCCGCGTCCAGTTGGATGCCCGCTCTTTCGCCATAGGGGTTTCTTCCCTTCTTGCTGCGATTATCTTAGAGAGGCTTTGGGCCTCTCAATGTGGGGGAGCGTAAATGGAACATCCGTTCATGTGGTATGATATCTTGCCGTCGTCCTTGAGGCTTTTACCTCAGCACACCTTCACGGCGTTGTTGGTCATGGCAGTGCTTTTAGTCTTGGCCTATCTGGCCAGGCGCGCCTTGTCGCGTTCTACAGATCCGGTGGTTCCCGAAGAGGGTATTAGCGTAAGGAACCTGCTGGAGCTCCTGGTGGAGTTGGTAGCGGGCTTGAGCGACAGCATCATCGGGTCGAAGGGACGGAAGTACGTTCATCTCTTTGGCAGCTTCTTTATCTTTATCCTCACCGCGAACCTCTTTGGTCTTGTGCCCGGCTTCTCGCCGCCCACCAACAATCTCAACACGACCTTAGGATTAGGGCTGGTTTCATTCTGTGCCTATCATTACTTTGGTGTGCGGGAGCATGGATCTGGGTATATTAAGCAGTTTCTCGGTCCCATGCTAGTCCTGGCCCCCTTTTTTTTAGTCCTGGAGGGGATCTCCCATTTGGTGCGCCCTTTATCTTTGGCGTTGCGTCTTTTTGGCAACATGTTCGGGGACCATTTAGTCGTGGAGATCTTTACCGATCTGACAAAGGTCGGGGTCCCGGTGCTGTTTTACGTCTTGGGTGCCCTCGTCTCCGTCATTCAGGCCTTTGTCTTTACCTTACTGAGCGTTATCTATGTCGCCATGGCGGTCAGCCATGAGCATTAAGCGAAGGGCTTATGTGGAGAGGAAGATGAGAGAGGGGCGGGCCTGGATTCGCTAGAAAGGAGGGAGGCATGAAGAAGCTGTTATTCGCTATTGGCGCGGTTGCCCTGAGCGTTGTTCACTCAGGCGTAGCTTTGGCTGCGGCCGAAGCAGCGGAGGCTGCGGGCGGCGCGAAGGCCGGGATCGCTATAGCCGCTGGTTTGGCCATCGGTCTGGCTGCCTTTGGTGCTGCATTGGGTCAGGGACGCATGGCAGCGGCCGCGATGGAGAGCATAGGGCGCAATCCCAACGCTGCACCCAGGATCCAGCTCCCGATGATACTAGGTCTGGCCTTCATTGAGGCGCTGGCCATCTATGCCCTGATCATTGCTTTTGCCCTTCAGGGGAAAGTCTAATTCTCAGCGCTAGCAACGGGCAAGGGGGCGGGGAGAGACCCCGCCCCCTTTATTTTTTAATCCGTGCAAGTTGCTGAGAGGATCTGCGGTTCTGCTTCCGTGCTTAGGAGCCCTATTTTTAGAAGCGAAACTCCTAAACTTTTCGAGGTTTAGTCGACTTGGCCTGTCGGTGGGCAATACCAAACTGATGGAGCGAGCCTTTGCGTTTTGTCTCCAAAAGCCCTTCGCTTCTTAATTCGCTAAGGATGGAGCGTGCCTGGGACTTTCTCAACCCTGTCTTTTTTATCAGTTCGGGAATGCTTAGGTAGCTCGACTTCAGGAGTTCCATAACCCTTTTATGAGCATCCTCTTGAGTTGGAGCGTCCGGGTACTCTCCAAGGATGCGATGGATCACCTGTTTCCCTACTGGCACCCCATCCATCATCCACCTTTTGCCCTCAGGGATCTTTTTGTTGGCAATGTTCTTGGCTATTCCGCGAAGTCTCGATGATCCAGTGGATTTATAATACTTTGATAGCCCCTCCTTACTGCGCGCGATCTTAAAGGTCTGCCTAGCAAGGCGAGCAGTGGTACGCAGCAACGGGTCCACAGCGTCTGGGACTCCAACCTCCACTAAATCAAAGAATAGGCGTGGATTTCTTCGGAAAAGATTTGGAATATCAAGGGGATTGTGTTCCTTACTCCACTCTTGAAGAGACTCTAACGTTTTGGCCTTACTAAGGGCTGTTGCTCTACGGGTCACGTGATTTCCCGACTTGGTAAACGACCTAGAGGCAATGACTGCAACTTGGGCAGATCCACTTCAATACCCCTGGCGACTTTGTCGAAGTCTGGGTTCGCCGTATCCGTCAGGTAGGTTAAATCCAGAGCATACGGCTCTTCAAGGTGCTGGGGCCGCTTTGGGTCCTCGTAAAAGAAGTCTGAGCGAACAGAATGGTCTGTGTGAAACCATGCTGTATATAGCCTGTAATCCCTGTTACGCAGATTTTTGTCGTTGTCGATATCTTCATATGGGCAAGGCTCCAGTTCTGGGTCTCGGCGGAGAAGTCTTGTCGCTCTCCGGAACCTGTCAATGAAATGAGACACTTCCCGGCTACAGATTACTGTGCAAGATCCTCACTCACCTGATTTTGATCCATAGGTAGATCCCTTCCCGACTGCTGTTCGTTCAATATAGGGC
>Ga0209824_10001311_pt1 | contig 14221 bp, 20 predicted proteins | sample VDWuncwatermetaG_FD_184124 | JGI IMG/M metagenome (GOLD analysis project Ga0209824, IMG submission 184124) | Wastewater microbial communities from Netherlands to study Microbial Dark Matter (Phase II) - VDW unchlorinated drinking water (SPAdes)... ... | reverse complement strand
GTTCTTGGGTGTTGTATACATGCTCTCACTAAGATCTTCACAAGGATATGTCAGTTTCATATTGATTGGAATAGCTGCTGCAATTATGATTTATTGGGTAAGAGTACTAAAGAAGATGACAACGGATAATGTTCCACAGTATGCACCAAAAGAAGCGGACACAAAGAATTGGGTCTATGATCTCATAAAGGGAGAAAAAGAGATAATATTTGTAGCAGAGGTGCCAGGCCCAGAGGATCAGGTCACTGTTAGATTAATTGATGGAATTCTATATGTACGAGGATCAGGCCACTTTTCAAAAGAAGTCCCAATTGAAACAACACCAGATATGGGAATTCATGACTTCAAATACAGAAATGGTGTTCTTACTTTAAAAATTAAAAAGTTAGAAACTCTTTGATTCTTCTAGTTTTGCTGGCAGATACTTGTCTGTAATATTAGTAAGGCCATACTTTGAGAATGCCTCAAGCTCTGCTTTTCTTTTTAACTTGAGAAAGACCTCTAGTTGTTTTTTCCAGTTTCCTTCTTGATATCTAGGATCTTTTTGAAGGTCATAGATTCTCTTTATGTCAGACTCTGTCATAGGAATTGTTGGGAGCTTGTATTTTTCAATATCAGTTGCCCAAACACCTAACCATTTTGCGTCCGGTACAGTCAATTCCCTCAAATGAGCGGCATTTGCAGAACCAGATTTTATTACCATTGCAATGTGCTCACCATACACATCACCATCTGCTAGTATAACTACAGGCAATCCCATTTCGGTGTTTAATCTTCTCAAGAGATTTCTCGTTGACCTCGGGGCTTGACCAGCTGTATCAACAATTATTGATTTGAATTTTTTATGAACTTTTTCTTCAACGAATCTTGTAAAAAGACCACCCTTTTCTATGGCAATAACAAGTTCTGCACTAGTATCAACAAGTTCTGCACTGCTCAAACTTGGACCTATCAAATATCCATCAGGGTGATCCGAGAGATTCATTCTCTTTCCCTCATATCCTGGAACAGTATACTCTATTGTCAAGTCTCCAAAGACACTGCTTCTCTCCTCAGGGAATATGTGAAATTCTTCACGAGGACTTGTAAGTACTGCTTCTAGATCTACTATAATATTGTCAGACTCGGGCTGATCCTCAAAATCAATACTAAATGCCTGTGATGAATAATAGATGTCTCTTAATGTAGATGATTTTCCTTCGCGTACTAGTCTATTGACAAAGAAAGCAAGCCATGCAAGCTGTGTGTAAGAACGTAATTGCGACATGTTTCTTGAACTGCGGACAGCACTTGCACTACCCAAAATGTATTGTCTGATCTTTTTATCATAAACGATATTGCTTACAGACCTGCTAGGTATTACAAATTGTGGAAACTTTCCTTTGTCAAGACTTTCATAGATGTTAAGACCCTGTTGTTCCAATAAAGATAGTAATCTTTTCTTTCTTGTCTCTGCTGTCTTTGCGCTAGACTTGTTCTTCAATCTCACTTCCCATCCTTATCAATTGGTTATAATTTGGTTCTTTTTTCTTGCCAGCAAGTTCAGTTGCAAATTGTGCAATGAGTGGTACATATTTTGAATAAAGATTTGCTCTCTTTTTTGCCATATCAGCTGCTCCTTGTCGTGACATGTGAACCGCCAATTTTCTTGCCAAATATTGTAATGCATTCTTTAATTCCCTTTCAAGCTCAGGTCTATCTGCTACATTTTCTTTTCCCACTGTCTTATATGGAATTCTCGTAGAGCAAATATGCGATACTATCACAAGAGGAGGATCTCCTTTTATTTTATATCTACTCCATTCAGTCTCGTTAACTATTTTGAGAACTACGTCACTTCCTTCATCATATAGAAGCGGTATACGATTAGCAAAACGATAAACCTTGAGACCATTTGGTGGAATATCACCTCCATAAGCAATGCCCATTTCAACAACAAATGGAAATCCAGAATATGCTGATGCGTTACGTTGCCAGACAGCTTGCAAACTCTGGTTGAAAAACTTCATTATTCCCTTAGAAAGTGGTTCCTCTCCCAAAGGCGCTAGGCAACTAGGATCTGGTGCAAGGAATTCTTCAAATTTTTGAAGCGCATCTGCTAGTTTTACCAATTCCTCGTTTGTCATACTACCTATTCTTTTGTCTGGCTTGAATTTGGCAAACTCACAGAATTTTTCTGCAGTAGTGGGTCCAACCCTTTGAAATCTTTTTGTCAAAAAGGTGAGAAGTGTATCACCCTGAACAGTACTTGCAAGTTGCTTGTAATATGGACTCTCTGGGTCTAATTCTACTACATGAGACTGAGACTCACCAAAGTCCCAATATGTGATAGTTTTATTGGCTATGTCAATATCATCGATTCTGATTTTTTTCAATCCTTCAAAATCAATATTTAGAAATGACATGACAGAAATCACAGTTCTTACCGGTCTTGAGATATCAGACCAGCGTTTTTGTGCTCGTTCTAGAATCTCCTTTGGAGAGAGATTTTTCTTTAGACCTAATTCTTTTTTGACTTTATCAATCATCTTGTTATCAATGGCAGGAATCTGATAATGCGTATCTGTGATCATCCTTCTGATAGTCTCAACATCAATACCGTGTGGATGAGGTTTGATGACTGTAGGCGGACGAGGCATCTCCTTTACAATTCTTGGATAATGAAATTTTTCACCACTTGGATCTTCAAATGTTATTGAAGCATAAGGAGTAATTAGTGAAGTCTGATATACATAATCTCTAACTTTTGATCCTGCCTTGGAGTAATCTCCTTCAAGAATAATACTCACTGTGAGACCTGTCTTTGATCCTTCTTTTGTGGTATGTTTCAATATGACAGGTTTATTTTTCTGGATGTCGAGTAACATTACAAACTCATCAAGTGTTTTACCGTCTGAGCAGCTTTTCACAGTAACTGGTTTGTTTGTAGTAATCTGTCCATAGAGTATAGCCATTGTAGCACCAAGACCAAACATGCCCCTAGCTTGCTTAAGACCGAACTTAGAACCATAAAGAACCGTACCAAAAGCAAGTGGGATGTGTTCAGGATCAATTCCAGGACCATTGTCCTTTACAGTTAAGACATAATGTTTCGGATCTGGTTTTTCAGCATCTACTGCTTTTATTGAAAGATGAATATCAGGAAGTATCTTCTTTTGATCACATGCATCAAGTGCATTTTCTACAAATTCTCTAACAGAGGTGTAAAGTGATCTAGTTGGATTACTGAATCCTGCAAGGTCTCTGTTTCTATAAAAAAATTCACTTGGAGATATTTGACTGAAGACTTCTTTACTCAAGAATATTTCCACCCTCCCAAAGTTGAAGTCTTTCTAATTTTTGTCTCCTTCTTGCGTCTTGAAGATCATTGTAAACTTTACCATGCGTACTGCCACTTGAAATGGATGTTATTGCATTTACGGCAGATTTTAGCTGTGTTCCATCTCCAATTATGGCAACTGTTCTACCATAAACAGATACTTTTGCACCACTTAGGTCCTCGATATTTTTTCTAACACGCCCACCTTCCCCTATTATTCGACTCTTTATCCTCTCAATTTGTGCAGGGGATTTTCCAACAAATTGGCGTAAATCCATAACATGTAATGAAGTCTCCTCTTGGACAAGACGCATTGCATTCTCTGCTGAGAATCCGCGACCTATAGCCATTACAATTTCTTCAGCCTTAAATGGCATTATATTTTCAACATCGCCAACTCCCTTTATGACTGTCTCACCTGTTTGACCATCAATCGATAATGAAACAGAACAAATTTTTTCTATCTTGGCTTTTATCTTTCCTGATTTACCAATTAATACTCCAACACGATCAACCGGAATTAGTATAATTTTTTCAAAAATCATCCTGTAACCCTCTTAAACACATCAATTGGATTGTCCACCGTAAGTCCTCTCTTAACAAAGAATTTAGTAATATTACTAATATCTCTTTCAAGAAATTCTTTGGTTTTAGGATGTCTTATATCTACCGCAGAACCAAAATCAAAAACTACTGGTCCTTCATCCGTTTTGAAAATGTTATATTCTGAAAGATCTGCATGAACAAGTTCGGCTTTTTGATATAGATCAGAAATAATGGTTATTGTCTTTTCATAATCGGTGTAATCAACTTCGGATTCAACCAATGTAGGAGATGGAACACCTCCCGTTCCCACAAATTTCATTATAAGAATATTTTTTACCACGGTTATTGGTTCTGGACATGGAATTCCAGAATTAAAAGACTTGCTTAAATTACGGAATTCTTTTTTGGCCCATAGCTCCACAAGAGATCTGGTACCGCGTTTTATTCGTGTAAATCTTGGGTCTCCAATAAGGTAAGGATATCGTTTCTTAAAGTTCGATGTTGTAACCAGGTAAATCTTTACAGCAAGATCATTGCCCGAAGGATCAACTGCCCAATACAGCTGCGACTCTTTTCCTGCACCCACCGCACCATTGACATATGAAATAATGCCATTATTTATCATCCTTGAGAGAATCATTACAGTAGATTTATCAAAGACTGCCTCGAGCACTTTGTCTTTGTCAAATATGTCCTTCGCTGTTCTTCTTCCCCTTTCTTTTCCAGCAAGTACATGGTCCATCTTCCTTGCCAATTTGTCCCGCAGTCCTAAATCGGATTCTTCGGGGGTTGAATCTTCTACTTCATTTGTTGAATCTTCTACTTCATTTGTTGTTTCCAATGAAACTAGATCATTTTCTTCCTCAATCTCTTCATCTTCAAATTCATCTATAGGTTCTTTATTCATTTTATTTTGCTCCTATTGACAACACAATTTGTAAAATGAACCTTGTAAAATTGATTACTGTTAGAAATCTTGTGGCAAGAGACCTTTTTGTTTTAGTATTTCAACTTGTGAAAGTGTGTATCTCCAAGTAATGTCACCACGATCATCTGATCTGAAATCCCAAGGAGCAATTGTTACAACATCGTTATCTCTAATCCAAATTTTTCTTTTTAGTTTTCCTCTGATTCTACCCATTCTAGTCTTGTCATCTGTGCATCTTACAAGTATGTGATCACTGCCCAAAAGTTTTACAACTCTTCCTAACAACTCGCCTTCTCCAGGCAATTGCATTTCCTTTAGCTCACTTTCGTTTAGTACTTTTCGCTTACCCAAAATTCTCTGACAACAATGTGTTCAGTACGTATATAATCGTTGTATTTTCAAAATTTGAAAATAATAAGAAAAGGAATTCCTTCAATTTCTTTTACACCTTTTGCAGATCCTACTCCTATCTTTATTGAAAGATCAATTGTTTTTCTGCCAGCCATGTTAATTATTGAAGAATTTCTTAGAAGAGATTCTGCCTCTTTTTCATCAACTACACGGTCTCCATAGTAGCTCTTACTGATTTTGACCTCCAAATCAGATTGTTTGAGTGTTCTACCAACTAATTCGGCGTCACACATATTCAACATCCTATTGCTTTGTTGATTCACTACTCTTACTGCAAAATTCATTTACGCATATTGACCTTTTAGAGGTGATCTGGCACCGCAGGCTTCACATTTGAGGGAAGTTACTCGGTTTTCCTTTTCGACCCTCGTATCAGGACTTTTACAGGTAGGACATTCTACATATTCCTTAAGATACCTATTCAATAAAGTCGTAAATTCATGAGGGTCTTTTTTTCCTACAAAGACTGCCTTGTCGCCTCCAAATTGTGCTGGGGTTGCAAACTCTTTTGAGAGATATTGGAGAAGCTTCTCAGGATCTCTTCGCAATATTTTTGGAAATTCTGAAAAGTTTCTGAAAAACGTTCTATTTCCTTGCCACATTATATCCACTTTAGGAAGTTCAAATCTTGATGTAGAGCCTGCCTTAATCTGAGACACTTTATCTTGAATGTTCTTTAATAATTTTTCATATTCGGCTTTTGTCAACTAGATTAGTTATAGAATCGCTACCTATATTGATTTACTCTAGAAAAAGAAGAAAATTGTACTAAGGCTTTCCTATGCGGAAGACGTTAGTACTACATTTTGGGCATGTACCCTTTACCGCAGGTCGTCCGTTCTTTAGCTTAACTTCCTTTGGATTTGAGATGTCGACTTTTTTTCTGCATTTTACGCAGTATGCTTGAGTCATTTCAACATCTTACGAATGAAGTGGTATATAGCAAGACTCTGTAAAAATTATTTCACTATACGCTAGAGGGTGTTAAATTTTTACATGGTCTAATTCAGATCATAGATCTAGATTTTTCATAAAATGTGTATTTTTTTCATATTTCTTATGAGGAAATGATCCAACACCATGAAATTAACAAATTGACCACGAGAATGATCAAATTGTTGAATGTAGTTATGCTTTTAAAAGCCCTAAAGAGACTCACTTGAATGGTGACTAAGAAAGGCATTATCATTACTGTAGTAATACTAGCAGTCATTTCAGGTGCAAGTTTTGTAGTATGGTTCCTGCCACAAAACCATGGTTCTTCTGTTGTTGTTTCAGATTATAAAAATGAGTTAGATAGTGTAAAAGAGAGACATTCACTTATCACTACTGCAATAGAGTCCAACCTCAAGGAACTATTGGATAAGAGCATGTCTCCGGATGATTTTATCAATCAAACCCAGGTCTCATCATCTCAAGTCACCTCATTGATAAGCGAATTAATAGAAAGCAATCCTCCTTCTGAATGGAAGCAAATCTATGGGACTTATTTTGAATCCCTCAAGAAGTATAATGATTATCTTTCCGAGACAATCTCACTTGCAAACAAGATGAAAAGTGGAATATCTGCCAGTGACCTAAACGATGAGATGTCAAAGTTAGACGCCCTCAAGAAAGAATCAGACGCGTTAGTAACAAAGTCTAACCAGATACGTCCTTGAGATTATCGAGCAATCACAATTTGAGTCGAACTTCTTAAAGTATTTGTAAAATTAGATAGAAACTACATTAATTAATAGGAAATGCGATTTTCGTCTATACCATGTCAGCAAAAGAAGATAGCTTACAAAATGAAACAATAGAGAGTAAGATTAGCAGATTGCTAGTAATTTGCGTTGACAGAGATGATGATATTGGAGTTAAAGCGGGTGTTGTTACACCAGTAATTGGACGCAATGCATGCATAGAGGCAGCTCAAAGACTTGCATTAGAAGATCCTGAAGATGCAGATTCTAATTCAATTTTTGCAGCTGTTAAAACATTTGAGGATTTGATAAGCAAGGGATACCAAGCAGAGGTTGTAATAGTTTCAGGTACTCAAAATAAAGGTGTGCAAGGAGATGAAAAAATTATTTCCCAGGTAAAGACAATAACAACAAAATTTGCAGCAAATGGAGCTGTGATAGTATCCGATGGAGAAGATGATGAAAGTGTCATACCAATAATTCAGAATGTCTTACCCATCGTTTCTGTAAAGAGAGTCGTAATGCGAGTAAGTAGAACTGTTGAATATTCGTATGCAGTGTTGGGAAGATATCTCAAAGCCATCGCGTTTGATTCAAAATATTCAAAATTCTTTTTGGGCGTTCCAGGAATGCTTTTGTTAATAGGCGGAGTAGCTACTGTTCTTGGGCTAACTAGAGAAATATTTGCAGTCCTAGTCAGCATTCTCGGTGGAGCATTCCTAATCAGAGCTTTTGATATCGATAGAGCTTGGGCCAATTGGAATAAACCAACACCTGGAGGATTCATACGAACTTTCACACTAGTAGCAGGAATTGTTATGATTCTTGCATCATTAACAGCTGGTATTGGTTCTGCTGTCCCCGGTATTGCTACAAAACCTGACAGTATCTTGAAATTAGTTTTGAATCAACAAACAATGGGGCTCTTTGTTGCTGGAATGTTACCTTTCCTTTGGATGGGAATAGGATGCATTTTTGGAGGTTCACTACTAAGTAGCTGGTTTAAGGGAAGCATTAGATCAATTACGGATATTCTAAGGATAATCGTACTAGTTACGCTCTATCCAATTGTTTCTCAGTTTACTACAATCATGATAAAAGGAGAGAGTCCGTTTACTCTGATTCCACCATTACTACTTGGTCTTGCAGTAATACTGATATCTGCGTCTCTGCTCTTCCATAAATATAGAAAGAAGAAGGGCGGTGAAACATTATCAGAATAAAGGATAGAGTTCTCAATTTAGGCGGTCTTTACAGTCTATACTCCAAGAGATTAGAAAAGGACATTCGTAGTGGAGAGATGCCAAAGCACATTGCAATAATTCTTGATGGGAATAGAAGATGGGCAAAACGTAATCTAATTGTGAAGCTAGAGGGTCACTTTAGAGGTGCTGATGCTGTAGAGAAATTACTGGATTGGTGTGAAGAGCTAAATATCAAAATAATTACTTTGTATGTGTTATCTTCAGAAAATCTCAGTAGACAAGATGACGAATTAGATTATCTTTATGATTTGATAAATGCAAGGTTACACAAATTATACAATGATCCCAGAATACACAAGAATCGAATGAAGGTAAAGGCTATTGGTAGTGTCGAGCTACTACCAGATTTTCTAAGAGAGATTCTCAATAAACTCGAAGAGGCCACAAAAGAATATGATAATCATTACTTGAACATTGCAATAGCTTATGGCGGACAGAACGAACTTGTTGACGCAATCAAAAAGATCGGATCCAGAATCAAAGATGGTTCCCTAGATGTCAATCAAATCGATAAGGATGTAATAGAGTCCAGCCTTTATACCTCGCATCTGCCTCAATCATCTCCTGACATGATATTGAGGACCTCTGGCGAGAAACGATTGAGTGGTTTTCTACTTTGGCAAAGTGCCTACAGTGAGCTTGTCTTCATGGACATTTATTGGCCTGAATTTAGGAAAATCGACCTTATGCGAGCAATAAGGACCTTCCAAAAGAGAGGCCGTAGACTAGGAAAATAGAAAAGAGAAATACCTGACACACGAACCCTTTTGTAAATGTTGGAAGAAAGATCAGCAGGTACAATCCTTTACCAAGAATCACCATCAGGTAAGATGTATTTGCTTTTGAATTATCCTTCAGGTCACTGGGATTTTGTCAAGGGAAATATTGAGAAAGATGAGACTTTCAAACAAACGGTTCTCAGAGAGGTACGAGAAGAAACAGGAATAACAGATATTGATTTTGTAGAAGGATTTGAAGACAAAGTTGAGTATTATTATCAGCGAGATGGTGAAGTAATACACAAAGAAGTTGTCTTCTTTTTAGCAAATACAAAAACAAATGATGTAATCTTATCACATGAGCATCGTGATTTTATATGGTTAAACTTCAATGATGCCATTAAGAAATTGACTTACAAGACAGCTCAAAAGTTGTTCAAAAAGGTCAAAGATTTAGGATTTGAGAGTTAACTCGTGAAGCTTTTGTGCCTCAAGTTGAGGATTTTTTGAATTAAGAATTGCTCTTCCGACAATTAGATAGTTTGCACCTGCATCTAACGCATCCTTTGGATTTCCTCCCTGAGTTCCAACCCCAGGTGAGTAAATCTCAAACCTTCCCTTTGCTTTCTTGCTTGATAATTCTATGAGTTTTGGGACAGTTGCACCAACAACAATACCATCAACATGTAAAGAACATGACCACTTTAAGAAAAGTTCATGAAGATTTGACATTTTTTTAGTACTTGGATCTTGAACCCTCAGACCGTACCCCAACTTTGCCCCAGGGTGACTCATGTGCACTAGCGTTATGACACCTCGATTGCTATCATGAGCATTTTTTACAAGTTCAGACAAATTTTCAGGCCCCATTATTGGATTTGCTATTACCGCATCAAATCCACTTTGCCAGAGTCTCTGCAAAGTTATCATGTTAGTATTTCCAATGTCATTTAGTTTTATGTCAGCTATTGTTTGCAATCCAAAATCATGTGCAACTTGATTTATTTTCTGAATGCTTTTCTCACCAAGTGGTAACAACAAATGAAAATTAAATTTGATAGCACAGATGTATTTTCCCAGTGTTTTAATATTTTTCAGAGTTTTTTTCTCAAGTAATTCAAGATTTCTATCATCAAGATCATTTGCTAATATTATTGAACTTCTCAGAGAAGAATCCTTCATTCTTTTTCTAAAATTACTCATAGCTTGACTAGAGGATGTTTACCTTTGAGTTTTATTACTTTCAGGTATGAGTATCCATGGTCACCTACTGTGCTAACAAAAGATGGTTCTACACCATCTTTGCTCGAATATTTCAGAAATGGTTTTGTAGGCTCGTAATCAAGTTTAACATGACAAAAATACGAAGTCTCATCAGATTCGTTAAAGTTCATGAAGACTCCTACATACCAATTAGTACCATCTGGAAAGGTGAAGAGTGGAAATGGTGATTCTTCAAATCCATAACTTAGTTTAATCAAACTTGTAAGATCCTCAAGCTCTATCGATTCGTATACAACTTCAGGCAGTATTGCAGTTTCTGGTTTGAGAGTTTCAGGAAGTGATTTGACTCTGACAATTGGTGAATAGATGTACATTGGATTTGATATTGTATTTACCACGTCATAGTCTTCTTTTCCTGCCTTGAATCCATATGAAAGATAATGGCCTTTTCTTTCTGTTTGAACATAGAAATTGACAGATCTTTCTTTAAGAAGATCCATCTGTACAGAAATTATGCTTTTTCCATCAAGTTCAAAGGAAAAGGCAGTACGTGGAACTCGCTCCAAAGCGCAAACCATTCTTGAGAATTCAGCCATATCTGTGACTTCAATGTAAAAAGGAAGCTTTGCCATAGGATTTCTCAAAAATCATCCACATTAAAAGTAGTCGTTTAAGATTCTCTTCGCGCTATAGTCCAAATTTGATTGTAAGACTTTCTCTTCTGTCAATTATGTCGTGTATATCTGGTCCAGTACCAATCAATGTAACAGGCACTTTGAGCTGGTCTTCAATATTTTTAATAAAATACTTAGCAGGAGAACTCAAATCTGAAAATGACTGCATATGTGCACATTCAGGAAAAACTACATCAAGTTTGGTGATTCCCAGCTGAGTTGCACTGTTTAGCATGATTGATCTCTTTGCAAGATCAAAATCAAATTCAGCTGCCCGTCTTTGTCTTCCAGTAACTGTTCCTACTTCTTGCCATCCTTTTGCTACTGCTTTTTCTGGAGCAATCTCATTTTTCAATGGACCTTCTCCAACTCTAGTAACAAATGATTTGAAAACAACAAGCACCTCATCAACACTCTTTGGTCCAATTCCCACATCAGCACATATTGCAGATGCAGTAACATCTTTTGATGTAACATATGGATATGTTCCATGCCATAATGAAAGAAATGTTCCCTGTGTTCCTTCTACAATTACATTTTCTTTTCTATCAAGTGCAAAATTTACTTGGTTAGGAACATCGTCAAGATACAGAGTAAGAGATTCAATGTCTCTTGCAAGTTTTAGTGTACGCATTGCTCTATCGGCATTAGCTGGTCCCGTGCCAGTTCCTGTACTGCCTATAGACTGTTTTAACCTGCCAACAGAATCTGTTGTTCTGTGTGATTCTTCGATTATACCACATTGGAAATCTACAAATGATCTATCATGAGTGCCAAATTCTTCAATCTCTTTTAGAAGTACCTCTGGACTTACTACTACTCCTGGACCTATTAGCAACCTTGTACCAGGATTCAAGAAAGCACTGGGTAGCATTCTAACCTTGTATTTTTTATTTTCATGTTCAATTGTATGACCTGCATTAGGTCCCACTCCACCTCGAACAGCTACTGTAGGGTTGTCTTTCATAGCAAGATAAGAAACGATCTTTCCTTTTCCCTCATCTCCATAGAAACCACCGACGATAACTGTAGAAGGCATACAGGAAGAGCATAACTGGAGATATTTAAGCCAAATCTTAACAATACGATTTTAGAAGAGTGATAGAGTCTCAAACTCATATGTCCTCTCCAAATCATGCTGGAAATATCATATTGAATTTAGCAGGTCTCCCTGAATTTCTAAGAAAGCCGATACTGAAAAAAAGATTATCAGAGTTTTTTTCCATGAATCAGGAGGACAAGAAAGAGACCATAAATAACGCATTACAGGCTGGGCCCACTATACAGTTTGACAAATTTTCAACCTTGTTTAAGACTTGGCTTGAGATTCTCTGTAATTTATCTGAAGAACAGAGAACAATCATGTTTTCAAATTATATCAACGAGATAACAAGTCATCCAGAAAAACTAATTGCCTTTAACTTAGATGGAATTTTTGAGATTTACATGTCATTATCTGACGAACAAAGATCTATACTTTCAGCAACCCTTAAGGAAATAGTTAGATCGTTTGATGAGAAAGACAGAAAAAAATTATATCTGATAATTCCAGAGAGGGCAAAAAATGAGATCGGTATCTAAAGTGGACTGTCTGGTTTTCTCTGATTTTCGTCAGCAAAATTGACAACATCTCCTTCAGGAGTCATAACACCGACAAACACTTTTTCATATTTCTTTACTACCTTTCTATGATCTGGCATTGACATATCTAATTTCATTTCATTCATAACCATGACTCTATATTGCTTCCATTCAGCCCAGCATTCGTTGCAGCATGGATATGCAGAAGCAAAAGGATCAAGTTCTACACCGTCTAGAATTTCCTTTTTACATTTAGTACACTTTTTGACCATAACAGAGCAACAGAGTGTAGCAATTTAATTCTTTAAGAAGAGATAATAGGTCTTGGAGACAATATAACACATGAAAATAAAATGTCCCAAGTGTGACAAAATAGCTGAATTGGGAGATGATTTTTCATATGTCAAATGTCCACATTGCTCCCTTGACATGTCATATGGTGAATACGTAAAATTTATAGCTTACAAGGATGTAAGATATTCTGATATTTTAGGAGACTATGCAACCGATACCAATGGTACTGCATCCGGAACTCTTGATGATTGGTAGAAAAAAATCCACTACAAGCCTTATGTAATTTCAGAAGACATTATACCTAATTGGAATTTGTTCTTGAATCGGCCCTTAATCTCTTAGGCTTTGTAGTTGGACTAATCTTAGGAATCTTTGCATATATTGGATTCAAGAACACTGGTAGCCCTACGCTCTTTAGATTGAATATTGCTTTTTTTTCAATTAGCATAGGGTTTGGAGTTGTTGGATTTGGATACATGACTGAATCCTTTGTCTTGGGTTATGTCAAAATAGACACTTGGATTCAAACTCTAGGCATAGGAATTCAAACGATTGGATACTTTTTCATAGCATTCTCTCATGGAATAAAATCATTTTTCCCAAAGTCAAGATACTTCAAATCTATTGCAGTGCCTCTTTTCATTATTCCAGGTAATTCAATTGAGCATATTATAAGGTCAATTTCTTTTATCCTATTGGTATATGGGACAATTGAAACAATAATGTCTTATATGGAAAATAGAAAGAGGAGTACTATTTTCGTAGCTGCAGGCCTTGGTTTACTTGCATTAGGCGAGTTTTTGGGTTGGTATTCAATTATATTTCCAAAATCAGTATTGTATTTCATTTCAGTTTCTACAAAGATAGTAGGATTAGGTGCACTTTTCATTCCAATTTCCCAAGTTCCTTTGAGAGGGGTAAGATTTGGCAGTAGCATATAGAACTCACATGAGTATAATTGGAGACATTCTCTCCACTGCAAGAGATGAGGTACCTGATGAATCAGGTGCTAGTGTAACGTACCTAATCCGAAAAGCAAATGTTTCATATGCCAGACTTTCAAAAATTTTAGAAACACTTGTTTCGCAAGGTCTTTTGGAACAGACCAGTTCTGACAGAGCTTGCAAGTATAGAATAAGTGATAGAGGTAGAGAGTTCCTTCAGGCATATCGTGGATTCAGAGAGTTTGCAGATTCATTCGGACTGAGAATTTAACTTTCACCCTCATCAACAATCTCTTCATTTTCATCCTCTACATCATCATCTTCAAAATCGTCTTCAAAATCATTCTCAAAGTCATCTGACATATTACTCACACAAAATATTTTCCTATAAAAGACTTACACGGTACTGACATTACTATTGCCGCCCTAACTGGTTGGTTCTACCCAGCCACCACATGAAACGCAGATTTGCATTCCATCGTCATCTTCGTAGGTTTCGCTACCAGGGGGACATTGACATTGTAATATTTCATCCATGGCACATAATATGCGTACCAATCTTATATCATTTTCATAACAAGAGATAATTTACTATTAAACACCAAAAAAATTGTGATCCTACCTTGCAATG
>Ga0209824_10001309_pt1 | contig 14238 bp, 13 predicted proteins | sample VDWuncwatermetaG_FD_184124 | JGI IMG/M metagenome (GOLD analysis project Ga0209824, IMG submission 184124) | Wastewater microbial communities from Netherlands to study Microbial Dark Matter (Phase II) - VDW unchlorinated drinking water (SPAdes)... ... | reverse complement strand
TCCACCTCCACCTCTGAAGAAGATAACCCTGTGATACCCGTTGTCCCCACCTTCGACTCCTTACTCGCCCCCTATTCTACACTAAACTCAAGGCGGGTAAGTGTCTCATTCATATTGGCAGAGAGGGCTTCAGGCAAATCCGGAAGTGGTGGCTTGTGAAGGTACTTAACCTTGTAAGAAGTATAACCAAACTGGCTTTCCTTGATTTCCAATACTTCAGCCAAATCCCCGTAGGCTAAGACCAAGTCGCCCACCTCGAATCTTCTCTTGTACTTCTTCATCAAGTCCGGGGCGTTTGACCTCCCCGCCGTAAGCTTCTCAATACTTTGGGGTTCCTCAAATCCCATTAGACTGTTTGCTCTGCTCATAATGTGCTGCGATAAAATAGAGATGTGCGCCACATTGGTCTTAGTATTTTGCAAATTAATTTCGACAGGCAAACTTCCGATTGATCCGTGGGCAGACAAGCTAGCCATAGAAAAGACATGATGGTACGTAGCTCCCAGAACCAACCTTTCGTCATCCGTGGCTAGTGGTAGCGCTCTTTTGTATCTTGAAAGGATGCTGCTGAATACAGGCGGAATCTGAGCTTTTAGCCTTCCCCCGTCAAGGAACCAAATACTCTTGAATCCCAGGGTTTTTAAGTCATTCTCAATTCGCTCCGCATAACCTTGGATAGATGAATCGACGTTGCCGCTCGTAAATGCGTAGAAGTCTTTGAAATCTTTTTGCTTCCCTAAGAACAAATCCAAATTTTCAGCGCTCAGAAATATGCGGTACGCCTCGTTGGAATTGGTATTTTGAAAGTTGATGAGATTAACTAGAATTTCTATCAGCTTCCTGATCCAGAGATTTTGCTCATCGTAAACTGCCTCTATTATTTCCCGATCTAATGCAGCCTCTTGACTTGTTGAGGATTGCGGTTCTTTATCCACCGGTTCTTTCACAAAATCCTGCTTCTCTATTAGTGAGATGCAGGCTTTCCTTACCTGTCTAGCGCAACCGTATAAATGCAGACTTCTAGCGTCCGCGACGAGTGCATATCTTGCCTGCCTGTAAAATTGATCATCGGCATATATCTTCTTCATGAATCTCTCGGTTAGCTTCAACGGTTGAGAGATAAAGAATTCGAGCGCTTGCTCGGAGTAAGCGTCCGAGTCAGGGCTATTGATGGGCTTTGTATCACGATCATCCATGCCGTTTTACCTCGTCCGATTCTATTCCAACTTGGGATTCGACTCAACGACGCTTGAATCGATTCCTAATGGCGGGCGGCTAAGAAAATGCGGAGATTATTTTTTGTACAGCTGATCGAGAAAGCCGGAGTCGTCCAGCTTCTTGAGCAGAGTGTGATTGATGACATCTTCTGGCTTGATCTTGGCAACAAGCGGATCTGACTCTGCCATGAACTCAATCATAGAGGAGATACCCACGGGATCGAAGAATAGGGGTCAGAGTACTTTTCCATCCCGCAGCCACCGTCCGCTGCAGCCCGAGGATAGGCCCGTAGAGATTAAACGTCTACGACTCACCGTTTCGTCAATAAAATAGTTCTCTGACCCCGAGTCTCAAGAGATTTGAAATATTCTTCGTTGTCGAAACCATACGCCTTTTGTACAAGAACCACTTTCTCAAACTCCCAGCTAAAATCCTGAGCAACAAACGCGTTCCAGATTGGCTCAAAAACCGGATTCTCATTGTCCGATAGATAAGTGTCCAATTCATCTGAGCTAAAATGTTCACCTCGCCACATACGATACCTTTTTCGAATGTCGCCCATTATGAGCTCTGCTTCTCCTGTCACCACAAAGTTAGCCAACTCATGGCCTTGTCTTATCGGATGGCCTCCGAAACTGACCCCAGACAATAATCTTGTACTTAGCACAATGCACGTCCTTAGATCGTCTGCCGAAGCTAGGTCCCAACCAAGCACTGCTTGTACATATTCCCTAAACTCAATCCGCTTCCAGAGAGACGCCGCCCGGTCCAGCTGTGTAGCTGCCTTTTGAATATGATCAATCATGGTGCGCTGCTCGAATGAACTGCATGGATGCAGCGTGTTCTTACACTCAAATATGTAGACCCGCCTGCCAAGCTTGGCTATGCAGTCGAAGTCACCCGAGATACCCTCAAAACTATAACCGACGCCTTTCTTCACATCGTTGGTCACGGTAGATAGTGCGGCTGCGAGCATGTTGGCCAAGGGGTCGACTTCACCGCTTGAGTACAACCGTTTCTCCGCAGTTAGGAAAGCACTCCTGACCAAGTTGAAACAGGCATGAATGGAAAACGGAACAGCCAGCCATATTCCCATGCGGATCAAAGGCGTGTACTGCAAATCGAGAAATGTACTCTTAGGGCTAGTGTCCCACGCAAATAAGTTAAGATATTCTTTAGCATGCGACTCCGGCACTCCGAACACATTCATCAATGTGATAAGGCTATTTATTTCCATCCCACCCAAAATAGAGTTCCATCTAAGGATATCCTGCTCATGGCCTAATGCACTTAGTTTTTGGGCTCTGACATACGCAAAGAATCTAAAGATACGAAATATCTTAATTACATCTCCTATGGTTAAAGAATCGCCTATTCTTAGGCCTGCGAGCGTGTTATAGTCGGTGAGTAAGTCGTAGCACGTCGTTCTCAGCTCAATAACTTCCTCCCTAAATAGTTTATCGACAAGCAGAATCTTCTCGCCAAACATTTTTGCCGCAACTCCAGGGATCTCGATTCGAAGCCGAGTAAGACCTTTGGTTTCAACGAACTGGACCGTATCAGTACCGAAGCTCTTGACCCATTCAGCACACATGTCCCGGAAGGATAGCGCAGCCGGTTCGGATTCCTTCGAGAACCTATATAGACCCCAACCATACCTTATGTAGCCGAAGGTCATAGCCATCCCGAACCGATCGGTCGGCGGCGAAATCGCATACCGTCCACCGGCCAAGCGTTGACATGTATACCCCAGCCGAAAGACGCTTGCCTCAAGATCAAGCAACTCCCGGAGGCGACAGGCCAGGAGCACTGTGGCCTCAAAGCGCTTAGGTTCTGGAGAGCTATTGGCAAAGTGCGTAAAGTTATTCGGCGAGATTCCGTAAACACGGTTGTAACTTTCCAAGGCGTAAGAGGCACCAGATGCTACGTCTTCTTTCCGGAGTTGGTCAAATGTCTGTTTGAAAGGAAGCTTCTCGCTTTCTGCTTCCGCCAAAGTATGGTCCCCGAGCACGAAGCCTCTGAAAGCCTCGTCAGCAAGAATCACCGCCGAGTGCAGAGAGTAGTGTAGCTTCTGCTTAAGGCGGCGCAGCATGTTCGACTCGTCGGGTCGGGTCTTTTGGTATAGCTCGGAGTAAAAGGCCCAGGATCTAAGCCGACCACTAGCGACGCTGGACGGGACTATCACATCGAAGCTCTCGTAAAGGCGCCATAGCAGACGCGCAAGACCTGCCAATAGATGTCCAGCAACTCTAGAGGGTCGGAAACTGTCCTGAAAGTCCGGGTTACTAATCGCCTCTTTGTCTGCAAGCGAGAGCGTCAGCATTCCCCAGTTGAACGCTTCGCCGAAGCGCGCTCGATCAATGCTTTCCATTAGTTTCTTACACAGGAAAGTCATCGTCTGCCTGGTCAAGCTGATTGACGATAGAGTCGACCGAAGCTGAGAGATCGGCTTCGTCCAGTCACCCTTTCCCCAGCCCGAAGTGATTCGTTGAATGTCCTTAGGCGTATAGATGGTCATTCCGCTCTAGACCGTGCAAGTGATCTTCAATTTCTTTAGTTAGAGGCCTTCAGGGCTTCAAGCAAGGAAGAATAGGGGTCAGAGTACTTTTCCATCCCGCAGCCACTGCCCGCTGCAGCCCGAGGAGCGGAGATCACCTTTTGTACAGCTGATCGAGGAAGCCGGAGTCGTCGAGCTTTTGAAGGATGCTGTGATTCACCACTTCTTCGGGCTTCACTTTGCTCACCAGCGGGTCGGACTCCGCCATAAATTCGATCATGGATGAGATTCCCTTTATGTCGACGTAGGGCTTCTTCGGCAGGACCTTAAGCGCAGACTGATAGTGCTCTTCCGCCTTATCGACCTTGTCGAGCCTCAAGTACTTGGCCAAGATTGCTTTGACTTTCTCTTTATTCCTGGGCTCCCAGGTAAAGGCGGTCCCGGCGGCTACGGCCTTAAGGATCCTCTCTAAAAGATCAGGGTCGGTTTTAATTAGACGCTCGCGGACAGCAAAAACCTGCTGCGGGTAAGGAATCGGTAATTCCGTGAAGTCGGCAAGCACATTGAAGCCGCGTTCTTTTAAGGTCGAGGCAAGTCCCGGATTGACAATCACGGCGTCGCTTCCACCCGTTTGCAGCGAGGCGACCCTGGCCGCCTGGTTGCCGACCTGAAGGAGCGTCACCCGGTCGCGCCTGGAGTCCATCCCCCAATGCTTAAGGGCCAGCACCACAGCATGGTAGGAAGCAGAACCGACCTGCGTGATGCCGATGCGCTTCCCTTTCAGCTCTTCGGATTTTTTGATCCCGGGGGCGCTCGCCAGGATGTAGTTCATCCTATTGATCAGGCCGCCGATGAGAACAAGGTCGGATCCCCGAGCGCGGGCGCTGATGACCGGCTGTCCGGCCATCCCGACCACGGGCAGGTCGCCGGAGATAAGGGCCTGGGCTCCCCGGGTTCCCCCTTCGATTAGAATCAGCTCCACATCAAGACCAAACTTTTTGAATAGCCCTTCTTCCTTGGCCACCCAGACGGTTGTCTGATTCGAGCTCAGCGAGGAGTAGCCCAACAAAATTCGTTTGGTCTGTGCATGGGCCGCAGCTACGGTCAGGGCAAGGGAGACCGCCGCAAAAAGGGCAGGCATCAAACGCAACCGGATTCGGCCCATCATAGAATCTCCCTCATATCTTTTTTACAGATTCAGGAGTTGGCCGGCGCCCTTCTCCGCAACTCTCTTCAATACCAATCCCCCCAAAGCCACATCCGCTACTCCCTGTCCGGCGTTATTTTTGAAGAGCGTGATTTGCTCAGGTCGAGTCCTCCCCTCTCTCTTTCCTGCAAGGATCTGGCCAATCTCCACCAATTGCTCCCAGCGTAGGATCCCCTTCTGCACCGGGTCGAAGATATCCCCCTGCTCGTCCTGGATCGCCTGCTCTACGGAAGCGATGCCGATGACATCGCTCCGCTTAAGCGTTGTATCATCGATCTCACGCCGCTTGGCCCTGGTGAATCCACCCTGCACCAGCCCCACGTTGCTCCCTACGATGGTAGTCACATGCACGCCCGGCTCCAGCCAGCTGCCGTCGAAAACCGGCACGCTCGAATTCGTGGCCGTTAGAATTATGTCCACACCGCGCACGGCCTCTTGGGTAGAGGCAACGGGTCGAATGTCGATATTCAAAAGCGGCCCCATCTCCCTGGCGAACCTCTTACAGTTCTCCGCGGTCCGGCTGTAAACATTTACCTCCTTGATCCTGCGAATCTTCGCCAAAGCGACTAGATGATTGCGCGCCTGTCCGGCGGAGCCAAGGATACCGATTCGCTCCGCATCCTTTCGCGCAAGGACATCCGTGCCGACGGCGCTGGACGCCGCGGTGCGCAATCCAGTCACCGCGACATTGTCCGGGAGTTCGCGGCAGGTAATCTCGCCGATAATAATCCCCTTAAGCTCTCCCTCGGCGCCATCGTACAGGACGGTCACCGGATGGTTGAGCCTGGGATATTCCTGGTGATCGCTCAAGGGCTTCACCCACTCGCAGTGAGTCATAAGACCCGTCGCCCCGGCGCCGGGAACTCCCCCCTGATGAACGCTTACTCTTACTCCTGTGGGGATATGAATGCGCCGGCGCGGCGCGTTGACCTGAGGGTTCTCTCCCCACTCGCGGAAACCAAGCCTCACGGCCTCGATCGCCTCGGCCATGCTCACTATGCCTCTAATCTCGCTAGGTCGGATCAATCTAGGCTGGATCATCGAACCTCTCCGAATAACTCAAAACTAAAAATTCACAATTAAGAATTGGCTGCCGGGTTTTTTATCAGTCGCGGATGTCCTGCAACAGCCAATCTGTCGGGATCTCTTTTCCCAACCCTCTCTCTTTGGCCAGCTCATACACCTTGCCGGCCACGGCGAAGAATTGGGCGCCCTGGACGTTTCCTCTTTCGGAGTAAGTGATTTGCTTGGGCGAGCTCCGTCCCTTTCTCTTACCGCTCAAAAGATCGGCCAAGAGGAGCGCCCGATCCTCTGCCACGACGCCGTGCGCCCTCTTCCCTTTCTCCTTCATTTTGAAACCGCGATTTTGTTCCGGCACGGCCGCATAAGTAATGTACTCGTCCGCAAGGCTCAACTGCGGCAGCCCCCACGGCGCCGGCGCGGTGCCAAGTCTCAGGGAAAGATCGATTCTCTTGAGCGTATCCTTATCGGGCTTCCCGCCTACGCATGTGACGTGGGTTCCTTCTTCCAGCCACTTCCCGACGATGATGGGAACGGCCGAATCCGTGCAGCCGGCGATAATATCCGCCCCTTTATAGATATCGCGCGGGTTGTCCAAAGGTATCACTTCGATGCCGAGCCGATCGCTGATCTCTCTGGCATACTCCTCCCGATGGGCTTTGGTCGGGCTATAGACTTGGATCTTTTTAATTTTACGCGCTAAAAGAAAAGATTCGGCGTGCGACCGGGCCATTCCGCCGGCGCCGATCATGCCGACGGCCTCTGCATCCTCGCGCGCCATGTATTTGACGCCGATGCCCGAATCCGCCCCGACTCTCATGTGCTGGAGATAACCGTCATTCATCAACGCTAGCGGCTCCCCGTTCTGAATATTGATAAGCAGGATCAGGCCGCAGAATTTCCCCGGTTCCACGCAGTACTTCTCCTGCGTCCGTGCCCCCTCGTACTCCTGCTCGTAGATGATGTCGGACTTCATCCTGATAGCGAAGTATCCGGATATGGATCCTCCCTCCATCGTGCCCCATTGATACATCTTCTGTGGATCTTTAGTTGGGATCTGGATATCGATGCGTGGCCTGCACACCGCTTCACGCCTGGCGATCTGCCGGTAGGCCTCTTCCAGGGCCTGCATCGCAATCTCCATCGTCAGGACACTTTGCACATCATCGTTGCTGAGGATGAGAGTCATGGGAGGCTTTATCCCGGATTCTTTCCCCAGAGGGAAACAAAGAACCCTTCGTTGATCAGCTCCTGCATCAGGCTGTTGTCGTAGAACTGCTCGGGCTTGGCCTGCTTCGCCTTAGGATTTTTTTGCGCGATCTCATCCAGAGTCACCTGGAATGCCTGCGGTTTCACCAGAGGAACCTTCTCGACGAAATCATAGGCGTACTGCGCGCTTCCTTCCAGCATGCCGGGATCCGTGATTTTTGAATAGCGGCCGATAATCTTTTTGAAATCCTCTTTTCTAGCGTGCATGAAGTGAACCGCCCTGCCATAGGCGCGCAGGAGCGCCTTAGCTTGTGTCCTGTGCTCCTTAATGAACCTGCGCGATGTTGTCAGCCCGACGTGCATAAAGGGGATTTCTTCTTTGGCCAGATTGGAGATCATCTTCATTCCAGCCTGCTGGGCCACATATCCCATCGGATAGGACATGGGCGCCGCATAGATGGATCTCTTGGATAGCGCGGCGGCGATCTCCGGCATGCCGCCGATTTGGATGATGGGAACGTCGCGCACCGGCTCGAGGCCGTGTTTGCGCAGTAGCATGCGAATCGAGAAATCGGTGGAAGCGCCAAAGCGCGTGACGCCGACCGCTTTCCCTTTCAGCTCCTGTACGCTTCTGATCTCCGGAGAGGCCATGATGTAGAAGGCGGCGACATTGATGATCGCCCCCATAGCGACCAGGTCTCCGCCCTGAAGACCGATATCAGCGACCACTTGGCTGTTCGCAGCCGAGACGGCCACGTCTCCGGCGAGCATGGCGCTCGCCACGACGGACGAGCTCGGTATGTAGATGAGGTCGACATCCAACCCCTCCTGCTTGAAGAAGCCGCCGTCCTTCATGACCCAGTAGGGGGCATTGAGGGCGCTCACCGCGGTCCAAGCCACCACAAGCTTTTGTGCCCAGACAGCTTGCGGGAAGACCAGCAGCAAAGAGACAATAAAAATTCCGGGAGCCCAGCCAGAGAAAAAAAGTTTTTTCATCTGCATCTTCCTATTTTGTCCGAAATTTGTTCAGCGAGCGCGGGATCTTGCCAACCGTACTTTTGCTCTGTTTCTCAACCTGCCCCGTTACCGCATCTCATCCCCTGAACCACGTAGGCCATGTAAATGGCGTCCGACATCACGCGCCGAATATTGTTCTTGGTGAGCTGGCCGTTGATGCAATCCTCCTGCAGCTCTTTGACGTCGCAGTACTTGGCCAGGATGTCGAGCCTGATATTGCCATGGCCGACATCCACCTCCGAATGGAGCCGGTAAAACTCAAGCGCCTCATCGGGCACCCAGGAGTAGTGTTTGCGGAAGATCTCGATGTCCCGCAACATCCCCTGAGCGGTATCCTCACCCTCGGAGACGGCAATCCCCAAGAGCCATGATTTGGTGGCCATCAGGGCAAAGGTATCCACGGCAAATTTAACTCCGGGCAGAGGCTCTGCATTGAGGACATACTCGCGGGCGAGACCCACGCCCTCGCAGAGCTTCAGCCAGTATTCCGGATGGGCCTCGTGCTCTCGTCCGATGATATCTTCCCCCTCCTCCTCGATCGCTTTAGTGAGCCAGACTCTCCGCACTTCGGGATAAGGGCAGTTGAACAATATGCCGTATTCCTTAACCGGCACCTGCTTCACGAAGTAATACCTCTCCTTCGCCCAACCCTGAAGCTGTTCCCTGGTGCATTTTCCCTCCCGAAAGAGGAGGTCCCAGGGATGGGGCGGGCGCTTGTGATCCTCCTTGTTCACCCTCTTAAAGGTTTCCTTGAACTCCTCAGGGCTAAGCGTCCGTTCGAGCTTGAACATCTCTATCTCCTTATTGAGGCAGGGCCTCTTGACGATAAAATCCCAGCGCCTCCATCAACGGCTTGTCCGTCATCACAAAAAGGATCGCCTGCTGGTCCGCGGCGCTTTCGTGCCGATGGTAACGCCAGAGCGGCACGACAAAGGAGTCACCCTCTTCCCATTCGAAGCGTTCATCGCCGATCACCGTCGCGCCTTTTCCTCTGAACACGTGATAGATAGTGGAGTCGGTGTGGCGGTGGGAAGATGTCTTTTCCGACGGCCGGAGCATCTGAATGGCACAAGAGAAGGTCGGCAGCGTCGGCCCGCCGTTTAGAGGGTTGGCGTACTGAAGCAAGATTCCGTCGTAAGGATCGCCCGGCCTCTCTCCCACTGCCTTGAGTACCTTCTCAGTATCTTCCCAGCGGTAGACATAGGGAGGCGGCTGGATCGAATCGGAGCGCACCCAACTCGGGCGGATGGGGCTCAATTCGCAGTACGAACTGCCTTCGGCTCTGGTGATCGGCTGTTTTGGTTCCTTGTAGGGTTCGTGGAAATCCACTTGCAGGAGCCTGACCAGAGGAGAGTCGAGAACGTCCAGCCACATGAGGGTCTCATTCGATTCATTGACGTGGTCGTGCCAGCTCCAGTTGGGAGTGGTGGCAAAATCCCCCTCCCCGATTTCGAATGATTCCCCCTCGACCACAAGGCGCGCGCCTCTTCCCTTCGTGATGAAGCGAATCGCTCCCGCGATATGGCGATGGGCCCCAGCATGTTCGCCAGGCTTCAGCATCTGAAGGTTGAGAGTGAGCGTGTGCGTGGTAGACCCTGGCAGCGAGGGATGGGTCATCTGAATCACTCTGCGAAAAGAGGTTTCTAAACCCACGACCTCTCCCGCTCTCTCAATCGCCTCGTAGAGATCTTTCCCCTTCCAGAGGTGAGGCTCGAAGGTGGGCTTTGGCTCGCGGTAGACATCGCCTTGAAACGCCTGCCAGTAGCCCCTGAAATGTTTTTTCTTAAGCTCCGCTTCAAATCCCTTAAGGTCCGCCATAATTCACCTCCGACCTTTATATGCCGTAGAGCCTCGCCGCGTTCTCCCCCATGATCTTCGCCATCAGCGCCGGTGCGATATCTTCCCGGCTGGTGACGCTCTTCACCGTATGCGGAAACTTGGAATCCGAGTGGTTGTAGTCCGAGGCGAAGATCAAGAGATCTTCGCCGACATAATTGGCCACGAAGCCGATCGTGCTCTCGTCCGGCTCGAAGGCGTAGTAGAGCTGCCCGCCGCGCATGTATTCACTCGGAGGCCTTGTCAGCCAAGGCACCGTGGGCTCGAGATACTCGTAGTGCTCGTCCAGCCTCTCCATCCAGTAGGGAACCCAGCCGGCGCCGGCCTCCATGAAGGCCACTTTGAGACGGGGAAATTTTTCCAGGATGCCCCCCACCACGATACAGAGCACGGCGATCATCTGCTCGAACGGATGGGTCATCGCGTGCGTGTAAAAAGGATGGTCAAACCGCTCGATGCCCGCGGCGGTCCCGTCACCCGCCCCCACGTGAACGCAGATCGGGATATTGAGTAGCTCGGCTTCAGCAAAAAACGGCAGAAGATCGGGATGGTCGAGGTTCTTCCCTGAGGCGGAGTGTACAGGGGTCGCGACGGCGACGAAGCCAAGCTCCTTGACGCACCGGCGCAATTCATTCACCGCCGCAGGCGGGTCCTGAATCGGCACGAGGGCAACGGCCTTGAGTCTGCGCGGATCGGCTTTGCAGTAGCCGGCAAGCCAGTTGTTGTAGACTTGAGCGATGGCACAGGAGAGATCCTTGTCCTCGACAAACGGAAGACTCAGAAATGGGGCCGTACCGAACAGCACTGCGGTATCGATCCCTTCGAGATCCATGTCTTTAAGGCGCTGGATTGGGTCTTCCATTCCTGTAGTTGCTTGCGGCCTTCGGCTCCGAGGAGCACCAACGAAGCTGCAGCCCTTGCCCACGGGCTTGGGACACAACCGTCCCTCCATCATGATGAAGTCCACTCCCCGGTTATCCTTGACCAGGCGCGGGGCACGGGACTTGAAGGGTTCCGCGATCAGATCCCGCCAGGGAATGTTCTTGTCCTGAACGTGGCCGTCCGCGTCGATGATGCGCATGGCTTACCTCTTTTAATTGGAAAGCTACCATCCTGGTTCTAAAGCTGTCAACTAGCCCCCGATTCGAGGCTAACTTGACAAGCAGATTTTTGAAGGTTATGAGGGCCTCTTGGGGATAAAACATGAGCAGTTCGAAAGAATTGGAAATTGGCTTCCCGGAGATGCGCTACGACATCACCATGGCCTTCTTTGAGGGCAGGGTGAAGATCGACGGGGTTACGTTCAAGCCCACCAAGACATTCTCGATGATCTTCGCCGACAACCCCCAGCTCCGAGAGGGAGATTTCGGCCTTTGCGATTTGAATTTGGGTTATTTCCTCCCGGCCATCGACGCCGGCTGGCAACTGATCGGCCTGCCTGTCTTCTCAAAGAGAAAGTCGGTCTATCCATTTATTTTTTGTCGCGCGGACTCCGGCATCGATTCTCCCAAGGATTTGGAGCGAAAGCGAATCGGCACGCGCCAGTACCGGACGGCTATAAGTGTTTGGGCGCGAGGGCTCCTAAAGCACAGGCATGGTGTCGATCTCTCTAAGATCCAATGGCTGGCGTAGATCAAGGAGGTTTTCCCCAACTACGACAGGGATGCGAAGATCGACTATGTGGACGGGCAGAAAAGCGCGGTCGATCGGCTGTTAGACGGAGAGGTGGACGCCATGGTCACGGACATCTCCGATACCAAGCTCTTCGATACTCTCGAAAACAGCTCAAAGGTGAGGCGACTTTTTCCGAACTACATGGAGGAAGACGAAAGGCTCTACCGGGAAACCGGGATCTTCACGCCAGTGCATATCATCGTGATGAGCAAAAAACTCGACCGCCAATATCCCGATCTCACCGGCAAGCTCTACGCGGCCTTTGAGCAGGCAAAGAAGATGGCGTACGAAGATATCTTGAGCGACAGAGCCGGCTTCTCGGTCGTATACTTGCGCGAGAGAATGAAGGAACAGTCTGAGCGCTGGGGCGACCCATGGAAATATGGGATCAAGGCGAATAAAAGCACGATCGACGCTCTCATAAGATACAATTACGAACAAGGAATGATCCGTTCGGAACTTTCCTATAGAGACATATTCGCCGAGGCAACCCTGGAGAGTTAGAATTCTTCTCATAGCCGGCATGAATTCCGCAAGGAGAGATCAAAATGCTTCCCAAGGAACAGAACGAGCTTCTCACGCGCACCGCCGCGGGCACTCCTATGGGCGAGCTGATGCGCCGGTACTGGATCCCCGCGCTGCTGTCCGAGGAAATTCCCGCGCCTGACTGCCCTCCGGTTCGGGTCAGGCTACTCGGGGAGGAGCTGGTTACGTTTCGCGACAGCGAGGGGCGAATCGGCCTGCTTGGCGAGCACTGCGCCCACCGCGGCAGCTCGCTCTTCTACGGCCGCAACGAGGAGTGCGGGTTGCGCTGCATCTACCACGGCTGGAAGTACGATGTGGACGGCAACGTGTTGGATACGCCGGCCGAACCCCCGGGCAGCGACTTCAAAGGAAAGATCCGCCATACCGCCTATCCAACGCGCGAGGCCGCGGGTGTTGTTTATGCGTATCTCGGGCCGCGCGAAAAAATCCCGCTGTTCCCCAATTACGAGTGGACACAGGTTCCTTTGAATCAGACCTACGTCACCAAGTGTCTCCTGGAGTGCAACTACCTCCAGGGGCTTGAGGGTGAGTGTGACTCCTCCCATCTTTCCTTGTTGCATCAGACCTTCACCCCTGGCCCGGCGCGCGCTATTTGGCGGCTGGACCCCTCGCCCGTCTACGAAACCGAGGAGACCGATTTTGGTGTGCGGCTGGTCGCGACCCGCAAGGCGGGACCGGACCAACGATACGTCAGGTTGTCGAGTTTTGTTATGCCCGTCTCCGGTTGCGTTCCCGCCGGACGGCCCCCCGGAGAGCTCGACGGCTACGAGATCCATATGTATGTCCCTTTCGACGATACTCGGGCCTGGCGCTACGATCTCGGTTTCAGGAGAAGCCGTCCCGTAACAGAGGAGGAAGCGCACCGGCGAAAACAGATCGGCCCGGACTACGTCCGCATACGGAACGCGCGCAATAACTATCTTCAAGACCGGCAGGCGCAGAAGGCGGTAAGCTACACTGGCATCGAAGACTTTCTCAACCACGACGCGTGCGCGACCGAAAGCATGGGCCCGATTTTTGATCGGAGCAAAGAACATCTGGGCGTCAGCGACAAGGCCGTAATCGCGGTGCGGAAATTCCTGCTGAACACGGTGAACGCCCTGCAGGAAGGAAAAGAGCCTCCCCATATCGTACGAGATGCGGAGCGGAACCGGTTCCCTCACGTCGACTGCTTTGCGTACCTTCTCCCTTCCGATGTTCACTGGCGTCAGCACTTCGGTTACCTGACGCCGACGGCCCAAGCGGAAAATCCAGCCGCCTTCACGCCCAAGCAGAAAGCCGTTTCTTAAACGGGAAAAAATGAAAAAGACGAAGCAACAGGGAGCGCCAAAGCGACGGACCGCGGCCAAGCTCGCCGAAGAAGAGCTGAAAATCGCGGCCAAGATTTTGGAGTGGGAGACCGGCGATATCTGGGGCCACGTCGGGGTCCGTTTGCCGGAGCAAGACGGGGTGGCCGTGCAGATGTTCCGCCGGCCCGAAGAAAAGGGAAAGGACGATTGGCTGGTGCGCTTCGACTACTCGCTCAAGAAGCTCTCCGGCGTGGGTTCGATCCCGCGCGAGTCGACGATATACACGGAGATCTTCAAGGCGAGACCGGACGTCAACGCTGTCGTTCACTCCCATGCGCCGATGTGTATCGCGCTCAGCCTGGCCGAGAAGCCGCTGGCATGCGTTCACATGCAATCGTTTCGCTTCGGAGAGGGCGTGCCCATCTATCCGAGGCCCATCTATATCCTGGATGAAGCCGAAGGCGCGGACCTGGCGCGGGCGCTCGACAAAGCCTCGGCAATCATGATCAAGGGACACGGCATCGTGACGGTCGGGAAGTCTATCGATGAGGCATCCATGCAGGCGCTTCGCATGGAGCGGGCGGCGAAGATTCAAGCCATCGCCCATCTCCTGGGATTTTCCGGCACCGACGCGGCGTTTCTCGAAGAGCTGGCGGCCAGTCGCAAGAAGCTTTTCGCGATCCGAGGAGAAACCGGCCCCGCCTACCCTTCCGCCGAATGGAGAT
>Ga0209824_10001306_pt1 | contig 14248 bp, 19 predicted proteins | sample VDWuncwatermetaG_FD_184124 | JGI IMG/M metagenome (GOLD analysis project Ga0209824, IMG submission 184124) | Wastewater microbial communities from Netherlands to study Microbial Dark Matter (Phase II) - VDW unchlorinated drinking water (SPAdes)... ... | reverse complement strand
GATTTATTACTTTAGTAAATCGTATAAGGCCACTTGAGCACTTCCTGTTACATGAACACTACCATCGGCGACCTTCCTGATTAATTCTCCAGGGATACCATCCGCAATTCTGCTTCTGTCAGTCCTCTTTGCGAAGAATCTTGTAGTGCTGATAAGAAGTATGCTTGAGGTGGAGTAATCTGAAATTCGAAGGGGTCGCCCCCTGCTCGATATTCCCAATCCCTTCCTTTCCCTGCAAAACCAGCGTAATGAACTCTACAAGCAGCATAATCCGCAGGGTTATAGAGTTGAACTTCACTTAACAATAAGTTCGATTCACCTTGCATTATTTCACCTTGTTGTTAAGATGGGTAATTATTGCTACTATTTAAACCTTTCGTTTTTGATACTACTTTAAAGTGACTAAAAAACAGAAAAGCTTAAATACCACTTCTCCCAGAAACAGCTCATGACACGCCGCTTACCACCACAACTGAATCTGGGAGAAGTCTGCAATATGGCTTTATTGCAGGCGCATAACGCACTCACGGAGCTGGGCAGCGAGGGCAGGGAAAGCGTCTCCCATGACCGCCTCGTAGACCTCACGACACAAGGCGATTTCGGCGTTGCGCAGCGAGTGATCGATTTTCTCCGAGAGCGTCACGTCCCTGCGATCGTCTATGATGAAGAGCGTGGTATCGTCAAACTGGCAGATAATCCGCGCTACACCATCCCTCTTGATGATATTGATGGAACAAACAATTACAAGCGTGGAAGATCACCGTACTGCACCGCTATCGCTATATGCGATGGTTTGGAACCTCGTTTTAGGGATGTTTTAGTCGCGGGAATCATCGAGCACACATCAGGCGACGTATGGTTTGCGAGAAAAGGCGACGGCGCATGGCTCAATGGAAAGCCGATGAAGACATCAGGTATGACACAGATCCAGACGCCTGTCGAAGGAGGAAAACTGTATAGGGCAAATGTGACGGTGGATATGTACCTTGATGGCGATGCCTTCCCCGAAATCATCGATTCCGTATGGCCCGCGGACTTCTGCTCTGGAGCGTATCATCTTGCCGGCGTGAGCTCAGGAATATTCGACGCGCACATCACGCGCAATAGAAAAGTTGATGAGCTTGCTGCGGGCTACCTTCTTGTCAAGGAAGCGGGCGGCTTCGTCAGCGATCTTGAGGGCAAGCCGATAGATGACGTGCGTATCCGACCGGATACGAAGTATCCGATTGTCGCCGCGGCCACCGAGCCATTGGCAAGAGCGTTGCTGACGATGATACGATAACTTTTTTCTTTCTCATCAATCATAAACATCTTTGCGATGGTCAAAACAGTTAATGATGATCCTCTCTTGTTCAACTCTGTAAATTATCCTAAATGGGGCAACCCTCACACTACGATGGTTCTTCAAATCATATTTTAATGGCTTGCCTGTTTCCGGACTTTCAGAAAGTTTTCTTAATTGTTTGATTATTTTCAATCGTGTAGTTTTGTCTTTAATTTTCTTAAAGTCTTTTCTGAAATCATCAGAGAATATTATTTCCATTTTACGCCATCAACAGATCATCAATTTCCTCGTTACCCATAGACGTGTCTGTTTTAACAGCTTTTCCCCCACGTATTTGTTTTTCACTTCTTTCAATGGCTTCTAGTAAGTGGATATCTCTTGCCAGAGTTTCTTTTCGTATCATTTTTAGTAAAATATTTCCACCCTCATTAAAGACGAGGAATTTTGTTGAGGGTTTAAGGCCTGCGTCTTTTCTTATCTCCGCAGGAATCACCACTTGTCCATTTTCCGATAAGGTGGTTATTGAAACTTCCATTTTTCATCACCTACAACGCATTTTAATATTAAAACACCTTTTATATTTAAACCTTTCTATTTTTTGTTGTCTTTTGAAGACGGTAAAAATTGAAAGCTGTGTCAAAAACGGCGGGGACCACCGGTCAAATATGTCAGGAATACGATGTATTCCTGAGCACCATCAGAAATCGAGGATTTCTGAGGGACCGGTGGCATGTTCGCTTCGCTCACCCCGCCGTTTTTGAGCATCTCAAAAATGCACGCATTTTTGATGATCATCAGAAATCAAGGATTTCTGAGATGCTCAGAAATATAACACCTTCCTCGTTCCGGTAGTGGACGTTGTCCACCGGTCAATAGACCGATGGTATATTTCTGACATATAAATGAGTATTATGGCAGACTATGGAGCAGACATTGCTGGCGATGATGCGATAAAAGTGCTTACCTTACCTTCTGCGATGCCACATAGAGACGTATCAGCGAGATGGAGAAGTCTGGATCGAGATATGGCATGATGAGCGTTGATTCGCCAGCGTCGCGACTAGGGTCGAAAGACCAGTCACCGAGATCCTCCTTTTCGAGACCGCCACCTATTGGCTGGTACGTTGATGGGCGAACAGTAGTTATATGTCGTTCAAGAAATAGGTCAGCCAAACCCTGATCTCCGGAGATACTAACGGTAACCGACCCTCGATGGGATCTGAGTCTCACGCCGCCCGCCTGCGCATAGGTAACCAGTTTATCAGCCAATACTTGCGGGTTCTCCTTGAATTCGGCATAAACGCTTGGGCCATCTTTACGCTCGAAAACGCGAAGGCGTACGTACGCACCAAATTCATTATTGAACGCAGCGATTCTTTCGAGATAGGCATCTCGTTCAAGAGGGAACGTAAAACTATCATCTGCCTCAGCTTTATCGCGAATCGCCTGGAGCAGGGAGGGAATATCGACACGTTTCACCGACAAAGAATCACGATGACCCTGGTGAAAAAGACGAAGTGTTTCAAGATATCCGCCCTCATCATACCCGATCTGAAAAAGTGTTCCTTCAAACCCTGATCTGCCTTCTTTGCCAAAGATGTTCACATGAGCTTCTTCGACGCGACCGCCACATTTGCCATCTTTCGGAAAGCGAGCAATTTGGGCTGGCGTTGCAAGCTTGCCTTCTTGATCCTCACGCCAACATAGTTCCGCCAATCCGCTCCCCCAGTGTCGTAATCCAGCGACGTCACGTGCAATAGCGTGTATCGCTGTTTTGTGCGCTTGGTATGTTTGTTGCGTGATTCCTCCATCTCTCTCAATGGCAGACGCAACCTCCCCAATGGAAGGCATAACGGCTCGCCACTGTCTCCTTTCCGGTTGGTCCTCTACAGCTTCAACATTCAATGGATTGAAGTAACGACCACCTTCATATCGGTAATTATCGACAAATAACTCCGTCGCTAACTGCCTTAGCCGATCAAGATTCATTGTGCAATTCCTGCCAAAGATAATTGCCCTACACGAGGAGCATGGACAGCACCATCTGCCCGCTCACTCCGGTTTATAGTACGTGAGCAAGCACCCCACGCCAATCGAAGATCAGGCTCGCTTAGATGGAGATAGAGCGGGCCATCAGTCACTCGTTCACATTCTATGGGTAATCGCCATTCAAGTGAGAGTGTGCCATCAATCACACGTTTATATGCACGATGATCCTCACCAATGTGGGCATAATCCAGTGGCACACGGCCCATAGTAAAAACACGGATGCTCTCGTCTAATAGCATCGTTTTCGGTTGATAATAGACCAATTGTTGTAATGGATCCCCAAAATATCCTAGAACATCCAGTTCGAGATCACGCGCATGGATCATAGCAGCTCTCTGTTCAAGAGTGTACTTCTTCAATGACCGCCTTGCTTTATACAATGCTCGTCTTCCAAGCCGTACAGAAAAAGTATGGCCATCCCGATAGAAGACATCCGCGCTATAGACCCCTGCTTCTCGATTTTTCTCGCGTCGCTCTTGCATCTGCGCGACCGTCATGCCGCCGCCATGGGCAAAGATGTACGCGCGTTCACGTTTGGGGCCTTCCTGCTTTTCCTCAACCAGCACATGCCGCGCATCACGTTCGACAATAGTGCAAAGGCCAGAAGCCTCAAGGCGTTCCGCGAGGAATTCAGTCATCCGTAGCCGCTGCTCACGCAATACCATGCCCCGATGGTCCCACCACTCCTATTTAAGCCTTTCGGTTTGTAGTTTCTCATCAGTAGTTACACTACCACTATTTTTAAACAAAACCTTTAAATATGGTGGCGCCTGTAAGGCCCTTATGCCAGAAAAAGAGGAGAAGAAGAGAGGAAAAGAAGACGGTACGCTGAGCCGCCTGAAAGACGTCCTCATCGAGAAGTTCTCCTCTATCGTGCTAGACAATATCACGGAACACCTCCAGAACATCATCCACAAGCTCCAAGAGGTCGCGTATTACACCCAGCGCAGGATCATCGAGCAGTTCTATGTCTCCGGATTCTTCTTCGCCGGCTGCGTGTTCATCGCGGTAGCGATCATGTTCTATCTCACGGACGCCTTGCAGTGGCCGCGGAGCAACGCTGCCCTGGCTATGGGCGCCATCCTCCTGATCGTTTCCGGCGTATTGAAACAATACGTCCGCAGGACAAGTTCCACTGGAGAGGTGAAAGTATGGCAAAAATGATGAATGTGGCCGCGGCGAAGCGCGCCGTGCAGGCCAAGTTCAAGCTGGCGAAGAAGAAGCTGGCCATGGCAGAGCGTAAGGCTACCGGATATGTCAAGCATAATCCGAAGAAAGCGGTCGGCATCGCGACGGCAGTCGGCGTAGCGATAGGCGCTGCTGCAGTCTATGGCTTGATGCGAAAGCGAAGACGATAAATCTTTATTTTTTATCTTGTTTTTAACTTTTTGAACTGCTTCGGGAAGTCTCTGATCTTATTTCCAGCCATAGTGATACCTTCCCGTTTCAGCATCGCTTTCTTTTGCTTTATTCCATATGCGAACCCGCCGAGCGAGCCATCGCTCGCGACGACGCGATGGCAGGGAACGCGCGGCGCGTAAGGATTCTTGTTCAACGCTTGTCCAACTGCACGATACGCCTTGCAGCCGAGGGCGTGAGCGATCTCCTTGTAGGTGGACACTCTGCCGTGCGGGATGCGCTTAGTGATGGCCCAGACGCGCTGGTTGAAGGAGCCCATACGAAGAATGAAGGAGCGGAGTTTAAATCATTTGCGACGATTCGTGGTCTCGTCCTCCTTACCCATGAGGAGGACGAGACCACGAATCGGACAGCGGATAGAAGGGGCTGAAAATCGCCCAAGCTCTTGCAGAGAGCGATTTTCACCATGAAGATGGATCGTCTTTAGCCCTGTTCTACAGCCATGATCATCGCTCGCTCTATCGCTATCTTGATATCGTCCTCGATGCCAAGCTCCTTGAGCTTCTCCTCCAGCTTGAGCAAGTACTCCATCTTCGCCCTTGTCTCTGGCATCTGAGGGACGAACAGGCTGCAGCAGTCCTCGTGCGGCTGCGCGGAGATGTCGTATGTGCCGATCTCCTTTGCAAGCTTGACAATCTCCATCTTGTCGTAGGTCAGCAATGGTCGGAGAACAGGTGTTGTGATGGCAGACTCTATCGCCACCATGTTCGGCAAGGTCTGCGATGCCACCTGTCCAAGATTGTCGCCAGTGCACAGCGCAAGCGCGCCTTCCTTACGCATGATGACTTCAGCGATGCGCAGCATGGCGCGGCGGTAGAGGATGACGAGGTAGGCATTGTCCACGTTCATCGCCATCTTCTTCTGGATGTCGAGCAAGGGCACGATGTACAAGGTCGAGCGGAACTGGAATCTGGTGAGGAGCTGGACAAGCTCCTTGACTTTTTCCTCGCTCTGCCTGCTCGTCTGCGGATAGCTGGAAAAGTGCACAAAAATGAGGTTGCACCCACGGCGCATCATCAGCCACGAGGCAACCGGACTGTCGATGCCGCCAGAGATGAGACTGACGACCTTGCCTGACGAACCGACAGGCAAGCCGCCGTATGCGGGAACGTGCTCGACGAAAAGATACGCATCGTTGCCGATGATCTCGATATTGATATCCACCTCTGGCTGTTTCAGGTTGACCTTGCCGCCGATATTGTTGATGACGTGCTCACCGAGCATGGCGGCGATCTCCTGCGATTTCATGTAATAATCCTTGTTGTGACGGTAGCAGGTGATGCGGAAGGTCTTCTGCGGGAGGCCTGCTTCCTTCGCCAATGCGAGAACATGCTCTTTTGCCGGCTCAAGAGTCTTGCAGTCACGGATGCGCAAGGCCGGACTCACCGATGTCAAGCCAAAAACATTCCTGACGCTCGTGTCCGCGCAATCATTGATGACGATACGGCTGCCGACGTGGATGATGGATTTGTACGCTATCTTGTTTTGGGCGAGATACTGCTTGATATTGTCGAGCAGCTGCCGCTCGAAAAGATGCCGATTGCCCTTCTTCAGGAAGATCTCGCCGTAGCGGAGGATGAGAGTGTTGGGGTGCATGCACCATAAAGAGCGAGAACGCTTTAAAAATGTTTAGGGGATTTAACTCGTCAAGATCCCCACAAGTTTCTCTTCGATCTTTTTAATCTTCATCTCTTTCAACGAACCAATCTTGTAGAGAATGATTGATGTATCTGCGGTGAATAACTTATTCGGGCGGATCATGCTTGTCTGTCGTAGATTTCCATCCTTAAAATCCAAAGATTCCAAAAGTATAGCATAATCATCAAATCGTGCTTCGCTCGTTATTTGACAACAGATGACATCATCGCCGTGAAGGGCGGCGACAACGAGCGCCGGTCTTTTCTTCGAAGCCCGTAAGTCGGAGAATGGAAACGGCAAAACAACGATATCGCCTTTTACAAGTTTCGCCATGCCTCTTCATCCTCTTTACTGAGCCAATCCTTAGCAAGCGATTTTTCGCTTGCTAACGCAGTAAACATCTTTTCGCTGATCTGGGATAAAGGGCGCAGTTCTATCCTATCCTCAAAGGCTAAGATGGCGACTTTGGTCCCTTCCTTGAACCCTTCTTTCTCCCGGATGTCTTTAGGGATAGCAATTTGGCCCTTGCTGGTAATTTTGCTTGTTTTCATCTCTAAAAGTGGCATGGAGTTCACCTTTTCCTTATTTGTAAGAAAAGTAAGAATTAGTATATAAAGCTTTCGATGAAATTAACTAAAAACGATGTTGCCGACGAAAAGGTACTCTGCATTTACAACTATCGATGACAGCATCATAGACCTCAAACAAATGCGGAAAATCACTAAGGCGCCTATCTCGTATTCTTGAATATTCTTCATATGACTCCCTATTTCCGTTGGTTAGATAATCAGCAACCTTAAAAGCAATACCAGACGCCCAGTGCATCCTATGTAAGCTAAGCCGAGCTAACCCTTGGTTGCTGTCTATAACATCAAACCACATGCAAAGGCTATTTTTAAGTTGTATCTCCTCATTTCCATCCATCAAGCCAACATCAGTCCTGTTTACGCATCGATAAGAAACACCTTCTGATTCCTTTTCCGCGCATATATTTCTGACAGGTTCAGGTTCTGTGGTGGCCGCCTCAGAACTTGATCCTGCAGTATTCATGCATAATCTGCTTACGATAGGAGTATAACTAAACCCATCTGAACTACGAGGAGAGAACCTATTATGATTAAAAAGAGGGACTACGGGGAATGTGGAACTGGATGATGTGGGGTATGGAGAGTCATTTCTATCTGCTTCTACTAGTTTATCTAAACGTGCTTGCAAACTTGATTGCAAGCTTTCTCTCTCCATCGGGCTATACGAAGATAGAGGTGAACAGGCACATTCATAAGGCACCACAGGTATATAATCAACAAATTGTCGAAGAGCATTTATTCTAAGACCGACCTCTTCCATCACTTGTTTTTTACTAAAACCATAGCGTAGCCTATCAACAATTTCTTCTACGGCAGAGAAAGCTACCTCTTCTTCAACAAATTTTCTTAAAATCTTGTTGCCACAGCCTTTTTTTAGTATAAAACACTCACCTAAAGTACTTAAAGCAGCTTCAGACAGAAAATCAATAACTTCATCAAGATTTTCCTGATGAATAAACGTTTTTTCTTCATCATACGAACGTTCAATAAGGTCACCTAATTCATCCGGGTATTCCCAAGGGGTGCCATACCAATAGATAGTCAAATGCCTCCTCTGAGGCACTGCTTCACGATAAGCTTCTGCAGCAACTTTCGCATCATAATAATAACCCATACTAGCATAAGTATTATCAGGCTCTCTATTAACGTCTATAGGGTATACACCAGAACTATGAAATCCTTCTAAAATTTCCGCTTTCCTTTCTAAATGTGCCTTTATAACCCCAATCAGGATGGCATCTCTTGCATCTTCTCTTGTTATTGTGTCTTTAAATCTATCTTCTCTTGCAGCTCTTCTTTGATTTATATTACCCCATAAATTATGTAGACGAACATATTCAGGATCTTGTTCATAGATTATAGCGCTTCTAGCGAACCTGATACCTGGTTCCCTAAACGAGATAGTTGAAAACGTACCACAAGCAGAATCTGGCCTTGGGAACTCTCTGGAATAATTGGAGGCAATATGCCGATTATACAGGAAATAGCCTCCGGCAGCTATAGCTGTTGAAGCTATACAGGCTAAAAGCAGTTTTTTCATGATTACCTGCCTCTTCTGTGTCTTAATGTGGCGGGTTGTTCTGTATGAGGACGCTGATCCATCGCTTCTTGTTGTCGCTTAAACGTATCATATTGTTGGCGTAATGGTCGCGCAGCACGACGCCAATCCGCAACGGACTCCGCTCTGCATTCGGCAGCTAACCCTGCGGTATACGCTTCCCAATCGCGTTCGTGGATGCCATCCGAATAACCATCAGCTGGGCATTCACGAGCTGCTAACCATATCGTTTCGGCTTCCTGGACAAATTGTATAGGTAGCTGATTGCTCAAGTATCTGCCTCTAGGATTGAATGTCTCATTGAGATATGAGCAATCGTGAAAAGAATCGAATGTATCAGTATAGCATCTGCTTGAATCCGGCAATTCGGCATAAATAGCAGTGAATGGGTGGAATGCCTCAGCCAATCCACGACGTTTCACTATGTCCCCTAACAGACAATCTATCCTTGCATCATCGCTAGCGCTCTCCTCGACGCATGCAACGGTCTTTCTCTCGATGCAGCTGAGCGTGTCTTGGACATTTTCTTGTATCTGTCTTTTTGTTCTTTCCATCATGCTCGCATCAGGACATGATTTTCCGTTCTCGGTCTCTACCTTGTGTTCCAGACCGACAGCACGAGCCACCCGGTGCACTGTTCTATACGGGATGCAGCCAGTATCGACTGCGATAGCTACACCAATCGGAGAAGAAAGAGCGGCTAAGAAAGATAAAGTCAATATACCATCCCAAATGTTGCCAGAACCTCCTGAACCAGAACCTCCTGAAGATGCATTATGTTGCCGATGTTGCCGGATTGCCGCATAAGACGCATTTTGTCTTTCTCGTCGGTCCCATTGATCTGACAGCGGTTCACCCCACGCCATGACAACATCCCCCGAAACGCCCTACTTCCTCGCTGCCAATCCTCCCGCTCCGCCTCCAAAAACGGCTACTTTCGTATCCATGATGTTCGTGCTATACTCTTATTATTAATAAGTGTTTCTTTCCAATAAAGGCGTATTTATTCAATGTTTATGCGATACATTTATAAATAGTGGATTATTCATTCCTAAATTATGGAATTAGATGAAATAGACCACAAGATCATTTCAGCCCTGAAAGAGCATGGTAGATGGAGCACCCAGAAGATATCGAACAAGATAGGTGTCCCGATCACGACGGTGCATCACCGGATCAAAAAGCTTGAACAAGAGGGGGTAATCAAAGGGTATACCGTCGTTCTTGATCAAGAACGCATGGGAAACCAAGTTTTAGGGTACATCCTCCTCACCGGAGATCTTGGTTATTTCGTTGAGAAAAAAATACCCCCCTTGGAGTTGATAAATTCCCTTAGAAAAAAAGAATTTATCGAGGAAATCAATTCTACGACTGGCAGCTATGATTATATCATCAAGGTGAGAGCAAAAAATATGAGAGAGTTCAGTAATGTCCTTATTAATCAGATTAGGAGCGTACCGGGAGTTAAATCAACGGAGACGCTGATAGCTGTTGAGGATGAAATCAAGATAAAACAATGAGAGATTAGGAGAGAAGAATGCGATAGCTGTAAACGGATTAGAACTGTTGAAGAATCTCTCGGAATCGCCGTTCGTCCATCTCCTGCTTGTATCCGCGAGCCAATGCAGTAAGCTTCTCCTCATCAAGGTTGATGCCGCGACTCCTCAATAGGCCATTAAACCTCCCCGACCTTAAATACTGGCAGAACTGCGTCACATTGTGCATCTTCTTGCCTGGCTTGCATCGTTCAAAATCCAGCAGCACCGCATTGCCTTTCGGCGTCACGATGACATGCTTCACCGGATGGTGCATCTCTTCCTTGTTCAGGCCGAGCTTATCCAGCGTGCGCATCTGCAGGAAGACATCCTTCACTATGCGGAGGATGTCCTTCCTGCTCGCGCTCGCCGCATACGCTTCGATGAATGTGCCCGGCACGAACTCGTAAACAAAGTAGTCCTTGCCGGAAAACAGGAGCTTCGGACCAATGCGGTATTTGTTCAACTGCTTCAGCCGTTTCGTTTCATTATCCACAGTGCCATGAGCGTCGATGTCCTTTCGCTGGACTTTCACCGCAACCTTTTTCTTGCTGAGCATGCCAGTAAAGATCAGACCGCGATGTCCCTTTGCGAGCAGCTCGATGCTGACAAGACCTTTTTTCTCGAGCAGCTTGGTGAACTCTGTCTTCTGGATGGCATACACATACAAGTCCTCGAAACTGATGTGCATGGCTTCGAGGAGCTTGTGCTCCAACCCGTAGCGGGCGAGCAGCGCATCGATCTTCTCCTTGCCTGTAAGTGAGGAGAAGATGATAAGCACTATGCCATCCGGCTTGAGATGCGCGCCCGCCTGCATGAGGAATCGCGCAAGGACTTCATGGCCTTTCTTGCCGCCATCGAGCGCGATGTCCTTGTGACCAGGACCTTCGGGCAGGTAGGGTGGGTTGAAGATGATCGTGTCGAACGTGCCAGGTACTTTCGAGAAGAGGTCTGACTGAATAGCGGCAATGCCTTTGGACGTGAGCAAGGCGAGGGCTTCCGGATTGATGTCTGCGGCAAGCACGCTCATGACTTTTTCTGAAGCGAGTGCTGCCTCTGCCTGGATACCGGAGCCAGAGCCCATGTCCAGCACCTTGCCGAAGGCGAGCTTCCTGACCCATTTGGCAAGGAGGTAGGAATCTTCGCGGGGGGAGTAGAGCATAGAACGCAAGGAATGGCAAGCCTATTTAATCTTTTAGGTAGTATACAGCTCTGTCCTGAATCTCGCTTTCGCTCGGCCAGTGCCATCAGGCGCCGACTGCAACGCAGCCTCGCCACATTTCCGGCCTTCCCCTTCCATGAGGAAGGTCGGAAATGCGGCTCGGGTTAAAACGCACAATCCTGCGGAGCGCTCTTCTTGCGCAAAAAGATGGCACTGGCCTTATTCAGGACAGAGCCGTAGTATACTAATACCGCATGCTCACGATACCTACCGGAGAATACTTGTCCATCCTTCCTTGCACCCGCCCAGCCAGATCATGATAACGCCTATCGATGGCCTGCCTGTTGCGGTGCATGAGCTGGGTCACATTGGTCGAACCATTCCAGTCCAGCATCAATTCATCATGATCATAGCTACCCGTCGCCGCATGGCGCAGGTCGATTGTCATAGGCTTTCCAAGGGAAGCCAGGTCAAGCATTGCACCAAACATACATTGCTGCAGATAGCCGCCAGCTATCTCGAATTCCGCTGAGGGTGAGATGTGTTCCTTGAGGAAGGAAAGCGTGTCTCTCGAGATGAAACCTACGTCTGTGCTAGATGTCTCAAGATAGAACACCTGCCCATTAGTATGAACAGAACCTAGGAAGCGAGCGAACTGTCGGATCTCCTCAGCAACCCGCTCGTCGAACGGATACCTGTCGTCCGCCTGATGAGGTACCCGAGGCAACATGAGGATTGTGACGCCATCATATCTTTGTAAACCCTTAAGCAACTCCACCTGGAGATAATCCTCTACGAGAGGCATGGCCGCCACTCTCTCTCCGTCATATGCATGTATGTGTTCATGTATAGATACCACACTCTTCTGGAGAGCAGTCTCCAGTTCCCCAAGCGTGGTGACCTCTGAGCTAGGCCATTTGTCGAAGAATTCCCGATAGAGGGGATGCACGATGAAACGTACCTTGCTCGCCTGTCGCAATTGCTGTCTGGCTTTCGTTACATCTGGAATATTGCTTAGCCGTGAAAGGTAACCATTGTCGTCCATGTTCCTGACAGCCATATCCCTCTCTTCTATTGTGAGCCTATCACCGAAGGCGTTTAGGACATAACGGTTATCAAAATCGTTGCCGGTAGCGATCAGACCATGCACGAGGCGTGCAACCTGACTGTCATTGAACTGTATGCGGCCCTCTCGATACAGCTCGAGAAGATTCCGCATATGCTGGGGAGGCGGATCGTCGGTGAAGCCATAGTAACCATCTTGGCAGTGCTCGAGAAAAATCTTATCGAGAAGGCTGTCCTTCTGCGATTCGCTCAGCCGATCGCCGAATCCCTCAAGGAGGAAGTAGTTGGCATTCACGCCTGTCTTCTGCCAACGCAGAAGCCTAACGACACTGGCAAGGTTGCCATCATCCACCCAGTTGAGCTTTTCTGCTCTCGCTATCACCCGCAGCGCTATCTCGATGGATATCGAATCACCACCAAGGTTGAAATTATGACATACATCTTCAGATGGATAGCCAGGAAATCTCTTCAGGCAGTCTAGCTCTGCGCCAAAGTACATGTTGAGTTCTTCAGGCGTCCTGCTTTCCTCGAGCAGATTCTCAAGCGATTCCGCGGAGCAATATGATCCTGATAATCGCCTCGGCGTCTCTCGTCTCCATGGTTGTGGAACAGCGATTGAAACAGTATCCCTAGCTAGAGAAGCTTTACCTTCTTCATTGCCCGCTTGCGCGTAATACAATCCACAAACCGCGAGCCCTATGGCCGCCCCAGCCGCGAGGAAAAGGTTTTTCATGATCATCTCTTTTCGATATTCTCTATTTTCTGTAGTCCCTATATAGGTTCCTTTGTTCGTAAAGGTAGTACCCCTATATAAAACTTTGTATTTTTAACCACCATGTAGTGGCTACTTATTACTCAATAAACACCATTTATACGACGTAATAAGCCAGTTTAGACAGAAAACGACTAGAAAAATGGATTACCTCCTCTCTTTTACTGGGTATCACTGGCCTACCTACATATCGTGATGAGTTATCCCTTTCCAAGCAGTCTGATCTCATCCTGCCACACGACCCGTTCGCAATGATGGCACCTGACCATCAATGGCTTCGCCGCGACCGTGAGGAACCTCGTCTTCGCCGGCTCATGGTTCGTGACGCAGTTCGCATTCGGGCATTGCACGATGCCTTCGAAGATCACCGGTATGGCAATCTTGAACTTCTCCGCCACCAGGGAATCACGGATGATGTTCACCGTCGCTTCCGGCGCGATGAGCGCGATCTTGTTCAGCTCGGCTTTGGTCAGTTCCTTGCGCTCGATCTTGACGATGTCCTTCCGACCGAGCTTCGAACTCTCCATGTTCATGCCCAACGTCACTATGGCGTCGGTCGGACGCCCCTCATGGTGCACGCCGAGGATCTCAAGCACCTGCAAGGCACGCATGGCGGATATGTGATCTATGACGACGCCATCCGCAATCGCATACACTTTATACGGTCGCTGCCCGATCATATCTTCGCCCCCAGAACGAGCGCGAGCAGCGCCTGTCGCACCGGGATGCCGTTGGCGGCCTGCTCGAAATAATGCGCATAGGGTGTGTCGTCGACATCGGTGCTGATCTCATTGACGCGCGGCAATGGATGGAGGATGCGGAGATTGCCACGCACATTCTCCAGCATGCCCTTGTGCAGCAGGTAGGCGTCTTTCACCTTGTTGTACTCGTCCACGTCCGGAAAGCGCTCCCGCTGGATGCGGGTCATGTATAGGATGTCCACATCCCTGATGACCTCTTCTATCCGGTTAACTTCAGTGTAAGCGACCCCCTGTTCACGCAGCGCACCGAGGTATTGCTGCGGCATGCGCAGCTGCGGCGGCGAGACAAAGGACAGCCGGCACTTGAATTTCGCGAGCGCCATGGCGAGCGAGTGCACGGTCCTGCCATATTTCAGGTCGCCGACCATCGCGATGTGGAGGTCGGTGATCCTGCCCTGGCATTTCTTGATCGTATAC
>Ga0209824_10001305_pt1 | contig 14255 bp, 14 predicted proteins | sample VDWuncwatermetaG_FD_184124 | JGI IMG/M metagenome (GOLD analysis project Ga0209824, IMG submission 184124) | Wastewater microbial communities from Netherlands to study Microbial Dark Matter (Phase II) - VDW unchlorinated drinking water (SPAdes)... ... | reverse complement strand
CTCCTGCCGGAAAATCGCTTCGGGCAATCATCCCGACGTGCATGTGATAGGAAACGATGACATGGACAGTATCAAAATTGAGGATATCCGTTTTCTCTTGGGCCGGGCCCATCTGATGGCTTATGAAGCCAGGACAAAAGTTTTTATTATCCGCAATGTTGAACTAATGACCTTGGAGGCAGCTAATGCGCTCTTGAAGACATTAGAGGAGCCCGCGGCCAATACCTTGATGATCTTAACGACGAGCGTGCTCGAGGCTAATTTGGATACGATCAAGTCCCGCTGCCATATCGTCAAATTTTTTCCTAAAGAGGAGATCATTCCATACAACCGCAAGGTCTTGGATGAAATGCTTTTAAATCGGAATAATGATAGTTTTCTTAAAGAGCTTTCAGCGGATCCGCAAGAGACCGCCCAGGCATTGCGGCTGTTATTGAGTTTTTTCAGGGATGTCATGCTGTTTAAAAGCAGTGGTTCTAAAACAGCATTGGCCAATCAGGACTGTTTAAAAGAATTAGAAAAATTTGCCGTGCGGGGCTTTGAGGATTTAGCCTTGATCATCCGGCAAATCGTGCAAACAAAAAAGCTCGTGGACGAAAATTTGAATGTCAAAATGTCCTTGAGCCTCTTGAGGGAACATATATGGGCCAATTAGTGCAAGTTAAATTAGGAGAATACCGCCCGGTTATCTGGGTAGATGCCGGTGGGGTGGCGACACATCGCCATGACATGGTGATTTTAGAAGTGGAACGGAATTTAGAATTCGGCAAGGTCATCTCGGAGGCCGACAAGGTCTGTACGGGCAAGACCGAGGCAGCTGTCGGCAAGATCATGCGTTTTACCAGTGACGGAGATTTGCGGCAGGTTGTTAATAACGAAATAAAATCCGTCGAAGCTTTAAAAATTTGTAAAATCAAGATCGTTGAAAGCAAAATGGACATGCAATTAGTCCAGGCGGAATATTCTTTTGATGCCACCAAGATCATCATTTTCTTTACGGCGGAAGGCCGGGTGGATTTCCGCAACTTAGTTAAAGATTTGGCTAAAATGCTGCGCGTGCGCATTGAACTCAAACAGATTGGGGTGCGCGACAAAGCCAAGATCGTCGGTGGTTATGGCGTTTGCGGCAGGGAATTATGCTGCTCGTCTTATATGAAAGGTTTTCACCCTTTATCCATTAAAATGGCCAAAGACCAGGGCCTGCCGCTAAACCCTCAGAAAATTTCCGGCGTTTGCGGCAGGGTCAAGTGCTGCATGGCTTATGAGTATCAGGTTTACCGTGAATTTTCCAGAAGCCTGCCCAAGTTAGGGACCAAGGTCAGCACTCCTGAGGGTGAAAATGGCAGGGTCGTTGCCATGGATATCTTGAAGCATTATGTGACCGTGGATTTAGGTGATGGGAAAATGGTCAAGGTCAAATATCCCCTATGAGCAAATTTTTTGTCACCACTCCCATCTATTATGTCAACGATGCCCCGCATATCGGGCATGCGTATACGACCATTCTCGCCGATGTTTTAAGCCGTTATCACCGCGCCGCCGGTGATGAGGTGTTTTTTTTGACCGGCCTGGATGAACATGGCCAAAAAGTCAAGCAGGCGGCAGAGAAACGGGGGCTTTCACCCCAGGCGCATTGCGATGATCTGGCGCCGCGGTTTCTTAATTTGTGGAAGACCCTGGATATTCAATACGATGATTTCATCCGCACCACCCAGGAGCGGCATAAAAAAATCGTCCAGTTGGTTTTGCGAAAGGCCAATGAGAACGGCGACATTTATACGGATGAATACGAGGGCTGGTATTCGGTGGCAGAAGAACGCTTCATCACCGATGCTGAATACGCATCAGGTAAGTTCCGCGATGTTAAAAAGTTCAAGGAGAAAAATTATTTTTTTAAGATGAGCAAGTATCAACAAAAGCTTATCGATTATATCCAGGCGCATCCGGATTTTATCCGCCCTGAACACCGCAAGAATGAAATGTCAGGTTTTCTGCGCCAGCCCCTGGAAGATTTATGCATTTCCCGTCCCAAGGCCCGTATGGATTGGGGCATTGAAATCCCCTTTGATAAAGATTATGTGACCTATGTATGGTTTGACGCGTTGGTCAATTATATTTCCGTGCCGGGCTATGGCAGTGACGAGCAAAAGTTTAAAAAATGGTGGCCGGCGGACGTTCATTTGATCGGCAAGGACATATTGACCACCCATTGTGTTTACTGGACCACCATGCTTTTTTCTTTAGGACTATCTTTACCTAAAACTATTTTTGCCCACGGATGGTGGCTTATCGGAGAAACCAAGATGAGCAAGTCCTTGGGTAATGTGGTCAATCCTTTGGATTTGATTGCGGATTATGGCGTGGATGCCGTACGGTTTTATTTGATGCGTGAGATGGTTTTGGGCCTGGATGCTAATTTTACATTGGATTCGTTTATCAAATGTTTTAACAGCGATTTAGCCAATGATTTTGGCAATTTGCTCAATCGTGTCAGCGGTCTTATTCAAAAAAATCATGGCGGCCAAATACCGGAACCCGGTACCTTGACCCAGCCTGAGGAAGATATTAAAGCACAGGCCAATACCTTGCCCTCCCGGGTCAAGGATTTAATCAATGAATATAAAGTGCAGGAAGCAGTGACGTCAGCTTTAGATTTCGTGCGTGCGCTCAATAAATATACGGAGACCCAGGCGCCTTGGAAGCTGGCTAAAACCGATATGAAGGGGGCAAACCGCGTCTTATATACCGCGGCTGAGGGTTTGCGTATAGCGACGATTATGTTAGCTCCGGTCATGCCCGGGAAGACAGCTGATGCCTTGTCTATTTTAGGCGCGGGGGGAACCCGTCCTGTTTGGGGCCAATTAAAGCCCGGCACTGTTTTGAAAGTCCACCCACCGCTGTTTCCCAGAATCGAAACGGAGAAATCCTGATGGCCATTGAAACCATCAAATGGGTCAATGGATCTGCCCGCATTATTGATCAGACAAAACTGCCGGGGCGTCTGGAATATATCGACTGCCGTAATGTAGAGACGATGTGGCAGGCGATCAAACGCCTGTCTGTGCGTGGGGCTCCGGCCATTGGTGTGGCCGCTGCTTTTGGTGTGCTTTTGGGCATACAGAAATTTAAAGGCCAGGATAAGCTCAAATTTTTGAAACTTTTTGATGAGACTTGTGATTATTTAGCCACGTCCCGTCCGACAGCGGTCAATCTTTTTAATATGCTCAATGAAATGCGCGCGAAGGTCAATTGTAATCCTCAGGCAGATGTGGCCCTTTTAAAAAAATTGCTTTTTAACCAGGCCATGACTATTTTTAAGACAGACCAGGATGTTTGCCGCCGCATGGGAGACCATGGAGCGAAGCTCATTAAAAAGGGAATGCAATGCCTGACCGTATGCAATGCCGGGGCCTTGGCCACGGTGGATTATGGTACGGCCTTGGGAGTTTTTTACAGCGCTAAAAGAAAGGCCAAGAAATTCAGTGTTTACACCTGTGAGACACGTCCTTTACTGCAGGGGGCGAGGCTGACGTGTTGGGAACTTCTCCGTCAAAAAATCGATACCACCCTTATTTGCGATAATATGGCGGCCTCACTGATGGCTAAGGGGCAAGTGGATATTATTTTTACCGGCGCTGATCGCATCGCCTCTAATGGTGACACGGCCAATAAAATCGGCACGTACATGTTGGCCGTGCTGGCCCGTTACCATGGTATTCCTTTTTATATCGTAGCCCCGCGTTCGAGTTTTGATCTGACAATTAAAACGGCCAAGCAAATCCCTATTGAAGAGCGAAAAAGCGAAGAAGTCACGCATTTTGCGGGTGTAGCCACCGCTCCTAAAGGCGTTAAGGTCTATAATCCCGCGTTTGACGTGACGCCAGCTCATTTAATTACAGGGATTGTGACGGAATACGGGATCATCCATCCGCCTTATGTAAAAAATATTTATGAAAATTTTCCAATTAGGTGAATTTGGTTTAATTGATGCACTCAAAAAATACGCGCCTGTATCAAAAGCAGTGATTAAAGGCATCGGCGATGACGCGGCTGTTTTGCCCTACAGTAAAAGTAAATATTTGCTGTTCACCACTGATATGCTTTCTGAAGATACGCATTTCACCCGCCGAATGCAGCCTAAATCCATTGGACACAAAGCCTTGGCCTGCAGTATCAGCGATATCGCGGCTATGGGCGGTTGGCCCACCTTTGCCGTGGCCTCCATCGGTATTCCGAAAAATTTGTCCGTGCGTTTTATCAAAGATGTATATAAAGGAATGCGGCGCACAGCCCGGGATTTTAATGTCAGCATCGTCGGCGGGGACACCATAAAAACAGATAAAATGGTGATCAATGTTGCCTTATTGGGTTTAGTGGAAAAAAAATACCTGACGACCCGCGAAGGTGCCAAGGCCGGTGACTGGATTTTTGTTACCGGGCCTTTGGGCGGTTCTTTGAAAAGCGGCCGGCATTTAAATTTCTCCCCGCGTTTGGCCCAAGCAAGATTTTTAGTTGAAAAATTCCGCCCAAGCGCCATGATAGACATATCTGACGGCCTCTCCGGCGACTTGAATCATATTCTCAAAGCCAGCAGGGTCGGGGCGCGCCTGGATTATGCGTCCATCCCGCGGCATAAAGGAGTCAGTTTATCCCAGGCTTTAAATGATGGGGAAGATTTTGAACTTTTGTATATGTTGTCGGCCGCCAAAGCGCACCAATTGATGGCTTGGCAAACTCGAAAAAGAGCATTTTACTTTTATCCGATTGGTACTATTACCGCTGATGCAAGAGAAAAAATTGATTCCAAAAGTTTCACTCATTTCTAATACCGAAGATGAAACCAAGCTTTGTGGCGCACGTTTGGCTAAGCAGCTAAAGTGCGGGGACATTGTTTTGTTGCAGGGTGAATTGGGTGCCGGTAAAACCACCTTTGTCAAAGGCCTGGCCCAGGCGTTTAAGATCAGCCCTAAAAAAGTCAATAGCCCGACCTTTGTTCTGATGAATTACTACAAGGGGAAGCTTCCGATTTATCATTTTGATTTTTTCCGTCTGGAAAATTCAAAAACCCTTGCCGAGCAAGAAATAGGGCATTTTTTTGACGAATATTTTTATGGGGAGGGTATCAGTCTCATCGAATGGCCTGAGCGCTTGGGAAAAGATAAGCCCGAACAATACTATTTAGTGAAATTCAAACATAGGGGTGGAAATCAGAGATTAATAACAATGTGTCAAAAGGCCCAATCACATCGTCATTGAAGAGTTTCTTTGAGTGTCATTGCGAGGGAGTGAAACGACCGAAGCAATCTCTTAAAAAAGTATGTATTTTTTATCCTTCGAAACCTCAACCAAAATTTTCTCATTAGCCCTCAATAAAGATGAGAAAGTTTTACGCTACCGGAATTTAAAATCCGCTTTCCTTTTGGAAAACTCCATTGTACCGGCAATGGATAAAATCCTTGATTCCGCGGGGATTAAGTTTAACCAGATTGACGGTTTTGCTATCGCTTTGGGGCCCGGGTCTTTTACCAGCCTTCGGGTAGGGCTCGCCACGGTCAAGGCTTTTGCCATGGCCACCGGCCGGCCTGTTGTCGGTATCCCAAGCCTCGATATCAATATTCCCTATTGCTTGCTCGGCAAACCTGAGTTAAGAATTAAGCATGGTCCCTTAATTCCTGATGAAATTTGTGTCATTAATGATGCCCGTCGAGGCAAGGTGTACGCGTGTTTTTATGGCCCTAAGGGTCGTAAAACTGATTATTTATTGACCTCACTTGAAGATGTTTTAGATAAAGTACATGGCAGGACGCTTTTTACGGGTGATGGCCTCAGTCTATATCGCAAAGATATTGAAGAGGCGTATCGAAAATACGCGGCTAAAAAAAATAGTACTTGTAAATGTTTTTTCGCTGATGAGAAATGGTGGTATCCTCAAGCAAAAGTGATGGCGGCTTTGGCTTATGACCGCTTTCGAAATAAACAATACGATGATGCCGCAAGCCTTTTGCCATTATATTTGTATCCACAGGATTGCCAGGTAACCCAATGAGCCCCACTCATCCGCCAACCTGGTGTGAAGTAGACCTCAAGGCTTTGGCGTATAATTTTGAACAATTGCAGAAGCTGGCCGCTAAAAATATGTTGCATCCCTCAGGCATTATGCCGGTCATTAAAGCCGATGCTTATGGCCATGGGATGTTGCAGGTTGCCGGGTGTTTGAGCGAGTGCGGGTGTAAATATTTGGGAGTTTCCAATGCCACCGAAGGCATGGCCTTGCGCGTCGCGGAGTTCAAGCAGAAGGTTTTGTTGTTTGAATCCACCTTGGCCTCAGAAGCCAAAGATATCGTCGAATATAAATTGACCCCAACGGTTTGTGATCTGGAAATGGCCCATGCTTTGGACCAAAAGGCTTCTGCAGCGGGTACTTCGTTGGCGGTGCATATAAAGATAGATACAGGGATGGGACGCCTGGGAGTTAATGAGACCCAAGCTTTGGGCTTTATGCAAACGCTGCGGGCCCAATGCCCTCATTTGGTCCTGGAAGGTATTTATACCCATTTTCCCGTCGCTGACTCGGACCGTGATTTTACGTTAGGCCAGATGCGCCGTTTTCGTGACATCGTATATTCCCTGGAAAATCAGTTGATCACTTTTTTGTATGTGCACGCCGGCAATAGCATGGGGCTGGGAGATTATAAGTCCGATCTTTTTAATCTGGCCAGGCCCGGCATCATGCTCTACGGCATTTATCCGCTTGAGGACTTAAAGAAGAAAGTCCATTTAAAGCCTGTGATGTCGGTTGCGGCCCGCATTATTTTTGTGCAGACCATTGCCAAGGGCCGTGGCATCAGTTACGGCCATACTTTTAAGGCCAAGGAAGATATTACAGTGGCGGTATTGCCCATTGGTTACAGCAACGGATATTTGCGTTCTTTGTCCAACAAAGCTTTTGTTTTGGTGGCAGGCGTGCGTTGTCCGGTGGTGGGGCGTGTGACCATGGACCAGATTATCGTGGATGTCACCGCGGCCACTCTTTCAGGCCGTATCCCTAAAATCGGTGATGAAGCGGTCATTATGGGTGATCAAAAGGGCGAATCAGTTTCAGCAGACGAAATTGCCCAATGGGCGGATACCATCAGTTATGAAATCCTCTGCTCCTTAGGCAACCGCCTCCCGCGTGTTTACCATTCCTAAAGAAAATTTTCTATGTCATTCCCAAATTATAACAGATTTGGGCTTGCATTCAAGTAACATTTATGTTACTCTCTAAGTGTAGGATAGTAGAGAAAAGTAGAGAAACGCGAAAGTATGATTAAGTTAGAGGCATATATAACAGTTGGAGGAGAAAATCCTTTTTTTAGATTGGTTTAGAAATTTGGATGCCCACGCCGCTAATAAAGTGAACGTAAATCTAACTCGTCTTGGGCAGGGGAATACGTCAAACCTTAAACCAATTAAGGGAGCATTTCAAGAGCTAAGAATTGATTGGGGCCCTGGTTACATAGTTTATATAGGAAAAGATGGGGACAAGTTAATAATTCTTTTAGGCGGTGGAACAAAAAAGCATCAACAAAAGGACATTGCACAAGCAGAATATTATTGGGAAGAATACAAGGAACTTAAAAGTAATAAAGTTTAAAGGAGTATATTATGAATAAAAATAAGAACGGATTGGATGCCAGATATAGAAATCAGGAAGGTGAAATACGCCACAAACGTAGCGATACAAGAGTTGGATCTCTTCATGCTACTTATCATACTCGAGTATTTCACAAAGCTAATACACGAGATTTTAAAGAAATAGTTCAAGAGAGAGCATTGCGAGACAAAGAATTTCGTGAGGGAATTCTTCGTGAAAGTATTGAGTGTATGCTTTCAGGTGATATTAAGACGGGCAAGGCGCTTTTACGAGATTATATTAATGCTACTGTGGGTTTCGATAAATTGTCTAGATTAACTAAAAAAGATTCCAAAAGTCTTATGAGGATGTTTAGTTTAAACGGAAATCCAACCGCTAATAATATATTTAATGTAATTCATCTTTTGCAAGAAAAAGAAGGTGTGCATTACGAATTACAAGCTGTAAAATAATATAGTCATTCAAAAAATAGTCCCTGTGAATTTAATAAATTTGCAGGGATTTTTTATTGGAATAGAATTCAGTGACCACGCCCTGAAACACAAAAAAATGGCAAAATTCAGAAAAATAGGGCATACTTGTCTTATATGGGAAATTATCTAAATCTAAGGCATATAATATGCCAAGGGCTTATTTTTGCCTTTTTACTCAATTCCTTGGGGCCTATACCGGCCGCACAAGCGCAGGACTATGCTTTACCTACCCCTGGGGCGATGGTGTCTTTAAGCCCTGCATTTAACCCGCCAATCCTTAAAGGCATCAAAGTCCATCCTGATAATCCTTTCCGTTTTGATTTTATCTTGGACAAGGGCGACTCCAAAGAATCATCCCAAGCCCTTAAAGATGAATCCAGCAAGCTGATCAAATATTTCCTTGCCTCTTTGACCATCCCTGAAAAAGATTTGTGGGTGAATTTATCCCCGTATGAAAAGAATCGCATTGTTCCCGAAAGCTTTGGTCAAACGGAAATGGGCCGGGACCTTTTGGCCGAAGATTATATGCTAAAGCAGATAACGGCCAGTCTGATTTACCCGGAAGGTGAGGTAGGTAAAAGATTTTGGAAACGTATTTATGAGGTGGCGGCCAAGAGATTCGGGACGACCAATATTCCCGTCAACACGTTCAATAAGGTTTGGATAGTGCCTGAAAAGGCAGTTGTCTATGAGAATGCTAAGGCCGGCACAGCCTATGTCGTTGAAAGTAAATTAAAGGTAATGCTTGAACAGGACTATTTATCGTTAGAGAAACATGCCCCCGCCGTCATTCCCGCCCCTGCCGCTTTGCTTCGCAAAGCGAAGCTGCAGGGGGGAATCCAGGACACGAGCACTCTTGGCTCTCAAATCGTGCGGGAGATTGTCATTCCTGAATTGACTAAGGAAGTTAATTACGGTCGTAATTTTTCTCAGTTACGCCAGGTTTATAACTCACTCATCTTAGCCACATGGTACAAAAAGAAAATCAAAGACAGCATCCTGGCTCAAGTGTATGCAAACAAGAACAAGATCAAAGGATTGTCATCCCCGAATGTTTTAGTCGGGGATCCAGAACACATCTATCAGCGGTATCTTCAAGCTTTTAAAAAGGGGGCGTATAACTATATCAAAGAAGAAGTTGATCCTATCAGTCAGCAAACTATTCCAAGGAAATATTTTTCCGGAGGAACATTCTTGGGCAATCCGGCAATGACTACAACATCTGTTCTACCCAAAGATACTAAGAAATTCATGGCCGTAAAAGTTAATCTTGTAATATCTACTATCAGAAAATTTGGATCGCGTTTGTTTTATCTGCAGTTAAACCAATACGGTAGAACTAAAAAAATTAAGGAACGGTTAGAGGCAATTAATAGGAAGTATGATCGTATCGGCCACGCACAGGGTATTTCCCGGATAGAATTGTATTTGGATTTATTAAAAAATAAAGATAAACAGCTAATTAAGGGGGTACCCTTGGCCATTCACAGGGCAGGGGAAGGAAAACAAAGAATTTATGTTGAATTGGGCAGTGGAGATACGGAAAATGCAGTTAAACTGCCTCAAAATGCATTAATCTTTGCGACAGATCCGTACAATGCCAATTTAATAACTGCAGACCGGAGGTTTTTCCCGAATGCTTATGATTTTAAGCATTTTGATTTGCCCGCCCAAAAACTTAAGCTGGAAAGTTTAAGAACATTGCGGGCGTTTGCGGACATTATGCTTTATTTCCCGGATGCTTCCATAGATGGCATTGTGCTCGTTCAACCGATAAAGAATACGGTAGATGACCTGATAGTGTTAATCCGGGACTTCAATTTGTTGAAAAAATTGAAAGCGGGTGCTCAGATCGCGATTCTTGCAGATGATAGAACGATGGAATATTTAAGACAGAATCTTCAAGAGATTAATTTTATTAAACAACCAGACACCACTTTTTTAGGAGCGGATCTTGCAAAAAATACGCCTTGGCAAAAGGAGTATTTCGCGGATCTTTATGTAGCAACAGTCAATGATGCGGCGAAGAAAGGGGGAGGCAAGGAAGATGGGGCGATGAATAATTTTACCCAAGAAGTCGCCAGTTTTATTGAAGGAAATAAGCAATTTGTCCAAAAACCAAGAAGGGGTCTTTTCCCCCGAAACTTCACGATACAATTGGATGAAAATAGTATTCTTAAATATGAAGGTAAGTATACAGAGGGATATATTTTTAATTATATGACGAAAAAGGGAAAGATGTTTGGCTATTTGACTTTAGAATGGCACAATAAATTATATTGCTGGGAGGTTTATAGTAATTTTCTTCGTATAAATATTGAAAAAAAAGAGTTTGTGGATCGATTCTTAAATGGGAATGATATTTTTTTATTTTTATCTCAGAGGGACCATTATTTTAAGATCTCACCAACCGAAGGACTTTTACCAGAAATTGATGATGACCTTAAAAGAGATATAGGTAAAAAATTTCATGATCAGGTAAATGAAATTCTTAATTTTCTTCAGGAATTGTTTGAAAGGTCACGAGGTAAGGGATTTGGTCAGATAGCAATAAGTTCATTGGCAAAAGTTCTGGGTGTAATGACGTCTACTATGGATTTGGTACACTTTACTTCTTTTGCTGAACGGATGTGGATTCGTATGGGTGCAAAAAAAGAAATTTTCAATAGCAGAGGTGATCAGGTATATGTTTGGCGCGAAAGATTAACAACAAAAAGCCCAGTTATGAGTAGTGGCACTGGTGGTATCGACCTAACCTCAGACAAAGCCCTAAGCGTTCAAAACAACGGCCAAGGAATCAAATTCCATCTTGACCCAGCACAGCTTGCCCAACTGCAAAACACCCCTGGCTTTGTACCGGTGATTATCAGTATCCAGCCGCTTAAAAGCCTTCAGGAGTTTTTGGGTGGATCATAAAAACCGCTGGTAATTCTCAAGGAGTGGAGTAAAACAAAAATATGTTCAAACGTATTTTAGACAATGACACTTTTGTAGCAAAGAACGCGGATCAAATCGTTAAAAAATACGGCCGTAAAACCATTGTTATCTGTCAGGGTGAGATTTTTACCGGTACTAAAGCCATGGAACGAGCGCGTCGCAAATTTCCTGGCGTTGTCCCCATGTTGTTTTCCGTTCCCCCCAATCTTTTGGGGCAAAAAGATATTTTTGACAGTTTTAAAATTATTTTTGATACACTCGGCAAGCGTGTTATTTTCACACCGTATTAAAAATTCCTGAAAATAATAAACAAGGCTACGAGGGTAAACAGGATGGGGGTGAGCCATGCCCCTTCCCAGGGCAATAAAGCCCCGCCTTTGGCCAAGGCCAATCCTACCGCGTCTGAGACGTAATAAAGAAACCCGAGACCCAAGGCAATGGCAATGGAAGTAAAGGTCATGCCCCGGCGTTTGCCCACGGACATCAGCGTAAAAGGCAATCCGATCAAAACAATGATAAAATTGCGCAGAGGAAAAGTGATCTTCTGGTGCATATCAACCCGGAGATTATGGATCGTCTTAAGCGCCCCGCTGCCGGAAAAACGTTTGATATAACCATGCAGTTGTCGCAGGTTCATCGATGAGATGTCCATCCTTTGCCTTAAGAAATCCTTAGGTGTCTCTTTGATATCCATCAATTTTTCCGTCGACATTCGGATGTCGCTGGGGGTGGCATTGGGCAAAGCGCTGTTATACGTTGTTATCTGGCAGTTAAAGAATTTCCAGGCGATGCCCGTCCATTTGCCTTTGAAGGCCACGATTTTTTCAACCAGGCGTTGATTATGATCATGCCCGATGATGGTTATACCGGTCAATTCGTTGGTGTTAGGGTCAAAGGTGTCAATAAAGAACAGGCGGTTTTTAAGGCCGTAGAAGGTAAGATTGTGGATCAAGGGCTTGCCTTTACCTTTTTGGGAGGGGACGGCTTTAATTTGAGTGTCGTGTATTTCCTGATTGATCATCGAGGACTGCGGCACGAATTTTTCATTCACTAAAAATACAAGGGCTGAAACAAAGAGGGCAAATACCAGCGCCGGACGGGTGATTTGCCAAAAGTTCATACCGGAGGCGCGAATGGCGATGATCTCATTGTGGGCGTTGAGGCTGCTATAGGTAAACAGCACAGAGATGAGGCATGCCATGGTGGAAGTTTGTACGATGATCGACGGCAGGAATGAAATGTAATATTGCGCGATCACGTTTAGCCCCACGCTTTTTTCGATCAAATCCTGTAAATTGCTGAACAAATCAATGAGGATAAACAAAAACGCGAAGGTAAAAACAGTTCCCGCGAAAATGACCAGGATAGATTTTAGAATGTAACGATCTAGGATGCGCATGCTCTCAGCCTAACGTGTGCATAGTTTCCAGTTTAAAAAAATGGCCAGGGCAAGGGCAAGGCCATTGGGCACCCACATCAATGCAATGGGGCTTAAAACATTTTGAGAGGCCATGCCCTGGCAGGCTAACGATAAAATGTAATAAGGGGCGGCTAATAATAAGGCGTACACAAGATTGGCGGATTTGGCCCGTCGGTGGGTGATGGTCGCGAAAGGAAAACCCAGAAAGATAAATATCAACGGCGACAGCGACCACGCCAGGCGGCGGTGATATTCGGCAATCAAGGGGGATGGATCAATGGACAGTTTGCGCAGGCTTTCGATCTTCCTGGATAATTCCCGTAATGTCATGGCTTTCGATTTTTTCTCGGTTCTCATGTTTTTTTTGGAAAGGTCCATGGTGATAAAAGACGTCTGGAAATTAAGTTTATAAAAATTATTGGGATTACTCAAATCAGGCTCATCAGAGGTGCCGTTGCTGAGCTTGAGCATCAGCTGGTCCTTGCCCGGGACATGGACAAATTCACCTTGTTCGGCAATGATGGTTTTGGTGGGTTTATTGGGCGCCGGCTCATAGATCCTGACTCCATATAAGAGATGGCTATCCATCCGGTAAATAAAAATGATGTATTTATCAAAGGCATTGATAAAACTGCCGGCCTCCAGCATGGCTGAGGGATCTCGGCCGCCGGTTTCCCGCAAGATGCGTGATTGGGCGTCATAAGCTTCGGGAATGATGCGGTCGTTGAGAAGATACAACACCAGGCATAAGGCGATGCCCACGACTGTTAAGGGGCTAAGCAGACGCAGCAGGTGAATGCCTGAGGCACGCATGGCTAAAATTTCATTTTCCGAGGCCATATGCCCCAATGCCAGGATCACCGTGATCAAGCAGGCAATAGGCAGGGTATAGCCTAAAAGGATGGGAATATAATACAGAAAGACCTGGCTCATCACCGTCAGGGACACGCCATTATTAATGACCTTGTTGGCCAATTGCGGTAAATACCCCAGAAGAAAGACGCTGGTCAATACACAAATCGACAGCGTAAAAGGCTGAAGGCATTCTCTTAAAATATAATTCCGTAAGATACGCATAGTTTAAATCGTTATACTAAAAGTCAACACACAAACCCGGGCGGCGCCGGCTGTTTTTAGGGCTTGGGCAGCGCTGTGAACGGTGGCCCCTGTTGTATAAAGATCATCAATAAGCACGACACTTTTATCCTCGACATCCGTGGGGTTTTTTATTCTAAAAGCGCCTTCCATATTTGTCCAGCGTTGTTTTAGCCCTAATTGCGTCTGGGTGTTGGTCTTTTTCTGGCGTATTAACAAATTTTCCGTATGCGAAATTCCATAGTGCCGGCTTAAAGCAAAACTCAAGAGAGATGACTGATTGTATCCCCTTTCCCGCAGCCTCACCGGATGCAGGGGGATGGGAGAGATTAAATCGAATTTTTGTAAGGGTAAGGAATAGCGGTCGATGAAATCGGTCATTAAAGGGACAAACGTTTTACACAGGGATGTTTTGGAATTGTATTTGAAGGCGTGCAGCAGTTTTTGGGCGGGTTCATTATAAAGACAAACTGACCATGCTTGGTCATATGCAAATGCGCCGGGTGTTGGTTGCCGGCTAAATGGTGTTGGATTAAATACCAGAGAGCCCAGGCAATTAGTACATAGCTGCCGCTGGTGGCGGCTATTAAGGAATTGGCGGCAGAGCAGGCAGTTATCAGGGAAGATAAGTTCAAGAGCTCCCTGTAAAAAGGCTTGAAGCATGCCGTATGTTACCATATAATCAGTTTATGCC
>Ga0209824_10001302_pt1 | contig 14271 bp, 15 predicted proteins | sample VDWuncwatermetaG_FD_184124 | JGI IMG/M metagenome (GOLD analysis project Ga0209824, IMG submission 184124) | Wastewater microbial communities from Netherlands to study Microbial Dark Matter (Phase II) - VDW unchlorinated drinking water (SPAdes)... ... | reverse complement strand
ACCCTACAGGGGATGCCGAAAATATCCATTTCCTCTGAAAACGCAAATACTTCTTCATAATTGCCCAATCCCGTGACCTCACCGAGGATATCCAGATCCCCAATGCCAGTCGCAAGCGTGAAGTTCAGGCCCGATCTCAGAGCATCGACGTCCAGGCGAAATGGAAGGTTCGGTGGGGCACCTCGGAGTGAAGGGTGAAAAGGAGCTATCGCCTTGGCCAACTTGTCCAAATTTTCTTTTTTTCTGGAATAACAGAGATCCACGTCAGCGGTCACGTAGGCAGAACCCTGAAGAACCGCAGCAACTCCTCCGATAATAACAAACCTCACCCCTTCCCGGTGAAGAGCCTTGAGCAGTTTCTCAACGTCGTTTTCCGTCACGATGTCTCTGTCCCGCTTTTCTCAGCTCTTCAACGGCTAGTGCCATCCGGAAATTCCTCTTAATCCGCTCGGTGGGGGTCAACTGGAGCCGCTCATACAACTGGCTCAAATCGATCCCCTCTTCGAACACTTCCTTGGAGGGGGCCGCTAGGTCGGTATGACGATCCATACGCCTATTCTTACCACTGTTAAAGTGATCAAACAATTCCAAAAAAGACGGAGGACCCAACCGTAATTATTGCCTCGGATAAAACTGGTCTAGGTGCACACTAGCTTCGCTTGATGAGCTTCCGCAGGCTGCGGAGTTCGCGGGGCGGCTTCATGTGTTGCCCGGAGATCGTCCAAGAGACCTCGCCGACGTAAATGTCTCCCCTAGAATCCAAGGCGATGCCGTGCGGGGCGATGAACTGACCGGGGCCTTCTCCGCCGCGGATATCTCCCAGGCGCGCGAGCAGCTTTCCTTCATGGCTCAAGATGCTCAATCGAGGACCGCAATTGGGAATGTCCTTGTTGACAGGCATGCCCGGACCGAGTTCACCGAGGTAACATAGAGGTTTGGGCCCCCGATCCATGTAAAGGGCGCAGGGGCGGTGCATGTTGTTCCACTGGGTTTCGTATTTGCCGTTGGCGTCAAAGACCTGCACGCGGTGGTTTTCCCGGTCGGCGACGTAGACATAACCGTCCCGATCGGTGCAGATGTTGTGCACGATGTTGAATTGGCCCGGATCGGTGCCCGGTTCGCCCCAGGAGAGAAGCAACTTGCCGTCCGGCGAATATTTGTGCACCCGGGAGTTGCCGTAGCCGTCGGAAACGTAGAGCTCGTTTTTCGGGGAAAGGGCCACGTGCGTACAGCGATTGAACGGTTCTCCGCTCTGGTAGGGGGCGGGCTTGCCCGGGATGCCAAGCGTGAGCAGAATCTTTCCATCCAGAGTACACTTGCGGACTGTATGATCGCCGTCGTCCGTGCAATAGATGGTGTCGTCCGGACCCATGGTGACTCCATGGGCGCGCTTGTACGTTCCTTCGCCCCAAGAGCGGAGAAAGTTCCCTTCACGATCGAAAACAATAATAGGATGATCTCCCCGGCTAAACAGATAAACTCGATCCTGCTTGTCAACTCCTACCGCCGCGACCTCGCGATAGGACCATCCGTCAGGCAGCTTTCCCCAGCCTTCTGCGGCCTCATAGACAAATTTACCGCTTCCCATCATTGTAGCCATGATGTTTCCTTTCCCTCTTCAGTGCTTCGTCTTATATTCATAAAGATTTCGTGAATGCAACGCAATCCGGGTGGCCTTCGAGTTAGCTCCGGCTGCCCCGGTATAGACTTAGAGGCGCCAATACAAAGCCGCCGAGGATGACGGAGAGACCCGACATCAGGAAGGCCGAATGGATCCCATACTCGCCGATGAGCAGGCCGGCCACAATGGGGGCCGGAAAGGCCAGGACTTGGGTCGCTAAGGAGGAGAGACCGAAGGAAGAAGCCTGGATCTTCGAACCCGCCACATCCAGGACTGCCGCATTGGTGATGTTGATGAGGGTGTAGAAGAAGAGGCCGATGGCGCCGACGACCAGAGCGAGTTGGACCCCGGGGGTCGCGACCGCCAGCAGGACGAACAGCAGACCGAGCGACATGAAGGATGGAAAAAGCACTGCCTTGCGCCCAAACCGGTCGGATAAATGACCCATGATGGGCTGCGAAATGGTTCCCATTGCGTGAAGGAGCGCGATGTAGAAGCCGAGGACGAAAGGAGAGTAGCTGAGGTGTTCTTGCAGGTAAATGGGCAAGAAGGTAATGACTACGACTCGTCCGACTTGGAGGAGAGCGGTAGCCGCGCAGATACCGATGAAGAGCGGGTTCATGGCCAGATCCAAGATTTCGCGCATCTGCGTGGATTGAGAAGAGTGCGAGTCGGAGTCGGCAAAGAGGCCCGCAAGGCTACGCCAAACCAGAAAACCCAGCAGCAGGGCCGGCACAAGTTGGAATCCGACGACGGCCTCCCATGAAAAGGTCATCAGCAGTAGCCCCACTCCCAGCGGTGTCAGGGTGTCGCTGATGGTAGCCCCCATGCCGTGAATCGCCAGGGCGGTAGCGCGCCGCTCGGGAAATCGGTTGGACAGTGAGGCAGAGGCTGCCGGATGCCATAAAGCGGTTCCTAGACCGACCAGTCCTGCGCCCAAAAGGGCCCAAATGAAAAAGGGCGCTATTCCCATAAGAAAGTAGGCGGTTCCCATGGATGCCAAGGCCGAGGCCAGGATGAGGCCCCGGTGGCGCACCATGGAATCCGCGAGCATTCCTAATGGTAGGTCCAGTGTGCCGTTGGTCAATTGCCTGACCGAATTGAGAGCGCCCACCTGAACGTCATTGAGAACCAATCCCGCTTTGACCGAAGGGAGCACCACCGGAAAGAGTTGCTGGAACCAGTGGATAAAAAAATGGCCACCGGTCAGAATGCCCAGAAGCCTGAGACGTTCGCCGCCGAGCCCGCGGATAGGAGCCAGAGGATTTTGGAATTTAGTCAAAGTTGCTTCCGTCTGGCGCGCCGCCGGAGCGGGCGAGATCATCCATCTTGATCTTATCGGGATTGAACTTGGCGGCTGCTTGGGTCATGCGCTCCACGACCTCATCGAAGCCGAGCGGCGATGCGTCTTTCGGTCTGAAACGAATCGGGTTGATCCGCGCAACGACAAAGCTCTTGAGGTAGGGGCTGGTTAAACCTCTAGCCTTCAAGGCCTCGACCTTTTGCGCCACTAGGTCATCGAGTTTGAGAAGCATCCGGGCTCTTTCCTGACGTACCTCCAAGGCCGCCCGTAGGGGCCGCTTCAGAAATTGATCCACACGCTTCAGGAGCGGATGGTAGGCCCCGCCGCTGAAGCGTGGCCGCTCCTCGTAGCAGAGGCCGAGCGTGATGAAGGCCGGCTCCTCGAATTCTAATGAGTAACTCTCCTCAGTGGCATCGTCCAGCCGCGCCAGCTCCTTGTACATGCGGATCACTTCGAGCGCCTTCTCTCTCAAGTTGTGGGCCTTCTCCGTGTTCAGCGCGAGGATTTGGTAGGCCGTAGCCTCCTCGGGAACGAGGATCGCTGTGATTGTTTTGGCGCCGAGCGTGCGCATGGCCGAGAGGCGGTGATGGCCGTTCGGCGTCCAATATTTGGCGCTTCCTTCGTCGGTTTTTTTCGCCCGTACCACGATGATCGGATCTAAAAAGCGTCCGAGCTTGCCAATCACCGTCTCGAGTTTCCGTACATGCGCGTCCGAGAGATTGCGCTGATAGGGCGTAGGTTCCACCTGCTCGGTCGGGAGGGCCGCCAGCATCACCCAGTTTCCTCCGTATGGCTCGCGGTAAAAAGCGAGCACCTTGCCACCGTCGCGCTCGACCGCTCGCTCCAGCTCGGCCATATCTGCTGGAGGCGTTGCCGCCTGCAGTTCCGTGGCACTGAGACCCGTCGAGCGCCCAGCTGGCTTTCTCCTTCGTCTTACAGCTCCCGCCGCGCGCGGTCTTTTTGGTTTTTTGTCACCCATGACGAGCAACCGTGCGCTTACCTCTTCTTCGTTTTTCCCCTCGCTCTCTTTCGAGGCCCCTTACTCGGTTTCCTTTTCCTTCTACCCGGAAGCGACGGCAGCGCGAGAAAATCGCGAATGATCTTATGGGCTGTTTCTGGCCCCGAGAAAAAGTAGCTGTGCCGCTCATTAGGTAATACCACCAGTTTGGAGTGGGGAATCCCCCGAGCAAGGATATCGGCTCCAGTCCGATGCGACATGTCGCTGACCGCAGCATGATCATCTTCACCGACCAGGATGAGCGTCGGAACCTTTATATTCTTCAACCTCTTGCTGGTGTCGTGCTCCTGCCTGGCGATGACGTGGCGGAAGTAAAACTCCGCCGGGCATAAATTGGCCATGCGGACTTCAAGATACTTGTCAATGACATCCCGGTGCGTCGCCACGTACTCTTCCGTCCATCCCACCTCGATCGTGTGCTCCCTTACGTATCTCTCGTAGCCTCTCTCGACCATCTCCTTGCAGAGCCTTAAGGGGATCCCCGTGGCACCGGGGTGAGCAGCGCCACTGGAGGCGAGGATCAGTCTCTTGACCTTACGGGGATGATCGAGTGCCAGGAGCTGCGCTACTCTTCCCCCCATCGAGTGGCCGCATACGATGGCCTGTTCCATTCCTAAGTTATCCATGAGCGCAGCGGCGTCTGCGGCGAACAGCTTGGTCGTATACTTTATGGACGGCTTACTCGATAGACCGGTGCCCCGATAGTCAAAAATGAGGATCTGGTGGTCTCGAGAAAATTCAGGCGCCTGATAGAGTTTCCAGACCGCGCCATCGCAGGCGGTCTCGCTGAGGAAGAGGAAAGGTGGTCCCTCACCGTGGACTTCGTAGTAGAGCTGAGCGTCCTTCAAATTCAGGTAGGGCATGATTTCATCCTCCGACTGTAAATGGATTTAACGGCTGCTATTGGAGAAAGATCCTTTGATATTCCTTTTTCTTCTCTGCAAAACCCCTTGCGTCGAGATTGTCCAGCTCGACAAATTGTATTCTGTCGATATCTGGCACCGGGGGCTGGATTCCCTTGCGGTTTACAAATTCGCCCTTTCTGGCCAGGAGATTCATGCCCTCATCGTCGAGGAAAAAGTCGATAAACGCCTTGCCGGAATTGGGATGGGGGGCCCTGCTACTGAGGACTATGTAGTTTCCATCTCCCAGCATCTTATCGGCTTTCACGTAATCCAAAGGGGCGCCCTTTTGACCGAAGGTAAAAACATATTTCACGTACCCGATAGCCAGGGGTGTCTCTCCGGTGGTGGCGCGCTCGGCAGCGGGAAGAAAAGATTCCACCAGGATGGGTTTCATGGCACCCAAATCCCGAATGAAATTGTCCGCCTTTTCTTTCCCCATGAGCTTATGAAGGCTGGCGAGCCATAGGGTTGTGGTCGTGTGCTGAGTCGGGTCGGGCATCACCAATTTTTCCTTGTATTGAGGCTTCACGAGGTCTTCGAGAGATTTCGGTGCGTCAACGTTCCTCACCACGTTTTTGTTGTAAACGATTCCAACGAGGACGTTAAAATACCGGGGCCCCAGGTAAGGGTGGATGACCTGTTGAGGAAACTCCTTGGCCCTTGGCGACTTGTACCTGGAGAAGATTCCCTCTTTGACCATGCTGGACATGAGGTTGGAGTTGATAGACATCACGTCAAACAGGGATTTCCCCGCGCGGTGCTCGCTCAGGGCCCGGTCCATGACCTTGGTAGCAGAGGCCCTCCAATATTCCAATTCTATGCCGGTCTTTTTTTGGAAGGCTTTTTTGATGGCGTCCATGGTATCGCCCTCAAGCGCACCGTAGACCACCACCTTGCCACCTTCGTTTTTGGCCGCCTCTATCGCTCTAGCATCCTGGCCAAGGGCGGGGAGGGTGGAGATAAAGTGAAGTAACACTACAAGTGGAGCTATCCACGGAGCTAACGTGCGCTTGCCCTCAATGAAGCCTGAGAAACTTCGCATAATCTCCCCTCGCAATAGTCTTCAATCCTGTCATGGGACCCCGATAAAAGATAGAGTTCTCGTCTCTCATCGCGCGAGGGCTCACGGAAAGATCCTTTTCCCCGTATTCTCGTCTTCTAATATAATCGCCGCCGTGGGGCAGAGTTTAGCCGCCTTCACTATCTTCTCATCACTATCTCCTTTAGGGTCTATCACCACGGCCTTGAATTCCTCGTCGAAATCAAAGACATCCGGCGCCGTGGTAATGCAGTTTCTATGACCCCGGCATTTGCTTCTATCCACGGTGATCTTCATTATAGGATCCTTTCGTTTTCGCGAGTGTCATCCGTAATTCCTCTCTCACTTTCCCTCAGACGTTTGCCTGTAAACTGCGTCAATGAAGCCGTTTTTATCAAGCTCCTCCACAAGGCTCGAATCAATAACGTCCTTGGCGGCTATTTTTTCCACCTTGGGGTTATATCTGCCGAAAAAATGGATCAGCGCGGTGACGCCCTCTACAGTCGGATAGGGCTTTCGCACCCTGAAGGCGTAACTCTTGACAGCTCTGTAGGCGTCCTCCGTCTTGGCAGGATCATCGAATTTGAGATATTTGCTCAGGACCCGTTTCACCTCTGGCGCGTTTCGGTCCTGGGCGATGAAAGCAGTCGCCTCGATGATAGCCTTTACCGCCTTCAACGCCTTCTCCCGGTTTTGCTTCATGTAGGAGCGGGTGCTGACCATGACTTCGTGCTGGTAGGGGATGCCCAAATCCCCGAGATAGCCGAGGTCCCTGAACCCTTCTCTCTTGAGAAAGGGAACAAAAGAGGGGTCAACAACCGTGGCGTCGATTGATCCCGCCCTCAGACCCGCTACACGGGTGGTCATGGTGCCGCTCTGCATAATCGTGATCTTATCTCTGTTGGGATCCAGCTTGAAGTGATCGAGGGCGATGGCCACGGCTGCATGGGACGAGCTTCCGATGCGGCTAACGCCGATTCTTTTTCCTTTGAGGTCTTCGATTCCTTTTAATTTCGAGGTTCCCACCATGCTGTATTCTAATGAATTCACGGTTCCCATGATGATGGTTTCACCTGAGCCCGAGGCGTTGGCGATGATGGCAGGAGCCCCCGCGTTATGCGCAATCCCTATCTCCCCGGAGGCGAGGGCCTGGGATGTCAGGCTGCCGCTTTCAATTAAAATAATCTCCGCGTTCAGACCATGTTTTTTGAAAAATCTCTCCTCGTGGGCAATCCATAGAAAGGCTACACTGGGCGCCAATGCCGAATAACTGATGTTTATCTTATCCTGACCTTGGGCCGGGATGGTGATGGCTACGAGAAGAAGACAAACGATGACGGCCCGCAGGCCGTTATTTGCGATATTGCGGCTGGGCTGGGTCATTTAATTTTCCTCCTTACTGAATTCTCATTTGTCATCACCGTGCGACCTTTATCTGCTCAAGCTCTTGAATATACTCTTGCGGAAGGCGCCAATGCTTAGCTCCTTCCACGATGAGTTGCTTGTACGCGGCACTGGGAAGAGGAGGGCTCTCTTGTTTCTCAGCAAAGTAGAGCCACACGAGAATCGGCTTCTCTTCGTTGCCATCCGCGTAAACATAGCATTGTTGTCTGGTGTAGCTATTTTGAGCGCGTCCCGGAACATAGTCTTCAGCCTCATCCAATGCCGTGATTTCGTCCTCGTCCATTTGATAGATAACTCCCCATACATTATGCGCCGTCTCTGGAACAGCGTCCGCCGAGCCGCCGCCGCGACGCTCGGATTTCCGGGTAAAGGCGAGGCGGTGATCTTTCAATTTGGCGTCAGTAAAAAATTCCGCGGAAGGGCACCGCCCCTTGATCTGATTCCAATTTAAGTTCGAGCCGTAGGCGAAGTAAAGCATGAGGTCTTTCCGCGTTTCTCAACGATGAGGCATGAGATTCACAAACGGACGATTTTCCCGCGATTCTATGCGACTCGGATGCGGCCTGACAAGGGTTTTTTATTAGCTTCCCAGGTGGATGGTGGTTGTGCCGGCAACCACGCTCAGGGTGCCGATGATGGTGAGAAAATTGACCTGTTCGACGTCGCGGAGAAAGATAACCGTGCCCAGCAGGGCCCATACCGGGTAGGTTGCCGCGATAGGCGCCACCACCACTACGGATCCGACGCTCAGGGCCGTTACGATAAATAGAATGGATAAGGTCTCGCACAGCCCTGTGAGCAGGAATGGCCAGAATGCCCTGGGGTGCCAGACCAGGCGTTGAGTGGCGGGGGATAAGGCCATGTACCCCACAAAGGATATCAGGGAGACGGTGCCCATGACTGCCGCAAAGAAGAGGGGTTCGTGGGAAAGGGATAGGGCGTAACGTCTGATCGGATGGTTCACTCCCGTCAGAAAGGCGGCGGCCAGCGGAAACAGGAGATGCCACCAGCGAAAAGTCGGGATTTGCTCCTCCGGCCTCCAGGAGACGAGGATAATCCCGGCCACGACCAGGATGGTCCCCACGACTACTGCGGCGCTCGGCTTTTCGTGCAGGATGACGATCGCTATCCCCGCGGCAATAAGAGGACTGATCGCTTGCAGGGCGCTGCTGCGGGAGGCGCCTATTTTATGGACGCCCGTGTAGGCCAAAAGCCGGACCCCGAGCTGCGTCACTCCCACGATCACGAATAAGATCACCGCGGTGGCCGAGACCCGGGGAATTCCTCCCATCAGGAATATCGCGGTCCAGAGAGTCACAGTCTGCACGACGACCGAAACGCAGGTTACGGTAGCGGGAGTGGAGTACTTTAATCCGCGCCGAGCGGAAACCAGGGCCGAGGCGTAAAAAATAGCGGTCAGAAAAGCTATGAGCTGTGCCGGCATGGAGTTAGGATTTCAGCGAAAAAAATGAGCTGAGATAAAAATGGAGTTGACTACTTCTGCAGGGCCTTGCGAAAGAGATCGCGAAACTCGACGCTATAGAGTCGGCGGAAATCTTCTGGGTACTCCTCTCCCGGCTCCACCTTGAGATCGACCAGGACGGGCCCTTCCTCCTTAAGAATTCGCCCCACCTCACGCTCCCAGTCATCCAGTTTGTCGAACTCGTAGCTCTTGGGATAACCAGCCGCCCGGGCAATCCCTGCGAAGCTGATACGCCTGACCCCTGGTATGGGCACTGCGCCGTTGGTCTCATAGGTACCGTTCTCGCAGACACAGTGGACCAGATTTTTGGGTGCTGCATTGCCGATCGTTGCCAAACTGCCCAGGTTCATCAACAGGCTGCCGTCGCCGTCCAAAACGATCACGCTTTTGTCCGGGCGGCCGAGGGCCAGACCCAAGGCATGAGACGACCCTTGACCCATAGCGCCGGTAAAGGTGTAGTTGAGATCGCTCGGAGAGATGTGGATCCATTCCTGGGCTGCCTTGTAGACCGCCACCACGATCTCGTCGGTCCGGTGGCGGGCCAGAACCTTGAGACACTCATCTCGCTTCATCATGGCTACCGCGGCTCCCTGCCGATAAGCAGTGCTACCGGCGCCGAGCGTTCGTAAGCCCGCTCCACTGCCGGCACGATCTTCATGATATCCTCAGGTTGTTCGATCAGATGGCGCTCGATTCCCATCGCGTCCAAAATAGGCTCCACTATCCGCACTCCGTAGCGTTTTGATTGAGTGGGCGCGACATCGGGTTCTTTTCCCAATAGCCCCACCATCATGCAAACGGGGTTCTGGCCTTCCACGGCGACACCGCGAAGAGAGTTGATCGAATCCAATAGGCCGGTGTACTGAATCAATAGAAGAGCCCGCTGGCCCGTGTTATAGAGACCGCTGCAAATGGAGATGCCCTCGTCCTCTTTACAAACCTGCACCACTTTTAACTCGCGGTCTTGAAGGATGGGCTTCAGCAGGTGCTCGCTGGTTACGCGGTCCGGCAAGGCGACGATGAACCGAATGCCGGCTCGCTTTATCTCCCTGATGATATTGTCGGCCTTTAATTCCACCTAGATAGTTTCCCTTAGAATGCCGGGGCAACCTAAGCCGACCCTTTGATAAAATCAGCCAAACGCTCGCCGATCATAAGAGCGGTCAAGTTGGTGTTGGCGTGGGTTACCGTCGGCATGATCGAGGCGTCGCCGATCCATAAGTTCGACATCCCATGCACGCGGAGGCGCTCATCTACCACAGACATCTTGTTAGAAGCCGGACCCATCATGCAGGTTCCTACTCCGTGGTGATAACTGTCGTAGGTGGAGCGGGCGAATTTGCTCCAATCCTCGCCTGGTGCCGGCTGAAACAGCGGACCGTAATATTCCTTCGCTGGTTCGCTGTGGACCAGTTGTGCGATGAATTCCATGGCGGAGACCACCGCCTTGATATCTTCCGGATGCTCCAGCATCTGCGGATCGATCCCTGGCAATTCGTGAGGGTCCGCGCTTTTTAAGAGGAGCCGCCCGCGTGTCCGCTGTTCCAAAAGGTGGGCCGACACGGGCATCATCCGCTTGATGCCTGAAACCGCGGTGAGAGGACGCATGACAATATGGAAATTCCCGCAGTCCCCAATCGGATTGCACTTAATAATCAGCCTGAAGCGCGGAATCACCCAGTCCTCTTGAAAGTTTTTCGGCCCCTCGAAGGTCATATAGACGACGGCATGATCCTGATAGTTCTCGCCAACTCCGTCCATTGCATGGACTACTCGAATTCCGTGTTTTTCAAGCTCCGCCGCAGGGCCGATCCCGGAAAGCATGAGAATCTGCGGCGTGTGATAGACGCCGGCGCTTAACGCGATCTGGTCCCCCAACGCCGTATGGATCTTTCCATCCTTCTCGTAGCGGACTCCTTCGGCCTTAAGGCCGGCGAGCTGTAACGAGACGACTTGGGCTTCAGCTATAACGGTCAGGTTCGGTCTCGAGCGCGCGGGCTTGAGATAAGCTACTACCGTAGATTGGCGCTTCCCGTTCTTGATATTGTAGGGAGCCAAGCAGACCCCAAGAGGATTGGGAATGTTCAGGTCAGGGCAGAGCGGAAGCCCCATCTTCACGGCGCTTTCGATAAACACCTTCACCGGCCCGGACGTGGGCATGTCAAAAGTAAAAGGGCGCTTGATATAAAGCGGGCCGTCACGGCCGTGCAGCGGACTGTCGGGGTAGTCTTGGTCCGACTCGATCCGTTTCAACACCGGCAATATCTTCTCATAGGACCAGCTCGGGTTGCCCAGTTCGACCCAGGTATCGAGGTCAAACTTGGTCGGGCGCAGGACGGACATCACATTGACCGATGAGCCTCCTCCCATGATCCGGCCCGCCAGGGAATAGAAGGTGCTGCGATCCATATTCCGCTCTGTGGGATACATGTTCACATAGGGAGACTCCAAGAGCAGACGGATCTGCTTGGAGGCGTCGGCCACGATATCGGGGATGGGTTGTGGATCAGGGCCGGCCTCGATCAGAAGGACTTTACGCTTGGGGTCTTCGGAAAGCCGGGCGGCCGCCACGCAGCCGGCCGAGCCACCGCCGACGATGATCACATCATAACGATCTGCCATGTCCTCGCTTCGCTCAGAATTGCAGATTTCAGATCTCAGATTGCCAACTCGTCTCCGTTTGCCAGAGCGACAACTCTGCCGCCCTAAGAGACTTTGCTCTCGTTTTCCTCCAGGAGCTTTCGCAGGCGCCGAGAAAATTCTTCCAGCAACAAAACAGCCGTCGCCCGTAAAACCATGTCGCCGAGAATAGCCAGCCTGCCCTTGATCTCGACGTTGGCGTGATAACCTAATTCCGTCCGGTTTTCAATGGGCTCCGTGAGCGTGACAGTCATTTTCACGTTCATCGTGCTCTTGGTGACTGAATCCGTTCCCTCGGTTCGGACCACCAAATCCTTCGGCGGTGTGCTTTCCACAATGGTAGAACGGAACGCGAACTTTCCTGAGATAGGGCCAACGGTAGCGCCGATGACCCCGTCGAAGGTGCGATCATCAATTTGCGTCACCTGCTCCAATCCTGGCAGGCAGGAAGCAAAACGATTAATGTCTATCAGGAAGTCCCAGGCCTTTTCCGCTGGGACTCCTACGTCGATTTTCCCTTCGAAGATCATCCTTCGACTCCGCTCAGGACAGGTCCCGCCTTAGCAGCCGTTCGTGCTGAGCCCGTCGAAGCATCATCCTGTGGCCTTATTCAGGTAAATTTTTGCGCATTCTTCGCTGCAGAAATAGTGCCCGCTGCGGAATAGCGCCCCGCTTTTGGGCAGATAACTCTGACACTGGGGATCTAAGACCATCTCTTCCGTTACCTTCGAGCGATCCTGAGAGCGAATGCTCCGTTTCCGCTTAACCCAAGAGAGAATCAGGTTAAGGAGAACAAAGAAGAGATAAGACAGGAGAAAAAGAAATAAAAACCGGAGGAGCAACGCGGTAACCTTTCACGCCCCAACCCTGCTTTGGGCCGGCACTACAACCTCATGAGACTCACTTTCTTGTCGTCTTTTACACCTACTAGAAGCTCTGAAATGGTCGCTCCCAGCACCGGGTGAATCACTTGAGGGGCGATCTCACTGAGAGGGATCAGGACAAACTTGCGCTTGTGCAACTCGGGGTGGGGGATCTTGAGGCTTCTCTTTTCCAGGATTAAGGTGTCATACAGGAGAATATCAAGGTCAGTAATGCGTGCACCCCAGCGTTTGCGGACCTTCTTTCGGCCCATCGCCCTCTCGATATTTTTGCATTTCTTGAGGAGCATCTCAGGCTTCAACTCTGTCTCGATCTCGATTACTCCGTCGACATACCATTCCTTGGAATCCCCCAGAGGCTCACTCTCATAGAGGGAAGACTCTTTAATGATCCGGGTATTGGGGATCTTGGCGATTCTGGTCAGCGCCTCCAGGTAGTTCTCTTTTTTCTTTCCCAGGTTGGAGCCGATGGCTATGTAGACCTGATGGGGCACAGTCCTTCAGGATAAATCCTCCAGGATGCATGCTAAAATCTTACCTGACGGATTCTGTCCGTGACCTCCTTTAATCGTTCTTTAGACACGCAAACGGTAAAGCGCACGTAGCCTTCCCCCGCTTCTCCGAAGCCATTCCCCGGTGTCGTTACTACCCCGGCCTCATCGAGTAGCTTGGTGGTGAACTGGGCGGAGGTTAACCCCTTTGGGACAGAGACCCAGACATAGAAAGTCGCGCGAGGTTTTTCACATTCAAAGCCCGCCCCGTGGAGTCCGGACACCAGGATATCTCGTCTTTCCTGATAGACCTTCCTTGAAGGCTCTACGATCTCGTCGCCGAGGCGTAACGCCTCGATCGCCGCCTCTTGAACCGCCTGAAAAATGCCAGAGTCCACATTGGACTTAACCTGCGCCAATCCTGCCACGAGTTCCTGATTCCCCACGGCCATGCCGACGCGCCATCCGGTCATGTTGAAGGTCTTGGACAGAGAGTGGAATTCGATTCCAACCTCTCTGGCCCCGTCGACCTGAAGGAAACTCATAGGCCGATAGCCGTCAAAGCCCATCTCCGTGTAGGCCGCGTCATGGCAGACGATGATGTTGTAGCGGTGGGCAAACTCCACAACTCGGGTAAAAAAATCTTTTTCTGCTACAGCGGCTGTCGGGTTGTTGGGATAGTTGATCCAGAGCATCTTGCCCTGCCGCGCCACCTCTTCGGGAATCCTGTCTAGCTCAGGGAGGAAATGGCTTTCTTTGGTAAGCGGCAGGAAGTAGTTTCTTCCCCCGCAGAATGAGGTTCCAATGTGATAGACGGGATAGCACGGGCTGGCAACTAAAACGAGATCCCCTGGGTCGACAAAGGCCACCGCCATGTTAGCGATGCCCTCTTTGGAGCCGATCAGAGAAACCACCTCTTTGACTGGGTCAAGCCTCACGCCAAAGCGCCGTTGATACCAATCCGCCACCGCTTGGCGGAACTCAAGGAGGCCAGCGCTGTTGGGATAGCGATGGTTCACAGGTTTGGAGCCTCCCTCCATCAGCCTTTCGACAATTTTCGGTGGGGTCGGTATATCCGGGTCCCCCACGCCGAGATCGATAAGATCAACCCCCCGAGCCAACGCCGCTCTTTTTCTGCGGTCGATCTCAGCGAATAGGTAAGGAGGCAAGTCATTGATTCTTCTAGCTTTCTTAATGTTGATCGCCAATTCTCCTAAACCTCTCCAGAGTTAAAATCGCACTCTTTTACCTGTTTTTTTCTTTTTTGACAACTACTTTTATTACCCTTATCCTTATGAGACCTCTAATTGGCGGATAACGACATGGCCATCCACATCATCATAGACGGCTATAATCTGATCGGCAGCGAAAAAGGGCTCACAGGCAACCTCGAAGCCCAGAGAGATTCGCTCGTTCGACAACTCCAACGGTATCAGGAGTCGAAGGGCTACCCGATCACCGTAGTTTTCGACGGTTGGCGGTCGGG